>Ga0114129_10011541_pt1 | contig 12581 bp, 16 predicted proteins | sample RhiMetdeltSRZDD1_FD_80071 | JGI IMG/M metagenome (GOLD analysis project Ga0114129, IMG submission 80071) | Populus rhizosphere microbial communities from Tennessee, USA - Rhizosphere MetaG P. deltoides SRZDD1 (version 2) (version 2) | ecosystem: Host-associated > Plants > Roots > Rhizosphere >...
AATCAGCCTTGCCATGTATGGCGAGTGGGGCATTGATCCAGGTATGCCATAATTTTTTTACACTGCATTCATTACCATTTACCATGATTGCCCGCCTGCTGCTGACGACACTGTCGAGTTTGCTAAGTAAACAGAGAGAAGAAGATAAGCATGTCTAGTTGAGCTACTTGTATGATGCTATTGCAGACTGAAGTATGTTTTTTATATAATATTGTCCAATCAGACATCATGTCTGATACTGGCTTTACATGTCCAAAATGCGATCATTCCTTTCCCACGGCTGAGCAGGTTGCGAAACATCTCAGGAACGAGCATGTAGATGGAACGCAGACCGAATCTACCAAGCAAATGAAATAATAATCCTCCTCCATAATGGATTTCCTTCTTCAACTTATGCCTTCTTGATGGTAGATACAAGCTTTGATAACTCAGCATTGAAATCCCTTGCCTTCTATTTCGTTCTTTTTTTTGAGACTACTTCATTATTAAAACGCACTATTCGCTTCACTGATGCTTTTTTAAGCATATACGTAGTGTTTTATTCTGTATTGCAGGAGACAGTTGGTTCTGTTGGTAGAACCTTCTTGTATAATCCATTAATGCTATTTTATGCCATATCACTTGGGTTGAGTGGAGACAAAGAGAACAAGAAATCACTTGGTTCGTCAGTTGCTAGCGACATCAGATATAAGGAAACCACCAAGGAAACTATGCGAGGGTCAATTTCCAACCAAGAAGAAGAGGAAGAAAAAGGAGCGAGATGATGGTGGACAGAGAAACTGACAACAACAACAGCGTTGAAAGAACAACCATAAAGCTAATTTCGACAAATAAGATGATAAGATTAAACGATGCGATCATGATCGCAGGTTTTCCCGGACCAGGACTCGTTGGGTCAATGAGCGTGAGCTACATCATAGAGCAGCAGAAAATGCACCAGATAGGGTATATCGACTCAGACTTCATAGTTCCCGGCGTCATTTACATAGGCGGGAAGTTAAGGCATCCATTTCGCATCTATGCAAATGATGAAGGCACAGCATGTGTTCTAGTGTGTGATGCCCCAGTAATTCTATCCGGCATCCGCTCTGTGCTAAATGAAGTAGTCATATGGACCAAATATAATGGTGTTAGAGAGATCATGGTTTTAGAAGGCATGGCTGCGCCAGGGATCTCGGAGACTGGCAGAAGGCCTTGGGTTCTTTCAAGCGACGGGCAATCGGATGATCACGGCTACCTTAGCCGCATCAAAGACAAGAAACCAGAAGCCAGCCCACCTGCGTTTATTTCTGGAGTATCAGGCGGCCTCTTGGCAGCATGCCTTTCAAACAGAATTCCTTGCACGGCACTCTTGATACCATCAATTACTGGAATTCCGGACCCAGAGGGAGCAGCCATTCTGATTGAAAAAACAAATGAGCTTGCCAACAATCCGTTTAAAATAGATGTGCGTCAGCTAAGGAGTGAAGCGGAAGCGCTCAAGCGCCAACTGCAGGAGCTGATCAATTCTGTAAATAGGCAACAACAGGATCAGCAAAAGACGCAGCCAGGCACAGGGACGGGAATGTACAGTTAGCCAGTTATTATAGAATTCTATTATCCTTTTGTTTCTATTAATGGTAGTTGAAGACGTGACTATGTGAAAGTCAATTAAAAGTCCTCTATGAAGAAGAATTTTGTTTTTTAAGTTCGAAAACTAGTTGAAAATCATCTACCAGGAAGAATTCTATAAATCTTACTAATAAATTGCAGCTGAGGTCTAGTTGCCGTACCATCAGACAACAAAGGTTCGGCATCAGTAGACTAGGAGACAAAGGAAAGAGTTGCAAGAGCATGATGAGAGTCAAGAGCACGGGAAACATATCTAATTCACTTTTTATCTAATCTTTTTTTTGATATTCCACTATTCTAGCACGATTCATCTAGCAGCCGCTCATCTAGAGTTCTTCTGCCCGATCACCTTCTAAAGAGATCGCGGATATCGACAAAGAACCACGGGAAACAAGATTATAGCTCCTTAATACCAAATGAAAGATCAGATCGCGTCTACATTTACAGATATTGAAATTTAGGGGGCGGAAGGCAAGAGACAGTAAAATAATCATTTTCATACAGCGAGAAGAGAATCGCTAAAAGGCAATTGTTAGTAGTACGTTTTACGAAGTTGTTATTTCTTAGTTTGAATTGGTGGCATCATAAGACCAAATAAACTGTTAATTAGTAAAACTTGTTAATATTGAGTGAATTGAGCAACTTGCCAACTGTGAATGCCGAAATTAGCATTGCGCCAATTGGTACTTCTGATACAAGCATGAGCAAAGAAATAGCAGCTGCCTACAATGCAATTCGCAATATAAGGAAGCTCAAAAAAGTAACTCTTACTCCAATGAGCACTCAAGTAGAATCAGACAACCTAGACGATATCTTCGAAGCAATACATGCAGCTCATGATTCTGCCAAATCAGCTGGAGCCAAGCGCGTGATTTCGACAATAAGGATCGACGAAAGGCTGGATAAGCCAAACACTTTGGATGAGAAGGTCCAGTCTGTGAATACAAAAGTGAGTTAAGTGAGAGTAACCACGAACTAATTTTGATCTTCTAGAGCAAATAGAAGCCAACCGAACTTATACGTCATACCAACCAGTTGGTTGTTGTATCTGCTTTTTAGTGTCTATAAGGAAAATACGCGAAAAATAATGCTTCTTTCGTTGTTCCTTCTGTCATGCCCAATATATGTCACAAAGACAAAAAAGAGTTACAAGACTTGCTTTGCAATTTGGAGTGCACCTCTCACGGTATGCTCCTCAGCTTCAAAGTATTCAATGCCCCGGCCCCTCAGCACCTTACTAGTAAATGGTCCTATCGAAACCACCTTGGTAATGCTATCCAGCTGTAACTCATCTTTGGACACCCTTTCCATTATTTCAAAGAATGAGTTAACATTTGAGGCGCTAGTAAAAATAATGGCATCCACTCTTTTTTGCAACAATAAATCACAAAATTCCTTCCATATGGGCTCGATCGCCCTTGTGCGCACGGTGTAGAGGAGAATTTCGTCAACATCCATCCCAAGGCGGATCAAGGCAGCAGTGGCAAAATTGTTTGCAGCACCGCTTCGAGGGATGATTATCTTTTTCCCTGCCGGCTCTATCCTCGACAAGAGGTCTATGAGTCCAAACGAAGAGAATTTTTCTAGTACTAGTCCGACTTTTATGCCATGCTCTTCAAGACTCTGCTTTGTCTTTGGGCCTACTGCAATTACCGTAGTAGATTTCAGAACTGGTGCTATCTTTTCGCGGGCAAGGTCAAACAGGATGTTTACTGCCTGCTGGCTCATGAACGCACAATAATAATGCTTTTTCTTGCGGAGTTTGTCAATGAACTGCTCTGCAACTTCCGGACCCTTTGGCACTATCTCTATCGCGGGAAGCGCTATAGCCCTGCCCCCTTGCTCCCTTACCAACTGCAAAAATTCTTTTGCGTCGCGCTCACTTCGAGTTATTGCAAGGACTTTGTCTTTTAATCCAGGCATTTCTGTCACTTTCTCTTGAACCAGTCGAGCTTATCACTCAGTCCGGTGACCCTTCCTATCACGATTACTGCAGGGGGCTTGACATCGGCTTTTTTTGTAAGTTTTGCGATGGTGCCAAGCGTACCCTTGACGATTCTCTGCTTATCAGTTGTGCCACTTGCAACAATTGCAACCTTGATGCTCTCTTTCATCCCAGCCTTTATCAAATTGCGTGAAATCTGATCCAGCTCGGCAATACCCATCAATACGACTATAGTGTCTACCGCACCGGCAAGCTTGTCCCATCTGACCACCAGCTTGTCTTTTTCCGCACCTTCGTGCCCGGCGACTATGGCAACTGATGAAGAGTACCGACGGTGGGTAAGCGGAATGCCGGCGTAAGCTGGCGAGGCAATGGATGAAGTAATGCCGGGCACTATTTCAAATTCGATCCCGCGTTTGATGAGGTATTCAGCTTCCTCTGCTCCCCGCCCAAAGATAAAAGGATCTCCGCCTTTGAGTCGCAGTACGGTCTTTCCCTTTTTCGTGTATTTCATCATAAGCTCATTTGTCCGGTCTTGATGCGTGGTCGGGTCGCCAACCATTCTACCAACATAGGTTTTCTCTGATCCTGCAGGTATCTGGTCGATTATCTCCTTGCCCACCAGACGGTCATACAATACAACATCGCAGGTCTTCAAAAGTTCCATTGCCCGCAGCGTCATCAGCTTGGGATCGCCTGGACCGGCTCCGCAGATAAACACCTTACCCTTTTTCATAGTTTCTTATTCCACTCGTCTACTGCTCTGCGCCAACCTTTTGCCAGATCCATTGCTCCCTGCTTTACCAACATGTTTGCTACCGTGGAGCCCAGCTCTTCTGGATTGCTTGCTCTGCCTACCTTTTTGACGTGAATGCTCTGCTTGCCATCTGCAGAAAATACGCTTGCATAAAGCGATATCTTGTCATCATTGGTTATTGCCACTGCTCCAAGTGGGAACCTACAGCCGCCTTCTACCTTTCTTATCAGTGCTCTTTCTGCAAGCACTGCTATGCGCGAACGGCGATCCTCTATCTGCTGGACCATGTCAGCAAGGGTAGTGTGATCACGCCTGCACACGATGGCTATAGCCCCCTGACCTGGTGCAGGTACAAAATTTCTGATGCTAAACCGCTCGACAATAACATCCTTCATGCCTATTCTGGCAAGGCCAGCCTCTGCTAGAATAACTGCATTGTACTCTCCGTTTATCACCTTTTTCACTCTTGTTTCGACATTACCCCTTATCGGTCGGACGTTGAGATCCGACCTAGTTTTTGTCAACTGTACAGCCCGCCGGAGGCTGCTCGTGCCAACGACTGAGCCGGATACTAGATCTTTCAGTTTTTGTCCATTGTCGGTGACAAGCACGTCGTTTGGGCTCGCCCTCTTGAGAACGCAGGCCACCGAAAGATCATCTGATAGATCTGATGGGATATCCTTGAGGCTATGTACTGCAAAGTCAACCTCGCCTTGCTTGACTGCTTCGTTCACTTCTTTTTCAAAAATTCCCTTTTCGTCTAGAGTAAAGAGCGGCCTCTTATCAACATCACCCTTGGTGCTTATCGGGATTACTTCAAATCGTACTTGGGGGTGAACCTTACGTAAGGCGACAAGTGCTATCTCTGTCTGCGCTATTGCAAGTCTACTGCCTCTGGTTCCGACTCGTATTGTCTTCATCCTCATTTCTTTATCTCACGAAATGCCTTGCCGTATGCCTCTATTGTCTTGTCCACGTCGTCTTCGGTGTGTGCATACGATACAAAGCAAGTTTCAAACTGTGAAGGAGGGATGAAGATATCCTGCTTTAGCAGCTCGTCGAACAATTTGCGGAACATTCTTGCGTCTGCCTTCTTGGCACCAGCTTCATCCTTTACCCTTTCGCTCGTAAAAAATAGCTGGAACATTGAGCCTATTGAATTGACAGTACAGTCAAGCTGAGCTCCAGTCAGCATATCTTTGATACCGCCAACAATGCTATCGCATGTTTTGGCGATCTTGGGATATATCGTATTTTTGGCTTCAGTCAATGTTTCCAATGTAGCAATACCTGCTGCTACAGACACAGGATTGCCAGCAAATGTACTTGCCTGATAGACGCCACCTGCAGGTGCGAGCTTGTCCATTATCTCTTTCTTACCTGCGATCGCAGCTATTGGCAGGCCGTTACCAAGTGCCTTTGCAAATGTTACGAGGTCTGGCATGAGTCCAAAGAACTCACTGGCGCCGCCAAGTGCAAGACGGAAGCCAGTGACCACTTCATCAAATATCAAGATAATATCGTTCTGCTCGGTTATTTTCCTCACTTCGTTAAGGTATCCCTTTTCTGGCAACACAAGCCCAATGTTTGCAAGCACAGGTTCCATGATGACACAGGCAGTGTTACGGTTCTTTTCAATTGCGCGCTCAAGCTCAGCCGGCATGTTGTACGGCACAACTTTCGTCTGAGCTGACGCCTCTTCAAGCATTCCCTCAGATGCAGGCATGCTAGCCATACCCGATCCCGCCTTGACAAGAACATAATCATGCGCACCATGGTATCCACCTTCAAACTTAATCACCCCTTTTCTCTTTGTAAAAGCGCGGGCAAGCCTGATGGCATGCATTGTGGCTTCAGAGCCGGTATTGACAAGACGCGCCATTTCTCCGCACGGCACAACCCGGCATATCATTTCCGCCAGATTGATCTCGCATTCTGTGGGCACGCAAAAGAGTGTCCCGTTATTAAGTTGGGAACGGACAGCTTCGATTACCGAAGAATAGCCATGTCCAAGAACCATCGCTCCATAACCCATGCAGTAGTCAAGGTAGATCTGATGATCGGCAGTAGTGAGCTTGCTTCCGAGCGCAGAGGTCGCAAAGAAAGGATAAGGCTCGTAAAAGCGCACAGGACTGTTAACCCCGCCGGGCAAGATTTTTTTTGCCTTGGCAAAGAGCTGATCAGATTTCAATCATGTGTGATCTTTACCAAGAGCTATAATAATTGTAATGCTAATTAACCGCAAATTGTAAGAAAACTGCATTGGGGACATTTTCCAGCATTATGGACGACCTACACCTTAATATCAGACGTAACCGTGACACTCTTGCTGTAGCATTAAAGAGAAGTCCTAATATAGCTTATCAGAAGGTAAATGAGCTTGCACAATTTGTAGGATCGCACTATAGCGTCGATCTACAACTGCACTTTCCAATACCAGGTAAGATCTCTGATCTTGACTCATATGGCACTGAAAATATTAGCCTAGTGGTTGACAAATTTCGCAGGGTCTTTCCTGTACCAAGGGAGACGGTGAAACAAAAGGCAGTAGAACTTATAGGCAACGATGCTAAGCCAAAGGATGCCTACACGTATGAAGGTAAAGAGGGTGCCAAGGTAATAATCATACCCAAAGGCAGTATTGAAGTCCTACCCGGCTCGATGCATTTTTGGTGCGAGATTGATAGAAGGATCAGATCGTACGGTGACTGGATGATCGAAAATGTCTATTTTCCAAAGAAGTCTTAAAAGCTATTTACAGCGAGTTGCTGATAGCTGCTGACGTCACTCCAGACACATTTACGAGCTCATACTGGTACAACAGCTTGTCTTCTGCGTCATACACCTCTGCCTTGACGGGTAGTGGCATGTCACGAACGACCCAGATTTTGCTCATCTGTTCTGCGAGCTTGTAACTGAGCACGAACGAGTCAAAGACCCCCGCGGGAGTGCTCACACGCTCTTCGTTTGTCACCCTAGCTGTTACTGAAGACGAGCCAACAAATATCGTATTCCACGGCGCGCCCAATACGAGATACTTTGGGCTTTCGCCGTACTCCATGTCGCGGACTGCAAAAATTGATGACTGTATATGCTCAAAGTAAGGCCTGAACAACTCGTCAAGCTGACCCTCCCGGGTCAGTTCATTTGACATTACTAATGTGTGGTCTATTGACGGCTGGCCAGTGCCGTTTGTGATCGTGAACCTGACGTTCCAATTTTCACCGGCTTGGCGAAAGTTCATTGATACCAGCGCAGATTCGAGTGAATTTAGCTCGCCCCTTGAAGTTAAGGCATATTCCAGGGTCATCCCGTCCTGTATGTGATCGCCAACCTTCCAGATATCTGCCTCTGTGGGCGGGTCTAAGATGTTTGGGCTAGAACTCTCAAAGCCCCCACCTGCAGCAATAATGGCAATGCTCACCCCAATACCCAATGTTGCGAATATGGCGGTCATGATTATCACCCGCCGGATGGCTGTTCGCCGCTTTTGAGGCACGATTCTGATTCAGTGATCTTGGTTATTTAAAATAGATTATTTTATTACTTCTTCTCAGACATGTCTGCTGCCACATATTCGCCAATCTGGTTGTATATCTTTAGGAAGCGATTACCTTTCTCAGTTGTCCGGTAGATCTGCTCTCCTTCGATATACTCTAGTAGCCCGTTTTCTATCAGCACTGTAAGGTATTCTTTCAGCTGGGCGTATGACAAGAAGGCCTTATACATTATCTTAGTTTTAGTTACGCCGCCATTTGCAGCTTCTAGAATTTGAGCAGTTATATCAGTTCTGCTTCTATATTTCATGCCTATCCTAGATATTAACATCTATAAAAGCATCTCGAAGTGTTATTATCGCAGTTTTTTCTATATGATAGATAGAGTAACTACAACCATACTATTGTTGGCTTTCTGTATTCTTGTCGTCATCGCCTCTTCTTCCTGCCGATGACTTGGTGTTGTTCCTGATTCTCTGCGGAGTCCAACTCACTGATGTATATCCTTTCAGGCATGTTCTTGATTGACTTGACGATTACTCAGAAGTCATATCCATCATCTATCTGTGTTCAGTAAATGCACTCCTTGTCTCTCGAATTGTCTCTTCTATGTTGTGAATTGTTCCTGACTGTTTCGATTCTACCACAGTGAGTTTTAGTTCATCTACAAGCGCAGAAATAGAGCTCAGCATCTCCTTGAGGGCATCCATTGTTTCACCCAGGTTCTTGCTGTCGCCTACTGAGCTGATAGTGTATTTAGCGGACTTGATCGTTTCCCTTGTCTCGTCAAGTACACCCGAATTCTTCAGCTCCATTGTGACCCTTTCAATTCTTGCACTACTTTTTTCAATCGACTCGGTAGTCTTACGAATGTTTTCAATGTTTGTTACCATGGTTGGCTCTTTAAGCGACTTAATTATCTCGCTGCCAACCTTGGCAGTGTCACGAATCTTCTCAAGTGACTTTTGTACATCCGGCGATCCAAGTTCCCTTATTATCTCAACTGCATCAGACGTCGTCTTTTTCATGTCTTTGAGCTTTTCTGCCATTTACAATAGTATCGCTTTCCGCTTTAATTGCGAAGCGGTAAAAGTTTCCGGTGTCTATGTTCTATAACTTGCCCGATTTTTTTAGCACCTAATTGTAACAGAAATAGCCTGTATGAAGGTCGGCATTTTTGAAGTGGTCTATCTCAAGGTATCCCGAAGCTGCCTTGGAGAGCTTAGGATACTGCTTGTCAGTAGCTATAACCTCGCTCGCCATGAGGATATCGCCGCGGGCATAGTATAAAATAAGTTTAGTATTACTGACTATGATCCTCTCCTATTACCTTTTTCTCAGATCTCTTGCAAGCCGCTTTAGTCCTGACCATCGTAAAGTGAATTTAGCAAGTATTATTGCACCCACAATGACTGCCCAGATCCAAAGAGGAGGACCTTCCACTCTTTCTTCCAAGTCATCAAAGGATTTATGCTCTTGCTTTGAAATTATCTCCTAGTCACCAGCCTGAAATCCATATTCCTCATGATGTGCTGAGCTCTATGAACTTGCTATCATACTATCCCATTGCCTTTCTCTCTAAACGATATACTCAAACTGTGATCGGTCAATTTCTCTGTAGCTATCATCATGAGAAGTCTTGTAATCCGGAAAGTAGACTTCCTTTACGGCCGTATCATGCTCTTCTAATTCCTCCTTGTCATTAAGTTCATTTTTCATTTACATTCTATACCAGGCGTGCTTAGTTCATCCTGCAAATATTTTTCATTTTCCGCTATCATGCTCTGCCATCTCGACCCAATAAAAAATGAAAACGGTCAGGAGAATATCCTAGTCATCTGTCTTGATTTGGATAAAATGTGCATATATTTGCCTATATTTGGCAAATATTGTATAATAACTATATTTAATATCATAGATCTTCTAAAAATAAGCGGTGGCAAATAGAAATAGGTATAGAAACAGAATTGAGATAATCTGCCAGATTCTAGAAGTTGCAAATGGCGGCGTAACTAAAAAGATCGAGATAATGTATAAGGCAAATCTTAGCTATACACAATTGAAAGAATATGGGATGGTTCTAGCTGAAAGCGACTTGCTTCGATATGACTTAGATAAGCAGACATTCAAGACAACTGAAAAAGGTCTTAGGTTTCTTGACGCCTACAATCATATGGACGCTGTAATGAAGGCAAAAAAATAGGTGCAGGTCTGACTGAGGATCCTGTCAACAACTTTTTGCTTCAATTTGATTTAGAGTTCAGATTTGGTTCTGCAAAAAAATATGGTAACACGCTATTCCTAGCGCCACATGATTTACTTTTTCTTTTGTTTTTTCCAACTCGTTTTAAAGAGGTTTGGTATATGCTTGTATATTAAACCAGCAAATCAACGATAAAGCCCCATCAAAGATGCATATGGCGGCGAAGAGACGAATAAGTAGAAGAGAAGGACTAAAGCTCACAAATGGCCTCTATCTCCCAGATCGACTCACGTGCAGGCATAGGGTGTTACTGTACAAGCTTTGCCGGAACAGGAGGGTCGATAAAGCAGGGAAGCGAAGGGTTTATGGTATCCGAGCTAGTGAACGAGTCGCTCGACATATCGCTGTCGTACAATGAGAATCACCGCTACCCGCTCTACATCCTTGAAAAGCGGGACATCGACTCAAACCATGCCCTATTTGAAATCGAACGTGAGCTGCACATGAGGTTTAGGGTAATGGGGATAAAGGACGCCAAGGCTGTGACAATGCAGTATGCCGGTATGGAGCGAGTAATGAGAAATCCACCTGCAGAGTTGAAAAGTAGGCATACACGGCTTATACTGAAAGGTTTCACCAAGCACCCGCTTCAGAAGAAATTCCTTGCAGGCAACAAGTTTGAGATAAGGATCTACAATGTCCGTTCATCAGATCTCTCTGACTTTGTTCCACATATTGGCAAGGTGGGCAACTTTTACGGCCTCCAGAGATTTGGCAGCGAAAGATTGGTGACCCATCTTATTGGTAGGGAAATTGTGAAGCGGAACTTTATACAGGCAGTAGTGCTGCTGCTCTGCCATACTACTGAATTTGATACTCAGATGAGCAGGGAAATCAGAAACAAGTGCATCGACCCAAGCAACTATCGGCAAGTGCTCAAGATGCTGCCAAGAGGCATGGACATTGAACGGCAGGTGCTGTCGGCATTAGTCGCCGGCAGGGATACCATTACAGCATTGCGTGCAGTACCAATCACGATCCGGAGACTATTCGTCCAGGCATACCAAGCATATATCTTCAACAGATGCCTCAGCAGAGCCGTCATGGAAGGTGAGGATCTGTTGCAGCCGCAGACCGAAGACCTTTGCTTTGAAATGGAGGGGCCGGCAACCTTTGGTAGGATAATCAAGTACAATCCCTCTTCAAAGACAAAGTTGGTTCCAGCAATAAGGATGGCAGGATATACCTTCCAACCTGGCAAGGGCAGGTTTGAAAATATCACAAGAGCAATAATGCAGGAGGAAGAAGAAGTGTCTGCAAAGGACTTTTACATAAAGGAGATGCAGGAGCTGAGCCACCAAGGAGGCTTTAGACAGGCTCCACTCTGGTGCACGGATTTTCGGTATGAACGAGATCCACTGACGGTATCATTCAAGCTGCCTAAAGGATCGTATGCGACCACGCTATTACGCGAAATAATCAAGCCAGGTGATCCAATCAGGAGTGGCTTTTAGTAGCTCAAGATAGGCACAACATATAGATTTCAACAACAAATCAAACCAAAAGATCCTCCTAGTTACACGAACAGTATCTTAAAGATGATAGGAAAGTATAGAATTATTCAACGATATTGTTACTCTTGCCAGATGTTTATCCCAATTACCAAATGAATGTTCAAGTATATTGAGATTTAGCGGAGCGACAGATCTATTACACAATAGAATTATGGTCCAAATTATGTATAATTATCATACTCTATATGTAATTCAATATTATTTGATGGTAATAGTAATAGGTAATTGACCTGTTAAATCCTTAATTAAATAAACCGAATTAGGCAGTTTATACTACAACGGTAAATCAGAAAGTGCTCAATATAATATATAGCACGACATCGTAGTACACGATACTCATATGCTCGGTGGCAGGAACCTGCATGAAATCATAGAAAATGCCATTGACGACGTATACGAGAACCTGAGCGTCAAGATAGACAAAACGAACTCCGATAGGATTCATGCAATCGAAGCATCAAGCTGCACAAGGTTTGCATACTATGAGCGAAAGGACTCGCTACCTTCAGATAATGCGGCCAAGATCTCAAGCCTGCTTGGAAATGGTATGCGCCACTCACTGAGCAACCTACGCGGCGAATATAAGATCGACACCCTTGCGCTCGAAGTCAATGTAGACATGATAATGGCCAACGAGTTTATCGTAAGATTTGAAATTGTGTCTACTCTACCAGAGGTTCCGCACCCACAGCACATGTTGTACCTCAATGCGTGTCTCTTTGCATTTAACAAGGACGAAGGTTTTTTGATCTACATGACTGAAGACGGCAAGATGGTCGAATTCTCTGTGACCAAGAACAACAGGATGTTTGAAGAACTCGTTAGAAGGGCAAGAGTGCTCAGCACATTGCTAAAAGAAAACAGAGTTCCAATAGTCGAGCCATCCAACCTATGCACAACTTGCAAATACTTTGAAAGGTGTTATGCAAGAAAGAAGGTAAAGGATGAAAGTTCGGGTTTTATACTAGAAGAAATCTTTAAACCCAAGAAATAA
>Ga0114129_10011544_pt1 | contig 12579 bp, 8 predicted proteins | sample RhiMetdeltSRZDD1_FD_80071 | JGI IMG/M metagenome (GOLD analysis project Ga0114129, IMG submission 80071) | Populus rhizosphere microbial communities from Tennessee, USA - Rhizosphere MetaG P. deltoides SRZDD1 (version 2) (version 2) | ecosystem: Host-associated > Plants > Roots > Rhizosphere >...
AGCTCGAACGACTACCACAAATGGGAAGTCGCTATCGGCTATTCGCACATGCGGGCGGAATCAACCGTCGGCAATGAGGTGCTGACATCGCCGTTCGGAACGATGACCATTGATCCATGTTCGACGCAAGGCGCGGCATTCTTTGGCGCCAACTTCCAGCGATTCTTTTGTGCCCGGCGCGGTTTTAACGGTTTCGATCTTTCAGTCGCTTACAACTTTCACAAGTACGTCGGCGTTAAGGGAAACTTTTCAGGTCATTTCAATTCCGAGACGTTTCTCGACGGGGCTCAGACTGAAACTAGCCGCTCGCGCATTTATAACTTTCTCGCCGGTATTCAGATCAAAGACAACCGCAAGGAAGGCCGCGCGGTGAAGCCCTTCGCGCACGCGCTGTTCGGAGCTGCGCGCGTGAATCTGCAATCGATCCACTCAACTCCGCCAGCGCCTCCGCCTTTCAATTCCTTCACCACCAGCGGCAAGGACACGAGCTTCGCCATGAAACTCGGCGGCGGTTTGGACATCAAGGCGGGCGAGCACTTCGACGTGCGGGTGATTGAGATTAACTACAACCCAATCTTCGGCGGCGAACGGGCGCTTGTGGGTGGTCCTTTTCCGGGCCTGCCTCAAATTGCCAAAGGCCGAACCGCGCACAATTTTAGTATCGGTTTTGGAATCGCGCTGCATTGAGGCCAACCGGGGGTGGCCTTAAGAGTTCCACTGCTCGGCTGGCGCAGGGTCAATCGGCGCGTCGCAGATTTCCTGAAATAGTTTGTGAGCGTGAGGGACTTCGGACGCAGTGGCCGCGTTAATTAAATGATAGTTCGATTCTTTGAAATTGGAACAATAGCAACTTCAAACCAAGAAAAAGGAGAACAATATGCAGAAAGGCAAGGAAAAAAAATTTGGCCTGCGGGTCAGCCTGGTAACAGCTTTGTTCTTGCTGTTAACGATCGGCGCCGCATCGTTTCGCCCGCCAAATGTTCAGGCAAGTCCCGAATGTTCGGCTGACTGTCAGCAGCAGCTCGTTCTCGCGATGATGGCTACTGCTCAATATCACAACGAGAGCAAGGCTCTGGCAGATGGTTTCATTTCGACGTTTGACTGTGTCGAAGCTCCCGGTCTCGGCGCGATGGGCATTCACTACATCAATCCATTTCGCATGATGGATATCAACGTTGACGTGACCCAACCAGAAGCCCTCTTGTACCTTCCGCAAAATGACGGCACGAACCGGCTGGTCGGAATGGAGTATGTCGTGCCCGCGTTGTCGAATGGCGCGCCATGGTTCGGCGGTCCGACTAATCCGCCACCGACCATCGACAATCCCGCGCCGGTGTTGTTTGGACAAACTTTCGACGGGCCGATGGCGGGACACACGCCGGGTCAGCCCTGGCACTACGATTTGCACGTCTGGGCGTGGCGGAACAATCCGAGCGGCTTGTTCTTTCCATTCAACCCGAAATTGAGGTGCGAACAATAGCAGACTACTCCGGCACTTCCTCTACGCCTCGATACAAAAGAGCGCTTATGCCGACGCATAGGCGCTTCTTTTTTGGTTTTCAGTTTTCCATCAAGCTAATATGCAGATGGCAAAATGCGCCTTTTCAAATGAAGTATCGCCTTGCGATCTTGATTTCCGGCCGCGGTTCGAACATGGTTGCGCTGATCGATGCTGCGCAGTCAGGAAAGATTCCGAACGCGGAAGTGGCCGTCGTGATCAGTGATCAAGCGACTGCTGCCGGGCTTAAGAAAGCGAAAGACTGCGGCGTTGAAACTCTCGTCGTCGCACGTCGCGGCCGAACACGCGAAGAACACGACCGCGAAATGATTGCAGCCTTGCGAGCGCGAGATATCGATCTCGTTTGCCTCGCGGGTTACATGCGCATTCTTTCTCGCGAATTCATCGACGAGTATCGGGGGCGAATCCTGAACATTCATCCGAGTTTGTTACCATCTTTTCCCGGGCTGGAAGCGCAGAGGCAGGCGCTCGATCACGGCGTGAAGACGAGCGGCTGCACCGTGCATTTTGTGGATGAGACGCTTGACGGCGGGCCCATCATCGCGCGGCGCGTTGTGCCGGTGCTCGAAGGTGATACCGTCGAAACATTGTCAGCGCGCATTCTCGAGCAGGAACATCAGCTTTATCCGGAAGCGGTCACCCGAGTGCTCGCACGTAAGCAATCAACTCAGACCGGCAATACTTAAACCATGTCAGCGGTTATCACCACAGACGAAACGCTGGTAATCGAAACGCCTGAGCGTGTGCCGCTGCACTTTGCGTTGGCATCGATCGGCAATCGATTCATCGCATGCGCAATCGATCACACGATCCAAATACTCGCATTACTAGGACTGGTGATTCTTTTTCTGATCATCGAAGGGTTTGCCGATTTTGGGAATCGCGTGTCGAGCGCGCCGAAATGGGTGATTGCGCTATTGGTGATTTTTGTCTTTCTCTTGATGTCGGGATACTTCGCTTTGTTCGAGTGGATTTGGAATGGGCAAACACCGGGGAAACGCTGGCTGAAGCTGCGCGTGATTCGCGAAGACGGGCGGCCGATTGGTTTCTTTGAAGCCATGGTGCGAAATCTTCTGCGCAACTTCGACGTCATGCCATCGCCATTTTATTCGATTGGATTGATTTCCGTGTTTGCGACGGAACGCGATCAGCGCGTCGGAGACCTGGTCGCCGGTACCGTGGTCGTGCGCGAACGCGAAGCTGAAGCACCGGCTTTCGCGGAAGTCTTCGCGTCGCCCGTTTCCGATCCAGCCTTGCGCCGCTCGTGGAAGCCCGTTCCGTTCACTGCCGATGTGAATCTGCTCACGGAAGCTGAGATTCAGGTCGTTGAGAATTTCCTGCGCCGTCGTTGGGACTTGAAGGATTACCCGCGGCAATGGATGGCATGGCGAGTAGCGATGCCGATTCTGTTCAAGCTGCGGCCGCAATATGACCTGGCCACTTTCACTTACGAGGGTTTCTTGGAAGAGCTGCTACATCGCTATCGCGAGAAGCATCGGTTCATTGATTGAGCGCCTTATTGTCGCTTCCAATCGATCGGAAACAAAGTTCCGGCCTTCTCTGCTGGGAGGTTGACGCCGGCCATTTCCGCAGCGCGCGACAAAACCGGATCGCGCGAGGCCGCCAAATCAGCTGCGGTTGGTCGCACAATTTCATCTGGAATGACACCGGCGCGCTCAAGGCTTTTGCCGTCGGTCATGATCAGGTCAGCAATGGTAATGCTCGCGCCGAAATAGAGAACTCTTCCCACTCCGGACTCGTGATCGTAGGATTTCGCCGCCATGACAGCCCCCGCGGTGTTGTCGCCGACGACTGTGCCTCGCTTTTCGATTTGCATAACACGGGCGAACAATTCCGATGCAGAAGCAGAGTTATTATCCACCAATACGATCAAGCGGCCGCTGAAAGGACCGTCGCCCCCGCTTCGCTTTTTCGCAAGTTGCGGCTTCGTTTCCTTGCGCGTTTTGAAATCAGCGATTTTGATTTCTTTGTCGAAGAAGTGGGTCACTAGTCGTGACAAGGTTTCCACCGCACCACCACCGTTGCCTCGCAAATCGATCACGAGAGTCTTAAACTTACGCGCCCTCCCCATAATTTCGTCAATGTGATCCTTCGAAACGTCAAAGGTGGGCATGTTCCAAATGAGCAAGTCCCGGCCAGCTTCAAAAAAACGATCGTGGGTTATGTCCCACTCCTCTGAACGATATTGGGTCCACAGGTTTCCCCAATCAGTCACCAGCGCTGTTTGTTGGATTCGGGACATGATGTCTAACTGTCGCGGTTTGTCATCGCCGGCCGTATGAACGATCAGGCCCACGCTGCGCGAAGGAATCAGGGTGTAATAGCGATACAGCATCTTCCAGAAATTGGCACGCACGGGTCGGAATCCATCGACTGAAAGAATCCGATCACCGGGCTTGAGCCCCTTGGCTTCGGCATCACTCTTTGTTTTGACGGCCACCACATAACAGTCGTCGCCGATCATCTGCATTCGCCAGCCATACTCGACGCGGGCAGCACGGGAGGGTGGCAGGAAGTACGTGTGAGAATCATTGAAATCCAGCAACGTCTGCGCCACGATGGCCATCAGTTGATCGCGCGATGTCGCGGTTTTGATTTTTGCCTCAGCCGCAGCGAACCGCTCGTTCAGATCGACCCCGTGAAATGTCTGATCGTAGTAATTATTCTTTATGTCGTCTTTAAGCATCCCCAGCATTGCGCGTGATATGTCGCGATCCTCGGGACCGAGCCCCTGGGCTGCGGCCTGAACATGTAACGAGAGCGCGATGGTGGAGAGTGCGAGATATTTCGTCAACAATCCGAGAAAGTTATTCATGGGATTTCTCTATACGCCGGGAAAGTCGGGTTGCCCGCCGCAAAATCTATCAAAACAGGCGGTCGCAAACAATGTCTATCTCGGAATTGACCTCGGCAACCGCGTTTGCTAGCCTCGTTCGTTTCTAGAGCGAACAGAATTCTCAACCGTAGGAAGGCGTCTAAGACTTATGGCTCAGGAGGTTTTCATTCTCGGCGGCAAGCGCACGCCGATGGGCGAGTACGTGGGTGCGCTGAAAGATATTTCGGCAATCGATCTTGGCGCTATTGCTTCACGTGCGGCGCTGGAAACAACCGGCGTCGCGGCGGAGGAGATAGATCACGCAATTTTTGGCAACGCATTGCAAACTTCGGGTGACGCGATCTACGGCGCGCGGCACGTAGCTTTGAAAGCGGGCGTTCCGTTCGACCGCCCGGCGTTGACCGTCAATCGTTTATGCGGCAATGGCCTTCAATCAATCGTCTCAGGCGCGCAAATGATTCAACTCGGCGAAGCGCAAACCTGTCTGGTCGGCGGCATGGAGTCGATGTCGCAAGCGCCGCACGTGATTCGCGGCGCGCGCTCGGGCTTTGCGCTCGGCCAGGGGAAGCTCGAAGACAGTCTGATGGTCGCTTTGCTTGATACTTACTGCAACACGCCGATGGCCGGCACGGCTGAGAACCTCGCGCGCAAGTTTGAGATCTCGCGTGAAGAACAGGACAAGTACGCGCTGCGTTCACAGCAGGCCGCGAAGCGCGCGTTAGACGAAGGCTTCTTCGCCGACGAGATCGTCCCCGTCGAAATCAAAAGCAAGAAAGGCACGACGCTTTTCGATCGCGACGATCACATGCGGCCCGACACCACACTGGAAGGTCTTGCGAAGCTGAAGCCCGCGTTCAGCAAAGATGGATTCGTCACGGCCGGCAACGCATCAGGCATCGTCGACGGCGCGGCAGCGGTCGTGATTGCCAGTGAGAGTTACGTGAAGGCGCACGACGTGAAGCCGCTCGGTCGGATCGTGAGTTGGGCTTACGCCGGAGTCGAGCCCGAAATCATGGGCATCGGACCGGTGCCGGCGTCGCTTCAGGCGCTGGAGAAAGCGGGATTGAAACTTGAGGATATGGATGTCGTCGAAGTCAACGAAGCTTTTGCGGCGCAATATCTCGCGGTTGAACAGGAGTTGGGTCTCGATCGCGCGCGGACGAATGTAAACGGCGGCGCGATCGCTTTGGGACATCCGCTCGGCGCAACCGGCACGCGTTTGGTGTTGACGCTTTTGCGTGAATTGCAGCGTCGCAGTGGACGCTACGGGCTGGCGACGGCTTGCATCGGCGGCGGCCAGGGCATCGCAATGATCGTCGAGCGCCTCTAGATTTTCATAAAAAATCCAAATTCTTGGTTGAGTTTTTCATTCAGCAGTGCAGGCGCGCGAAGACAAGCGTTGAAAACAGCACATTTAGCGAGATGGCCAGTCTGGCCGGAACAGGGCACGACAGTTGCCGAATTCCCCGACGCAAGTCTGATCTGTTAATGACCTTTTCATGCTGCAAACACAGTTTTAGTCTTGCGCAGTCGCCCATCATCATGATAGAAACCGCCTTCTGCTTGGCTAACAGAGGTTCCTTCGTAACAAGCAGTTCCAAATTCACGGAAAGTCTCAGTTACTCTGCGCCGACGGCTCGCGCGCAAATGGTAAGCAACGATTCTAATTTCTAAGGAGTTCTCCTGATATGCGTAAATTTGTAAGCTTTAGTTTTGCCTCGCTTCTCGTGCTCGCGTTTTGCGCGCTGACAGCGATGGCGCAGTCAACTACGACAGGCGCGATATCGATCTCGGTTACCGACCCAAATGGTGCTGTCGTACCGAATGCCACGATCACGGCGCGCAACCTGGCAACTAATAAAGAAGACACCGCGACAGCCAATGATGAAGGGCAGTCAAAGATAGTTAACCTTCAACCCGGAACGTACAGCGTTGTAGTGAAAGCCACCGGCTTCGGCGACTTCACCCAGGGAAGTGTCGTGGTTGAGGTCGGAACAACTAACTCGATCGAAGCGAAGATGGGATTAACTGCCCAGACAGCCCAGGTCGAAATTACGGCCGAAGCTCCGGTTCTCAATACCAGTCAGCAGGATTTTTCTACCAACGTAAATCAAACGCAGATCAGCGAACTGCCAATCAACGGTTCGCGCTGGTCGAACTTCGCTTTGCTCAGCCCGGGCACAGTGCCGGACGGCAACTTCGGCCTGATCAGTTTCCGTGGTATCTCGGGTCTTTTGAACAACAACACGGTAGACGGCGGCGACAACAACCAGGCGTTCTTTTCGGAAGAACGTGGCCGCACGCGTATCAATTATGTGATTAGCCAGCGCGCCATCCGCGAATTCCAGGTCAACACCTCGAACTATTCGGCTGAGTATGGCCGCGCCGCGGGTGGTGTAACCAACGCAGTTACCAAGAGCGGCTCGAACCAGTTCCACGGCGACGCGTTTTTCTACGATCGCGACAACCGTTTGGGCGCACGCAATCCGTTGGCAACGTTGACTACCTTCGATCCGGCAACGGGACAGCGAACTGTCACTGGAATCAAACCCGTTGATAAGCGGTATACCTTTGGCGCAGATATCGGCGGGCCGATCAAGAAAGACAAAGCGTTCTTCTTCTTAAATTATGACGAAGTGCGGCGCAACTTCCCCGGCTTGGCGATTTTCAGCAACGGCGCGTTCACGGCTCCGATTTTCCAGGGCGGGTTCTTGAACACTTGCACCTCCACGGCGCAAACCGGCTGCACCACCACGTTGGTGGGGCAGTCGCTGAAGAACCCCACCACACATAACCTTTCTGATGCGCAGATCAACTCGGTCATCGCCTTTTTGACCAGCGAAACCGGTCCGACGCCGCGTAAAGGAAATCAGCGGATCTTCATGCCCAAGATTGACATCAACCTGAATTCAAGCAACACGCTGACGGCTACTTATAATTACTTTCGTTGGGATTCACCTTCAGGCATTCAGACTCAGCCGACAAATACATTCGGCGTGACCAGCTTCGGAGATGATTTTGTTGACGCTGATTCGATCAACGTCAGACTGTCGTCAAACATTACGCCGACGCTGATTAACGAGGCGCGCTATCAATGGTCGCGGGATTTTGAGTTTGAGTTCAGTAAGACGCCGCTGGCGGGTGAGCCACTGACTGCTCCCGGTTATCCAGGCTTCTCGCAAGCAGGCACTCGCTCCCCCGATGTGTTCATTAGTAATGGTATTGAATTCGGTGTCGCGACGTTCCTCGAGCGTCCTTCGTTTCCGAATGAGAAGAAAAACCAGGGATTCGACATGATGACCTGGTCAAAAGGCAAGAGCACCTTCAAATTCGGCGCGGACATCAGTCATGTCAAAGATACCGCTGACAACCTGCGCTTTTACGCGGGCGCTTTCTCGTACAACAACATCAATGATTTCCTCATTGATTATTTGAGTTCCCGGACCACCGGAGGATTGTTAGTGCCGGGCGGCACGACTCCGATGGTGTGCGCAACTTCAACTCGGACAGCCGGCAGGTGCTACACCTCGAATTATCAACAGGCGTTCGGAGGAACCGCATTCACGTTTACTGAGAATCTCTGGAATTTCTTTGCACAGGATGACTGGCGCGTTCACCCGCGGCTCACTTTGAGCCTCGGGATCCGCTGGGAATATCAGCAGTTTCCGGATCCGATTCTTGGCAATCCTGCCGTGACGCAAACCAATGTCAAACCGAGCGACAAGACCAATTTTGGTCCGCGAATTGGTTTCGCTTGGGACGCTACCGGCGATGGCAAAACGTCGCTGCGTGGTGGCTACGGCGTTTATTACGGATTGATGGGCACCTCGACCATTTACAACACGCTGGTAAATACCGGCATGCCGGGCGGCCAGTTCCAAGTTTCGATCGCGCAAACGTGCGTCCCCTCGGGCGCTCCACCGGTTTTGCCTGCCGGTTGCGCGGCCGCCGCGCCGGTTTTCCCAAACACTCTTTCGACTACGCCTTCATCGCCGGCAGTGGCAATCCAGTTCTTCCAACAAGGATTCAAGCTACCGCGAATTCACCAGGCCGACTTGATCGTCGAACGTGAAGTCGCGCACAACACGGTGGTCTCTGCTTCGTTGCTTCTGAGCTACGGTCAGCGGCTGCCGCTGTTCGTCGATACGAACCTGGCCCCTCCAACGAACTTCTTCACCTACACGATCTCTGGTGGACCGTTCGATGGACAGACCTACAGAGTACCGTGGTTCTATCGCTGCTCTTCCGCGACCAATTGTCCTGGAGGCACCGGCTCGGCTCGCCCGAACGCGGCCTTCGGCGCAATGACGGAAATCAGAAGTGCTGTTTGGAGCAAATACGTTGCCGGTGTTTTGCAGTTCAATCGACGCATGACCAAGGGTCTGCAATTCGGGATTAACTACACGCGCTCGCACGCGACCGACCTTGGTCAAAGCTCGATCACCTTTACGAGCACCAATACCGTACTGAACGCGTTTGATATTCAGGCGGAAGCGGGACGTTCGTTCCTCGACGTTCCGAACAAGTTCGTTGCGAATGTCGTATGGCAGCCGCAATCGAAGAACATCTTCCTGAAGGATTGGACCCTCTCCCCAATCTTCGCCTATTACTCGGGCGTGCCGTTGAATACGTTCATCTCCGCCACGGTGCCGGTTCCTGGCTTCTCGCAGGATCCGTCATGCTGGCCCGGTACGGTGACCACCAGCCAGTGCTCGACGCCGGGCGGTGGCCAGAACGGTTCGGGAGGAGCCACTCGTCTGGGTTTGGCGAGACGTAACGGCTTCCGATTGCCGGCAATCATCAATACCGACATGCGTGTTTCGCGCCGGTTCCGGTTTAGCGAGTCCAAGGCCTTGGAAGTTTTCATCGAAGGCTTCAACCTCTTCAACCGGACGCAGGTGACGCAACGGCAAAACCAGATTTACTCTGCCAGTAGCAGCTCTGCGCCCACTTGCAATGCTGCACATACGGTCTGTACGACGCAAACTTCTGTCTTGAACTTCAACACAGCTTTCCTAACCACGACCGCTGCGGGCGGCACTCTCTTCCGTGAGCGCCAGGTGCAGTGGGCGGTGCGGTTCCAGTTCTAGTTACCAATTAAGCTTGAACTCTCCCGGGCGCGCTTCGAAAGAGGCGCGCCCTTTTTGTTTAGAGCCCGCCCTGTTACCGAACCCCGATTGCATCGGGGTGGCATCGGGTATAGCGATAAGGGACGACCCGCTTGCTACCGCAAGCGGTTCCGTACCTTTATACTGAATGCAATCACGATCATGACCGCGGTTAATCCAAGCGTAACGGCGGGCAATCGCCCCACACTTGCCGAAAGAATTAAGGCGCGCGCGCTCGAGCTCGGCTTTGACAAGATTGGTATCACGCGTGCCGAGGCGTTGTTAGATGAGCGCGCGCGGCTGAAAGAGTGGCTGCGCCGCGGATATCAAGGCGAGATGCCATACATGGCGCGCGATGCGGAACAGCGAACGGATCCCAGGAAGATCTTTCCAACCGCGCGATCGGCAGTTGTAGTGGCGCTGAACTACTACACGCCACATCCTGAGTACGCAGTCGTCCCGACTGCTGATCTGCGTCAGGGCAAAGCGGCGAGGGCAGTCGGGACGACTGCGTACCCAGGAACCGGCAAAATCTCTCGCTATGCCTGGGGCGACGACTACCACGACGTAGTCGGTCAGAAGCTGCGCGAACTGCTTGCTTGGGTGAAAGAGCAGCAGCCCGAAGCCGAAGGAAAGGTCTGCGTTGATATTCAACCGACGATGGACAAGGCGTGGGCCGTTCGCGCCGGCCTGGGCTGGATGGGCAAACACACGAACGTGATTACGCCCGAGTTGGGCTCGTGGATATTCATTGGCGAGCTATTGCTGAATCTCGAGCTTGATTGCGACGAAGAACAGATTGCCGATCAATGCGGAAGCTGCACCTTATGCATCGACGCATGTCCGACCGGAGCCATTGTCGAGCCGTACGTGCTCGACGCAAACCTCTGCATCTCTCATGCGACGATCGAATCGCGCGCGCCCGAGATTCGCGCTGATGTTGCCTCTCGTCTCGAAGGCTGGCTGTATGGCTGCGACATCTGTCAGGACGTCTGTCCGTGGAATCATGTGGCCGAGGCGACTGATGAGCATCGATTTGAGCCGCGCGAAGGCAACGTCAATGCGTCACTCGCCGAGATTCTCGAACTTACGCCCGAGATTTATGCAGCTCGTTTTCGCGGCAGCGCGATGAAACGAGCGAAGCTCGGGGGTCTGCAACGCAACGCGCGGACGCTGCTTGAGGTGGCGCGCGCATCTTGCGCCTGATTTCACGGGCGGGACGCCCGTGCCACTTGCCCAACACTGCATCACTACCAACTCCGCTTGTCGCTCGTCTTCCGCTGATTTATTGTCTAGCGCGCAATCCGAAATTCTTCGAGGGGTCTGATACGACGATGAAATTCGTAATTGTTCTATCCGTCTGTGCCATCACGATGATTTGCGCGGGTGTGACGAACGCGCAAGCAAACGCTTCACCCGCAACGCTGCGGAAACTCGCCGACGATTATTACAACTGGCGTAATCAAAATTACCCCGTTGCGTCGAGCGATGCGGGTCTGCATACCTGGGACAATCGCTTGACCGATTATTCGCCGGCCGCGATTGCCGCGCGGCGGGCGCGCGTCGTCAGGCTGCTGGCGCAGGTCAGTGCTATGCGCACGGACAAGTGGAAAAAAGACGACCAGATCGATTGGTATCTGTTTCGCGCGCAGCTTGAAGCGCCGGTGTTCTTCGATCGTGTAATGGACTTCGAGCATTCGGATCCGCAAACGTACGTGAACGAATGCTCGAATGGAATTTTCTCGCTGCTGAAAAAGGAATACGACACGCCGCGCAATCGGGCACGGTCAGCAACCGCCCGATTACAGGCCATGCCCGGTCTGCTGGAGCAGGGCAAGCGCAATCTGACAAAACCCGTCAAGCTTTACGCGCAACTGGCCATTGATTCAGCCCGGTCAATTGATAGTCTTTTCAAAGACAGCATGATGACGGCGCTGGCAAAGGACCTTTCGCCGTCAGAGATAAACGACCTGGTCACGGCGCGCGATGCGGCGATCAAATCCATTCACGCGTACGCCGACTGGCTCGACAAGCGCCAGAAGACGATGCCGCCGTTCGCGCCGATGGGCGAGGCGAACTACAACTATCTTTTGAAGCACGTTTACTTGTTGCCGCTCGACGCGAAGCAGGTTGAGATGCTGGGCCAGACGGAGCTCGCTCGCGCTCGCGCGATGGAAGCGATGCTGCCCGATCCTTCGCTCGCCGATCCCAACCCGCAGCGCGCAAAAGAGATTCCGAAAAATCAGGAGGACTTTCTCAAAGCTTACGAGCGCCGCGAGAACGAGATAGTTTCTTTTCTGTTGGACAACAAACTCGTAACGCTGCCTTCGTACATCGGCCGGTTTGAAATTCGGCAGCTTCCCGAAGCTTTCAAGCCGACCAGCCCCGGCGGTTTCATGAACGCGCCCGGCGTTTACGATCAGGATCCAACCGGCTTCTATTTCATCCCGACCTATAATCCGAAAAGCGGCAACTTCTACATTCGCGCGGCAATCGAAGACCCGCGGCCGATTCTCGGTCACGAAGGAATTCCCGGACACTTCCTGCAACTCTCAATCGCGAATCACTTGAAAGACGAGATTCGTCGGCAGCACGGCGACGGCGTGGTCATTGAAGGCTGGGCGCTCTACGGCGAAGAGATGATGATGCGCGAAGGTTTGTACCCGCCGAACTCGTCCTCGCAGGGCCAGGTGTTGCGGCTGTCGCGCTATCGTTCCGCGCGCATTGGCGTCGATGTGAACCTGCACACCGGCCGCTGGGCGTTCGAACAGGCGGTGAAGTATTTCATGGAAGCAGGCGGATTAGATCGCGAAGCCGCGGAAGGCGAAGCTGCCGGCGCGGCCGCCAGCCCCACGCAGAAGATCACTTACATCACCGGCAAGTGGCAGATCATGCGGCTGCTCGGCAAGTACCGCGATCAAAAGGGCAAAGACTTCCGCCTCGGCCAATTCCACGACGACTTGATCAAGAATGGCAGCCTCCCGCTGTCGGTGATCGAATGGATCATGCTGAACGATCGTTCGTCGCTGGATCAGGCGTTGAAGTGACGGATAGTCGCAGACTGTTTATGAATGGCGTAACGGAACCAGCACAAA
>Ga0114129_10011545_pt1 | contig 12578 bp, 10 predicted proteins | sample RhiMetdeltSRZDD1_FD_80071 | JGI IMG/M metagenome (GOLD analysis project Ga0114129, IMG submission 80071) | Populus rhizosphere microbial communities from Tennessee, USA - Rhizosphere MetaG P. deltoides SRZDD1 (version 2) (version 2) | ecosystem: Host-associated > Plants > Roots > Rhizosphere >...
CCGATTCCTGTGGCCGACGGGTTCACCGGCGACGTGATCACCCTCGATGCGGCCGTCAATTCGATGTTTCCGAATGGCCGGCGCATGGGCGGCGGATCCGCTCCGAACCGTAATCAAGTGAACGTCAACAGCGTGCTCATCAGCCTGATCGTCGCGGGCAACCCGAGTGCCGGGCTGGCGAAGGGCGTCGAGGTCAACGACAAGGATTATCTCGATCGCTTCCCGTTCCTCGCGCCCGCGCACCAAGGGTTGTACCAGGGTCACGGCGGCGTGAACGTTCCGACGGTGCCGAACATTCCGCCTCCGGGCGGGTCGCACTAAACGTTTCGGGGGTCGGGAGCGAAAGGCTCCCGACCCCGAGGTGATATCGATGTTTCGACTGAAAGCATTGACGATTGCCACGGTCGCGCTCATCGCCGTCCCGCTTTCCGCTCACGACATGTGGATCGAGCCGACGACCTTCTCGCCCGAAGCAGGCACAATCGTCGGCGTCCGGCTTCGGGTCGGGCAGGACCTGCTCGGCGATCCGCTCGGGTACGATCCGGCTCTCATCAACCAGTTCGTCTTCGAGGACGCGGCCGGCCGTAAACCGGTCGTTGGCCGTGCGGGCAGCGATCCCGCAGGCCTGCTGCGCGTCGCGATGCCGGGTCTGTTGGTCATCGGCTACCGGAGCAATCCGAGCGCCGTCGAGCTGCCGGCGGACAAATTCAATCAATATCTGAAGGAGGAGGGGCTCGACGCGGTTGCGGCGCTGCGCGCGCGGCGAAACGAAACGTCTGCCAAAGGGCGCGAGCTTTTCTCGCGCTGCGCGAAGAGCCTCGTATTCTCGGGACCCACCAACAGCGCCCAGAGGGATCGAACGCTTGGCTTCACTTTGGAGCTCGTGGCGGAGCGGAATCCGTACGCGATCGCAAACAGTCAGGACGTTCCATTCCGCCTGACCTACGAGAGCCGGCCGCTTCCCGGCGCACTCGTCGTCGCGATGAATCGGTTCAATCCCACTGAGAAACTCACCGCTCGCACCGACAACGACGGCCGTGTGCGGTTCAAGCTGAAGCAGGACGGCATGTGGCTGATCAAAGCGGTCCACATGGTTCCTGCAGCGGGAGCCGCCAATGCTGACTGGGCGAGCTATTGGGCGTCGCTCACGTTCGAATTGAAAAAGCCGCTCTGACCCGATCATGGCGATCAAATGGAGCTGCTGCGTCGCCGCGGTCATTGTGGCAAGCAGCGCTGTCGCCGGCGCCCATGAAATCGGCACCACACGCGTGTCGGTTGTCCTCGAGGGCGACCGCCGCTACACGATCGAGATCGTGACCGATGCGGCTGCGCTCGTCGAGAAGCTGGAAGCGTCCACAGGCCGGCGATCGAGCTCCGACAAAGACGCGGCGCGTCAGCGGGCCGTGCTCGAGACGCTCGACGAGATCTTTCGGCGTCGGCTCACCGTGGCGTTCGATGGATCGACCGTTCGCCCGGCCATCGAATACTTCGTGGCGGCGCAGGCCGACGCTTCGTCTTCTCCGGTGGCGACTGTTCGGCTGACCGGTGTCACGCCTCCTGGGGCACACGCGTTTACTTGGACGTATGGGTGGACGTTTGCGTCGTACGCGCTCGTCGTACGGCATGACGGTCAGGAGAATCCGGCGACCCAATGGCTGGAGGGAAGCCAGACCAGCGCGCCGTTCGCGCTCGTCGCGCCGGCGCCTGCAGTCGATCGGTTCGGCACGGCGCGGCGCTACATGATTCTCGGCTTCACGCACATCGTGCCGTACGGGTTCGACCACGTCCTGTTCGTGCTCGGCATTTTCCTGTTGAGCGGACGCGTGCGGTCGGTGCTGTGGCAGGTGAGCGCGTTCACGCTGGCGCATTCGATCACGCTCGGATTGAGCATGTACGGCGTGGTGACGGTGTCGCCGGCTCTCGTCGAGCCGATGATCGCGTTTTCGATTGCGTACGTCGCCATCGAGAACATGTTTCTCTCGGAGCTGCGATCGTGGAGGGTGGCGTTGGTCTTCGCATTCGGTCTCCTCCACGGCCTGGGGTTTGCGGGCGCGCTCAAGGAGCTCGGCTTGCCGCGGTCGGATTTCTTCACCGCCCTGCTGACGTTCAATGCAGGTGTGGAAGCCGGTCAGCTGGCCGTGATCACCGCGGCATTCGTGCTCGTGGGATGGCGGTGCGGAGGCGCTGACTGGTACCGTCGCCGAGTGGTGATTCCGGCCTCGCTGGCGATCGCCTGCACCGCGCTCTATTGGACGGTTCAGCGACTTCCTTAAGCCCCGTCCCTGCGAGCAGGGACGGAGGTTAGAATTCAGCGGACGTGTCCCTCCACACTGCGGAACTGCTGGCTCGGCTGCCGGACCATGCGGTCCTCGTCATCGGCGACCTGATGCTCGACGAGTATCTCGATGGCGACTCGACCCGAGTCTCCCCCGAAGCTCCTGTCCCGATTGTCCGCTTCAGCGGCAGGCGATCGGTTCCCGGCGGCGCGGCGAACACCGCCGCCAACGTGGTCGCGCTCGGCGGCCGCGCCACGCTTCTCGGCATCGTCGGAGACGATGACGCCGGACGGGAGCTCGCGACCGCGTGCGAGGCGCGCGGCATTCATGTGATCGCGCTCCATGATGGCCGAGCCACCACGCGCAAGGTGCGCGTCCTGGGGCAGCGGCAACAGTTGCTTCGCGTCGACTACGAGGCGCCGGCGAGCATCGATGCCGCCACCGAGGCGCGGCTGCTCGGCGAGTGCGCGCGCGAGATCGATCGCGTGCAAGTCGTCGTGATGTCCGACTACGCCAAAGGCGTAGTCACAGAGCGGCTGTGTCGGGACGTGATCGCGCTCGCGCGATCCGCGCGCAAACCGGTGATCGTCGATCCTCGACCGCAACACGGGTCGTTCTACGCCGGCTGTGACTACCTGACGCCGAACTGGAAAGAAGCCCGCACGCTCCTCGGCTGGCCGGATGCCGGTGTGACCGACGAGGAAATCAACCGCACGGGTCGCGCTGTCGCCGAGCGATTGCGCTGCACCGTGATGTTGACGCTTGGCGCGCGCGGGATCAGCCTGTTTCCGCGCGACGGTGGCGAGGCATTCGCGGCCCCGGCCTCGGCTCGCGAGGTGTTCGATGTGAGTGGAGCCGGTGACACGGTGGCGGCAGCGTTTGCGCTCGCGATCGCCGCTGGGGCATCAGCCGCCGAGGGTGCGACCTTTGCCAATCGCGCCGCCGGGATCGTCGTCGGAAAGCACGGGACGGCAACCGTCTCTCCACAGGAGATGCTCCTGGCTGGCGAGGCCGAGCCTCGACTCGTACGGCGGGAGGACCTTGCGCCGCTCGCGGCCGCGCTGCGCGCGCGAGGCAAACGGATCGTGACCATCAATGGCTCGTTCGATCTGTTGCATGGGGGCCACCTCCACATTCTGAGAGAGGCGAAGCAACAGGGCGACCTGCTCATCGTTGGACTGAACAGCGATTCGAGCGTACGCACGAACAAAGGGCCGAAACGACCCATCGTGCCCGAAGCGCAGCGCGCCGAGATGTTGATGGCTATCCGGTATGTCGATTACGTCCATATCTTCGACGAGCCAGCGCCGATGGCATTCATATCGGCCGTGCGGCCGGACGTGCATGTCAACGGCGCCGAATACGGAGAGAACTGCGTGGAAGCGACGGTGGTCCGCGACGTCGGTGCCCGGTTGCATCTGGTTCAAAGGATTGAGGGTCTCTCGACCACAGGCCTCTTAGGACGCCTGTAAGCCGCCTTTGCCCATGCAACCACGCTTTTTTACGTGTTTACTTGCCTTATATAGGACATAGAAGTACTATATACGACAACAAGTCATGGTCGACAAAGTACCCACACCAGTACCCCCGTTCATGCGGGCACCGGTCGACCGCCGGGAGCACGCCCGGGTTGTCGGTCCCTTTGACGGGTTCCGGATCGGCGCCCTCGAAACACCGTTACGTATTTTCGACCTGAGTCGCGGCGGATGCTTCGTCAACGCGATGCACGAACAGAAGCCGGGCATCAGGTTCCTCATCAAGATCGAGTTGCCGTACGAGGGACCGATTACGGTGACCGCGGAGACGCTGAATCGGCGGACTGAAGACGGCTATGCGGTCCGCTTCGTTCAAATGAGCAAAGACGCGGAGGATCGACTCGAGCGTGCTCTCGAACGACTTCAGGACAAAGCGCCGTACGAGCCCTAGCGCCGCGACCCTCGTACGTTCCAACAGCTCATAGGCTCACCACGTCGAAATCGCCCTGCTTGCGGAGCACGGCCATGCAGACTCCCGAGGGTTGACGGTCGAACAGGAGATCCGCCTGGCCGAACGGCAGCTGCAGATTGTGCAATCGGAGATAGGTGAGAAATGGCGGCAATATCGGATGGTCGACCGATAGCTTGCGATTCGTGGCGTCGATCGACAGACGCAGGCACGCCTGAATGAGGTGAAAGACGACGCCGGCCGCCCAGGCCTGCGGCGCGCACGCCACGGGATAGAGCGTTGGTCCTTCGCCGGGCCTCCGGTGGAACCCGCAGAACAACTCGGGCAAACGCGACTGATCCATCGAGATGCAGCTGTCGAAGAGACCTGCGAAGGGCGCCACGATCAGGTCATCGAATCCGTACGACGAAAAGCCTGCGGCGATCAGGCCGTTATCGTGCGGCCACACCGATCCGTTGTGATACGACATCGGGTTGTACCGCACTTCGCCCGCTGAAAGCGTCCGGATCCCCCATCCCGAAAACATTTCCGGACCAACGAGCCAGTCAGCGATCTGACGCGCGCGGTCGCGCGCCGCGATGCGGCCGAACAGACAATGTCCGGCATTCGAGCTGCGGATGCGGCACGGTTGCTTGCGGCCATCGAGCGCCAGCGCGTAGGTCAACTCCGAATCGCACCAGAAGCGATCCTCGAATGCCGAACGCAAGCGCTCGGCTTGTTTTCGCCATTCCGCGGCGCGCGCATGTTGTCCAAGGGCGTCGGCCATGCGGGCGCCGCGAATGCGCGCGTCGTACACATACGCCTGCACTTCACAGAGCGCGATTGGCGCCTCTGCGAGGGAACCATCGGCGTGGAACACCGAGTCCTGCGAATCCTTCCACCCCTGATGGATCAAACCCGTGGCCGATCGGCGCGCGTATTCCACGAACCCATCGCCGTCGCGATCGCCGTACTCGTCCACCCACGCGAGCGCACGCTCGATGTTCGGCCACAGCCGTCGCAGGAACTCGAGATCGGCGGTGCGATCGAAGAACGCGCCGGCCAGAATGACGAACAGCGGCGTCGCATCGACGCTGCCGTAATAGCGGCCGAACGGCACCTCTCCGAGGCGGGCCATCTCGCTGTTGCGTGTTTCGTGCAGGATCTTCCCGGGCTCCGCGTCCTGAGCCGAGTCGACGCGATCCGCCTGCGTGGCCGCGAGGTACTCCAGCACGCCGCGCGCGATCTGAGGATTCACCCAGAGCGTTTGCAGGGCGGTGATGATCCCGTCTCGACCGAACGGTGTGCTGAACCACGGTACACCCGCGAACGGGTACGAGCCATAGGCCGTGGACGACACCAGCATCCGGAGATCGGCTGCAGCGCGCCGCACCCACTGGTTGAAGCGCTCGCTCGATGTTTCGACGATCGCGTACGAGTGTCGCGACTGCTCCAGCGCGGCGAGCGTCGCCGACTGCGCCGATTCGAACGACCTGACCGGTACGGGACGGCGTTGCCGTTCGCAGCGGATCGCGAGCGAGAGCGATGCCGGCGCGTGCGGCTCCAGGTTGTACTCGAAGCGGACGACGCCCGGGGCGGCAGCGGTGGCAGGCTCGCTCCATCCGATGATGGTCCAGCGATCCTCTCCGTCCAGACCGGAGTAGCCGAGGCGCATCTCTCTGTCAGCCGTGAACGGCTCGTGCCGAGTTCCGCGTCGGGCGCGCTCGGTTCCGCGCACTTCGAAGATGTCGGCGAAATCGGCATCGATGTCGAAGGTCAGCGACACGCGCACGTTGGCGCGGCTGTAGTTGCAGAGCCGAATCCGCTCATGCCACGTCCCGTCCCATAACAGGCGGGCGCGAAACAGGTGAACGAGATCGCGCGCCAGAACCAGGTCGCTGTCGCCGAGCGGAATGTCGGGGTTCGTGAGGTCGGCGCCGAACAGCTCGTTGTCGTCCTTGACGCGCGCGCTGAGCAGGAGGGGCCGACGACCGTTCAGGCGGAGACGAAATCGAGAAAGGTACCGTGTGCCCTCGTGATACAACCCCTGCTCGCCGGTCCCGAACGCGCCGACGTCGCCCGCGTAGTCGAAGACGGCGAACGTGTCGTCGTGCTTGAGAACGGCCGTCCGCTCCGTTGCTTTCGATGCGGTCGCGAGTATGTAGTACTGATTCTGAACCTGAATGACATCTTCCATGTCACGCTCGTAGCTCGACAGAATCGTCCGGTGCGCCTGCTGCAGCAAGCGCTCGCTCGTAGACTTCCAGATAGCGGTCCGTCATCCGGCTCACCGAGAAGTTGTCGCCGACGAATTGGCGGCACGCCGCCGGTGGGATGTCGAGCGACGTGAGGTGCGCCGCCATGTCGGCCACGTCGCGGCAGATCCAGCCGTTGATGCCGTCTTTCACGATCTCCTCGACCGAGCCGCCGGCGAACGCCAGGACCGGCGTCCCGCAGGCCATCGCTTCGATCATGACCAGACCGAACGGCTCCTCCCACTGAATGGGAAACAGCAGTGCCCGCGCGCGCGACAACAGTTCGTTCTTGACCGCCCGATCCGCCTCACCGACGTACTCGATCTCGTTGCCATCGAGGCGCGAGCGCACTTCGCGTTCCCAGTAGTCTCGAAAAACCGGCTGGATTTCTCCGGCGAGCTTCAGCGGGACGCCGGCGAGACGCGCCGCGTCGATGGCCAGATGGGGTCCTTTGCACGGAGCCATTCGTCCGAGGAACGCGGCGTAGCCATCCTTCACGTCGGAGAACGTGTAATCGTTCAGTGGAATGCCGTGGTACGCGACGTGAGTGTGGGGCATCGACTCGCGCCGCGCGAGCCATTCCGCGATGGTTACGTAACGAATATTCGGGTATCTCCCGTACTGCTCCGAGAGCGCGGGCTCGTGAGGATGATGAATCGTGAGAACCGTCGGCGTGTCGACGAACCTCGTGAACGGCACGCCGACGATGTCGTTGAGATGCAGCACGTCGGCCGATGCCGCCGCATCGCGGATCGCCCAGGCGTGGTGATCCGCATTCTTCAGTTGCGGCCGCACCGGATCCTTCAGCGGCCACTCGGCGGCAGCGTATCGCCATTTGAGATGGCACGGCACGCGCGATTCGCCGTTGCCGTACACGGTCACTTCGTGGCCGCGAGCGTGGAGGTCGTCTGCCAGCGTCGCAATGAAGAGTTCCGTGCCGCCGTAACGACGCGGAGGGATCTCGATGAAGGGCGGCCCGATCAATGCGATGCGCATCAGCAGCCGGCGACGATGATCATTGCTTGGACGCCTCTCCTTCGCTGATTTCGAGCCGGCGGCCGCGCCTGACGTGCTCTGGCGGGGCCGGCATCGAGATTTCGAGGACGCCGTTCCGGAAGCTGGCCTTGGCCTGATCGGTTATCGCACCCTCCGGCAGCGGAACGACGCGGCGAAAGCTGCCATAGCTGCGCTCGGAGCGGTACACGCCATCGCGCTCTTCCTCATGTTCCCGCTTGCGCTCGCCTTGGATGGTCAACGTATCGTCCGTGATGTCGATCTTCACCTCCTCACGGTTCAATCCCGGCAGGTCGGCTCGCACCAGCAGCTGATCGCCGCGCTGGATCACTTCGACGTCGGGCGCCCAGCTGTCCCATTCCGCCCCCGGCCCGCGCCACCACGAGCGGCCCATGTTCCGCGCTGTGCGCGGCACGAGCCATCCGTTCAGGCCGAAGTCGTCGAATAGCCGGTCCATCTCCTCGGCGAATCGCTGCAATGTGCTGTTTCCGAACGATGATGAGGATGGTCTGCGATTCAGGTCCTGCTGCCGCGATGTGCTCACGCTCGTCTGTTTATCTGCCATAACGTCCTCCTAGTGCGACACCATCCATTTCTTCCGAACACATCGGCGATTTGAATTCGATCGCCGTCCTGGTTCCATCAGCGGTGCGAATGACCCGCGCGGCGACGGCGGCGCAGCCCGTCTCCTCCTCACCGGGGCTCCATCCCGCCTCAAGAGGTGCCGGATACCATATCCGGCACCGTATCCGGCACCGCTGATCGCCGCAACAGCTCGATGACCTCTTCGTCCGTCGTCTGATCGAACACCTGGTACCACAATCCGACTGCGTTGAAAGGCTCGGGCGTCTGAAGGCACACAACCTCGTCAGCTTTCGAGCGCAGCCGCTGGCAGCTATCCACGGCGCCGACCGGAGATGCGACCACGATTCTCGTCGGCTGATGTTCCCGAAGCGCGCTGACGGCCGCTTCCATCGTCGAACCGGTGGCAAGCCCATCGTCGACGACGATGACCGTCTTGGCCTTCAGGTGAGGCTTCGAGCGATCGCCGTGATATGTCTTGTCTCGGCGTTCGAGCTCGAGTTGCTCGCGTTCAGCGACGAGGTCGATCATGGCGCGTGGAATCCCGAGCTCGGCGATGACATCGTGGCTCAAGACGCGGACGCCGCCCGCGGCGATCGCCCCGATGGCGAACTCCGGATGGCCAGGGGCGCCGAGCTTTCGAACGAGAAAGATGTCGAGCGGCGCCTCCAGCGCACGCGCGACCTCGAATGCGACTGGAACGCCGCCACGCGGAAGCGCCAGAACGACCACGTCGTCGCGTCTCGCGTAGGGCGTCAGCAGGCTTGCCAGCCGTTGTCCAGCTTCACGTCGATCCCTGAATCGAGCATTCGGCAAGTGTTCTGCTCCGGTTACCTGGAAGAGTGCAACGGTCGATCCAATGGAGCGGAGGCTGCCTCGTTGATACTGCGAAAGGGTCGAGATGTCGAGGGTGAACCGTTAAACGCCCGGCTGTTGTATTTGCTGACTGAGCCGGATCACGGTTCATGCGCTCATGGCACAGCGCGGACGGTCAGGAGCGGCGAAGGCGGCCAGCCTGGCGCTTCAATTGATCGAGAAGGCGACGCGCCCACGCGAATTCGCCCGCCAGAATTGCGAGGGCGGCAGCAATTGTCAGCCAGCCAGGGCCTGGCAGCGCAATCATCGCGATGCCTGCGACGAGAAGCAGGAACCCGCCTGTGATCTTCGCGTATCGCAGCACATCCTTCATCGTTGATGTAGACGCTCGCACCGGCTTCTCCGTTCCTGGGTCACCGATCACGGGCAGAGGCGAGAGTCAGGGCTTGCCGCAGGCCGTCATCGAGATGCCCAAGTGCCGCGGCGATCCGAGACGACTCCTGTTTGGCACGCGTGGCATCTCTCGAACGGACGGATTGGGCGAGATGTGGAAACGGCTGCCCATCGTACGAGGAGTAAATGTCCCAGCCGTAAATGAGATGGCGATACCAACGGCGGTCCGCCGGTTCCGTCTCATCCAGCAGCCGTTGCTCGAGCCGGGCCACGAGGTCGTTGAGCTGCTGGGTCGCCCGCGAAGGCAGGCTGCCGGATCTCAGGTTGTGGTCGATCTCCCGTTCGAGCGCTGACGCGGATGCGGCCACGCGAGCCACCGCAGCCTCGATCGGCTTGACATCGACAGCAACCCTGCTGCGGCCGCCCGCATCGACAGTCCCCTTCGACACCTCGTCGACGAATTGCGCCAGTTTCGCCGCGTAATGCGAAAAACGAAACGGCAGGACCTGCGATTCGCCAAGGCGAAGCGCAACCGTCCCGAGCAGTCGCACTAATTGGGCGCCGCGGACAAATCCCGGGTCGGCGACTCGTTCCGCAAACAGTCGTGTGTCGTAGTTCGAATGGTACGCGCCATACGTGTAGCCGCCGGTCGCGGTGAACTCTATCGAAAGGGTCGGCAACCCGAGGTAGTCCTGGAACGGGACGAAATCGGCGCCGCTGCCGAGCGATTTGAGCTCGACCTCGAAGCCGTCCGATCCGCGCCGCCGACGTTCGGCATCCTGGCGCGTCCACTCGCTCGCACGCCACGCATCGTAGACAGTGGATGTCCCTTCCTTGACGTCTTTCGTCACCTCGACGATCAAATCCCGCAGCGACGGCACACCGCCCACATCAAGTCGTCCGTTCGTGTACATGTCGGTGTTGATGTAGCAGATGGTGCCGGCCTGCAGCTGCTGGCGCCGCTGTTCTGCGTACTCCGTTGATCCGATCAGACCGAATTCCTCCGCATCCCAGAATGCCAGCGAGATCGTTCGTTGCGGTTGCCAGCCGCTCCGCCGCAGCGCACCCAGCGATCGGCCGAGCTCGAGAAGGGCCGCTGTGCCTGTGCCAGGATCGACGCCGCCGAACGTCCACGCGTCGTGGTGGGTGCCCAGCAGCACACCGCGATCGGCCTGACGGGCCCCGGGCAGCCGAGCGACGACGTCGCGGATCGGCTTCAGCCTGTTGTCCATTTGCACGTGGAGTCGAACACGGAGGTCGCTCGGCCCCGTGCGGTAGCGAAAGGGCAGTCCGCCCTGGAATCCTGACGGCGCGACTGCGCCGTTGATCGTTTCAAGGATCTTCCGAGCTTCACCCCACGACAGAACCGCCGCAGGAATGCGGGGAAGAGTGGGCGCTTTCGCCGGATCGAGTCGCATCGCATCGTCGACCGACGCCGCGCCTGGAGTGAGCGGATCACCGTGCCAGAACCAGCTGTACTTCCCGTTCCCCCGCTGGAGCAGCTGCTCGGTCCGCCAGATACCGCGAGGCCACGTTTCGCCCCGCACGAACCCGTCGTCTGCCGGATCGCTGTAAATCAAGATACCCGCAGCGCCGGCCTGTTCAGCGGTGTAGAGCTTGACCGCGCGATGACTGCGCCCGTAGCGCGCGATCACGAGCTTGCCGCGCACATCGACGCCCTGCGTCGCCAGTTGAGCGTAATCGGCTGGAAGACCGTAGTTCACGTACACGATCGGCGCGGTGACGTTCCCGTCCGCCGAATAGGCGACGAACCCCGGGCCGAGGTCCGGGTGCTTCGTGTCCGGATCAATTTCCGACGCCGGCTCGGTGACTGTCAGCGTTTGCGCGAATGGCGCCATGATGCCGACGTCGACGATCCTGGGAACCGACAGATACGCACGGTACTCCAACACTTCGACGTCGAACCCCGCGTCGGTGAGCGACCTCCTGGCGTACTCTGCGACGGCGTCAGAGCCCTCGGTGCCAGCCATATGCGGCCGATGCGTCACTGCTGCGTGGAATTCCCCAAGGTGCTCGGACGAGACCGCACCGCGGAACCGCTCCTCCAACGCTCGTTGACGTTCGAAGGCAACCGTCGAGTAACCGAGCGGCGCTCGTGTGGATGTCGCGGCCTGGTCCTTCCGGGGCGGCGCGGGCGGGGTGCCGCAACCCACGACGATCAGCGCAGCACCCACCGATATCAAGATTGCCCAGGGCACCTCATCGCCTCCCGTTCAGACGGTCCGCTCTGGCGATCAATTCGCCACGCCAGTGACAAGCCAAGACAATCTCTGCCGCGTGACCATCGTTATAAGTTCAGGTAAAATAATAGGGTTTTCGGAACGTCCAGGAGGATCTCATGACGGTTCGCCCGTTTGCGTGTTGGCGCAGTTTTCACCACGCGTTGGCGCTTGGCGCCGTGTTCGCGATCGCCGCACCCGCTGTCGCGGCCGATACTCCCGCCAAGCCTGTGACGTTCTCCAAGGATGTCGCGCCGATCCTCCAGGCGAAATGCCAGGAGTGCCATCAGCCGAACTCGATCGCACCGATGTCGCTCATCACCTTCCAGGACGCGCGGCCGTGGGCCCGCTCGATCAAGGAGCGTGTCGCGACGCGGCAGATGCCGCCGTGGCACATCGACAAGAGTGTCGGCGTGCAGAAGTTCAAGAACGACATGTCGCTGACGGACGAGCAGGTAGACACCATCGTTCGGTGGGTCGACGCTGGTGCGCCGCAGGGCGATCCGAAGGAGATGCCGCCGCCGAAGCCGCTCGTCACCGACAACGAGTGGCAGGCGGTGCGCGACGGCTTCGGCAAGCCCGACTTGGTCGTCAGGTCGTCCGAGTACACGATGCCCGCCCAGCACCAGGACGTCTGGTACCGGCCGATGTCCGACATCCCGCTCACCGAGTCGCGCTGGGTGAAGCTGGTTGAGATTCGTCCAACCAACCTCAAGTCGCGTAGGATCATCCACCATTCGATCGCGTATCTCGTGCTGAACAACGACCCCGACGCTGTGAACACCGGCACCGCCAACGGTCCCGATCGCTTCGGCGGCGACGACATCGTGAATCGCCGCCCGCAGTTGATGGAATGGGCGATCGGCAAGGGGTACGACCTTTTCCGGCCGGGCACGGGCAAGCTGCTCGTTCCGGGCGAGAAGATTTCCTGGGATCAGCACATCCATGCGGTCGGCGAGGAGATTACGGGCGGATCCGAAATCGGGATCTGGTTCTACAAGAAAGGCGAAGAGCCGAAGAAACGCAGCTACCTCATCGGCTTCACCGGGATCGACCGTTCGAAAATGCTCGACATCCCG
>Ga0114129_10011547_pt1 | contig 12578 bp, 10 predicted proteins | sample RhiMetdeltSRZDD1_FD_80071 | JGI IMG/M metagenome (GOLD analysis project Ga0114129, IMG submission 80071) | Populus rhizosphere microbial communities from Tennessee, USA - Rhizosphere MetaG P. deltoides SRZDD1 (version 2) (version 2) | ecosystem: Host-associated > Plants > Roots > Rhizosphere >...
GGACTGCTCGGCACCGGATAACGGCCGATGCGGTGATACTCGTACGCCAAATAATAAGTTTCGCCGGCACTTTTTTTCTGTCCTTGTTTTTCTTGCTCCCCGCCAAGGGCTTCGTATTTAAGCCCGACTTTGCCCCACTCCCGGCCCCACAGATCAGCATCAAGGCTGGTCAGATTCTTCATCACCTGCTCGACGTCTTCTCTTTTGACCCGCTCGAAGGGATTGATGCGCCCGGCGCGGTGGAGAATATCGGCTTTAATTTCTTCCAGGGTTTTTTCCGCCATGTAGCTTCTCCTGTTACGATTTCGCCCCCGGTTCGTTGGCCAGCGCTTTCAGCGCCGCCTTGTAGAAGCGGTCATCGACGAACTGTTCCGGCTTGAAGTTCGGCTTTTCCTTCAACACTGCGAATTCAAGTTCTGCGCGCTTGTAAAGTCCCTCGGGACTCAGCCCGGGAATATAGGCATCCCGCATCAGGTCGTAAAGCGACGCGGCGATGTCGCGCTGATCCAATCTGCCGTTCTTCATGATGATGTCGATGCTGGCCTCGCGATTGGCGCGAATCCAATAGAGCGCCTTCATCACGGCCCGCACCATTCGCTCCGTCATGTCGGGTTCCGTCTGAACTTGCTTCGCCATCGCCTGGAGCGCGCTGAATGGAACGTTTTTAAATTCGTCGCCCATGTAAATCAGTCGCTTGAATCCCGCCTTCAACAAGGGGCGATCCGTCGGCGGGGCAAATAGTGCCGCGGCGGCGCGCCCTTGCACCAATGCGATGGCCTTGCCTTCGTTGTCGGGTATGTTCAGATACTCGGCGAATTTGTCGCCGTAGCCATATTTAGAGAACAGCGCCTGCAAAACACTATACGTCGAGCCGCCGAAGGTCACGGCGATTTTTTGTCCCTTCAGATCTTCCAGTCGTTTGATGTCGGGGCGCGTGATTAGGCCGAACGGAATCTGATTGAAAATCTGCAGCAGCACACGAATCTGTTCGCCCTTAAACATCGCCTGCATGGACGGTCCGAAGGCAGAAGAGTAGTGCACGCTGCCCGAAAGCAACGCCTGAACGTTCATTGCATTGCCGCGCAGCACGACGATGTTCACATTCGTTAGTCCCATCTCGTCATAAAATTTCTTTTCTTTGGCGGCCACGTAGGCTAGGTGCTGGATGTTACCGGGACCCGGCAACGAGATATAGATCGGTTTGTTGATTTGCGCGCGTAGCGGTGAAGCTAGAAACGCAACAGCCAGTACGGCAGTGAGGATCGTCAAGCGCTTCATACAAACTTCTCCTGGAAAAAAAGTGGTGCCTAGGTTTGGCACGGACTTAACAGAAAGAGCGTAACTAGCGCAAGCCCCGCAGGCGCGGATCGAGCACTTCACGCAGCCCGTGACTTGTAGTTTATAGGCGAGACGCGCGATGAGTTTCAGAAAGGCCACGCTGATTCCGGCAGCGTCCTAACTACCTGTTCTTACCCCAGGAACATTCGAGCCCAACTGCACGATAGGCCATCCTATGGTTGCACAGCCCCAGTCTGCGCGGCAATGAACGCCCACATATCGGCAAGTTCAGCAATCCTTTTGTCAGGCCGATAGCCATGCGAGCTCTGCGTCTCTACGCGAATCAGTGCGGGCCTTCCGCATCCCTGCAATGCTTGCAACGCAGCTGCGTACTTGAACGAATGACTCGGCACCACGTGGGCAGTGACTCAAGGTATTTGATGGCGATCGCGTTCTGCGCATTTATCCATGCTTTCGTTTCCGCTGAGTTCAGATCCTCCAGCCATCGGTACGGATCGGAAATTTTTACGCCCTGATAATCATCGACGACGTCGACTTGCCTGCTCGGCGGATAGTCAACCGGTTGTGCCTTACCTGCTTCGGCCAGAGAGAAAGTCACCATCACAATGATGACTCTAGCCGTAAGTTTCATGATCAATACACTACATTTACGCAGAAGCTGCTCACTCAGCGCAAGCCCCGCAGGCGGGGGTCGAGAACTTCGCGTAGACCTTCGCCGACCAGATAGTAGGCGAGCACAGTAATGAAGATCGCGAAGCCGGGAAACACCGCGAGCCACCAGGCAAAGGTGGTGGTGCTGGCTTCGTGCAGGATCGAGCCCCAGGTGACCAATTCGGCGGGCACGCCTAAGCCGAGGAAGCTGAGGCTCGATTCGACGAGGATCGCGCCGGCGATGCCGAGTACGACCGAAACAATTACCGGCGCCAGCGCGTTGGGAAGAATATGCTTGTACATCACTTTGCGGTCGGTCACGCCGAGCGCGATTGCCGACGTGACGTAATCCAAGTTTCTGATCCGTAAAAATTCGTTGCGTGTGAAACGGGCCATGCCGACCCAACTGGTCATGCCGATGATCGCCATCGTCAGAAAGATGCTCGGCGGCAGTAGCGCCGCCACCGTGATCAAGAGAAAGAAAGTCGGGATCGACAACATGATCTCAAACAGCCGCGAGACCATGAGATCGACCCAGGAGCCGAAGTAGCCCGCGATCGCGCCGAGCATGACGCCGATGATCACGGCGATGCCGACAGCGACAAAGCCGATCGAGAGCGAAATGCGCGAGCCGTGAATCATGCCCGAAGCAACGTCGCGCCCCAACTTGTCCGTGCCGAACCAATGCTTGCCTGAGGGCGATTCGAGAGGTTCGAGCAGGTTGATGTTGCTTGGGCGGTAAGGGTTGGGCGGAAAAATTGCTTTGGCCGCTTCAAGCTTTTTAAAATTGACGTTCACCAGTTCTGCCGGCCAATGGCCAAGACCCATTCCAACCAGGTAGCTGCGGAAAATCGGGAAATAAACCTTCCCGCGGTACTCCAGGTAATATGGCTTGTCATTGGCGATGAAATCCGCGAAGAGCGCGATAACAGCGAGAAAGCAAACGACGTAAAATCCCGCCAGCGCGACCCGATTCCGCCTGAATCGCCGCCAGACATCAGACCAGAGCCCGCCAGCGGCTTCGATGCCGGCGCGCGAATTTTTATCTGTGGTCGCGGCTGCGGCGCTATTTGAGATGGTTGAAGTCATTGTTGGCGCCGGCCAAAGGCGATCCGCGGATCGACGAGCGCGAGCAAGAGGTCTGAAATCAAAATACCCAACAAAGTAAGCAGAGCGCTGACGGTGAACAACGCCATCACCGTCGGATAGTCCCGGGCAAGCACCGATTCGTAGCCCAATTGACCCAAACCGGGAATGGAAAAAATCGTCTCTATGATGACGCTGCCACCGATCAAACCGGGAAGAATCGAGGCCAGGATCGTGACCTGGGGAATCAGTGAGTTGCGCAGCACATGTTTAAAAATCACCACTCGCGCCGGAAGGCCTTTGGCTCGCGCCATTTGAACAAAGTCCTGGCCCATAACCTCCAGCATGCTCGCCCGCATGTAGCGCGACAAGCCGGCGAAGCCGTCGTAAGAAAGCATCACAACTGGCAGGAACAGATGCCAGGCCTGGTCCGTGAATTTCCTCCACAGCGGCCACGCGGAAGAATATTCAAGCGATTCCAATCCGGCGGGCGGAAATAAATACAAGAAATCGCCGCCGCAGATAAACACGATTGCCATCGTCGCCGCCCAGATCAACGGAACGGCAAACAGCACAAAAGCGATGAGGGTCGTTGCCTTATCTCCGAATGAATTCGGATGAGTTGCCGAGTAGATGCCGAGCGGAATCGCAACCACGTACACGAGCAGAATAGAGAGCACATTGAGCTTGACCGTAACTGGAATGCGCTCGCTGATCTTCTGCCAAACGGGTTGGTTATCTTTGAACGAGTCGCCGAAATTCAGCGTGGCGAGGTTGTGCAGCCACACGGCGTACTGGATCGGCAAAGGCCGGTCGAGGCCATATTGCTTGCGCCACTGGGACAACGCCTCGTCGACGCTGCCTTGCTTGTTTCTTGAGATCGCTCCTTCCCGCGCTCCTCCCAGACCTCCCGCGGCGCGAAGTTCCGCGGGATCGCCCGGCGCGAGGTGCATCACCGAGAAGCCGATCAATGTCACTCCGATGAAAGTCGGGATGAGCAGCAAAAGCCGCTGTACGAGGTACGAACTCATCTATCGCAACGCCGTCTCCCCGACGTATTTTTGCGCGGCCCGAGGGACCCACCATTCCTGCGGCCGCAAGCCGGCGGGATAAACCTCCACCCCCCGAAAGCGCCGCTGCACTGCGCTTACCGATTTCCGCGCAAAGAGAAAAGTGTAAGGCTGCTCGTTATTAAGAATCTCTTGAAACTCGCGGTACAGGTCGACTCTTTTCTTCGCATCGAACTCGCGGCGATAATCCTCCAGGATTTTGTCCACCCGCGGATTTTTATAACTAATATGATTGGATCCTTTATTGGCCGCCTGAGACGAATGCCACACCTGATACTCATCCGGTTCGCTCGCCTGCATGGCCCACGCCATGACCACCGCGTCAAATTTGTGGTTTTTAACGTCATCGAGAAAGATCGTCCAATCTAGATCGCGCACGGTGGCGATGATGCCGTGTCGTTTGAGTTCTTCTTGCAAAACAAGAATGACGCTTTTTCCGGTCGAGCTTCCCGAAGGAATCTTGAACTCGAATCGCAACGGCGTCTTTCGACCGTCGATGACTTTGTCGAGGACGCCGTCGCCGTCGGTGTCCTGCCACCCCGCCTCTCTGAGCAGGCTCATGGCTTTGTCCGGGTTATAGGCATATTCGTTTAGGTTCTTGTCGTACTCGGGACGGAAGAAAAAGATCGGGCCGTTGACGACCTCGCCAAGACCGAACAACAGCGATTTGACCATCTGCTTTCGATCGGTCAGGTACGTCATCGCCTGGCGGACCCGCTTGTCACGAAAAATCGGACTCAAATTGTTCCAACCAATGTACGAGTAGCTTGGCGCAAAATACTCAAATTTTTGAAACTCGCGTGTGAATCGTTCGCTATTGCTGCCGCGGGTCGCCTGCACGGGCGTCAGGTCCATCGTATCCAGACCACCGCTCTTGAGCGTCACCAAAGCAGCATCTAGGTTATTGATGATCCGATACAGCAGTCGGTCTACATACACCTGATCGATATCTGCCTTGCCGTTTCCCCAATAATTGGGGTCGCGGATCAAATCGACCTCGCGCCCAGTTTTCCACGCTTCGAACTTGTAGGGCCCACTGCCTAGGGGTTTGCGGCTGTAGTTTTTATTGAAGTTGTCTGCAAATGTCCTGACCTTCTCCGGGAGCTTGGCAGGATCGCCGGTCAGGTCGCGCACGGCTACATTCTTGAGCAGATTTTCCGGATCGTAGTAATGACGCGGCAGCAGCACGACGTTCTCGCCAAGAACGCTCTCGTTAAGAAAGTAGGGCTCGTTCGTCGTAAATTGAATCGTATACTCGTCGATCAATCGCGCGTCGATGACTGAGTTGAAATATACCTGCAGAAAGGGCGCATTGACCAGCGGGCATTTGATGGTTTTGATGCTGAAAAGCACGTCTTCTCCAGTGAGCGGCTGCCCGTCCTGGAAGCGAACGTCACGGCGCAGCTTGAAGGTGTAGACGCGCCTATCCTCGGAAACGACCGGCCGCGACTCGGCGATGAGCGGCTTTAGCTCCAGACTGCGCGGATCGCGGGTGAGAAGGCTCTGAAAAATAAATGCAAGGATCTCGCTCGCGGTCGCGTCGCTGCTGGTCAGCGGATTGAGCTGTTCCGGGTCACTCAAGCTGTGGATCACCAGCCAGTCACCCGTCACTGCTTTGCCGAGGTCTTTGGGGCTTTCAGCTGGGGCCGCGCCGGACACTTTTACTTCGGTCTTATCGCCGCAGCCGAGCAGCAATAGCAGCGCAAGCATCCATCGCCGGCCTTTGGGAAACATGAGTCAACTACCGATCGCCTCGATCGGCACTTCCTGAGCGTTGGCGGGTTTTTGCTGCGAGAAAAGATCGGCGGGTAGGGCAGCGTTGAGCTCCGGCTGTTGGTAACGAATCGCGACTTTCTTTTTTTGCAGCAGCGCTTCAAACACGATGTGTGAAGGAAACAAGCCGGCGGGAGTGGAAATATACTCGCTGAAGGTTGCGCTCAATTCAACTTTGCCGTCAACGTTGAAACGCTCCCATTTGGTCGGTACCGGTTGCGGCGATTCGAAGGTCAACACGTCGCGCTTGCGCCCGTTCGGAGAAAAAACCAACGTGTTGCTCTCTTGCTTCGACGGCGCGCTTACGTCGACCGGCGGCAGACCAGCCAGCAAGCTCGTGATTTCTTCCAGCTCGAGGGGAATCTGCGTGTAGCGCCGTAAGTTATCTTTGGTGCGCCCGCCGCGCACAAAGACACCTTCGCGCGGATGATAGCCGACGATCTCTTTGTTATTCGCCGTGACGATGAGAATGGCGCCCAAAAAAGTCAGCGTCTCCAAACGCAGGCGATCGGGCCGTTGTACTAAAACCGCTTCTTGAAAGCCATGTTTGCCCTCCGGTCCGGCATAGTCGACCTGTGCGAGCGCGCGCATGGAGCGCACCTGCTTGTCTCGTTGGGTGACCGATTCGATCAGTTTACCCGCTTCCCACTGCGGCACGGGTGGCTTGGGCTCAAGCAGCGGCGCAACCGTCGCGCAGCCGAACAATCCGAGGGCAACCGCAGCTACAACTAGAAGTGTCAGGGAATGAACTGAGGCAACGACGGCGCGCCTCTCGACCAGGATCAAATCTTTCTCTCCAGGCGCTGGATTTTCTCGCGGATTCGCTTGAGTTGATCGTTTTCCTTGCTGAGCTTGAGCGCATCGCGGTAGCGCGTCAACGCGCGGTCACCCTTGCCGGCCTTTTCATAAGCGTCGGCCAGATGTTCGATGATCGTCGGATCGTCAACGGTAATCTCAACCGCTCTTTCGAGCTGTTCTACGGCCTTAGGATAGTCGCCTTTTTGATAGTAAACCCAACCGAGACTGTCGATGTAGAAGCCGTCGTTGGGTTGAATCTTGAGCGCGCGTTGCACCAATTCTTCAGCTTCGTCGAGCTGCACGCCCATCTCGGCCCAGGTATAACCTAGATAATTGAGCGCCGCGGCGTTTTTAGGATTGATCTCGATGGCTTTTTTCATGCTGGCGACGGATTTCTCTTTGTTCTTGTTTTCGTCATAAAGCGCACCGAGTTGAAAATGCGCTTCATCGCTCTTGGGATCTAAATTTACGACGCGCTCCATCGCTTGGATCGCTTTCGGGTACTCTTTAGTCTTGCGATAGAGCGAGCTCAAAAATGCATAAATCTCTTTGCGGTCATTGCGTTTTTTCACCACTGCCTGCAAGACTTCGATCGCTTTCTGCGGTTCCTCTTTGCGATCCAAGAGATATGCGGCTTGGACGCGCGAGTCGACGTAAAGCTCGCTCTTTTCCGAAACGCGTTGGAAAGCTTCCAGCGCTTTATCATCGGCCTTCATTTCGACATAGGTGGCGCCGAGGTAGTAGCGCGCGCGATCGTTATCCGGATCACCTGCCAGGACGAGATTGAATTCCGTCGCCGCCCTATCGAAATCGCCCTTTTCAAAAGAGATCAGGCCAATTTTAATCCGCGTTTCGCGGGGATCGACTTCGCTTCCTTGCAGGGTCTCGAATTGACGCAGGGCTTCATCAAGTTTGTTTTGGCCGACGTAAAGCTCACCCAAACGGCGGCGCGCCCAGGCGTTTTGCGCGTTGACTTGCAAAAGCCTCTGGTAGGTTTGCACGGCGTCCTCGGTTTTGCTTTCAAGTTCGTAGACGAGAGCGAGGTCCAATAAGACCGCCTCGGATTTGGGATTAAGCTCCAGCGCCTTGCGGTAGCTTTGCTCAGCGGCAAGGTACAGCTTACTCTTCGCGCGCACGCGGCCGAGATAGTAGTACCCGAGCACGGAATTGGGGTCGGCTTTGAGCAGTTCCTCGAGCCTCTGACCGGCGCGCGCCAAATCGTCAACCTGCAAGTACAACGCGCCCAGATACAGCAAAGCTTCCGGATTATTCGGCTCGAGTTTCAGAACTTCGTTGTACTCAGCGATGCCTTTCTGGTGGTCGTTGAGGGACGAATAGAGACCGGCCAAAAGCACGTGATAATCGACGCTCTTGGGGTCAAGCCGGGTCGCTGACTCAGCCTCGGTCAGAGCCTTTTTTAGATCACCTTTGCGGAGGTAAAGAGTCGCCAATCTGAAATGAAGGAAGGCGTCATTAGGCTCAGCCTTAACGGCTTCTTCGAACTCCTTGAGCGCCGGATCAAATTCACCTTCGCCCAGCAGGGCATATCCCTTCATAAAGTGGCTGAAGGCTTGGGCCTCGGTGGGGATCTCCGTTTTCGCTTGATTGCGAAAGGGCCCTTCGAGGGACCAAGTCAGACTCTCGGGAGGCGGTTTGAGCTCGGGTACCGCCGTGCTGCAGCCGGACAGAATCAGCAGTAAAATCACCGTCCGAATAGCCCCAATACCCATCAATGCTAGCGTTAACACAACGACTACAGGGGGTCAATGTTGGGTTGCGCATGACTTCATTCAATCGCGCAACTATGTTATTTTTTTGCTGCACTGGTGCATCCGCGGCGCACAAGAATGTCAATATTCAAACCGAATCATGGCCCAATCATCCCGAGAATCCGCAATAAAAGAAATCTCTGAGCTGCGGCGCGAAATCGATAAGCACAACTATCGGTACCATGTGCTTGACGACCCGCTCGTCAGTGACGCGGAATATGACCGGTTATTTCGCCGCTTGCTGGAGCTCGAGAAAGAGCATCCCGAGCTCACTACCCCTGATTCACCCACTCAAAGGGTCGGTGCGCCGCCCCTCGAACGATTCTCCACCGTGCAGCACTCCCTCCCCATGCTGTCACTCAACAATGCCACGGATCCCGAAGAGCTCGCAGAATTTGAGGAAAGAATTCAGCGTTTTCTCAAGCATAGCGAGGCCATCGAATACGCCGTCGAACCCAAGATCGATGGTCTGGCGGTGGAGTTGGTTTACCTCGACGGCAAATTTACCCTGGGCTCAACCCGCGGCGACGGCGTCAACGGCGAGGATATAACGGTCAATCTCAAGACCATTCGTTCGATCCCGCTATCTCTTCGTGCCGACGGGCATGCGATCCCGCGACGGCTCGAAATCCGCGGCGAAGTGTTTCTGCCGCTTAAAGCGTTTCAAAAAATGAACCGCGAACGAGAAGAAGAGGCGAAGCCGGTGTTTGCCAACCCGCGAAACGCCGCCGCCGGATCATTAAAACAGCTCGATCCCACGATCACTGCCAAACGCGCCCTGGATATTTTTTGTCACGGCACCGGCATCATAGAAGGCGTCAACTTCGCCACCCACTGGGAGTTTCGCGAGGGGATAGAGGAATGGGGTCTAAAGCCCGTGCCGCTCGGGCGCGTGTGCCGGAGCTTGAGCGAAGTTTTTCAATACCGCGACGAGATAGAAGCTCGTCGTGACGAGCTGCCCTACGAGATCGATGGGCTGGTGGTAAAGGTCAACAGCACGGCGCTGCAACAACGCCTGGGACAAATCGCTCGCTCGCCCCGGTGGGCGATCGCCTACAAGTTTAAGCCTCGCCAAGCGACGACGCGCATTCTCGACATTCAAGCCAACGTCGGTCGAACGGGCACGTTGACGCCGGTGGCGAGCCTGGAGACCGTGCCGATCGGCGGCGTGATGGTCAAAAGCGCTTCGTTGCACAACATGGACGAGATCGAACGCAAAGATATCCGCATCGGCGACACCGTCGTCGTCGAGCGCGCCGGCGATGTTATCCCGTACGTTGTGAAGGTGCTCGAAGAGAAACGCACCGGCGCTGAAAGAAAGTTCGTCATGCCCGACCGCTGTCCGGTCTGCGGCTCGGAAGTATTCCGCGAAGAAGGCGAAGCCGCCTATCGTTGCATTGGTATCTCCTGTCCAGCGCAGCTCAAAGAGAGTCTGAAATTTTTTGGCTCGCGCGGCGCCATGGATATCGAAGGCCTGGGCGAGAAACTGATCGAGCAATTGGTCGAGCAAGGTCTGGTTCATGACGTCGCCGATCTCTATGCCCTGACGAAAGAACAATTAGCCGGCTTGGAAAGAATGGCCGAGAAATCGGCACAAAAACTCCTCGACGCGCTGGCGCGCAGCAAGCACGCCACATTGGCGCGCTGCTTGACGGCGCTGGGGATTCGCCACGTCGGTGAAGCAACTGCGAAACTCCTGGCCGAGCATTTTGGCGATTTAAAGAAAATCGAGAACGCGTCCGAAGAAGAGTTAATGGAAGTGCGTGAGATCGGCCCGGAAGTGGCAAAGAGCATCGCGCGCTTTTTTGCCCAAGAGACAAACCGTCAGGTCATCGAAAAACTGCTTGCGGCCGGCGTGGAATTTAAACCCGAAGCGAAAAAAACCGGCGTCCTAAATGGCGCGAGCTTTGTTCTGACCGGCGGCCTGGAGGGGATGTCGCGTCCGGAGGCGCAAAAACGTATCGAAGCGTTAGGCGGGCGAGTAACCTCAGGTGTCAGCCGCAGCACGACTTACGTCGTCGCCGGCGCCGACCCGGGATCGAAGCTTAAAAAGGCCGGCGAGCTTGGCGTGCGTGTCCTCACCGAAGAGGAATTTTTGCAGTTACTCGATCAGTAATTATCCCTTAAACGGCGCTGCGAAATACTCGAAGTAACCATCTTTGAGAACATAGACTCTCCGACGCGGCGAGTGCGCGGACTATGTGTCACTATTGGTCGTCAACTGAATGAATCTATGCGTCTGAAGGCGGTCTGAGCGGGTCGATTTACCGATTCGAACACATACATGCAAAATGGTTCTGGCAAAGTTGTGACAAAGCAAACAATTGGAGCGGAACGCAGGATTGAAGATGAACGACTCGCCGATTTTGCTGCGATTGCTGTAACTCGCGGCTGGATACTCAGGCCGTCAAGGTAGATTACCGCCACCCACCCACAAATCGGGCTGTGCCCCCGCGAACTGGCAAATTGACCAGAAATCAGAAAAGGGCGTCTTTCGTCGAGGTCACCAGAAAACAGGTGCAGCCGGTTTCACTCCACACACGATGATCGACGCTGCCGGCCTCGCTGTGGATGAAATCGCCGGGATGTAGTGTTCTGTCATCGACCTTCAATATGCCGTGGAGAAGATGCAGTTCTTCGATGCCCGCATGCCTGTGTCTAGGATAATCGGTTCCCGGATCAAGCCTGACCAACATGCTCACGCTGTCATTCTCCGCGTTCCTCGCGAGTATTTTGAGATGGATACCTGGCGCCGCTTCCTCCCACTCCGGTTTAACCGGCGCTTCCAAAATAGGTACGAACGGCTGCGTGGCCGTTTCGCTGGCGATTCGCTCCGCGAGCTGGCTCCATAACGATTCCGCGGGGCGCAACACATCGGTGGACCAGCCGACAAACGAGCGGACAATGGGTCGCAGCGTCTCGAGTTCCTGCCGGCAATGCTCGCATGACGAGATTTGAGCCTCAACCGAAGCAGTCTCGCGCGGAGGAAGCGCCTGCAATGCAAACAGAAACACGAGATCCAGATGCTCTTGACTGTGTGTGCCCGGTTTTGGGTTCATCCGGCCTTCAATTTCCTTTCCAGCGCCTCTCGAAGTTTTCCCAGCCCGGAGCGGATTCGCGTCTTCACGGTTCCGAGAGGTTGATTCAAGTTCCTTGCCGTCTCTTCATAAGTCAATTCAGAAAAAAATGCGGTTTCGATCGCATTTCGTTCTTCCGGAGTTAGGACCCCAAGCGCATTCCGCAACAGGCGGCTCTGCTCCTCAAACAGACAGGCTTGTTGAGGATCAACAATGTCCGTTGTCGGCTGCAAGCTGTCCGAATACGCGTTCACTCGTTTTTTTCTCTGATCGAACCGCAGGCGATCAATCGCCCTGCTGCGCGCCTGGTTCATGATCCAGCCGACGACCGATCCGTTAGCAGGATCATAGGTCGAAGCTTTTCGCCACACCTCATAGAAAACATCGAGCGTGACTTCTTCGGCAGTTTCTTGATTCGCGGTGATCCGCACGATCAACGTAAAAACGATTCGATGCGTTTGCTCGTAGATGGAATGCAATGCACGTTGATCACCGTTCGCGACGGCCCGGACGAGCTGTAGCCACTCATCCTCGGATACCCGAACTCTTGACTTATCGGCATCTAGAATATCCCCTAGCGTCTTCGTATCGGCCGCACCCATGGCCGAAGATCATGCCGGGCGCAATTCTGCCAGTCAAGAGGCCGGAAGCCGATCCAGGACTTATTCCTCGCACGCGGCGTGATCTTGTAACCTTGCGCCTATACGAGAATAAACGCCAAAAGTCTGGCGCCGGATTTGAAATTGAAACAAAAAATACGATCGTGATCCCGACGGCGAAAAAAATCTTGCAAAATGGAAATCCAAAATCTGAATTTTGACGTTATTCAAGTGTCCGTTGTTGGTGATCAAGTGCGAAAAGTTCCCCAAGATTAACCTGTTACATAGAAAGAAGGGTCTGCATCTATGTCCGATAACAAGACCACGCTCAGTGATCTCGATCTGCTGATTGCAAGCATGGCTGATCTCGCCCGAGAAATCGGCGAAATGGAACCTGACGACCCAGTTCGCGCTGTGCGGCTGAAAGAACTTTATGCGCTTACAGAACTCAGTAAA
>Ga0114129_10011548_pt1 | contig 12577 bp, 14 predicted proteins | sample RhiMetdeltSRZDD1_FD_80071 | JGI IMG/M metagenome (GOLD analysis project Ga0114129, IMG submission 80071) | Populus rhizosphere microbial communities from Tennessee, USA - Rhizosphere MetaG P. deltoides SRZDD1 (version 2) (version 2) | ecosystem: Host-associated > Plants > Roots > Rhizosphere >...
GAAGAGCAGCTGCGCGGCAAAGGCGTGAGCCACTGTGCGAGCTGTGACGCGCCTCTTCTCCGTGGCCGCATCGTCGGTGTCGTCGGCGGCGGAGACTCTGCACTGCAAGAGGCGCTGACGCTGGCGCAGCACGCCGCACGTGTGATCGTCGTGCATCGTGGTACTGCGTTCTCCGCGCAGTCGGCGTACGTCCAGCAGGTGCAGCAGAACCCGAAGATCGAAGTACGCTTTAGCACGATCGTCGAGGAAGCGATCGGCAACGGCGGGTTGAAGAGCGTGCGCACGCGAACGGTCAGTGACGGGAAGGCCGGCGAGATCGAGCTGTCCGGTTTGTTCGTATATGTCGGCCTCGCCCCGGCAACGACGTGGCTCGACGGTGTGCTCGCGCTCGATGCCTCCGGACGGATCCCGGTCAACGACGAGATGCGCAGCCGCGTGCCCGGCTTGTTCGCGGCGGGAACGGTCCGCTCCGGGTCAGCCGGGCGGGCGGCATCGGCTGCAGGCGATGGGGCAACAGCTGCACTGAGCGCCGATCGGTATCTGAGAGAACTGGGGGTCAGATCTTGATTCTTGCAGACACGCAAAAATCAAGATCTGACCCCGGATGACAGAGCTATGACTCAACGGATCACAGTGCACGACCCTCGTGGCTATCCTCCGAAGGTCGTCGGCAAGCGTCTGTCGCCGCGGCTTTCCTCGCTCGACGGCAAAACGGTCTACTTGGTGGACTGCCTGTTCGACAATTCAGCGGTGTTCATGGACCAGTTGCAACAGTGGTTCGGTGAGCATCTGCCCGCGGTCGATGCGCGCATCATCAGACCGAAGGAGACCTGGGCGGACGACCCGGACATGCGCGCGGCCATCGCCGCCGACGGCGATGCCGCGATTCTCGGCATCGGTCTTTGAAGCACGTGCAGCCCGACGGTCGTCGGGCTCACGGCGGCGCTCGAAGAGGGCGGCGTTCCCTCGGTCGCCGTACACACGCAGCGATTCGCGCGGCTCTGCAACGCGACGGCGCTGTCGATGGGAATGCCGCGTCTGCGCCAGGCCTACACGCCACACCCGGTTGTCGATCAGTCAGCTGCGCATCTGCGTGCGTACATCGATGGCACTGACGCGATCTCTGGCCGCCCCTTCATGCAGGAAGTGCTCGACGGCCTGACCGTCCCGCTCGAGGATGCGGATCTCCACGGCCTGTCGTTCGAGCGGACGACGCCGCGGCTCGTGGAGCCCGATACCGAAGACAACCTCCAGCGGCTCTTCGAAGAGAACCACTGGACGGACATGCTGCCGATCGTGCTGCCGACTGAGGCGCGCATCGAGGCGATGCTCAGGGGGACGAGCCATCCGCCGGACAAGATCGTCGGACGCCTCCGACCAACGGTGTTCCGCGAGTCGTGGGAATTCACCGTGGAGAAAGTGGCGGTCAATGCGGTTATGGCGGGTGCGCGGCCGGAGTACTTCCCGGTGATCCTCGCGTTGGCCGCCAGCGGAATCACCGCGCGGTCGAGCAGCACGACTTCGTTCGCGACGATACCGGTCATCAACGGTCCGATTCGCAACGAGCTTGCGATGAACTCCGGGATCGGCGTGATGGGCCCCTACAACCACGCCAATGCCACGATCGGACGCGCCTTCGGTCTCCTGTCGCAGAATCTTCAGGGTGGGTCGGTTCCCAACGAGAGCTACATGGGATCGCAGGGCAATTGGTACGCGTATACGGCGCTCATTCCCGAGGCGGAGGAGCGCAGTCCCTGGCAGCCGCTGCACGTGCAGAAGGGTTTCAAGCCGGCCGACAGTGTCGCCAGCATCTTCCTCGGCGGGTGGTATACGCATGCCGGCTACGGTCCGCGGGCCACGTGGCAGCAGAAGATGCGCCACTCTCTGGCCGCCGTCGAACAATACAGTCCGCCGCTCTTCGTGATGGATCCGATCGTCGCGCGTGGCTTCGTCGATCTCGGCTTCGACACCAAGGAGAAGCTGATCGCCTGGTGCGCCGAGAACGCCCTCCTGACCGCACGCGAATACTGGGACAATCAATCGATTCAGCTGTTGCGGCCCAAGGCCGTTGCTGGCGTCGAACCGTACGCATCGCGTCTCAAGGCCCGACCCGACGAGGTGATCACGATCTACGAGCCATCGGAGATCAACATCGTCGTGGCCGGCGGTGAGACGCAGGGGGCGTGGAAGATGATCAGCGGCGCGCTGCGGGCCACGGTCTCCATCGACGCGTGGCGGTGACGCGGTTCGACTCCGAATCCCAGGCTTCGGGCCTGTGAATCTTTGAGCCGTTCCCGACGATAAACGGATTACGGACGCAGATCCGTCAAACTCGTCCATAATTGCCACGCCCCCTATGAAACATCTGGCTCTCTTGGTCGGACTCGCGACCCTTGTGTGCGTCGGATCGTCCCTTCACGCACAAGGATTTCGCACGGCCCCTCCCTTCGCAAATGATCCGGAACCAGCTGCAGCCCGGGCCGCCACTGAGTACTCGCGCACCCGGCTGGACCGGGATCTCGCGGCCGTTCAGATGTTCCGGCCGACGTACCCGTTCTGGCAGCACATTTTCACGATTCCAGACGGACGAATTGCGTTCGGCAGCGCGCAGGACGGACGGTTGCTGGCGATCTTTCCAACTGCCGGCGATTGGGTACGGGATGGCGTCTGGGAAGATCAGGCGCTGAAAGGGTTCCTGACTGGGCACACACTGCCCAAACAGCTGAACGCGCGGCGAGACGAGCTCGTTCGTCTGCTCACGCCGGTCACTGGTCCACTCGTGCACAACCCGACGCGTGGGCAGTTCCTGATGCCTAACGCGCGGCTCTATGGCAGCTTCCTTCAAGAATGGGGAACGATCTACGAGCGCTTCGGCGTGCCGGCTGAAATCGGATTGGCGCAGGCCATCCTTGAATCAGGTCTCGATGGCCGCGCCCGCTCGCGCGCCCGAGCGATCGGCTTCTGTCAGTTCCTCAGCCGCAACTGGGCGTTTCTGAACAAACTGTCACCGGTCGTGCTCGAAGCCTACAACCAGACGACGCAAGCGCCGTACTGCGCCGCCTACCTGTCGATCCTCGCCACGATGTACGGCAGCTACATTCCCGCGCTCTCGGAGCATCACGCCGGCGGCGTCAACGTCGGACGGACGGTGATCAACGGCGAGCGGCTGGGTGGGACGAGCACGCAGGAGCAGTACTTCCTCGGGTCTGACTTTGCCGCAGGCCTTCGAGAGATCGCCATTCAGCGATATCGCGACCTGTACCGGACCTACGGATACAGGTCGTCTCTCTATGCCGAGATGGTGTTCGGCAACATGGTCAACGTGACGCGATTGACTGCCGAGTACCCGCAGACGCCGATTTTCGCGATGCGACTGTCGAAAGCCATCCAGGCGCTCGACATTTCGGCGCGCACCGGTGTCAAACCCGATGAAGTCAAGCGCTTCAATCCGGCGCTTGGCGCGCGAGTGCCTGCGCAGGCGAACCTGTATCTGCCCTTCTACGTTCAGGCGTTCGGGCCCGACGTCTCGTTCTGGCATCGCCCACCGACGGAGGAATATGCGGCGGCGCTCAATGACTTCCTGCGTATCGACGGCGGGATCGCACGGTGGCACGAGGCCTCCTTTGAGACCACGCTGCGGACGTTCCAGGATCGGTTCGAAGCCACGCGGACTGAAGAGGGATCGGTCATGGCGACGACGCTCGCGTACGTGATCAGCGATCTCCGCACCAGCCGGCGAGCAGCGATCCTCGAGGATTTCCGCACCAGCGGACGGATCCTGGATCTGTTCAAGCGGGGCGTTGATGAACTGGGCCTGACGATCAGCGGGCAGTAGCCGGGGTCAGATCTTGATTCTTGCCTATCGCAAGAATCAAGATCTGACCCCATGCTCACGGTTCACGATCCTCGCGGATATCCCCCAAAGGTTGTCGGCAAGCGTTTAGCGCCGAGATTGTCCACGCTCGACGGCAAGACCGTCTATCTGGTCGATTGTCTTTTCGACAACACCGACGTATTCATGGAGCAGCTGCGGCAATGGTTCGCCGAACAACTGCCGGCCGTGAACGTTCGCATTGCTCGGCCGAAGGAAACATGGTCGGACGATGCTGAGATGCGGAAAGCGATTGCGTCGGACGGCGACGCCGCCATTCTCGGCGTCGGTCTTTGAAGCACCTGTAGCCCGACGGTCGTCGGGCTCGCCGCGGCGCTCGAGCAGGACGGCGTTCCCTCGGTCGCCGTGCACACCCACGTTTTCAAACGGCTCTGCAACGCGACTGCGCTCTCCATGGGCATGCCGCGTCTCCGTCAGGCGTATGTGCCGCAGCCGGTCGTGGACCGATCGGCGGCGGACCTTCGCGCTTACATCGAGGGCCAGGACCCGATATCGCGACGACCCTTCATGCAGGAGGTGCTCGACGGTCTGCTGACCCCGCTCGACGAAGCCGATCTGCAGGGACTCTCATTCGAACGGACGACACCGCGGCTGGTACAGCCCGGTGCCGAGGACGACCTCCGGGGATTGTTCGACGAGAACAACTGGACGGACGGGCTCCCGATCGTGCTGCCAACCGAGGCGCGCGTCGAGGCAATGCTCAAAGGGACGAGTCATCCGCCGGACAAGATCGTCGGCCGGCTCCGCCCGACCGCCTTCCGCGAGTACTGGGAATTCACAGTGGAGAAGGTGGCGGTCAACGCCGTGATGGCCGGTGCGCGGCCCGAGTACTTCCCGGTCATCCTTGCGCTCGCCTCGAGCGGCATCTCTGCGCGATCCAGCAGCACCAATTCGTTCGCAACCATCACGGTTGTCAACGGCCCGATCCGCAATGAGATCGCGATGAACTCGGGCATCGGCGTGATGGGCCCCTACAACCATGCGAACGCCACGATCGGTCGGGCCTACGGTCTCTTGTCGCAGAATCTTCAGGGCGGATCGGTCCCCGACGATACCTACATGGGCTCGCTCGGCAACTGGTTGGCATACACGGCCGTCCTCCCGGAGGCGGAGGAGCGCAGTCCCTGGCAGCCGCTGCACGTGCAGAAGGGTTTCAAGCCGACCGACAGCGTCGCCAGCATTTTCTTCGGCGGGTGGTACACACACGCGGGCTACGGTCCGCGGGCCACGTGGCAGGAGAAGATGCGCCGCTCACTCGCCGCGGTCGAGCAGTACAGCCAGCCACTGTTCGTGATGGATCCGATCGTGGCGCGTGGCTTCGTCGATCTCGGCTTCGACACGAAGGAAAAGCTGATCGCCTGGTGTGCGGACAACGCCCTGATGACCGCGCGGGAGTATTGGGACAATCAGTGGATTCAGTACCTGATGCGGCCGCGCGCAGTGGCTGGCGTCGAGCCGTACGCCTCACGCCTCAAGGCCCAACCGGACGATGTGATCAAGATCTTCGAGCCATCGGAGATCCACATCGTCGTCGCTGGTGGTGAGACGCAGGGCGCGTGGAAGATGATCAGCGGCTCACTACGGGCAGCCGTCTCCATCGACGCGTGGCGCTGACGTGCGTGTTATAGGTTGGACTTGCGCCCGCGGACGTGCTGGGGTAGAAGACACCAGCAGCGGTTGTTAACCCTCGGTCGGAACGACCTGGACTCCGGAGGGAGTGTCCCATGAAGCGATTAGCGTCCTTCGTCCTTGGTGTCGCGCTCCTCTTGCCGCACACCGTGATCGGGCATCACTCCTTCGATGCCGAGTTCGATCGCAACAAGCCTGTCACGCTGAAGGGTGCAGTGACACGGGTGGACTGGGGCAACCCGCACATCTGGGTCTTCATGGACGTCAAGGATGAGACCGGCAAGGTGTCGAACTGGGGCGTTGAGGGCGGCGCGCCGAATGCCCTCTTCAGGAACGGCTGGCGCAAGGACTCGCTGAAAGTCGGCGACATCGTGACGGTCGAGGGCTTCCGGGGACGCGACGGCTCGCAGCGTGCGAACGCCAACCGCGTCACGCTGCCGGACGGCCGGCGAGTGTTTGCGGGATCCTCGATAGGTGACAAGTGAGAACGATTCTGGCAGGCGCCGCGCTGGGACTGATGCTCGTCGCGCTGACTTCGGCGCCCGTGACGTCGCAGGGCCGGGGCGCCGCCCCGAAGAACGGCCCCGACGTGAAGGGACCGGCGCCACGACTGCCGAACGGCAAGCCGAGCATGGCGGGCGTGTGGGACAACACCCGGCGGGCGGACGTCACCAACAAGGCGATTCCCGGATTCGTGAAGGAGTTGTCCTACACGGCCTGGGGCAAGGCCAAGTGGGACGGCTACGAGACCTTCATGCAGACCAACGGGGACTACGTGGGCAACTGCCTTCCCTTCGGCATGTCGCGCTCGATCTACGGCCCGCACCCGCTGCAAATCATGCACGACAACGATCATCTGGTGATGCTGTTCGAGCAGAACTCGATGTTCCATCTCGTGCCGACCGACGGCCGGCCGTTCACTAAGGACCTGCCGCCGTCGTGGTTCGGCGAATCGGTGGGACGGTGGGACGGCGACACTCTGGTGGTCGAGACCGTCAACATCAACGGCTTCACTCGCGTGGACACCATCGGTCACCCGATGAGCGCCCGCGCGCGCATCACGCAGACGTTCAAGCGCGTGAACTTCGGCACCATCGAGCACACGTTCACGCTGACGGATCCCAAGACGTACACGAGTCCGTGGACTGTGCACGATACGTGGGCGCTCGAGCCCGAGACCAAGCTGCTCGAGTACGCCTGCATGGAGAACAACCGCGCCCTCTACGAAGGCCGGATCAAACCGTTCATACCCCCCGACGACGTGGACTGAAACGGGGTCAGATCTTGATTCTTGCGTGTATGCAAGAATCAAGATCTGACCCCTGTCGGCGGCAGCGTCACGGCCACCACGGCTGCCGCCGGCGGCGCCACACCTTCGGCTCTCAAACGACGCCAGACCTCGAAGTTCAGATCGCTCTTCAACGTACCGGCGGTGTTCAGGTGAGCGCTGCTCCACACCTGCAATTGGAAACGCAGGCTCGCCAATCCCACGTCCAGGAACTCGACTTCAGCGGGCGGGTCCTTGTGCACGTCGTCATGCGCCTCTGCGGCTGAAAGCAGGACCCGTCGAACGACGTCCGGATCGGACGCGTGCGCGACATGGAATGTGAGTGCGTAGGCCGTGAGCGTGTCCGGCCGGCTCCAGTTCGTGACCCGCTCGGAAATGAACTGTGAATTGGGGACGATGACGGCGACGTTCTCATCGGTGACGAGCGTCGTTGCACGTGCAGCAATCTCCCGAACCTGACCGACGACGCCCGCGATCTCGATGCGCTGGCCGATCTTGATGGGCCGCTCGAACAGGATGATCAGACCACTGAAAAAGTTGCTGGTGACCGCCTGCAAGCCGAAGCCAAGACCGACGCCAATCGCGCCCACCAGGACGTTCAACGACGTCAGGTCGATGCCGGCCGCTTGCAGGATCACCAGGACACCAAGTGCGAGGAGTCCGTAGCGCAGGATAGTCCCGAGCGCCTCGCGAAGCCCGACATCGACGCCTCGTTTCGCAAGCACGTGCTCGACGAACCACCGCGTCGCCCTGCGTGTCACCCACATCAGGGCGGCCAGCAGTACGAGGACGACCAACAGACGCAGCGGAGTGACCTGGCTGCCGGCGATGCCGGCGGTCAGCACTCGCACGATCGACTCGAACACGGCTTGCATAGACAGAATTCTGGCATCGTTGCCTCGGGCTGAGGTTGGCGCGCCGGCTGAGGCGCCGTGCGGATAGCTGCCATAATGAGGACGCGCCCATCACATGAAGACCGCACGTCTTCGAGCGATACCCTCGGTCGACAAAATCCTGCAGTCGTTAGGCGAAACGGGGCTTCCGGCGCCGGTGGTGGTGGACGCCGTACGCCGGCATCTGCAGTCGCTGCGGACGCAGAAGCTTCGCGGGATTCCCGCCGCTGACGCCATCGTCACGGACATCCGCTCCAGCCTCGATCGCCTGCGTGCCTCGCGCATCGTGCCGGTCATCAACGCGACCGGGGTCCTGGTCCACACGAATCTCGGACGCGCCCCGCTCGCCGCTGACAGCATTCGTGCGCTTTCGGAGATCGCCGCCAACTACAGCACCCTCGAATACAGTCTGAGCGACGGCACCCGTGGCAGCCGCGGCGCCTATCTCGAACACGCGCTCGCGATTCTGTGCGGCGCCGACGCCGCGACCGTCGTCAACAACAACGCGGCGGCGCTGGTGCTCGTCCTCGAGTACTTCTGCCGTGCCGAGGCGTCCGAGGTCATCATTTCGCGCGGTGAGCTGCTCCAGATCGGCGGCGGCTTCCGTATCCCGGAGATCCTCGAAGCGCGCGGCGCGCGTCTCCGCGAGGTGGGCACGACCAACCAGACGAGCGTCAAGGACTACGCCACGGCGATCACCGGCAACACCGCGCTCATCCTGAAAGTCCATCGCAGCAACTTCTTCATGGACGGCTTTGTCGATTCGCCGTCAACGGAGGATCTCGCCGCACTGGCTCGAAAGAAGCGGGTGCCGTTCGTCGAAGACCTCGGTAGCGGCGCGATCGTTCAGACCCAGGCCGTCGCGGGCGTGGAGCATGAGCCCACGCCAGCAGAAGTCGTGAAGCGCGGCGTCGATGTCGTGTGTTTCAGCGGCGACAAATTGTTCGGTGGTCCGCAGGCCGGCATCATCGTGGGTCGCAAGCGGATGATCGACGCGCTCAAACGTGAGCCGCTCTTTCGAGCGATGCGGTGCGACAAGCTGATTCTCTCGGCGCTCGAATCCACCGTCGATACGTACTTGCGCGGCGAGACGCGGATACCGGTTCTCGAGATGATGCACGTTGCCAACGACGAGCTCCGCAGCCGCGCCGGGCGCATCCTCGCGGCGCTGGAGGGCCGGCAGCTTCGCCTGCGTGTCGGCGATGGGCGAGCGCAGATCGGCGGCGGTACGCTGCCTCGATCGGTGCTGCCATCGGTCACCATCGAGGTGAGTCACCGCACGCGTGGAGCACAGGCGCTGGCCGCCCTGCTGCGCTCGCAGCCGGAGCCGGTGATTGCCTACGTCGGCCGCGGCAACCTCAAGCTCGATCTCCGGACGGTGTTTCCCCACCAGGACGCCGCGCTGATCCGCGCGCTGCTCGCGGCGTCAGAGTAACGTTCTACTGATGTCACACGCGACGCATTACATCGTCGCCACTGCCGGCCACGTCGATCATGGGAAGAGCGCGCTGATCAAGGCGCTCACCGGAACCGACCCCGATCGCTTGCCTGAGGAGAAGGCCCGAGGCATCACGATCGATCTGGGCTTTGCTCATCTCGAACTACCGTCGCCGGTATCGACTTCTCCGATCCATGTGGGCATCGTCGATGTGCCGGGACACGAGGACTTCGTGAAGAACATGGTGGCCGGCGTCGGCGCCATCGACCTCGCGCTGCTGATCGTCGCCGCCGACGATGGCTGGATGCCGCAGACGGAGGAGCATCTTCAGATCCTGAGCTACTTCGGCGTGGCTCGAGCCGTCGTGTCGCTGACGAAGGCAGATCTGGCGGCAGATGAAGCGGCCTCGGTCTCTGAGTTGCGTCAGAAGTTGAAGGGCAGTGTGTTTGCCGACGCTCCGATTGTGCCGACGTCTGTCGTGACCGGACAGGGGCTCGACACGCTGCGGACGACGCTCGCGCGCGAGTTGTCAGCCGCACCGCCGTCTCGCGACATCGGCAAGCCGAGACTCGCCGTCGACCGGGTGTTCACGCTGACAGGAGCCGGTACGATCGTAACCGGCACCTTGGCCGGAGGACGGTTTCAACGCGGCCAGGCGGTAGTCGTTCAACCCAGTGGCAAACCAGCGCGGATCCGCCGGATCCAGTCGCACGGTCAGGATGTCGAGACCAGCGGTCCGGGCACACGCACGGCGCTGAATCTGGCCGATGTGGATCCGGTCGCCGGCGTGCATCGCGGCGATGTCATCGCATCGCCGGAGATGGGCAGCGCGAGTGACTGTCTCGATGTGGTGATAGACGTTTCGTCCAGAGCCGGAAGGCCCCTGAAGGACGGCGTCCGTGTGCGTGTGCACTACGGCAGTGGAAATGTCCCGGCGCATGTTGCGCTCGGAGCTGGCAAAGAACTGGCCGTTGGCCACCGCCAGCTCGCGCAGTTGCGTCTCGAGGCGCCGGTGTTCCTGTTTACCGGCGACCATCTCACCATCCGCGACTGGTCCGAGCAGCAGACACTGGCTGGAGCGGTCGTGATCGATCCCGATGCCACGCGACGCGCGTTCCGTGCCACGGGACGCCAGCACTGGCTGCAGCGGGTCGCCGATTCAATGGAGACGCCGGCCTCGTTCGTCGCGGCGTACGTCGCACGCGATGTCGCCATTCGCCGCTCGCGCGCCTTCGTGAAAACGCGATTCAGTAAGGAGGACATCGACGCAGCTATCGAGCGACTGGTTCGCGAAGGAGCCGTCCTTGCGAGCGGAGACATGGTTGTGGATGCGGCAAGGTGGACCGCAGTGCTCCGGCGAGCCGCGGAGCTCGTTGACGAGGTGCATCGCGAGCACCCGGAACGTCTCGGGTTGTCGGTGACCGACCTTCGCAACACGATCGTCAAGGAATTTCCATTCGAGGATCTCTTCGACGCGTTGATTGCCGCCCTGAGTGAACAGGGCTTTGCGCGGTCCGGATCGATCATCCAGCGCGCGTCGCATCGCGCGCAGCTCCCCGAACCGCTTCGGGCGGCAGGCGAGACGCTGCGCCGCGGCCTGACGGCTCGGCCGCTCGAGCCGCCGTCGCGCAAAGAGCTGACGCCGGACGCGGCCTCGCAGCGGGCGCTCAAGTTTCTGATCGACAGCGGGGAAGTTGTCGAGATCAACACCGAGCTCGTCATGAGCGCCGCGGCGGTGGCTCAGGCGACCGCACAGGTCAAAGCGTTCGTCGCGACGAATGGTCCGGCGACAGTCAGCGACCTAAGACAGTCACTCGGCAGCAGCCGGCGGGTGGTCGTACCGTTTCTCGAATATCTCGACCGCACGTTTGTCACCGTGCGGCACGGGGACAAAAGGGCGCTGCGATGATTGCGCTCGACGCCGTGCAACTGCGGGCGATTGCGGCCGACGTGCTCCGATTGCTCCACGTTGATGATTCGGTCGGCGTGATCGATGTGCACGATCTCTCAGACGGTGCCTGGTCGGTCGACTTCGAGGACCGCTGGCCGGATACGCGCTTTCCGTCGTTCGCGATCGAGATCGAACAGGACTGGTCGCGTGAAGGCGCGGCCCGCGAATTGCGCATGGTGCTCCGGGAAAAACTGTGGGTCTGCCCGCTGTGTCAGCGTCGCGCGTCGATTCGCCGCCTCGTGGACATGAACGTGTTTCGAATCGATTGCCGCCAATGTGGCCGGTTCGAGATCGACAGCGAGGTCCTCGACCTGTTCAGGTCCGCGTACGAGGACGGGGACGATCGAATCCTGACGGCGTTGCCGCGATTGTCTGACGTGACCCGTCGAGCCGCTTCGCCGCCGTCGCTCGGTGTTGATACCTGGCAGGCAATGGCAGGGGTCAGATCTTGATTCTTGCACGTCGCAAGAATCAAGATCTGACCCTAACCTGCTACGATCGGCCGGATGGACGACAGCATCGGGAACCCGCTGGAGAGCACCGGCACGCCGCTGACCACGGGCAGCCGCCGTTTTCTGATGAACGCCGGGCGGACGACGAAACAGGGACAGCAGGTCAGTTCCGGCAAGTTCCTGGACGACTACAAGGCCACCGTCAGCACGATGCTCATGCATCCGGACGACATGAAAGAGATCGGCGTGCCGAATGGCAGCACGGTCCGCGTCCGGTCGCTGTGGGGCGAAGAGACGTTCAAATGCATCGAGGGCAAGACGCCCAGCGGGATGATCTTCATCCCCTATGGACCGCCCACGTGCCGATTGATGGGACAATATACGGACGGAACGGGTATGCCCCTGTCCAAGGGCTGGGAGGTCGAGGTGGAGCTGCTGTCGCCGCCCGCCTCTGGCTCCGTGGTGACCGCCCCAGAGGAATGAAGATGAAGCGTCAACCGAACACGGTGGTGGATCGAGAGCAGGCCATCCGCTACGGCATCCTGCCCGAAGAGCAGGTGCCTCACTGGACCGAGATCGAGGAAGGACGATTCCAGCCGCGACGGACTCGAGGGAGCTACCGCGGACGGGAACTGGCTTGAACGTTCCTCGTGTCGCCCGGTACGGGCGATAAACAGCCGGGTTAAGAATCATGGATATTGTCCGCAACGCGACGTGCACCTTCTGCGGGTGCGTCTGTGACGACATCGAGCTGCACGCCGAGGCCGAAAAGATCGTCAAGGCGAAGAACGCCTGCAGCCTGGGCGAAGCGCACTTCCGTCATCACACCGCCGAACGTCTGTATCCCGACGCGCTGATTGACGGTAAGGACGCGACCGTCGAAGAAGCCGTTGAAGTTGCGGCCGACATTCTCTACAACGCCAACATGCCTCTGGTGTACGGGCTCAGCAACGTCACCTGCGAGGCCAGCCGCGGCGCCGTCGCGCTCGCCGAAATGATTGGAGGTGTGGTCGACAGCCACACCTCGCTTTGAC
>Ga0114129_10011549_pt1 | contig 12576 bp, 10 predicted proteins | sample RhiMetdeltSRZDD1_FD_80071 | JGI IMG/M metagenome (GOLD analysis project Ga0114129, IMG submission 80071) | Populus rhizosphere microbial communities from Tennessee, USA - Rhizosphere MetaG P. deltoides SRZDD1 (version 2) (version 2) | ecosystem: Host-associated > Plants > Roots > Rhizosphere >...
GGCATCACGATTGGGAAGACTGACGATCTCGGCTACAACGTCGTCGAAGATCCGGTTGAAGTCCACGATCTTCACGCGACGATCCTGCATTTGATGGGGCTCGATCACACCAAACTCACCTACAAGTTCCAGGGCCGTGAGTTCCGGCTCACCGACGTTCACGGCAACGTCGTCCAGAAGCTACTCGCCTAGTTCCGTCTTGCGCACCATTCGCTGGGGCATCATCGGATGCGGCGACGTTACTGAAGTCAAGAGCGGGCCAGGATTTCAGAAAGCCGATGGATCGGCGCTCGTCGCCGTCATGCGCCGCGACGGCGAGAAAGCGCGCGATTATGCACGCCGTCATAGTGTCCCCCGCGCCTACGATCGCGCCGAGGATCTGATCGACGACGCCGAGGTCGACGCTGTCTACATTGCGACACCGCCGTCCAGCCATGGCGATCTCGCGTTTCGCGTCGCTGCCGCGGGGAAGCCATGTCTTGTCGAGAAGCCGATGGCACTCAATCATGCCGAATGCCTGCGGATGATTGGCGCCTTTCAATCACGTGATGTCCCGTTGTGGGTCGCCTACTATCGGCGCGCGCTGCGGCGATTTCAGATCGTGCAGGAGCGGCTGCGCTACGGCGCAATCGGACGAGTCATTTCGGTTCACGTACAAGTCACTGCACCGCTCCTGACCGGGGCTGATCGGACGAATTGGCGAATCGACCCGTCGGTGAGTGGGGCAGGACTGTTTTTCGATCTCGGCTCACATTGTTTTGATCTTCTCGATTTTCTCGTTGGCCGAATTACTCGCGTCGATGGGCACTCGATCAACACTGCCGGTGTGTACCCGGCAGAGGATGTCACCGTCGCCGCCTTCGAGTTCGCGAACGGCGCGCTCGGCACCGGCGCCTGGAACTTCAATGCGGCTGAGAAAACGGACGTGATGACATTCATCGGTTCAGAGGGTGAATTGACGACGCCGATCTTCAGCGATACCGGCGTGATCGTGAAACGCGGCAACGTGAAGACCGTTGAAGAAGTGCGGAACCCGCCGCACGTGCATCAGCCGCTCATTCAGACGATCGTCGATGAACTTCGCGGCAACGGAACCTGCCCATCGTCAGGCGAGACTGCTGCGAGGACGTCGTGGGTCTTGGATAGGTGTGTCGACCGGTACTACGGGCGGCCGTAATCAAAACCGTCCACACTCGCGCTGCGACGCCGCCCACGGCTTTCACGTCGAAGATACGAAGATTCGAAGAAACGAAGCTGCAGCTACGGTCCGCCGCGGCCGGCCGCCGGCCGGCCACCAGCGAGTCCGAGAATCGCAAATACGAGCAGCACGCGATCAAACGCTGCTTGTATTTGCGATTCACGGACTCGCTGACGCGCGAAGCGCGTCGCGGCGGACACGCTGTCTCGTGCCCGGCTGGCGCACTGAGCGCCAGCCGGGACTTCTCTCTTCGTTTCTCCTTCGATTCTTCGAGTCTTCGATTCTTCGACGGAAATCGTGGTACGTGTCACCGTGACAGTGAACGGCGTCACAACCGAAACAACTTCTTCGCATTCCCGTACAGCAGCTTCCGCTCGACTGCCTTGTTTGGCGACAGCCGTCGGATCGTCGCGATCGTTTGCGCGCCCTGGCATGCCGTGCCCGATCCGTCGTGATCGCTGCAGTCACTGCCGTAGACGAGTTTGTCCTGATGCCGCGCGATGAAATCGCGCGCGAACGCCTCGTCGCGCGTCAACGCGTTCAGCCCTGACCCCGCCGACAGATCGCCATACATGTTCGGGTAGTCGCTCAGGTATCTATCGGTCAGCCCTCCTCGTGTGACCGGGCCTTTCGGGTACATGACGCTCTGATCGTTGTTGTTTCGATCGATGTTGCCCCACCACGTTTGTGCATGGCCGAGGAAATTGACCTTTGAATACTTCTCGAGCATCTTGTGAAACCGCTCGAAGCCGTAGTTGTACATCTGAAACTGCCAGTGCATCAGCACGGGTACGCGATGTTCGGCGGCGAGCGCATAGATTGCCTGCATCTCTGGGGAGTCGCACTCCACGCCGAACTTCTGTTCAGCAATCACAACTCCTCCGAGTTTCAGGTAGCGCTCGATTTCACGGATCGCTCCATCGGTGTCAGGCACTTCGTTCGACCCGAACCTGAATTCCTTCGAATGCGCCCTGGAGAACTGACGGCACGCCTCGTTCCCCAGACACTGCGCCTGCAGACCATTCGACACCCCGTCATGCGTCGAAGGCGTCTTCACGCTCCGACCGGCTGGCAGCAGAATCGTGGTAGCAATGCCCATTTCACGCTGATGACGGAGGAGCACGTCATCGGGTCGTCCGCTGTACCCGAGGTGCTGATGAATGTCGATGATCGGTTCCGCCTGCGCACTGGCAGACGCGCCAGCCGTCGCCACTCCCAGGGCGGTAGCCGTGACGCCAGCCATGAAGTCACGCCGGGAAATCACGGAAGTGCTTTCGAGTTCCTTCATGCCGAGATATTCTGCATCAGCCATGCTCCAAGCCGTGTTCCGAGTGTCGACTGTTGCCGTGCTGCTGGTCGTCAGCCTCGCGGGACAGGGTGTGCAGCGCTCGCCAGGCGGTCGTCCATGGCCGCCGGGAGTTCAGAAGATTTCCGCTGAATCGCCCGCACTCTCTCCGGACGAGGCATTGAAGACGTTCTACATGCCTCCCGGTTATCACGTCGAGCTCGTCGCGAGTGAACCGTTGATCCAGGAGCCCGTCGCCCTGGACTGGGATCTCGAAGGTCGGCTGTGGGCGGTCGAGATGCCGGGGTTCATGGCCGACATCCGCGGATCGAACGAGCACGATCCCATCGGCCGGGTTGTCGTTCTCGAGGACACGAACGCGGATGGCCGCATGGACAAACGCACCGTCTTTGCCGATGGCCTTGTTCTCGCGCGATCGCTCAAGGTGCTGGATCGCGGCGTGCTGGTTGCCGAACCTCCGAACGTCTGGCTGATGCGCGACACCAATGGCGATCTCCGTGCAGACACCAAGGACCGGATCACGGATCAATACGGCCGCTTTGAAGGAGACCCACAGAACAACGCCAACGGCTTCTACTGGGGCCTGGACAATCGGATGTACACCGCGGGCCAATCGACCATTCAGCTGCGATTGAAAGATGGCGTCTTCGAGGTCCAGCCGACGTTATCGCGCGGCGAATGGGGCGTCAGCCAGGACGACGCCGGCAGGACCTATCGCAACACGAACGAATCGGCACTGCACGTCGATCTCGTTCAGACGTCGTACTACGCGCGCAATCCAAGCCTCGTCCGGACCCGCGGGAGCTACGAACGGCTGGCCGACGACGACCCGGAGCTGAACATGGTGTGGCCGGTCCGGCCGAACCCAGGAACCAACCGGGCGTATCAACTCGGCATCGATCGCGAAGACGGCTCGCTTGCGAGATTCACTTCCGTATGCGCGCCTCTCGTATATCGCGGCGACCGCTTACCCGCGGACCTGAATGGCAATGTGTTCGTCGCCGAACCGGCGGCGAACCTCGTCAGCCGATTGATCCTCTCCGACGACGGGATGAGATTACGTGCGCGGAAGGCCTACGATCGCGGCGAGTTCCTCGCCTCAACTGACGAGCGCTTCCGCCCGGTCTACCTGACCAATGCGCCGGACGGCACCCTCTACATCGCCGACATGTACCGCGGGATCATCGAGCACCGAATCTCGGTGACGGAATATTTGCGCGACCAGATTCTGGCTCGAAAGCTGGATCAATTTACCGGCTACGGGCGTATCTATCGCGTGATGCACGATTCGACCACGCGTGATACCGCGAACCCGTTCGCGCGCGCCACGTCACGACAGCTCGTCGACGCATTGGCACATCCGAATGGATGGCGCCGCGACACCGCCCAGCGCTTGTTGGTCGAGCGCGGTGCGCGCACTGAAGTACCGAATCTGACGAAGCTCGCAACCGGAGCTGCCGATTGGCGAACCCGGTTACATGCGCTGTGGATCCTGGACGGTCTCGACGCGATTCAGCCCGCGACCGTGACCTCGGCGCTCCAGGACGCAAATCGAGACGTGCGGGTATCGGCGATTCGTCTCGCGGAACGCTGGCTGGGTGAGAACGGCCATGCGATTCAAGCAGCAGTGCTCAAGCGACTCGACGATGCGGATTGGGCCGTGCATCAGCAACTCGCCGCATCCATCGGTGCGTTACCGACAGGGGCAAGGGAATCTGCCGCGGTGGACCTGCTCGAGCGTTATGGCAACGATCCAGTGGTCATGGACGCGACGATGAGCGGCGTACGAGGGAGCGAATCGATCGTGCTCGAGCGTCTGCTGGCGCGAGGCCGCGATTGAGTCTCATGTACGAACACCGATCCGCCCCCGTGATTCCATGGCCGGCGTTTGTGCGTCGCATGCTGCGCCACGGCCGGTATGTAGTAGAGATTGCGGCGGCATCCATCGCTCTCGGCATGCTGGGATTTCATTTTCTGGCGATGCAGGGATGGGTCGATGCGTTTCTGAATGCGTCGATGCTGCTTGGAGGAATGGGGCCGGTCGGCGAAATCCACTCGACGGCAGGAAAACTCTTCGCCGGTGTCTTCGCTCTGTATGCAGGCCTGGTCTTTATCGCCGCCTTCGCACTCCTGACCGCACCCGCACTGCACCGTCTATTGCACATGCACAACGTGGAAAAGCGATGACGGCTACAATTGAGCGCATGCTGCCCGACGTTCCGGTACTCGAACTCGCCGACGCGACCGTCGTCAAGGACGGGCGGCCCGTGCTGGATCGACTGAGCCTGACGATTGCGGAAGGTGAACACACCGCGATCATCGGTCCGAACGGCGCCGGCAAGTCGGTACTCGTCAGCCTTCTGACGCTCGAGCAGCGGCCGATTGCGCCGTCTAACGGCACACCTCCAGTGCGCGTCTTCGGCCAGCAGACCTGGGATCTGTTCGAGCTGCGCTCGCAGCTTGGCATCATTTCAGCCGATCTCCATCAACGTTTCGTGAGTGGCAACAGCGAAGGCTCGATTACCGCTGAAGCTGCCGTGCTCTCGGCGTTTCTCAGTTCGTACGGGATTCTCCGCTACGGCACCGTGACCGAGGCGATGCGGACGCGCGCAGCGGCGGCGCTTGAAGCGGCAGGGGCTTCACCGCTTGCGGCGCGGACGCTGGACGAGATGTCGAGCGGCGAGGCACGACGCGTGCTCCTGGCTCGAGCGCTGGTGACCTCACCGCGGGCGCTCGTCCTCGATGAACCGACGACCGGTCTCGATCTCGTCGCTCGCCATGCCTTCATGGAGACCGTCCGGCAGCTGGCGCGCAACGGCACGACCGTCGTCCTCATCACGCATCACATCGAGGAAATCTTCCCGGAGATTCAGCGGGTGATCCTGTTGCGCGGCGGACGCATCGTCGCGGACGGCCCATCGGCGGCAAACCTGACCGCGGCACGGCTCACCGAATTGTTTGATTGCCCGGTTGCGGTGGAGATCTCGGACGGCTATCACTATGCGAGACCAACGGAGGCGCCGGCGCGCGCATGACGATTCGCGACGTTCTCGTGCCGATGCTGGTCGCGCGCTTCAAGGATCGTGGACTCACCCACGGTGAGCCGCCGGATCCGATCGCCGTTTTTCCTGCCGCTCATCCCCTCGTCGGAGAGGTCCGAATCTCCGACCGCGGCACCTCCGCCGATGTCGCCGTCGGCGACATCGCCTACGATCATTTCTTCAATCCGTACGATGAGGAGCGGGGCACGGCGGAAGCGGTCGAAGGCATTGCCAAAGACGTCGTGCGATTCCTCGACGAACTATTTGCCGATCGGCTGTTGATGTGGCGATCGGTTGATGGACGAACGAGAGGCTGGCGCGAACGGGGCGATGCCGGTCATTCCGCTCCGCTGGTGATCGACGACCGCGAGTATCAATTATTCGTCTGGTCGCAACCCCTCGGCGTCTGGCGAGCCACGCCCATCGTGCTCGCCAGGGGCTCGATTCAGGACGATCGCGAATACGAAATCGTCGTCCAGCGCGTCAACAACGAAGGACCGGACCGGCTGCAGGGCTCCGAACGTGACGCGCTTCGCCGCATCGTTGAAGAGTACGAGAAAAAGCGGACCAGCGGCTGACACTGCTGAGTAAACGCGGCTCAGATTCCCGTCGTTTACCCTTTAAGAGTCCATGCAAGACTAGAAGATAATGTTGTCAGCTCCCGCATGCCCATAACCGCCCGCTCCTGTTTCCTTCCTGCCCGAACCGTCGGGTTCGGCCTAATCTGTCTAGTTTTGGCGGGTTTTTCCAGCTCAGGGTGTTCGAAAAATTCTGGATCCAATGCCCAGCCGGCCGCTGGGGACACGGCTGGAGGGGGCGGAGCGGCACGGGGAGGTGGCGGTGGCGGTCGAGCCGGCGGCCGCGGGGCGGGTGGACCGGTCCCCGTCGTCACGACTCACGTCATTAGTAAGGCGATGCCCGTCACCATTCCGGCGGTCGGCACTGCCGAACCCGTGGCCACCGTGCAAATCCGCGGGCAGGTCACCGGCCAGCTGAGCGCGATTCATTTCACCGAGGGACAAGACGTCAAGAAAGGCGCGCCGCTTTTCACGCTGGATGCCCGTCCGTTCGAGGCGGCTTTGCGGCAAGCTGAAGCGGTGCTCGCGCGGGATACGGCCCAGGCCAAGAACGCGCAGTCGCAGCGGGTTCGATACGAAGACCTTTTCAAGCGGGGCCTGATTCCTCGTGATCAATACGAAACGCAGATGGCCACTGCGACCGCGCTCGAGTCGACGTTGGCGGCGGACCAGGCGCAGATCGAAAATGCCAAGCTGAATCTTCAGTACACAAAAATTGTGGCGCCGATTTCGGGCCGTACCGGCTCGCTGAACGTCCACCAGGGGGACCTCATTCGCGCCAACGATACGACCCCGCTTGTCGTGATCAACCAGGTCGCGCCGATTTATGTGACTTTCTCCGTGCCGGGACGATTCTTGCCCGACATTCGTCGATATCACGCACAGCATCCGCTTCGGATCGAAGCGCGAATCCAGCCGGGTGGCACTCCAGGCGCGCCGCAGATCGCACCTCCGAACCCCGGTACCCTGCCGGCCGAACCGACAGATGGTGCGTCGAAGGCCGATCCACCAGGGAACCCGGCGCCCCTGGCGATTGAAGCGGGCAACGTGAGTTTTATCGATAATACGGTCGATCCAACGACCGGTACGATCCGTTTGAAAGGGACGTTCGGAAACGAGGATCACGCATTGTGGCCGGGTCTCTTCGTGCAGGTCACGCTGGTTCTTCGCACCGACCCGACCGCGATCGTCGTTCCATCGGCCGCTGTTCAAGCGTCGCAGGCGGGGCAGTTTGTCTTCGTCATCAAGCCGGATAAGACCGCCGAGGTCCGCAACGTCGTGGTCGAACGGCAGCAGGGCGAGGAGAGCGTGATTTCGCAGGGACTCAAGCCTGGTGAAGAAGTCGTGACCGACGGGCAGCTTCGTCTCACAGCCGGGGCGCGTGTCATGACCGGGACGCGTGGAGAAAATGCCGGTGATGGTGGCGGCGGGCGCGGCAACGAGAACGGTGGCCGTCGCGGTGGTGGACGCCGCGGCGGAAATCGGGAGAATCAGTCATGAACTTCGCTGAGACCTTCATTCGACGCCCGGTCGCGACCACGCTGCTCGTCACAACGATTCTCATTTTCGGCATCCTCGGATATCGCCTGCTGCCGGTCAGCGACCTGCCGAGCGTCGACTACCCAACCATCCAGGTGCAGGCCAACCTGCCGGGCGCGAGTCCATCGACCATGGCGGCGTCGGTGGCGACACCTCTCGAGAAGCAGTTCTCGACCATCGCCGGTGTCACATCGATCAGCTCGAGCAATGGGCAGGGCAATACCAACATCACGCTGCAATTCGATCTGAGCCGAGACATCGATTCCGCCGCCCAGGATGTGCAGTCGATGATTGCGCGGGCGGCCCGATCGCTGCCCCCCGGCATGCCGTCGCCGCCGTCGTACCAGAAGGTGAATCCCGCCGACCAGCCGATTCTGTTTCTCACCTTGAGCTCGGCGACCATGCCGCTGTCGATGGTCGATCAATACGCTGAATCGGTTCTCGCGCAGCGGCTTTCGATGGTCAGCGGTGTCGCCGGGGTGAACGTCTTCGGCGCGCAGAAGTTCTCGGTGCGTATCGACGTTGATCCGACGCAACTCGCGTCGCGGCAGATCGGGATCGATCAGGTAGCACAGGCAATCGCTGCCGCCAATGTCAATAGACCGACGGGCACACTCTACGGTCCTCAGCGCAATTTCGTCGTCCAGACCAGTGGCCAGTTGATGGCAGCGGAGGAGTACCGTCCCATTGTCGTCGCCTACCGCAACGGCAGCCCGGTGCGACTCAGCGAAGTGGCCAACGTCTACGACGGGGTCGAGAACCCGCGCAATGCAAGCTGGTTCAACGGCACGCCGACCATTTATCTCGCCATCTCTCGACAGCCGGGCACCAATACCGTGCAGGTTGTCGACGCGATCAAGCAGCTTCTGCCCGAGCTACAAACGCAGCTGCCGGCCGCGCTCTCGCTCGGCATCCGCAGCGATCGCTCGGTTTCGATTCGAGAGTCCGTCGAAGACGTCAAGTTCACGCTGCTGCTGACGGTGTTCCTCGTCGTCATGGTGATCTTCCTGTTCTTGAGGAATCTCTCGGCGACGATCATTCCGTCACTCGCCCTGCCATTCTCGATCGTCGGTACCTTCGCGGTGATGTGGGCGTGCGGCTACAGCATCGACAATCTCTCGCTGATGGCGTTGACCCTCTCGGTCGGCTTTGTCGTCGACGATGCGATCGTCATGCTGGAGAACATCGTCCGCCACATGGAGATGGGGAAGCCGCGGCTGCAGGCGGCGCTCGACGGCTCGAAAGAGATCGCGTTCACGATCGTGTCGATGACCCTGTCGCTCGCGGCCGTGTTCATTCCGATCCTGTTCATGGGCGGGATCGTCGGCCGGTTGATGCACGAATTCGCGGTCACGATCGCGGCCGCGATCCTCGTCTCCGGCCTCGTGTCGCTGACGCTGACACCGATGCTCTGCAGCCGCTTCCTCAAGGCGCCACACTCGATGCGCCACGGCCGGTTGTATAACTCGATTGAGCGTGTGTTCGATACGTCGCTGAGAACCTACGGCTGGACGTTGACACAGACGATCCGGTTCAAGGGCGCGACGATGGTCGTCTCGGCTTTGCTGCTGGTGGGCACGGTCTATCTCTTCCGGATCGTCCCGACTGGTTTCATTCCGAGCGTTGATACCGGGCAGCTGAGCGGACAGATCGAGACGATTCAGGGCATCGGATTCGAAGCGAATGTCAAGCATCAGCGAGAGATCATGGCCATCCTTTCGGCCGATCCGAACGTGTCGTCGTATACGGCCAACATCGGCGGTCCAGGGGGCGGTGGCGGCGGACGTCTAAACGTCGACCTCAAGCCCCGGCACGAGCGGTCGCTAACCGCCGATCAAGTGATCGAAGAGTTACGGCCGAAGTTCGCGCGCGTTCCGGGTGTCCGCGTGGTGCTGCAGAATCCGCCGGCAATCCGCATCGGCGGCATGATGTCGCGGGCGCAGTATCAGTTCTCGCTGCAGGATCCCGATACCGAGGAGCTGTATAGCGTCGCCCCCGGCTTCGAGCAGGCGATGCGCAGTGTGCCGGGACTTCTCGACGTGAACTCCGATCTGCAAATCCGGAATCCGGAGCTGGCGATTACGCTCGATCGCGAGCAGATAGCCGCGCTCGGCCTTACTGTCGATCAGGTGGAGTCGGCGCTGTCGTCCGCGTACGGCTCACGTCAGATCTCCCAGATTTTTGCCCCGAACGATGAGTATCAAGTGATCATGCAGGTGGCGCCGCAATACCAGCAGGATCCCGCGGCACTCTCGATGCTCTACGTGCAGTCGTCGGCCGGTAAGCTCGTGCCGCTTTCCGCCGTCGTCACCGCGCGACAGAGCGTGGGGCCGCAATCGGTCAATCACATCGGCCAGCTGCCATCCGTGACCATCTCTTTCAACATTGCTCCAGGCATCGCGCTTGGTGATGCCGTCGCTCGCGTCGAACAACTCGCGCGCGAGACGCTTCCCAGCACGGTGTCCGGCAGCTTCCAGGGAACCGCGCAGGCATTCCAGGAATCGTTGAAGGGCCTTGGCTGGGTGTTGGCGCTCGCGATCTTCGTCATCTATGTCGTTCTCGGAATCCTGTACGAGAGCTTCATCCATCCGCTGACTATTCTCTCGGGCCTCCCGTCGGCAGGCTTCGGCGCGCTGCTGACCCTTTTGCTATTCAACCAGGACCTGAACATTTACGCGTTTGTCGGCGTGATCATGCTCGTCGGTCTGGTCAAGAAGAACGGCATCATGATGATCGACTTCGCGATTGAAGCGCGCCGCGATCGCAATCTCGGTGCGGCCGAGGCGATTCACGAAGCCTGCATGGTGCGGTTCAGGCCGATCATGATGACCACCATGGCTGCGTTGATGGGCACGTTGCCAATCGCGCTCGGATGGGGTGCCGGTGCCGAGGCGCGTCGCCCACTCGGGCTCGCGGTCGTCGGCGGTCTGCTCGTCTCACAGACGCTCACGCTCTACGTCACGCCGGTGTTCTACATCTACATGGAGAAGCTGCAGGAGCGATTCGCGCGGCGCAAACCGACGCTTCGTCCCGTGGAGCCCATGCTCGAGCCCCAGCGCGTGCAGCGCTAATCAATGTACGACGCAGTCGTGGTAGGGGCCGGGCCTGTTGGCCTGGCCTGCGGCATCGAGATCAAGCGCGAAGGCCTTCAGGCGCTGATCGTGGAAAAAGGATCTCTCGTCAACTCCATCGTCGGCTATCCGGCGAGAATGGAGTTTTTCTCCACCCCCGATCTCATCGAGATCGGCGGTTATCCCTTTCCGATCCAGGGCTACAAACCGACACGGGAAGAAGCGGTCGAGTACTACCGCGGCGTCGCGGCGCAGGAGAAACTCGACATCCGCCTCTACGAGCGCGTGCTCCGGGTGCACGGTGAAGCGGAGAACTTCACGGTGGCAACGGAGCGCGGCGAATACCACGCGCGTAACGTCATCATCGCGACCGGGTTCTTCGACGAACCGAATTATCTCGATGTCCCTGGCGAGGATCTGCCGAGGGTCACGCATTACTATCGCGAGCCGTATCCGTACGTCCGGCAGAAGGTAGCGGTGGTCGGAGCGAGGAATTCAGCGGCGAAGGCGGCGCTCGACTGCTACCGCCACGGCGCCGAGGTGACACTGATCGTTCGATCGGCCAAGCTCTCGGACAAGGTCAAGTACTGGATCAAACCTGACCTCGAAAACCGGATCAAGGAAGGCAGCATTCGCGCGTATTTCAACACGACCGTGGAAGAAATCCGGCCGTCAGCGCTGCTGCTGAAAACGTGGAAGGGAAGCGTGGAGATCGAGAACGACTGGGTTCTCGCCATGACTGGCTACAGACCCGACTATCCGTTCCTCGAGACACTCAATTTGGCGATCCAGGACGACCCTGCGCGCACGCCTGTCTACGATCAGACGACGTTCGAAACGAGCCGCCCGGGGGTCTATCTTGCCGGCACCGTCTGCGGTGGATTGAGAACCGGCCGGTGGTTTATCGAGAACGGCCGCTTCCACGCGCGTCAGATCGCCAGGCACATCGCGCATCGGGCTACTGAGCCAATCCGATTCGACAAGATTCATTGGAAGACGGAAGAGTGAATGGTGTCAATGCTCAATGTTCAATGTTTAATGCTCAATGGCGGATCCGGGCCGTCATTGAACATTGCACATTGAACATTGCACATTGCGCGAGCTAACTGGTTACTTGGCGAGCGTCGACTGCAGATGCTTCGCGTGTTCGAGGTGCGCGACGAATGCGGGCCGCACTTTCACGAGCAGCCCCTTCAGTTCCTCGTTCTTCGCGTTCGGAATCAGCGTCTTATCGAGCGCGTCGAGCACCGCCTGGTGATACGTGACCTCGTGGTCAACGTACGCGCGATCGAACGCTGCGCCTTTCAGACCCTTCAGCTTCGCGACATTTTCGTCGCCGCCTGATTTGAGCTGCTGGCTCGTCGGGTTGTCCTGCGGCGTCACCTTCAGCTTGGTCACCAGTTCGGTTGCCGATTTGTTGACGCCTGTGTGACCGGTCACCATCTGCTGACCGAAGTCCTTGACATCGGCGTTGGTCGACTGGGCTACGGCGAGCTTGCCGGCGTCGATATCGACCTGATTGGCCGTGACGACAATGGCGGCGATCTGCGCATCATTGATTTGCTGCGCGGATGCGGCGGAGCTCCACGCGACGAGAGAACCTGCAATCACTAACGTTGCGAATTTCATGCGAACACTCCTCGAGCAGCCATGGCTGGGCTGCAAACATCACTTCGCTTGTCCTGCTTATTTGATGACGCGAAGGAGTGTTGTGTTCCCGGGTCGGGAGATCACGGAGGGAACGGAGTTCACAACGGAGGAACGGGGTAAACGGGGACGAACGGAGAAAAAGGTGCTCCGATCCGTCCTGGCAATCGTTTCACCGACAGGACGGATCGGAGCA
>Ga0114129_10011552_pt1 | contig 12574 bp, 9 predicted proteins | sample RhiMetdeltSRZDD1_FD_80071 | JGI IMG/M metagenome (GOLD analysis project Ga0114129, IMG submission 80071) | Populus rhizosphere microbial communities from Tennessee, USA - Rhizosphere MetaG P. deltoides SRZDD1 (version 2) (version 2) | ecosystem: Host-associated > Plants > Roots > Rhizosphere >...
CAATCAATCAATCAATCAATCAATCAATCCATCCAGCAATGCACCAATCCAATTACTCGATTACCAGATTACCCGATTACCAGATCCCGGCAGGCGGTAACTTTAGTACCGTCGTTGCAGTAGGATGACCGGTGAAAAGGGGGGGCGGGTGACCCCTTAACGGAGACAAGCCATGCGATTCCGGTCAAGGCTCATGTGTGCGGCGGGCGGGCTGGCGTTGATCTGGGCGGTCGGCGTCTCGCTCGTCGAGCGAACACATGCGCAAGCCCAACCGCCGACGACGGCGCGGCCGAAAGCGGGCGTGGCCTTCAAGAACGTCACGACCAGCACGCTCAAGGAGCTGACGGTCGACGATTTCATCGCGAGCATGGGCGTGATCACGGCGGATCTGGGTCTCGACTGCGCCGACTGTCACCCCGGCGCCGGATCCGATCAGGCGAACTTCGTCGTCGACAACCCGCGCAAGAACACGACGCGGCGGATGGTGGAAATGGTGGCCGCGATCAACCGCACCAACTTCGGCGGCGTGCAGCGCGTGACGTGCTGGACGTGCCATCACGGCCGCATCACGCCGGCCACCACCATCGATCTGGACGCGTTCTACAACGCGCCCAACGCCGAGAACGACGACATCGTGCGGCCGGATCCTGGACAGCCCTCCGCCGATCAGATCTTCGACAAGTACATCCAGGCGATCGGCGGCGCACAGCGCCTCGCCGGGCTCACCAGCTTCGTGGCGACCGGGATCAGCGTGGGATATGGAGGGATCGGCGGCAATGCCGAGTTCAGCATCTTTGCCAGGGCGCCGAATCAACGCACGACGTTGATTTCGTTCAAGGACCATCCGGAACGCGGTGAAAGCATCTGGGCGTTCGACGGCCGCGCCGGGTGGGTGAAGGTCCCGCGCGGGCTGCTCGGCGAGTACGAGCTCGCCGGCGGAGAATTGGACGGCGCGCGGTTCGAGGCGCAGATTTCGTTCCCGGGACAGATCAAGCAGGCGCTGAGCAACTGGCGCGTCGGCACTCGAAGCGTCGGCGATCGCGACTTCGTCGTCGTGCAGGGGAGTGGCCAGCGCGGTTTTCTCGCCACGCTGTATTTCGATCCCGAGTCAGGGCTGCTGACGCGGCTGGTGCGGTACGGACCGTCACCAGTGGGGCGCGTCGCCGTGCAGATCGATTACGGCGACTACCGTGACGTCGGCGGGATCAAGTTCCCGTTCGAATACAAGTTCTCCTGGCTGGACGGGAAGTACACTGCCAAGCTGACCGAGGTGAAGACCAACGTCGCGATCGACGCGGCGAGATTCGGCCGACCCTCCGGCAAGTGAGGCGCCCCGGCGCGCGCACTTGACAGAACGATTCAAGTAATAGGACTCTCCGGTGCACTGTGACTAGTGGCGGCGATCACGGGCCTGTCGGGGGCTCATGACTGCCGTCCGCGTCACCGACACATTGCGCCGGTCAGTGATGTGATCGAATTGACAGCGGACCTGAAGGTCCGCACTACACTGAGCTCGAGACTGAGGAGGTAAGCAATGGCACTGCAGATTGGCGATACCGCACCGGATTTTGAAGCTGAAACGACCGAGGGCCGGATCAAGTTTCACGAGTGGCTGGGCAACTCGTGGGGCGTGTTGTTCTCGCATCCCAAAGACTTCACGCCGGTGTGCACCACCGAGCTCGGCTACATGGCGAAGCTGAAGCCGGACTTCGACAAGCGGAACGTGAAGATCATCGGCTTGAGCGTCGATCCCGTCGACAACCACAAGCGGTGGTCGAACGACATCAAAGAGACGCAGGGACACGCGCCGAACTATCCGATGATTGGCGACACCGATCTGAAAATATCGAAGGCGTGGGGCATGCTGCCAGCGGGCCTCGAGGGAACGTGCGACGGCCGCACCGCGGCCGACAACCAGACGGTGCGCAACGTGTTCGTCATCGGGCCAGACAAGAAAATCAAACTCATCATCGTCTACCCGATGACGACTGGCCGCAACTTCGATGAAGTGCTGCGGGTGATCGACTCGTTGCAACTGACGGCGAAGCACAAGGTCGCAACGCCTGTGAACTGGAAGCAGGGCGACGACGTGATCATCGCTGGCTCGGTCTCGGACGACGACGCCAAGAAGACGTATCCGCAGGGCTGGAAGTCGCCGAGGCCGTACATCCGTATCGTGCCGCAACCGCGATCGTAGACCGCCTGAAGCGCGATCCTTTTCGGGCGTTCGTTCATCCGCTCGATGACCTGCAACGGATCATCGAGCGGTTTCGTTTCACGCTGGCCGGCCGGCGTCGGACTGGCAGTGGTCTGCCGCCGTGTGGGCATGTTAACGAACCCGTTTCAGATGTGCCTCTGAGTACAACTCGAAGTTGCGGCCGGGTTCTGCCAGCTCGAACCGTTCGGTGAACTCGTCGTTGCTCAGAATCGTGTAGGTCTCGCGCGCGCGCCAGCCGGCCGGAATGTTCTCGATCGCCTCGGTGACGAAGACAATCCGCTTCGGATCGCTGACAGGTTCCTGCACGTACGTGTTCACGAACCCTTCAGTGTGAAACTGCCGGAACACGAACAGCTTCCGCGTCGCGTCGAAGCCGATCATGCTCATATGGTGGTGGACCTCGCCGTTCTTGTTCTTCTCCTGCGGCGCGTAGGTCGACGTGTTCGCTTCCTGAAGAAATCGATCGTCCAGGACGAACTGGTAGGTGCGCTCGACAGTTCCTTTTCCGGGTTGGCCGGATTGCTCGCCGCGCCACGTGCCGGCGAGAAATCTTAACGGCCCAAAACGGTCGGGCCTCGGCGCACTCTGCTGCGCGCTGGCCTGGACTGTGAGGAGAGCGAACACGAGCGTGATGCTGATACGCTGTGCCATGCGCCGAATTATAGGCAGCTCGGAGGCCGGGCGCGGCACTTCATGACATCCCCTGTTGTGCAGTTCGAGGAAGTCGGCTTCCACTACTCGAACGACGGCGCCGCCGCCGTCGGCGGGCTCACGCTCTCGGTCGATCGCGGCGAGGTCGTGGTGCTCGTCGGGCGCAGCGGCGCGGGGAAGAGCACCATTCTCAAGCTCGTGAATCGCATGGTCCTGCCGCGATCCGGCGTGGTGCGGGTCGAGGGCCGCGATACGCGCGAATGGCAGCCGATCGCGCTGCGGCGGCGGATCGGGTACGTCCTGCAGGACGTCGGCTTGTTTCCGCACATGACGGTCGAAGAAAACGTCGGCATCGTGCCGCGCCTCGAGCGGTGGCCTGGCGATCGGATTCGCGCCCGCGCGCGCGATTTGCTCGAGCTCGTGGGCCTTCCGGCCGGCACGTTCGCTGCGCGCTGGCCCTCCGAGCTCTCGGGCGGCCAACGCCAGCGCGTCGGCGTGGCCAGAGCGCTCGCGATCGATCCGCCGATTCTCCTGATGGATGAACCGTTTGGCGCGCTGGATCCGGTGACGCGCGTCGAGCTGCAGCGCGAGTTCGCGCGGATTCAGCAGCAGTTGGCCACGACCGTCATTCTCGTGACCCATGACATGGCTGAAGCGTTCGCGCTGGCGCGGCGGATTGGCGTCGTCGACGCCGGCTCGCTCGTCGTCTGCGACACGCCGCGAGCGGTCGCGCATTCCCACGATCCGCGCGTGAAGCTGCTGCTCGACACGCTGGTCATGCCGCCGGGTGTCGGCGCGACGTCGTGACCGTCCTGCTGCAGTTCTGGCAGACGCACGCCGGCGAGCTGGCGCGGCTGGTCGCGCAGCACGTGGTGCTGGTCGTGGTGTCGACCGGCACGGCCGCGCTCATCGGCATCCCGGCGGGCGTTCTGGCATTCCATCGGCCGCGGGTCGGCCGCCCGCTGCTGTTCCTGGCGAACGTCGCGCAAACGATTCCGAGCCTCGCGTTCTTCGGCTTCCTCCTGCCGCTGCCGTTCATCGGTGGCGTTGGACCGCGGACCGCGCTGGTGACCCTGACGATCTACGCGCTCCTGCCGATCGTCCGGACGACTGTCGGCGGGCTGCAGGGTCTCGACCGTTCGGTCGTCGATGCCGGTATCGCCATGGGCATGACGCCGCGGCAACTGTTGTTGCTGGTGGAGCTGCCGCTGGCGATGCCTTCCGTGCTGGCGGGGTTGAGGGTCGCGACGGTCATCGGCGTCGGCACGGCGACCATCGCGGCAGCCATTGGCGCCGGAGGACTGGGCGAGTACATCTTCCGCGGGCTGTCGATGGTCGATACGACGACGATTCTTGCGGGGGCGATTCCCGCGGCGGCGCTCGCCCTGGTCGCCGATGGCGGTCTGGCGCTGCTGCAGCGCCGCATGCGGCGCCGCCAGCCATCCTCGGGCCGCTTGAGCGCCGTCGCGCTGGTCGCGATTGTGATCGTGGCGCTCCTCGGTTGGTCCAGTACGACACGCGCCTCGCGCTCGGTTGTCGTCGGCTCGAAGAATTTCACCGAGCAGGTCGTGCTGGGCGAACTGCTGGCACAGGCGATCGAGGCCGAGGGGATTCCCGTCACGCGCAAGCTCAATCTCGGCGGCACGTTCATCTGCGATCGGGCGCTGCGATCGGGAGACATCGATGTGTACGTGGAATACACGGGCACCGCCGTGACCGCGGTGTTTCACGACGATGTGCCTCACGATCCGCGGCAGGCGTTCGAGCGGGCACGAGAGCGGTACGCACGCGGCGGCGTGACCACGCTCGAACCGCTCGGGTTCAACAATACCTTTGCGATCCTCGTCAGAGCCGGCGATGCGCGGCGGCTCGGGCTGCGCTCGATTGAGGATCTGCGGCAGACGACGTCCTCATGGACGCCGGGATTCGGCTACGAGTTCCTGGAGCGCGCCGACGGCTATCCCGGGCTCAGCCAGACCTACGGTCTGCAGTTCGGGCGCGCGCCGCGCGCGATGGATCTGTCGCTCATTTACAAGGCGCTGGCCGACGGGCAGGTGGACGTGATCGCGGGTGACGCGACGAGCGCGCAGATCGACGCGCTCGATCTGACGGCGCTCGAGGACAGCCGCCGGTATTTTCCGCCGTACGACGCGATCCCTGTCGTGCGGACCGCCGCGCTGCTCGGTCACGCCGAGATTGGACGCGCGATGGCGCGGCTGGCGGGCCGCGTCAGCGAGCGCGACATGCGCGCGATGAACCGCGCGGTCGACGTCGATCGCCGCGATCCGCGCGAGGTCGCCGCGGCGTTTATTGCGGCCCTGCGCTAGACGCCAGCGGAGCCGGCGGAGGCAACGGATCAAAAACGGAGCAACGGCGGCAACGGAGGCGGAACGGAGAAGACTGCAGGCGTGCGACGCCCGCGAAGCGGGCAGCGATGAGGCGAAGGCCCGTTGCAAAATGCAAACGGCGTGATGGCGTGCGTTTGCATTTTCAACGGACCTTCGTCTCATCGCAGGCCGGCCGTTCCGGCCGGCCGTCGCACGCCTCGCCCTCCGTTTCGTTCTCCGTTTCCTTCGTTGCTCCGTTTTTAATCCGTTTACTCCGTCAACTCCGATATCACTGTCTCAGAACAGCCAGACGCCGCGGGCCATGAATGCGGCAACGAAGACGATCGCGACGACGAGCGCGGTCTCCGCGGTGTTGATCCGTCGATAGGTTTCCACTGAGAACCTCGGCAACGGCATGCGGCGTGCCACCGCAATGCGCACGCGGATGAACGTCATCATAGGCGTCAGTTCGAGCGCGAACACCAGTCCGAACAGCGCCATCTTCAGCCAGAACAAACCGTTGTGCCAGTAGAAGTCGGGTTCCTTGCCGCCGAAAAACACTCGGCCGAGCCCCGACACGATCCACAGTGCTGCAGCGATGCCCCAGAGGTTGTCGGCGGCCAGCAGCCGTTGCCAGCCGGCGGCGTCGAGCGGAGCCGCGAGCGCGCGTCCGCGCGCGACCACTGCCCCAAGCCCAAGCGCCAGCGTCAGGACGTGAACGGCCGAGAGAAGCGCGCTCGTGATCACCATGGCCGGCATCCTTGGCTCCCAGTGGTTGGCGGTTGGCGGTGCGACACCACCAGACTAGCCCTTCCGTTGGAAAGAAAAGTCAGCCTCGCCGAGCCCGGTCATCCGGAAAACCCATATGTCGGATCCGGAATCGTGGAGTACGCACCGATTCACCCATATCTTGTCTTGACTTGCACTCTCCACGGGTTGAAACTCCCGACATTTATACGCGTGCAGTCCGCAATCCTAACGACGTCCACTCAAGGAGGTCAGTCAATGAGTGCAGTCGGCACGCGAGCGGCCCTGCTTACCTGGTTTGCGTTTCTGCCGGCGGCGGTTTTCGCACAGGGATCGATCACAGGTACCGTCAGGGATTCGTCGGGGGCGGTTCTCCCCGGTGTGACGGTCCAGGCCTCGAGCGATGTCCTGATTGAGAAAGTCCGCAGCGCGGTCACCGACGGGACCGGGCAGTACCGAATCGTCGACCTGCGGCCGGGCACCTACTCGGTCGTCTTCGCCCTCTCCGGATTCAGCTCGTTCACGCGCGCGGGCATCGAGCTCGTCGGCTCTTTCACCGCGACGGTCAACGCCGAGATGAAGGTCGGATCGCTCGAAGAGTCGGTGACGGTCAGCGGCGCGTCGCCGGTCGTGGACCTGCAGAACACGCGTCGCGAAACCGTATTGAGCGCCGACGTCATCGCCACGTTGCCGGGGACGCGTGCCTACGGTTCGCTGCTGAACGCGACGCCGGGCCTCACCGTCGACACCAACGGCCTCGCCGCCACGCCGACCATGACGTTCTTCACCGCGCACGGCGGCAACAACAACGAAGGCCGCATGACGATCAACGGCATGACCGTCGCCGCGGCCTTCAACGGCGGCGGCGTATCGTCGCTCACCTACGACACCATCAACGTCGACGAAGTCTCGGTGCTCGTCTCCGGCGGTCTCGGCGAGAACGAAACGGGCGGCCCGAGCATGAACATCGTGCCGCGCACCGGCAGCAACAGATTCGGGGGGCAGGCGTTTTTCAACAGCGCCGGCAAATGGTCGCGCGGCGACAATCTCGACGACGAGCTCCGCGCGATCGGCATCACGCGCGGCCCCGGCGTCATCAACTCGTTCGATGCGAGCGGTTCGTACGGCGGTCCGATTCTGCGCGACCGGCTGTGGTTCTACGGCAGCTACCGGAAGTTCACTACGGCGCAGGGCGTGGAAGGCATCGGCGCCAACAAGTTCGCCGGAGATCCATCGCACTGGGACTACCTGCGCGACGACAGCATCGAGCCACGCAACGTCCAGGGCCGTGACATCTGGTCAGTCCGGTTCACCGGGCAGCTCACACCGAAGAACAAGTTGAGCTTCTCCCAGGAGAACCAGTACCGCTGTGAGGGCTCGACGCTGACGACCAATGGCAAGGGCTGTCGAGCGCGAAAGGCCGACTGGATTGCGCTCGGCTCGACGACCACCTCGCCCGAAGCCAACACCGGATACTTCGACTTTCCGTACTGGGTCACGCAGCTGACCTGGACGTCGACGCTCACATCCAGACTCCTCCTCGAGGCAGGCTTCACACGGTTCGCATACCGCCATGCGGGCGGCCCGGGCCAGCTTCCACCGGACGGGATCTTCGACTTGATTTCGGTCATGGAGCAATCGGCGATCGACAGCCACCGCGCGAACTTCACCTATCGCGGTCTGTTCGATTACCTCGACAACTACGGCAACCCGAACAACTGGCGCGCCTCGGCGTCGTACGTGACCGGTGCTCACAACCTGAAGTTCGGATATCAAGGTGCGTACTTGATTGCTGACGGCGACAGAGTCGTGGCTCCTTCGCAGCTGCAGTATCGCTTCAACAACCGGCTGCCCAACGCGTTCTCGTACCGAGTGCAGAACTTCCAGACTGCGGACCGCACGGAGACGGCGGGGCTCTACGTCCAGGACACCTGGACCTACAAGCGGATCACCCTCGCCGGCGCGCTGCGTTACGACCGCGTGTGGAGTTTCAGCCCGGCCGAGCACAACGGCACGACGGTCATCTCGCGGTTCAACGCCGCGCCGATCAGCCTCGCGAAAACCGACGGCGTGACCGGCTACAACGACATCTCGCCTCGCGTCGGCGTTGCATACGATCTGTTTGGCGACGGTTCGACCGCGATCAAGTTCAACCTCGGTCGCTTCCTCGCGCCGGGAACGAACGACACGATCTACACGATGAACAATCCGGCCAACCGGATTGTGTCGAACATCGCCAATCGCAGCTGGTCCGACACGAACGGCAATTACGTCGTCGACTGCGACATCAACAACCCGGCGCAACAGGTCGTCCCCGGAGGGGACACCTGCGGCGCGCTCACCGGCAATCAGCTGAACTTTGGAAAAGCCGGCGTGTCCACGCGGGTCAATCCGGATCTGCTCAACGGCTGGGGCGTCCGTCCGGTCGACTGGCAGTACGGCATCAACGTTCAGCGGCAGCTGATACCACGCCTGTCGATGGAAGTGGGATACAACCGCCGGTGGTGGGGGAACTTCACCGTCACGGACAATCTCGCGGTCGCGCCATCCGATTACGAGCAATGGGTGTACATGGCCCCGAAGGACTCACGGCTGCCGGGAGGGGGCGGTTACCCGGTCCCGGTCTACACGCTGACCGCCGCGGCGGCGGCGCGGGCGGCTGATAACTATGTGACCTTCGAGACCGACTACGGTCACGCGCGGAGTCGCTACTGGCACGGCGTCGATGTCACGCTCAACGCTCGACTGAAGGAAGGTCTCTTCCTGCAGGGCGGCACGGCGACCGGTCGTCAAGTGCTGGACACTTGCGACACGGTGCTGAAGATCGACAGCCCTGACGCGCGGTTCTGCCACGACGTCGAGCCGTTCCAGACGGCCCTGCGCGGGAGCGCGTCGTACACGGTGCCGAGAGTCGGCGTGCTCGTCAGTGCGACGATGCGCTCGCAGCCGCCGCTGTTCCGCGACGGTGTGAACCCCGCGGGGATGGTGCCGAACACCGGCACCATCCGCGGTGGAACGAATCCGAGCGGCGGCAACGTGCAGGTGCCGAACACTGTGGTCCAGAGTCTGCTGGGACGCCTCCCGCCCGGCGGTCTCGCCAACGGGACCACGACGGTCGCGCTGCTCGACAACAGCGATCACCGGCTGTACGCCGACAGCCGCCGGACGCAGGTCGACATGCGATTCGCCAAGATCTTCAGGATGGGGTCACGGCGGACAGACGTGGGCGTGGACCTATACAACCTGCTGAACACGAACTACGGGACGGCATTCGAGAACCAGTACGACTTCGTCGCGGCGACCGGCGGAACGTGGAACAACCCGACGACGATCCTGCCGCCGCGTTTCGTGCGGTTCAATGTGACGGTGCAGTTCTAGTGATGTAGTGCGGACCTTCAGGTCCGCCATGAGGGGCGAGAAGCGCAAAACGTAGGCCGGGTCCTATGGACCCGGCGTCGAGGCGGGTCTACAAAGCAAGACCCGCCCTACATTTCTGTGTCATCGCGTCTGTTCAGTCTCCAACAGACGCATGCTTTCCTCCGGGTATCGTGTGCCGGCGGCCACGCCGGGCGGGAACGTGTCGTCGAGCGCCAACACGTCGTCGATCGTGAGATCGGCGGCGGCGATATTTTCCTCGAGATACGTGCGCCGCTTCGTGCCCGGAATCGGCACGATGTCGGATCCCTTTGCCAGGAGCCACGCCAGCGCGAGCTGCGCGGGGGAACAGTTCTTCGCGCGCGCCATTGCCCCGAGGCGGTCAGTCAACGTCTGGTTCTTGCGAAAATTCTCCGGCTCAAACCGCGGCAGCTTGCGGCGGACGTCGTTGTCCGCGAGCGTGCCGGTGTCGGTGACCGTCCCGGTGAGAAAGCCACGGCCCAGCGGGCTGAACGGAACGAAACCGATCCCGAGCTCGCGGCACGCCGGCAACACGGCGCGCTCGGGATCGCGCGTCCACAAGGAGTATTCGCTTTGCAGCGCGGCGATGGGATGCACCCGCTGCGCGCGGCGCAGCGACTGCGGGCCCGCTTCCGACAGCCCGAGATAACGCACCTTGCCTTCACGAACGAGCTCGGCCATCGCGCCGACCGTGTCTTCCACGGGCACGTTCGGATCGATCCGATGCAGGTAATAAAGATCGATGGTGTCGACGCCCAGTCGCTCGAGGCTGGCGACGCAGCAGCTGCGCACCCGCTCCGGTCGCGCGTCGACGTTGGTAGCAGGCCCGCCGCCCGGTGCCGGCACCAGGCCGAATTTGCTCGCCAGCACGACTTCGCCCCGGCGCTCCCGAATCGCGCGTCCGACGAGGCGCTCGTTTGCGCCCTTGCCGTACGCGTCGGCCGTGTCGATGAACGTCACGCCGAGATCGAGCGCGCGATGAATCGTCCGGATCGATTCCTCATCGTCGGGCGGCCCGTAACTCTGCGACATGCCCATGCAGCCGAGCCCGATTGCCGAGACCGTCAGTCCACTTCTGCCCAGTTCGCGACGTTCCATCAGTGTGTTCCGCGTTTCGATTGGTTGATTCGGTAATCGGTGATTTCGCGATTCATTCCTCAATCAATCGCAAATCCCTCAATCAATCGCAAATCGACAATCACCAGATCGGAAATGCGTTACTCTCCCCAGATTGTGCGCGCGGTATCGACGACCAGCCGGACCTTGGCCCATTGCTGGTCTTCGGTGATCTGATTCCCCTCGACGGTGCTCGAGAAGCCGCACTGCGGGCTGAGGGACATGTTGTCGAGCGGCATGAAGCGCGCCGCTTCGTTCACGCGCGCGATCAGCGTCTGCTGCGACTCCAGCTCGCCGAGCTTGGTCGTCACCAGTCCGAGAACGATGGTCTTGTTTTTCGGCACGAAGCGCAGCGGCTTGAAATCGCCCGCCCGCTCGTCGTCGTATTCGAGAAAGTAGGCGTCGACGTTCAGCTCGTTGAACAGGACGTCGGCAACCGGTTCGTACCCGCCTTCGGCGACCCAGGCGCTCTTGAAATTGCCGCGGCACAGATGCACCGCAATCGTCAGGTCCTGCGGCCGGCCGTCGATGATCGAGTTGATCAGTGCGGCGTACGCGCGGGGCAGCTGATCGGGATCGTGACCGCGTTCCTTGGCGCCCGCACGAAGCTTGGGATCGCAGAGATACGCCAGGTTCGTGTCGTCCATCTGCAGATACCGGCATCCCGCGCGATAGAGCGAGTCCACCTCGGCGCGGTAACAGGCGGCCAGATCGGCGAAGAACTCGTCCATGTCGGGATACGCGTGGATATCGATCGTCTGGCGGCTGCCGCGGAAGTGCACCATCGTCGGCGATGGAATCGTGACCTTCGGCGTCTGGCCCGTCGCCGCTCTGAGGAATTCGAAATCCGGCTTCTGAATGTCGGTGACGTGCCGCAGCTTGCCGGTGATCGACAGGCTCGGCGGCGCGAAGTTGATCTCTCCGCCCTTGCCATGGAACTTTGTCTCGATACCGCCCGTCACCGTCACGCCCTGGAGGCGTTCGAGAAAGTCGATATGGAAAAAAGTCCGCCGGTACTCGCCGTCGGTGATGCTTTTGAGACCGGCGGCTTCCTGCTTCTTCACCACATCCTTGATGTGCGTGTCTTCAATCCGCCGCAGCTCCTCGCGCGAGATTTCACCGTCCTTCTGCCGTTTCCGCGCCGCAATCAGAGCAGGCGGCCTGAGCAGGCTGCCGACATGGTCCGCGCGAAAAGGAGGATTGTGTCGCGACATTCGGAAACCTCCACTCCAGGAGGCGAATTATCTTCCATTAAGATCCCGGTGTTCAAAGCCCTGTAATTCCGGCGCTAAAAGCCGCTTCCAGGTGGTAGATCCAGCCCGAGGATTGCGGAACGCGAGCATTGCGCCAGCGATAGTCGATGACCTTCTCGTTCAACATCAAAGACGAGCATGCCGTTCGGCTCGTGCTCATCTCAAAGAGGACGCGGAGGGAAAACCTGTATAGTTGATGTTGCGATGAACTGCCGCTCGTTTTTCGCGGGTCCGGTTGCCGCGCTGCTCGCGTTGAGCGTCTGGCCCGGAAGCGTCGCTCGCGCGATCGCCGCGACGCCCGACGCGCCGAGCTTACCGACGGTCGCGGTTGCGGCGACAGACTTCCGATTGGGCACCGCGGCGCGGCCCTTCGGGTGGTCAACCGCGATCGCCGATTTCGACGGCGACGGCGGCGCCGACTTCGCGATCGCGGATCGTCTGGTTCGTCCCGCTCAGCTCTCCCAGTACCGGATTCAGTTTCGGTTCTCCGGCGCACGACCCCAGACAATCGCGTTTCAGTCCCCGCATACCGCACTGACCATCGAAGTTCGCGACGTAGATCACGACGACGATTTAGACCTCATAGCGCTGCCCGTCATGACGCGCGACGTCGTGCGTGTGTGGCTGAACAACGGCGCCGGTCATTTTGAGGAAGGCGACGTCGACGGCCTGGGCCCCCTGCCCGATCCGCCGGGTTCCGTCTCGGTCGACCGGACAACGCCGCTGGCTGACGCAGCGGTCTTGTCCCCAGAGCGAACCCTCGTCGGTCTGGAGGCGACCGCCGGATTGCTGTCGGTTCCCGCGCGGCCGTCCGATCCGACCGCGTCGCCCCGCCCCCGACGTTATCCAGCGCTTTGCTCTCCATC
>Ga0114129_10011553_pt1 | contig 12574 bp, 13 predicted proteins | sample RhiMetdeltSRZDD1_FD_80071 | JGI IMG/M metagenome (GOLD analysis project Ga0114129, IMG submission 80071) | Populus rhizosphere microbial communities from Tennessee, USA - Rhizosphere MetaG P. deltoides SRZDD1 (version 2) (version 2) | ecosystem: Host-associated > Plants > Roots > Rhizosphere >...
CCCCCGAGAGCTGCCACGGGTAGTGGTTCTCGAAGCCACCGAGCTCGACGAGGTCGAGCATCTCCTTGATCTTCGCGTTGCGGCGCTTCCGGTCCCAGCGCGCGAGCTCGAGCGGCAGCGCGATGTTCTTGGCGACGGTGCGCCAGTCGTAGAGGACGGCGTCCTGGAAGACGATGCCGTAGTCGCGGTCCACGCGCGCCTGACGCGCGGACTTCCCGTTCACGGTAAGCGTGCCCGACGTCGGTTGGATCAGGTCGCCGATGATTCGGAGCAGCGTCGACTTCCCGCACCCGGACGGCCCAATCAGCGAGACGAACTCTCCCGGCTCGATCTCGAGGTCGATCCCCTGCAGTGCCGTGACTGCGTCGAAGCGTTTCGTGACGTCTTTGATCTCGACCACACTCATGCAACATTCTCCGGCGCCCGGCGCACGACGAGTTTCTCCGCGGTCAGGATGATCAGGAAGAAGGAGATGCCGAGCGCGGCCGCAATGACATTCGTCGCCCAGAGCCCGGTCGGCTGCGTCGTGTAGTACTGGCTGTAGTTGATGATCTGGCCGCCGAGCCCGTCTTGGATCGACGACGGCAGCTCGCCGATGATCGCGCCGACGACGCTCGCCGTTGCGGACACCTTCAGCGCCGCGAAGATGTACGGCAGCGCGGCGGGCACGCGCAGCTTCCAAAGAATGCGCCAGTTGCTCGCGGCGTACGAGCGCATCAGCTCGAGTGCACGCCGGTCGGCGGCGTGCAGCCCGCGGATCGTGTTGATCGTGACCGGGAAAAAGGTGAGATACGCCGCGATCACGGCGACCGCCCCCCAGTCCTGGAAACGGGCGGGCAGCTTCGGGTTGAGCCAGACCACGACCATCGGCGCGACGACGAGGATCGGCACCGTCTGCGAGGCGACGACCCACGGCAGGAAGCCGCGCTGCAGGATCCGGAACTGCGCGAGCAGGACGCCGAGCGCGAAACCGAGCACCGCGCCGAGCGCGAAGCCGACCGCCGCCTCCTTCGCGGTGAAGAGGGCGGCGTGGAAGAGGAGCGTGATCAGGCGCGGCCCGACGTCGCCAGGACGGGCATGCGCCCAGAGCGCCTGGAAGATGCTGTGCAGGTGCGGCATCGACGTGTCGTCGACTCGGAACGGCCACGTCCAGCCGGCGCGCATCCAGAGCCACCGGTAGCCCTCCCAGAGCCCCCAGAGCGCCGCCGCGACCGCGACGAAGAGCGTCGCCCGCCCGACCCCGCGGCGCACGGCGACGGCTCGAGCGCGCGGTCGTTCGAGCGCGATCGCCGACATCGATGGATGCTTACCACACCGGCTGGGCGCCTTCATACTCAGCGCATCGACGAGGTGGCCCTGCGCGTCTCGGATTCCGAACGGGAGGCCGTGGTTGCCAGCCTGCGCGAACACTTCTTCGCGGGTCGGCTGAACGTCGACGAATTCACCGAGCGGGTCGGGCAGGCTTACTCGGCACGAACAGCTGCCGATCTCACGGCTGTCGGCGAAGACCTACCGGCACTCGAGCGTGTGTCTCGTCCGCGCAGGAAGCCGTGGCTGTTTCCAGGGAACTCCCCGTTCGCAGTGCGCATTCACACGCGTAAGCCGCCGGAGGCTTCCGTCGACGCGGCGCTGGCTGCGTTCTTCCCGAAGCTCGCCGGAAGCGGCTACCACCCGCAAGCCGAGGAGTCGGCCAAGCGCGTCTATGTGCGCGACGAACGCGCGGCATGGACGATCGTCGTAGCCGTTCTGTTGTTCCCGCTCGGGCTCCTCGCGCTTCTCGCTCGCACGCGCTCGCACGTTGTCGTGCAGGCCTCAGAGGTCGAACACGGCACGACGGCCGTCGACATCTACGGGACGGCGCCGCTGGCCGTGCGGCGTGCAGTGCGCGACCTCGCCGCAGCGCCCCAATCACCCTGACGGACGATCAGCCCCGCGCTCGAGCCGGTACACAATCGGCTCAGCCCACGCGCCGTATGACCGCATCTTCGCCGCTGCGCGCTCGACGTCGTATTCCGTTCTGCGGAAATGGATCTCGCCGCCTTCGTAAAGCGCCCAGGCTGCGCGCCGATCGCCGTCGAGAGGTGCGCCGACGCTGCCTGGGTTGATGAGTGTTGTGCCGTCGGGGCCGGGGCGGCGGAATTGCCGATGGCTGTGGCCGAAGAGCACGACGCGGTCAGCGACACCCGCCAACATCTGGGCTTCGTCCGGCTCGGACTCGGGGGCGAAGGTGCGGATGTCCGAGCTGGGCGAGCCGTGGCAGACGGAGATGCCTTCGAAATCGGCGTGTTGTGGGAGTCGATAGAGCTGGTCGACGAGTGTCGTGCCGAGCTCGTCCCGAGCGGTCGCCATCGCGGTGGCGACCATTGCGTGTGCGTCGGGCGGAACTTCTGGTTCCTCGAGCAGCCAGCGCTCGACGTTGCCGCGAATCCGCATAACGGCGGTCAGCGTCTCGAGTACCTCCGTTGTTTCGCGTGGCCACGGTCCGAAAGCGGCGTAGTCGCCGCCGAGCAGGTAGGACGTAACGCCCGCTTGCTCGGCTTCGGCTAGCACCGAGCGAAGCGCGGGAAGGTTGCCGTGTATGTCGTACAGCACTGCAACCGGTGAAGCGCTCACGGTGCGTAGTATCGCGCGCGTGCCCTTGGATCCAAGCCGCACAGTCTCGGAGCTCCGCGAGCTCCAGGAGCTGACGGGCGACGGCAACGGCGCGCAACGCGTCGCCTGGACGGACACGTGGCAACGCGCGCGTGAGTGGTTGCGCGGCAAGGTGCAGGAGACCGGGGCGGAAGAGACGATCGACGCTGCCGGGAACCAGTGGTTCACGCTGCGCGGCGGCTCCGACCGAGCGGTGCTGATCGGCGGGCACATCGACTCGGTGCCGAACGGCGGCTGGCTCGACGGTTGCCTGAACGTGCTGGCGGGCGTTGAGGTAGTGCGTCGCATCGCAGCGGATGGTTCGCCGCCGCTGACAGTACGGCTCGTCAACTGGGCCGACGAGGAGGGCGCGCGCTTCGGCCGCTCGTTGTTCGGTTCGTCTGCGGCGGCTGGGTCGATGGCAGATCAGGACGAGCTGCGCGCGCGGAAGGACGCCGACGGTGTCGCGCTGCCCGATGCGCTGCGTGAGCACGGGGTGGACCTGGACTCGGCGCTCGATGCGCGCGACGAGCTCGAAGGTGCGGCTGCATACCTCGAGCTGCACATCGAGCAAGGGCCTGTGCTCGAGTCCATGGATCTCCCGCTCGGCGTCGTGCTCGGCACGTTTGGCGTCGAACGCCACCAAGTGACATTCCGCGGTCAGGCAGCGCACGCGGGATCGACGCCGATGGACAAACGCCGGGATGCACTCGCCGGAGCCGCGCGGCTCGAGCTCGAGATCCGCGAGATCGCGAAGCGAATTAGCAACGGCGCCGTCTGCACGATGGGCGGGGTCGTGACGAAGCCGGGGATCGTCACGTCCGTCGTCGAGACTGCGGAGTGCCTACTCGATCAGCGGCATCTGGACGCGACGCAGCTCGCGGAGATGCTGAGCAACGCGGAGGCAGCGTCGCGGCGGTTCGCACAGGAGGAGAACATCGAGGTTGAGTGGGAGCGGATCTGGAACATCGAGCCGATCCTCTTCGACGACGCGCTCATCGAGCTCGCCGACGAATCCATCCGCGAAGTCACTGACACGTCCCACCGGCTGCCGAGCGGCCCACTGCACGACGCCGCGGAAGTCGCGCGCGCGGGAGTGCCAACCGTGATGGTGTTCGTGCAATCGCTTCGCGGTCTCTCGCACACCAAGCTCGAGGACACGAAGCCCGAGCATCTCGAGCTCGCCGTACAAGCGCTCGACCGGCTCACCTCGAAGACGATCGATCGCGTCGCCGCCGCCTGATGCCCCTTGCCCTCGACCAATGGGCCGAGCGGTACGCGCGAGCGTGGGAGACGGCCGACGACGAGGCGGTTGGCGCGCTCTTCACGGAGGACGCCACGTACAGGTCGAGCCCTTTCGAGGACCCCTACCGAGGCCGAGAGGAGATCCGCCGCTACTGGCGTGAGGTGACCGCGAAGCAGGGGCGTGTCGAGGTCCGCATCGGTCGGACGGTTGCCGACGGCGGTCGTGCGGTCGTCGAGTGGTGGACACAGATGGACAACGAGGGGACGCCGGTGACCCTCCCGGGCGCTCTGCTGCTCGATCTGGACGAAAACGGCTTGTGTACGGCGCTTCGCGAGTACTGGAACCTCGAAAGCGGCACCCGGATCCCGCCACCGGAGGGCTAGGGCAGCTGAGCCGCTGTACACCGGAGCTTGACCCGAGGCGGCAGGTCGTTTATTCATACTGAACAGTGAGCTCCCCTCACGAGCCGCGTCCTGCCGTGGGATTGATCGGCCTCGGGCACATGGGCACGGCGTTCGCGGAGCGTGTCCTGGAGGCGGGTTTTCCGCTCGTCGTCTACAACCGCACTGCCTCGAAGACCGAGCCTCTCGCCGCCCTGGGTGCGTCGGTCTCCGGCTCGGCGGCCGAGCTGGCGGGCGGGGTGGAGGTCGTCCTCACCTCACTCTCCGACGACGACGCCCTCGAGGCAGTGGCGGCAGAGGTCCTGGCGGCTGCGCGGCCGGGCACCGTCCTCGTCGACATGAGCACGGTGTCGCCGGCCGCCTCGGCGCGGGTCGCGGCCCAGGCTGATGCCGCGTCCGTGGCGTATGTGCGAGCGCCCGTGAGCGGGAACCCAAGCGTCGTCCGTGCCGGGAACCTGAGCTTCATCGTCTCAGGCCCGGCCGATGCGGTCGCCCAGGCCGAGCCGGTCATCCGCGCGATCGGCCCGACGATCCACGTTGTCGGCGACGCCGAGCAGGCGCGGATCGTCAAGCTCGCGATCAACCTGATGATCGGAGGCCTCGCAGAATTGATGTCCGAAGCGTTGGTGTTGGGGGAGGCCGCGGGAGTGTCGCGCGAAAACCTGCTCAGGGTGATGGGCGACTCGGCCGCCGGTGCGCCGTTCGTCAAGTACAAGACCGAGCCGCTGCTTCGTGACGACTTCTCGGCGACCTTCACGACCGCGCTGATGGAGAAGGACATCGATCTCATCCTCGACGCCGCAGACGACAACGGCGCCGAGCTGCCGCTTGCGCGCGAGCTCAAAACACTCTTACGCGCCGCGAGCGAGGCCGGCTACGCGGACGACGACTTCATCGCGCTCTTCCTGTACTTGCGGAGCGCGTCCCGTGATCGCGACCAGGAGGTGGTGCGATGACCATGCGCAACAGGACGGTCGGATCCCCGGACGCCACGCGTGCGGTCGATTGGGAGCAGCGCATCGACTTCGCGCGTCTCCGCGAGCAGCGTCTTGCGCGGGCCAAGGCGTCGCTGGAGGCATCCGATCTCGGCGCGGTGCTCATGTTCGACCCGAACAACATCCGTTACGTCACGAGCACGCACATCGGCGAGTGGGCGCGGGACAAGAACGCGCGTTTCGCGCTGCTGCCGCGCGGAGCTGATCCAATCCTGTGGGACTTCGGGTCCGCTGCTCGTCACCATCAGCTCTTCGCGCCGTGGCTTCCCCCCGAGAACTTCCGCGCGGGGGTCGCGCCGATGCGGGGAGCGATGCCGAACGAAACCGGGATTCCTGACCGCCTCGCGCAGCGCATTGCAGACGAGCTGCGCATATTCGGCCTACAAGACGAGCCGCTCGGTCTCGACATGGCCGATCTGGTCACGATCGAAGCGTTGCAACGCGCCGGCGTTCAGGTGACCGACGGGTCGCAGGTGCTGCTCGAGGCACGAAAGATCAAGACGCCGGAGGAGATCGCGCTGCTCGACCAGTCGGCCGGGCTAGTCGACGCGGTCTACGAGGAGATCTACCGGATGCTGCGACCCGGCATCTACGAGCATGAGATCGTCGCGCGGGCGCACCAGCTGCTGTTCGAGATGGGCTCGGAGCAGGTCGAGGCGATCAATGCGGTCTCCGGCGATCGCTGCAACCCGCATCCGCATGTGTTCTCGGACCGGCTGCTGCGTCCGGGTGACCAGGCGTTCTTCGACATCATCCAGTCGTTCATGGGTTACCGGACGTGCTATTACCGCACGTTCAACGTCGGTGGCGTCAATCCGACCCAGCTTGATGCATACAAGCAGTGTCGCGAGTGGCTCGACGCCGCGATCGAACTCGTCCGTCCCGGAATGACAACGGACAGGATTGCGGAGGTCTGGCCGACCGCCGAGGAGCTTGGGTTCCCCGACGAGGAGACGTGCTTCGGGCTGCAGTTCGGTCACGGCATCGGTGTCGGCCTGTACGAGTCGCCAATGATCTCGCGCGTGCACTCGCTCGACCATCCGGTCGAGCTCGAGGAGGGCATGGTCTTCGCGCTCGAGACCTACTGTGCGGCCGCAGACGGACGCTCGGCCGCCCGGATCGAGGAAGAGGTCGTGGTGACGGCGACAGGCTACGACGTGCTCACGCGCTTCCCGGCCGAAGAGCTGTTGGTCGCGGGGCGCGTCTACGTCCGTGGTGCCGATCTCGTCCGCGAAGGTGACCCACGCCACGACGGAGTCGCTGCGTCGGTCGCCGCGACGGCTGTCGTGACGCAGTGAGTGGCGACACCGGCACGCGCGAGCTCGCAGACGGCCGGCCGTCGTACCGGCTGGTCCGCCGCGAGGACATCGCGCTGGCCGATGCGCTTCCTGACCGATCGAGCGGTCTCACGAACTGCCGGCTCGTCGGCGGCGCGCTCGGCTCGACGCATATGGCGCTCACGCTCGTGTCGCTTGTGGACGGGCACGTCGACGAGCACCTCCATTCGTTCGAGACGAGCTTCTACGTCCTCGAAGGCGAGCCGGTCCTGTATTTGGAGGGACGCGGTGTGCGGCTCGAGCCGGGAGCCTGCGGCTGCATTCCGGTCGGAATGCCGCATGGATTCCGCAGTGCCGGCCGAGGGGTGTGGCTCGAGATGGCCTCGCCCAGGCCGCGACCGGACGGGAGCGACACGTTCTTTCTGGGCTCTGCACCGGATGCGGTCGCGGAGCCTCTGGACATCCGCGACCCGCGCAACCGCAACCTGTTTCTCCTCACCGACGGGGAGATGGACGTCGATCGTCTGAAGAGCGCCGAGCAGTTTACGGCGCCGACTGTCTCCGCGAGCATGGCGACTGCTCTCCTCGCCTACAGCGGCATCGCCGTGAAGATGCTCGTCGACCAGCGGCTCGACGCGCAACTCCACACGATGTTCATGGTCGACTACCAGCCGGGCGCGCTCACACATCCGCACGACCATCCGTTCGAGGAGTCGTACTACATCCTCCACGGCGAAGTCGACGTCGTCGCCGACGGCGATCGGCACACCCTCAGGCCCGGCGACGTCTTTTGGACCGGAACCGGTTGCGTGCATGCGTTCTACGAGACGCAGGGTGGTCGCGTTCGCTGGCTCGAGACGTCTGCGCCCGGGCCGCCGGCTCGGCACTCCTACCGGCACGAGCGGGACTGGGCGTACCTCGCCGAGCGTCTTCAGTCCGGCGCGAACGTCGGCGTCGCATGAGCCGGCTCAGCGACAAGCCCGCGACGGGCGTGCTCGACGACCCCGAGCTGTACACCGGGATCTACCGGCAGATGCTGCTCATCCGAGGTTTCGAGGACCTCGTCCAGTCTCTCTTCCTCAAGGGCGAGGTGTACGGGACGACCCACCTCTACTCGGGGCAGGAGGCGATCGCGACTGGCGTTGCGAGCCTCCTTGAAGACCGCGACCGCGTCGCCGCGACGTATCGCGGTCACGGCCATGCGCTCGCGCTCGGCGTCGACCCGCAGAAGCTGCTCGACGAAATGCTCGGCCGCGAGACCGGCATCAACGGCGGCCGCGCGGGTTCGATGAACGTGAACTCGCTCGACGACCGGCTGATCGGATCGTTCGGAATCGTCGGCGGGAGCATCGCCGCGGCCACCGGCGCTGCGTTGGGATTGAAGAAGACCACGGGTGGTGTGGCGGTCGCGTACTTCGGCGACGGCGCGATGAACCAGGGCTACGTCTTCGAGTGCCTCAACTTCTGCCAGGTGCTGAAGCTGCCCGTCGTCCTCGTCTGCGAGAACAACGGCTACGGCGAGTACACGGCCTTCCAATCGGTGACCGCCGGCGAGATCAGAGCGCGCGCCGAAGTGATGGACGTCCCCGCCGAGACGATCGACGGAATGAGTGTGTGGACGGTGCGCGAGGCGGCAGCGCGTGCGCTGGCACACGCGCGCGAGGGAAACGGCCCGGCGTTCCTGGAAGCGCTTACGTACCGTTTTGTCGGACATTCGCGCAGTGATCCCGGCGCCTACCGGCCGGACGGCGAGCTCGACGAGTGGAAGGCGCGCGACCCGATCGTGCTCCTGAGGGCGCAACTCGAGGCCGAGGGCGTCGAGTCCTTCCGTCTCGACGAGGTCGAGCAGAAGCTGAGCGACGAGCTAGAGCGCATGCGCGAGCGAGGCCTTGCGGCGCCGTTTCCCAACAAGCTGACGGCCACGGAGTTCGAGGAGTGAGCGCGCGAGAGCTCACGATGCCGAAACTGTCCGACTCGATGGCTGACGCGGTCATCGTGCGCTGGCTCAAGTCGCCCGGTGACGCGTTTGCGCGCGGCGAACCGTTGATCGAGGTGGAGACCGACAAGGCCACCGTCGTCTACGAAGCTGAGTTGGACGGGAAGCTTGACTCGATCCTGGCGCCCGAAGGCGCGTCGGTTGCGATCGGCGAGCCGATCGCAACGCTTGCGAACGGTGAGCGGCCGCAGCAGTCAGACGGCGCACGTCCAAACGCGACGCCGGTCGCGCGGCGTAAGGCGCTCGAGCTCGGGCTTTCTCTCCATGGCATAAGCGGAACAGGTCCCGGCGGTCGCATCACGCAGGAGGACGTGGAGCGCGCCGCCGAGTCGGGCGTGCAGCCGGCTCCAGCGGCCGCGGGCAAGGGCGACGTGCGTGTGGTCGAGCTCACGCCGACGCAGGGGACGATCGCGCGGCGGATGGTCGGGTCGGCGACGACGATTCCCGTCTTTACGGTCTCGGCCGACATCGACATGTCGCTGATTGCGGCGGTACGCGAAGACGTCGAAGGGGCGCCGTCGGTGAACGACTTCGTCGTGAAGGCCGTCGCACTCACGCTCCGCGACTTTCCGCGCTTCAACTCGTCGTTCTCAGACGGCAAGGTCGAGTACTACTCGCGCATCAACGTCGGTATCGCCGTTGCGACCGACGACGCGCTGCTCGTGCCGGTCGTCCTCGACGCGGATCGAAAGACGCTCGCGGAGATCTCGGCCGACGCACGCCGTCTTGCTGATGCGGCGCGCAAGCGTGCACTCCAGCCCGAGGATCTGCGCGACGCAACGTTCACGGTGTCGAACCTGGGCATGTTCGGCGTGCGCTCGTTCACCGCGATCATCGACCCGCCGCAAGTCGCAATACTCGCCGTCGGCGGCACGCGCGGGAACGACATGACGGTCACGCTCAGCTGTGACCATCGCGTGCTGTACGGCGCCGACGGCGCACGTTTCCTCTCCCGCCTACGCGAGCTGCTCGAGAAACCGCTCGCCCTGATGTCCTGATGGCGCCGATCGCTTTCCGCACCGCCATCCGCGACGCCCTCGACGAAGAGCTCGCGGCAGACGATCGCGTCATCCTCTTCGGCGAGGACGTCGCCGTTGCCGGCGGTGTGTTCGCGACGACGACGGGTCTCTACGACAAGTACGGCCCGGAGCGGGTGTTCGACACGCCGATCTCCGAGCTCGCGCTCGCCGGGGCTGCGTTCGGATCGGCGGTCACGGGGCTTCGGCCTGTCATCGAGATCATGTTCGGTGACTTCCTGACGCTCGCGATGGACAGCCTCGTCAACCAGTCGACGAAGTACCGGTTCCTGACGCAGGAGCAGGTGAACGTTCCCCTGACGATCCGCTCGGTCGTCGGCGCAGGGGGCCGCTTCGGTGCGATCCACTCGCAGATGCCGGTGTCGTGGTTCATGGGTGTTCCTGGGCTGAAGATCGCCGCGCCGTCGACTCCGGCCGATGCGAAGGCGCTGCTCAAGGCAGCCGTCCGCGACGACAACCCTGTGCTCTTCTTCGAGCACAAACGCCTGTACACGCTCGAGGGCGAAGTCGACGGTGCTGTGGCGCGCCTCGGAGAGGCTGCCGTCGTGCGCGAGGGCACCGACATCACTGTGGTCACGGCGATGAAGAGCGTGCACGACGCGCTCGAAGCGGCCGACGCGCTCGACCAGGATCACATCTCCGTCGAGGTCATCGACTTGCGCACGCTGCGCCCACTCGATTTCGAGACTGTGCTCGGGTCGGTCCGCAAGACGAACCGCATCGCCGTCGTCGAGGAAGGCCCGCTGACCGGCGGCTGGGCGGGCGAGGTTCTCGCCGGGGTGACCGAACAAGCGCTCGGGTACCTTGACGACGCATGGCGCATCGCAACACCGAACACGCCGATCCCGTACAGCCCTCCGCTGGAGGACGCGTTCCTGCCGGGACCGGAGCGGATCGCGACGGAGATCCGCCGGCGGCTGCGATGAGCGACGTCGCACCGGGCACGACGCTCGATGCCAGCAAGATCGGAGGGCGCCTGCGAACGGAGCGCGAACGGCGCGGGATCAGTCTGCGCGAGCTTGCCCGCCGCGTCGGGGTCTCGCCGAGCCTTGTCTCGCAGATCGAGCTCGACCGCGTGAATCCCTCGGTGAGCACCCTCTACTCGCTCGTAACGGAGCTTGGCATGACGATGAGCGACGTCTTCGGCGACTCGAAACCCGGGGAGCGCGCCGCGCCACAGGTCAGCAGCTCCGACGGCCTCGCGGAAAGCCCGGAAACGCGCCGCGTCATCAACCTGGCTTCCGGTGTTCGCTGGGAGCGCCTCACGCCACACAGCGACAGCGATGTCGAGTTCCTCTACGTCACGTATCCCGTGGGCGCTGAGTCGTGCCCGGAGGACGCGCTCATGACGCACGGCGGCCGCGAGTATGGATACGTCACGAGCGGCACGCTCGGCGTGCGTGTCGGGTTCGACGAGTACGAGCTGCAGCCGGACGGCTCGATCGCATTCGATTCCTCGTCGCCGCACCGCCTGTGGACGATCGGCGACGAGCCGGTGCATGCGGTGTGGGTTGTCATAGGCCGCAAGGCCGACCCGCGAGGCGAATAGACCCGAGCGAAAGCTTTGCTTTCGCTCGGTTACGAGGTACGCCGCTTCGCGGGGAACGCGCGCGGGCTAAGCCCGCGCGCTCTAGGTCGAGGGATGGTTGTCATCAACCGTGCGGCGCGACCATGCTTCGCGTGCTCGCGTCGCATCAGTTCGGCCTCCGCGTAAGCCGGCTGGCTTACGCTCCGGCCTGCGGCTCAGGCTGCAGGTGCCTCGCCTTGGCGGGTGCGCAGGCGGCCTACCCCGGTCCAGCCCGCGCGCAGACGGGCGACGAGCTCCGGTGCCTGGTAGAGGATGAGGGCGAGCAGGATCAGTCCACCGATCGTCATCTGCGCGTACTCGGTCGGTTGCTGGAAGAGGGGCAGGACGTTGCTGATCTCGGTCAGGAACAGTGCCGCGAGCAGCGTCCCCACGAACGATCCCTTGCCGCCGGCGAGGCTCGCCCCGCCGAGCACGGCGGCCGCGATGCTCTCGAGCGCGTAGTTCCCGATGATCGGCGAGCCGATCTGCACCTGCGCGGCCGAGTAGAAGCCTGCGACCGCCGCCATCAAGGAGCAGATGATGAAGGCGAGGAACACGGTGCGCCCGGTCGCCATCCCGAGCCGGCGCGACGACGTGTCGTCGAGACCGACGGCGCGCAGCGCGAGCCCGGTGCGCGTTCGGTAGAGCCAGAGGTCGGCGACGATCGCAAGCACGACGACGCCGATGAACGCGTAGGGCACGAAGCTGACACTCGTGTTGAGCGCCCCGATCACGTCGGCGTTGATGAAGCCTTCGGGATGGTCGCGCAGCAGCAACGCCAGGCCTTCGAGGATGCTCAGAGTGCCAAGCGTCGCGATGATCGACGGGAGCTTCAACACGCGGATGAGTGTGGCGTTGAAGATGCCCGTCGCCAGGCCCACACCGACGAGCGCGAGTGCACCCACGAGCAGCACGGGCCATGACTTGTCCGGCTGCAATGTGAACGACGCGGTGACGACGCACATGGTCATCAGCGCGGCGACCGAGACGTCGAAGCCGCCGACGAGGAGCGCGTTCGTCTGACCGAGCGCGACCAGCGCGAGCGGCATCGTCGAAAGCAAGAGGTTGCCGAGGTTGTACTTCGTCAGGAACGCGTCTTGATGCGCGGCGGCGTACGCGCCGAGGGCGAGGATGAGCGTCGTCATCAGCGCGAGCGGTAGCCATGCGCGGGCGGTCTTCATGTGGGCTCTCTGACCACTCGCGAACCGACGATCGCCTCGACGATGCGGCGCTCGCCCAAGTCGGCTTCCTGGATCTCGTCGACAATCCGCCCGCGCGACATGACGACGACGCGGTCGCAAAGGCCTGCGAGCTCGAGCGGGTCGCTCGACTTGACGATGATCGCCACGCCTTCGTCGGCCTTGGCCCGCAGCGCCTCGTAGATATCGAACCGCGAGCCGACGTCGACGCCCTGCGTTGGCTCC
>Ga0114129_10011554_pt1 | contig 12574 bp, 8 predicted proteins | sample RhiMetdeltSRZDD1_FD_80071 | JGI IMG/M metagenome (GOLD analysis project Ga0114129, IMG submission 80071) | Populus rhizosphere microbial communities from Tennessee, USA - Rhizosphere MetaG P. deltoides SRZDD1 (version 2) (version 2) | ecosystem: Host-associated > Plants > Roots > Rhizosphere >...
GTATTATCAGGACACTGGCGCAGCACCCACGTAAGCCTGCGCGTTCTCATCGACTTAGTGAGAACCAGCATCGACCAGAACGCGAAGCGGGCTCCAGAAGACGTGACGACGAACAGTGGCAGCGCGACATTGCCACCCTCAGGCGTGCTGCCCAGGATCTCGCGCAACGGAGGTCGGAGCAACGCATTAAGCCTCGCGTGTTCGCTGATCAGTTTGATCGAACAGCCGCTTCCGTAATTGAATGCACCGATCAACAACGGCCGGCAATTATCCGACAACTTTATAGTTCAGATCCTGAACGCGCAGCTTCTTTCCTCAACATGGTCTTGCATGGAGGGACGCGCGAAGAGCGACAACAGATCGGTGTCGCATTAGAAAAGTCAGGTTTGGTAAACGAAGCGATAGAAGATTTGACCGGAAGCAGTCACAGTCATTCCTACCGCGCCTTCTCCCTCCTTTTTCTGATCGCTAAAGCCGGTACCTTTGGACCTCTGATGCGCGTGATCGAAGATCACCCCAATATTGAGTTGAGGCTTGCGCTAATTCGGTTGTTGGGTACCAGTGGCGCTCCGGATTTGCCGCTCGAGTTTCAACGCTTACTCGCCAAGAACTCCATGCCCGCCGAACTTCACGTCGCGATAACAGAGACAGCAATGCAACTTGGTGGAAAACCCCTCGACGCTACTCCCTCCGCGGCATAAAAGAGACAGGAGGCTCCTGCCTGCTGCTCCTGCCTCCTGCTCCTGCCTCCTGTCTTTTCCTGCTCCTGTCTTTTGCGATCTGCGGCTTACCATTTACTATTGATCTTTTTCTATGCGCTTCAAACTCCGGTCAGAGTATCAACCCAAAGGGGATCAGCCTGCGGCGATCGATGCCTTGGTCCGTGGGCTGAACGACGGTGCCAAAGATCAGGTTCTTCTCGGCATCACCGGAAGCGGCAAAACTTTCTCGATAGCGAGTGTGATCGAACGGACGCAACGCTCGACTTTGGTGCTGGCTCACAACAAAACGCTCGCAGCTCAGCTCTACCAGGAATTCCGCACGTTATTTCCCCAGAACGCTGTGGAGTACTTCGTCTCGTACTACGACTATTATCAACCGGAAGCATACGTGCCGGCTGCGGATGTCTATATTGAGAAAGAAGCGATAGTCAACGAAGAGATCGATCGGTTAAGAATGTCAGCGACGCGTGCGCTGTTCGAAAGACGCGATGTAATCGTTGTGGCGAGCGTGTCGTGTATCTACGGCCTGGGCGATCCGGATGCTTATTACGGTCTGTTGATGTTTGTCGAGCCCGGCGCACGTATGTCACGAGACGTGATACTGCAACGGCTCGTCGAACTGCAGTATGAACGTTCAGACGCTAACTTTCAGCGCGGTACTTTCCGTGTACGTGGAGACGTCATCGAGGTCTATCCGAGCTATCAGGATCAGGCTTACCGAATTGAGCTATGGGGAGATGAAATCGATTCTATCTCCACCATCGATCCGTTGCTGGGTGAGGTCATTGAAAAGCACAGCTCACGGGTGCCGATTTATCCCAAAACCCACTACGTAATGTCACGCCCAACAATTAGGCGAGCATTGAAGACGATAAAAGAAGAGCTCGATTGGTGGGAACCTAAGCTGATTGCAGAAGGAAAACTGGTTGAAGCGCAGCGGCTACATCAACGAACGATGTTTGATATGGAAATGATCAAGGAGATGGGCTTCTGCCGGGGAATTGAAAACTATTCCAGACATCTTACTGGCAAGAAGCCTGGCGAGCCGCCTCCGACTCTGATTGATTATCTGCCGCGCGACACTTTGATTGTGATCGATGAGTCGCACCAGTCCGTGCCGCAGGTTCGAGGCATGTTTGAGGGTGATCAGTCGCGTAAGCGAACGCTGGTTGAATACGGGTTTCGTTTGCCGTCAGCTCTCGACAACCGTCCACTCAATTTCAAGGAGTTTGAAGCTCGTGTCGGCCAAACCATTTATGTTTCTGCGACCCCCGGACCTTATGAGTTGACGAAAGCAAGCGGTGAAGTAATCGAACAGATAATTCGTCCGACCGGTCTTATGGATCCACTCGTCGAAGTGCATCCAGTGAAAGGTCAGATCGATCACTTGCTTGAGGAGTGCCGGCAAAGAGCTGAGTGTCATGAACGAGTGTTGGTGACCACGCTGACGAAGCGAATGGCGGAAGATCTGACGGAGTACTTCACTGAGGTGGGAGTGCGGGTGCGTTATCTGCACTCAGATATTGAAACGCTTGAGCGAATAAAGATTTTGCGTGATCTAAGACGCGGCGAATTCGATGTGTTAGTGGGAATCAACCTGTTGCGTGAGGGATTGGATCTTCCTGAGGTGTCGCTGGTAGCGATTCTCGACGCGGACAAGGAAGGGTTTTTGCGGTCCGAGCAGTCGTTGATTCAAACAATTGGACGCGCGGCACGCAATGCCCAAGGCAAGGCGATTCTCTACGCCGACCGTATGACCGATTCAATGAAGCGAGCGATTGATGAAACGAACCGGAGACGTTCGATTCAGGAGGTTTACAATCGGGAGAATGGGATCACTCCTCAGACGATCGTCAAGCCCATCGAAGCGACGCTGATTACGGCATCCGAGGCTGATTACTTCAAAGTGCCGACAGATATCGACGAGATTGAAGATTACGCTCCTGAGCATCTGGAAGCGACCATCGGCCGACTGCAAATCGAGATGCGGGCAGCCGCAAAGCGCTTTGAGTTTGAGCGGGCCGCCGAACTGCGAGATCGAATCAAGGTGTTGAGGGAACGTGAGCTGCAGCTGAGCTAATGTCGGATACGCTTTAGCTTGTCGTAATGGTTCGCCCACACTCAAGCTTAAGAGGAATAAGTCAACGAAATGTCCGATATGCTTCAGCTTGTCGTGCCTTGCGCCACATTCAAGCTAACGGAACAGTAAGCGCCGTTCAGATGCTCGCTAAGCCTGGTAACTTCCAGGCTTCACTCCGCTAGGAGTGACATTTTTATAGCACTTCGTTTTGTCCTGGAGCGGCGCCGTTCGGAGGAGCGGAATGATCTTGAGTTGTGATCCGAAACACCGATTCCGCTCCTCCGAACGGCGCCCGAGGGTTGGTGCGCGGAGACTATAAACATGTCACGCCTAACGGCGTGAAGAATTCGAGCGCAGGCTTGTTCTGAACGTCGATGACAAGCTAAAGCGCATCGGACACTGTCCTATGCTGATTAAATCGAACAGCGACGAAATTCAAAATTATCTCACCGACGCCAGCTACATGCCTGCCGGTCACGCCGAGCGGGTTGTCTTGCCTGAAACCGCCGAAGAGGTTTCGGAGGTGTTGGCTGGAGCATCTCGCGATCGAATTCCAGTTACAGTTTCTGGTGCCGGCACAGGAACTGTCGGCGGACGCGTCGCGCGCGATGGAATCGTGCTGGCCACGGACAGACTAAATCGAATCAAAGAGATCAATCAAAGGTCCGACGGGTTTGGCGGAACTGCAGTCGCCGAAGCGGGAGTGATTCTTTCTGATTTCCAAGAGGCTGTTGAAGCGCAGGGGCTTTTGTATCCACCTGATCCAACAGAGCGAAGTTGTTTTATGGGTGGCACGGTAGCGACCAATGCTTCTGGCGCGAGAACGTTTAAGTATGGCCCAACGCGCCGGTACATTAATCGCGCGAAGATAGCGCTTGCCACCGGTGACTTAATCGACCTGCGTCGGGGCGAATTGCGAGCGAATAGTGATGGTGAAGTGGAGATATCGTTAAGAAACGACCGTCAAATCAGGGCAAAGCTGCCAAGCTACTCGATGCCGCACACGCGTAAGAATGCGACGGGCTACTTTGCCGCGAGAAACATGGATGTGTTGGATCTCTTTATCGGCAGCGAAGGAACGCTCGGTGTGATCGTCGAAGTCGAAACAGAACTGTTGCCAAAGCCGGAAGCGATTCTCAGCGGTGTAGTCTTCTTCAAGGCGCAGGACGATGTGTTGAGTTTCGTCCGTGACGCGCGACAGTTGTCATTAGAGAATCGTAAGAACAATAGCCCAGGCTTGGATGCGCGCGCTCTGGAGTATTTTGATCGCGAGTCACTCGTGTTTCTGCGCCAGAAGTATTCGAACATACCGGACGAGGCGACCGCAGCGGTGTTTTTTGAACAGGAAACAACTTCGGAAAACGAAGATCTTCTTCTCAACGAGTGGATGGATTTATTGGAGACGCGCCACGCGCTTGCGGATTCCTGGTTTGCGACGAATGAAGCGGACCAGTCGAAGCTGAGAGAATTTCGTCATCAATTGCCGGTGCTGATGAATGAATGGTTTGCAAGGTATCGACAGAAGAAGGTCTCAACTGACATGGCGGTGCCTGATGAAGCTTTTGCAGGATTGCTTCAGTTGTACGAACGCACCTTGGTTGGGAGTGGATTGAGATACACAATCTTCGGACATATCGGTGACAATCACATCCACGTAAACATTCTTCCGCGTGACGACGAAGAAGCGACAAGAGCGCGCGAACTGTATCTCGAGTATCTGAAGTATGCGGCGTCGGTGGGAGGAACGCTTTCGGCAGAGCACGGAGTGGGTAAGCTAAAACGTGAGTATCTAAAGCTCTTCTACACCGAAGAACAGCTGCGCGAAATGGCCGCGTTGAAGCTCGCCTTCGATCCTGCTGGTATTCTCGGCCGTGGGAACATCTTTTCCGAAGCGCTCCTAATGTCCGATACGCTTTAGCTTGTCGTGACGTGCGCTAGATTCAACGTCTTTCAGGAATCAAATGTCCGTTACGCTTCAGCTTGTCGTTGTGATCCGTTAGATTCAACGTCTTTCAGGAATCCCTAATTGTCACCGCGGCGCGTTTCCTGAAAGAAGTCACATGTAACACATCACAACGACAAGCTAAAGCGTATCGGACATTTGATTCCTGAAAGAAGTTGAATCTAACGCACGTGACGACAAGCTAAAGCGTATCGGACACTAGGAGCGCAGAGGTTACGCAGAGAGTTGACTGTAGCCAGAGAAGATCTAACACTGACTGCGGTAAGACCAAAGACCAAAGACCACTGACAAACATGTTTCGCTTCACCACAGCCGGAGAATCACATGGACGCGCGCTTGTCGCGATTGTCGAAGGTCTCCCCGCGGGCCTGCCTATTGATGTCGAACTGGTCGATCGAGAACTGAGACGACGCCAGCTTGGTTATGGTCGTGGCGGCCGGATGAAGATCGAAAAGGATCACGCAGAGATACTCAGCGGCGTCAGGCATGGTCTTACCCTTGGCTCACCGCTCGCCTTATTGATCGAGAATAAGGATTGGGCCAACTGGACCGAGGTGATGGCTACCGAGCCTCGTAACATCGAACCGGAGAAGTCTCGTCGCCTTAAACGACCGAGGCCCGGACACGCAGATCTCGCCGGTGGTCTGAAGTACGATGCAAGAGATTTGCGCGACATCCTCGAACGCGCGTCCGCGCGCGAGACAACCGCTCGTGTCGCTTGTGGCGCGGTGGCCAAGCAATTGTTGGCGGCGTTTGGTATTGAGATTCGCAGTCACGTGATTCAGCTCGGAGGCATACCCGAAGCGCCGCTCGAATTAACGTGGTCGCAGATTGCGGCAATACCAGACGACGCGCCGCTTCACTGTGCGGATTCGCGAGCGCAACAGCAGATGATTGAGCTGATCGATCAGAAACGCAGCGAGGGCGACACATTGGGAGGAATCTTTGAAGTCGTGGCGCGTGGGGCCGTGCCCGGACTTGGCTCGCACACGTCCTGGGACCTGAAACTCGATGGCCGCTTGGCCCAGGCAGTGATGTCTATTCCAGCGGTGAAGGCTGTGGCAATTGGTGCGGGAGCGGAAGCGAGTAGTTTGCCGGGGTCCGAAGTACACGACGAGATCTCTTACAACGCTGATACGCAGGAGTTCATTCGTGAAACGAATCGCGCGGGTGGTTTAGAAGGTGGAATCACGAATGGTGAAGAGATTCGTGTACGTGGCCACTTAAAGCCGCTCTCGACTCTGCGTCGCGCGTTGCGATCAGTCGATATCGACACGAAAGAACCGCAGGCCGCAGGCTTCGAACGGAGCGATACTACAGCCGTTCCAGCAGCAGGTGTTATTGGGGAATCGATGGTTGCATTGGTGCTCGCTGGAGCAATGCGTGAAAAGTTTGGCGGCGACAGCCTCGGTGAGATGAAGCGAAATTTCGATGGCTATCGTGAACAATTACGAGGGTATTAAAGACAGGGGCAGGAGCAGCAGGCAGGAGCAGGAAGAGACAGGCGCAGGGGCACCACGCAGGGGCAGGAAAAATCATTGGTCAATTATCATTTAGCAGAACTCAGCCGCGGAATTACAGAGCAGTGGCTGATCCGAAATGATAATTGATAAATGTCCAATGATAATTGACCAATGATTTTTCCCGCTCCTGCGTGGTGCCCCTGCTCCTGGCTCTCCTGCTCCTGTTTTGCGGGGGTGCAGCGTTCAGCGTAAAATCATCATCGTAGGGTTGCCGCGTAGATTGCGGCCTGGATGGGAAGTTAAGAATGGCATTACTCGAAATCGTTAAATGGCCAGCCCCGGTTCTCGACATGCCTGGCGATCCCGTCACTGAGTTTGACGAGGATCTCGAGAAACTGGTGAGCAACATGTTTGAGACCATGTACGCCGCTCCCGGCGTGGGTCTCGCGGCAGTGCAGGTTGGCATACCAAAAAGATTATTCGTAATGGACTGCTCCGGGGGCAAGGATCCGAGCCAGCGTGTAGCCTTGATCAATCCAGAAGTACTGCGAGTTGAGGGAAATCAAAACGGGGAAGAGGGCTGTCTTTCTTTCCCAGGTATATTCACCCCAGTCGAGAGAAGCTTGCGCGCGATTGTGCGAGCGCGGGATGTGAAAGGAAATTGGTTCGAACTCGATGGGATGGAACTCACCGCGCGCTGCATGCTCCACGAAACTGATCACTGCGACGGTATCGTATTCCTCGACAAGATGAGTCCACTAAAACGCGAGATCGTCAAACGCAAAATCAAGAAGCTGCAAAAAGCAGGGAAGTGGGACTAGATTTCGGATTTCGAATTTCGGATTTAATGCAATCGCGGCTGAACAGCAAGTTCGCCGCGGTTTTTTATTTCTCCGCATAACCTCTGCGTCCTCTGCGTCTCCGCGTCCTCTGCGTTTTTGTTACGGACCTCAGCTAAAACCAACTTACCCCGAATTTCTTAGCGTTAATGTTTCGTCGATTGACTGTTGCGAACATTGGCAATAAAAAACGCAGAGGACGGAGAGACGCAGGGAACGCAGCGATATCGCAGAGTTGAACTCCCCATAAGACGTGAATCACAAATTCAATTCGATCCGCGTGCTCGCTTGCTCCTCTTCAGTCGTAACGCTACTATCTCAAAAATTCTAAAACAATTCGGAGCCAATTATGCCCTCAGAATTTCGCAATGAGCCGTTCACTGACTTTGGAAAAGAAGAGAACGCGCAGGCTATGCGTAATGCGATCGAGAAGGTCAAGACACAACTCGGTCGTGAGTATCCGCTGGTGATCGGCGGTAAAAGAATTACGACCGATAGCAAACTCGACAGCTTCAATCCCGCCAATCGAACCCAACTCGTCGGACGCTTCAACAAGGCTACAAAAGAACTTGCGAGCCAGGCTGTCGAGGAAGCAGCAGAAGCATTTAAGACCTGGAGAAACACACCGCCTCAGGAGCGAGTGGAATTACTCTTCCGCGTCGCAGCGATCATGCGTGAACGCAAGCATGAACTCTCAGCCTGGATGATTCACGAAGTTGCGAAGACTTGGCCGGAGGCGGATGGCGACACTGCCGAAGCGATCGATTTTTGTGAGTTCTACGGCCGAGAGATGTTGCGCTACGCAGGCGATCAATCTCTCGTCAAGATTCAAGGTGAGGAGAATCAGCTCCACTACATTCCGCTTGGTGTCGGCGCTGTCATACCTCCGTGGAATTTTCCCTTAGCCATTATGGCCGGAATGACGGTCGCGTCGATCGTCACGGGCAATACGGTTGTCTTGAAGCCATCGTCCGACTCTCCAGCCATCGCCTTCAAGTTCTTTGAGATCCTTGAAGAAGCCGGAATGCCGCCGGGTGTCGTCAACTTTATGACAGGATCTGGCGCCGAAGTCGGCGACGTTGTAGTTGATCATCCAAAGACCCGGTACGTTGCATTCACTGGTTCGAAAGAGGTTGGATTGCGAATCAACGAGCGTGCGTCGAAGGTCAATGAGGGACAGGTTTGGATCAAACGTGTCGTCGCAGAGATGGGTGGTAAGGATGCGATCATCGTCGCTGATGATGCGAACCTTGATGATGCAGCAACTGGCATTGTTCAGTCTGCTTTTGGCTTTCAAGGACAGAAGTGCTCGGCCTGTTCACGGGCCATCATTGACGTAAAAGTTTACGAGCCAATGCTCGACAAGATTGCGGAAAGGATTACAAAGCTAAAGCTCGCTGACCCGACTGATCCGAGCGCAAATATGAGCGCAGTTATTAACGAAAAAGCCTTCAAGACAATCAACAGTTATATCGAGAAAGGTAAGCGTGAAGGTGGACGCGTTCTGGTTGGCGGTGGTTCCGACGGCGAGCAAGGCTACTACATCGAGCCGACGGTGATCGCCGACGTCAAACCCGGTGCGACAATCGAACAGGAAGAGATATTTGGTCCAGTACTCGCCGTCATCAAGGCAAATAATTACGACGACGCGTTAAGAATCGCAAACGATACGCAGTTCGGATTAACGGGTGCTGTCTACAGTTCTGACGAAGCGAAGCTAGACCGCGCACGAAATGAGTTTCACGTCGGTAACTTGTATCTGAATCGCAAGTGCACAGGTGCGCTGGTTGGTGTGCATCCGTTTGGTGGCTTCAACATGTCCGGAACAGATTCAAAGGCAGGTGGGCGTGATTATCTGCTGCTATTCCTGCAAGCGAAGGTGGCGTCAGAAAAAGTTGGGGCAACCGCGAGCAAGCGAGTTGAAGCCGGTACTGCGATCTAATGTCGTTTTCTATCAACCGCAATGCGTATCGTATTCATGGGCACTCCCGAAAGTGCCGTTCCCACTCTGCACCGATGTCTGCAAGACGATCATGAGATCGTTGGCGTCTGGACTCAGCCCGATCGACCATCCGGTCGAGGAAACAAAGTCACCTCTCCGCCCGTCAAGGAATTTGCGCTGAGCCGCGGCCTGACTGTTCATCAACCAAGCCGGATCAAAACTGACGAAGCCACGGAATTGTTCCGCTCGCAGAATGCTGACCTCGCCGTCGTGGTCGCCTACGGCCGCATTCTTCCGAAAAGCTTTCTCGAGGCGCCGAAGTATGGCTGCGTTAACGTGCATTTTTCACTGTTGCCAAAATATCGTGGCGCCGCGCCTGTGAATTGGGCCATCGTGAACGGTGAGCGCGAGACCGGCGTAACGACGATTATAATCGAGCCGGAATTGGATTCTGGGCCGATACTGCGTCAGAGCAACATTCTCGTCAGCGACCGAGAGACTGCTCCAGCGGTGCTGGAGCGTTTGTCTCAGATGGGCGCTGAGTTACTGTCCACGACGCTCCGAGATTTCGATCAGATAAAGCCTCGCAGACAGAATCATGCGCAGGCGACATTCGCTCCGCTGTTAAAAAAAGAACATGGTCTAATTGACTGGACAGCTTCGGCGAACGAGATTGATCGAAGGGTTAGAGGCTTGCAACCATGGCCCAATGCGTACACCAGTGTCCAATCACGTCAATTGACCATCTGGTCGGCGGAACCTGCCTTGGTACAAAACTCGTTTGTTCGTTCGCCCGGGGCCGGCGTTTCGAGCTTGGGATCTCCTGGTGAAGTGATCGCGGCGCGCCATAATGACCTGATTGTATCGTGCGGCCAACAGACGGCTCTGCGTTTACTTGAAGTGCAACCTGAAGCCAGGCGTCGCATGAATGTGCGTGACTTCCTCAACGGAACGCATTTGAAGGTTGGTGATCGGATTGGATAATGTGTGTAAATTTTCGTGATCGCCAAAACACTCAAGCTTAAGAAATTGCGGCAACCAAATGTCCGATACGCTTCAGATTGTCGTTGAGGTGCGACAGACTCAACATCTTCCTTAAGCCTGAGTATTGGGCACCTCACAAAGCGCACAGGCGTTTGGACGTTTGCGAGGTTTGGGTGACCAGTACGATTTCACCAGCACGCGTGGCAGCTTTTGAAGCTTTGAAGCAGATCGAGGACGGGAAGTTCTCTTCACTGGCTTTAAGTCAGCAAGAAATTCAACTTTCACCCCTTGATCGCGCGTTGTGCCATGAACTCGTAATGGGAGTACTGCGGTGGCAGCTACAGCTCGACTGCATCATTGAACACCTTGCTCAACGCAAAATCGATTCACTTGACCCTCCAGTCATACGCGCACTTCGCCTCGGCATTTATCAACTTCGATTCCTCTCTCGTGTTCCCTTTTCGGCCGCAGTTAATGAGTCGGTGAATCTCGTAGCCCGGGCACGCGTATCGTCGGCTCGCTCGTTTGTCAACGCCGTACTTAGGCGCGCGACTCGCGAACCCGACTATTCACCTTCTGTAAACATTTCAGATCCGCTTGAACGAATTGCAGTGGAAACGTCACACCCGCGCTGGTTAATCGAACGCTGGTCCAGGGCTTTTGGAGCTGAACCGGCGGGAGCTTTTGCCCGCGCGAACAATGAAACGCCTCTAACTGCTATTCGAGTTGTCAGTTCGATAGGCGATGAGGAAACTGCTCTAGCGCAACTTCGCTCTTCAGGAGCTACGTTGTCTCGTTCCGAGGTGGCAGCTAGTGCCTGGCGCGTTTCGGGAGCAGCAGCCAAGTTGCGCGAACTGGCTGTGACAGGAGCGATCTACATACAAGACGAGGCTTCCCAATTAGTAGCGGAGATTGTGAACGCTCAACCGCGCGAGCGTGTGTTGGATTTCTGTGCTGCTCCAGGAGGGAAGACGACGATGATTGCGGAGCGTGCTGAAAACGGCTCGGTACTGGCGATGGACATTTCCGAGCGACGCCTGGCATTAGTTGCTCAAACTGCCGAACTGCATCGACTGCGTAACATTGAGCTGTTAGTCGGCGATGCTGCTTCGTCGTTGTCGCTCAAAAATGAGAGTTTTGATCGCGTTCTTGTCGATGCGCCCTGCTCAGGAACAGGGACGCTTCGGCACAATCCGGAAATTCGATGGCGACTGACAGAGAACGACATCGACGAGCTGGCAAAACAACAGCTCCGATTTCTCGTCAATGCGTCGATGCTTGTGAAGCGGGGCGGTCGATTGATCTATTCGACCTGTTCTGTAGAACCGGAGGAGAACGAAGGCGTCGTGGAACAGTTTCTGAGTGTCAGTGACAGCTTTCAGCAGGTTTCGATTCCTGTTAACCCCCAACTACTCACATCTTCTGGCACAGTGCGAACATGGCCACATCGCGACGGCACTGACGGATTCTTTGTGGCAGCGTTCCGACGCATTTGAGACGGAGTGGATGAGTCAACATCGAACAAATTGACCGATGATTTTTCCTGTCCTGCTCCTGAGGTCGCGGCCAGATCAGTCAACCTTGCGAGGCACGATACCTGATGCTAGACTTCGCAGCTTGGTCTTGACCTTCTATGAAGTTCTTAAAGGTGAGACGTAGTAAGTGAGTTTCGCTGCCAGAGTGCTGTCCGTCGTCCGTCGGATCTCGATCATAATCGCGATTGCGATTGCATTCGTCTTCGGGGTCGGCTCCACGGTTTATCTCTCGTTACGAAGTCCGGAAGTAACAGTCCCCAACGTAGTCGGCAAAGATCGTTTCGAAGCGGAGAAGATTCTCTCTGACGCTGACCTTAATTTCCGCATTCGCGCTTCGCGTCCTACTAACCAGGCTAAACCAGACACAGTCGTGTTTCAATTGCCACGTCCAGGCGAAGTAGTAAAGACTGGCCAAACCGTGGCCCTGGATATAAGCCGGCCTGCAAAGCAGGGTGAAACGCCTGAGACAGTGAAACCCGCGGAAGAGTCAAGCGAGAGTCGGAACGTGAACGCCGGTAACGAGAATCGGCCGAAGCGCAATAAGAATAAGAACGCGAATGAGAATGGCAACGTCAACGTCAACGCGAACGCTAACGCCAACGGTAATACGAATGCGAACGCGAATCGGCCAGTGAACGCCAATCGCAATGCCAATACAGTGATTGAGAACTCCAACACGGCGCCACCACGAGCCAATGTGAACAGCAGTGAAGGAAAGAACACCAATACCCGACCACCTGTTCAAAACGATAACAGACGTCCGGTTGTACCTCGACCAACGCCGAGCCCGTCGAACCACAACAGATAAGCGGCAATAGTCTGATGCTCGAGAACAGAAAAATCGATATTGCTCCGTCAATCTTGTCCGCGAATTTTTCGTGCCTGGGAAAGGAAATAGAAGCGGTAGAACGTGGGGGCGCCAGCATCCTTCACGTCGATGTGATGGACGGCCACTTCGTGCCGAATATCACGATCGGACTGCCTGTGGTCAAATCGCTTTCCGCGTCGACGCGTCTGCCTATCGATGCCCATTTAATGATCTCTGA
>Ga0114129_10011555_pt1 | contig 12573 bp, 8 predicted proteins | sample RhiMetdeltSRZDD1_FD_80071 | JGI IMG/M metagenome (GOLD analysis project Ga0114129, IMG submission 80071) | Populus rhizosphere microbial communities from Tennessee, USA - Rhizosphere MetaG P. deltoides SRZDD1 (version 2) (version 2) | ecosystem: Host-associated > Plants > Roots > Rhizosphere >...
AACACGGGCACCGGCGCGAAGACGACGATTGGGCGGCCGGGGATCTTCAACAACGTGACGCCGTCGCCCAACGGTCAGTACGTGCTCGTGAGCAAGGTGAAGAAACCGTTCTCGCACACCGTGCCGATGAACGGCTTCGCCCAGGACATCGAGATCTGGTCGCGCGCTGGTGAGCTGGCCAAGAAGATCGCGGATTTGCCGTCGCGCGAAGGCACGACGCTCACGGGGGTCGAGCCCGGACCGCGCGCCTATCATTGGCGCGCCGATCAGCCGGCCACGATTCTGTGGGTCGAGGCGCTGGACGGCGGCGACCTCAAGAACAAGGTGCCGTTCCGCGACAAGGTGGTCGCCCTCGCCTCGCCGTTCAACGGTCAGCCGACGGAAGTGGCGAAGACCGAATGGCGGTACGCCGGTATCAATTACACCGACACCGGTTTTGCGCTGCTGAACGAGAACGATCGCGCCACGCGGCGAACGCGCACCTGGCTGATGGAGCCGGGCGCCGCGCCGCGCAAGGTGTGGGACCGCAAGCAGGATGCGGCGTACGAGGATCCTGGCACGCCAGTCGTCCGGCGTGATACCGGGACCGCCGGCCGCGGCGGCGGCGGCGGCGGCGGGCGCGGAGCCGCTCTTGGCGGCCCGATCATGCAGTCCGGCGATTTCATCTTTGTCGCCGGTCAGGGGGCGTCGCCGGAAGGCGATCGCCCGTTCCTGGACAAGGTGGATACCAAGACGCTGAAGACCGAGCGCGTCTTCCGGTCGTCGTCCGAGTCTCTCGAATCGTTCATCGCGCCGCTGAACGACGAGATGACGAGGTTCCTGACGCGTTACGAAACGCAGAAGGAGGCGCCGAACTTCTACACACGCCAGGCAGGCTCCGACGCCAAGCGCACCGTGACGCAGTTCAAGGATACGCAGCCGCAGATCCGCAACGTCCTGCGGCAGTACGTCACCTACAAACGCAAGGACGGCGTCACGTTGTCGGGAACGCTCTATCTCCCGCCGGGCTACAAGCAGGGCACGAAGGTGCCGGTGATCATGTGGGCCTACCCGCGCGAATTCGGCGACGCCGACTCGGCGAGCCAGGTCACCGGATCGCCGAATCAGTTCACGTCCATCCGCGGCGCCTCTCACATGTTCCTGCTGCTGTCGGGCTACGCCATCTTCGACAACCCCACGATGCCGATCATCGGTCCGGGCGAGACGGCGAACGACACGTACGTCGAGCAGCTGATCGCGAGCGCGCAAGCCGCGGTCGACAAGGTCGTGGAGATGGGCGTCGCCGATCGCGATCACATCGGCGTCGGCGGTCACAGCTACGGCGGGTTCATGACGGCCAACCTCCTCGCCCACTCGCGGCTGTTCCGGGCCGGCTTCGCCGAAAGCGGTGCGTACAACCGGTCGCTCACGCCGTGGGGCTTCCAGGCGGAACGCCGATCGTTCTGGGAAGCGCCGGACATCTACACGAAGATGTCGCCCTTCTGGTATGCGGACAAGATCAAGGATCCGATCCTCTTGATGCACGGCGAAGTGGACGACAACACCGGCACGTTCCCGATTCAGTCGGAGCGGCTCTACGCGGCGCTCAAGGGGCACGGCGCCACCGTGCGGTACGTGACGCTGCCCAACGAGGCGCACGGCTATGCGGCCCGCGAGACGCTGCTGCACGTGCTGGCCGAGCGATTGAACTGGTTCGACCGGTACGTGAAGAACGCGCCGGCGAAAGTGACCACCGATGCGCAGTGATAGTCGATGACAACGACGATCAAGAGCCACGAAAGCACGAAATCACGAAGGACCGGTTAGGGTCTTTTTCGTGTTTTCGTGGCGAGGCATGATGCCAACCGCGATTGACATCTCCTCGGTCGTCGGCCTCGTCGCCGTGGGCATCTTCACCGCCCAGATTCTTCTCGGCCTGCTGGTGTCGGTCGGGTACAACCCGATCCGCCGGTGGCCCAGGCTGCGGTGGGCGAAGCTGTTCACCTTTCACAACTGGCTCGGCTACATCGGCCTGGCCGCGTCGGCGCTCCATCCGACGATTCTGCTCTTCTCGTCAGAGGCGGGCTTTCGACTGCTCGACATCGTCGTGCCAATCTGGTCGCCGACGCAGCCGATTCCGAACACGCTCGGCGCGATCGCGTTCTACCTGGTCGCGTTCGTCGTCGTGACGTCGTACTTCCGCCGCGTCTTCGGCCGCCATCGCTGGAAACAGCTGCACTTCACGGCGTACGGCGCGGCGGCGGTGTTTTACGTGCACGGGGTCTGGGCCGACCCGCTGCTCAAGAACCGCCCGGTTGATTTCATCGACGCGGAAAAGGCGTACCTGGAAGGCTGCGCGCTGCTCGTGGTCGCCGCGACCATCTGGCGATTCAACTATGGAAGGCAGACGGCCCGCATCGGCCGAGGCCGACTCGCAGGACAATCATGAGTGGAAAATCAATCTGGGCCATCGCCGCCGGCGTGATCTTCATCGTCGTCGTCTCGACGCTGGTCGACGTCGTGTTTCATGCCACGGGCGTGTATCCACCCTGGGATCAACCCATCGACGACAGGCTCGCGCTGCTCGCGACGTCCTATCGCATCGCGATCAGCGTCGCCGGCGCGTGGCTGACCGCGCGGCTGGCGCCAGAGAACCCGATGAAGCACGTCATCATCCTCGGCGTCGTCGGCACGATCATGGGCGCCGTGGGCGTCGTGGCGACGTGGAACCTCGGGATGGGACCGCGGTGGTATCCGATCGCGCTTGCCGTGCTCGCGCTGCCTCAATGCTGGCTGGGGGGAAAGATCTACGTCTCGCAGGCGCGATGAGCGGGGGAGCCCGCTGAAATTCCGCGACGCGACGCTCGACGATGTGCCCGTGATCGCCGCGCTGCAGAATTCAGTCGCCGGCGCACTGACGGCGCGGTTCGGGAATGGCCATTGGTCCAAGCTCGTGAACGAGCGGGGCGCCGCACTCGCGCAGCGTCACGCGCGCGTCCGCGTCGGCCGATCCGACCGACACATCCTGACTGTCCTGCGCCTCGCAACGAAGAAGCCGTGGGCTATCGACGTGTCGTCCTTCACGCCGGTGACGCGCGCGCTCTACCTCACCGGCATGGCCGTCTCCGTCGCGCATCAAGGCAAAGGCCTGGGTCAGCTCGCGCTTGCCGATGCCCGCGACGTCGCAAAGGCGTGGCCCGCCGACGCCATCCGCCTTGATGCCTACGATGCGCCCGCCGGCGGCGGCGGATTTTACGCCAGGTGCGGTTACGAAGTGCGGGGCCATGTCGTGTACAAAGGGAATCCGCTCGTGTATTACGAGCTCCTGCTGTGATCGCCCTTCGACCTGATTCCTGGCCCCGAGACGTCAGAACGCAAATCTGATCTGCAACTGAAACATCCGCGGCGGATCGATGTTGGCCAGGCTGGGAATGGCGTTCGTGGCGGTGCCGGCCGCGACCAGTTGGCCGAAGGTCGCATTCGCCGTCGCCGCGTCGCCGTAGATGGTCTGCGCGCGACCGAGGATGTTGCCGTGGTTGAACAGGTTGAAGCCTTCCAGGCGGACCAGTAGCGTCTTCTGCTGGAGCTTCACGCGCCCCTCGACGAACATCGACACATCCTGCGTTCCTGTGCCGCGAAACGCCGACTTGCTGATGACCGCTCCGTTGACGACGGGACGGTCGTTGTTCGCGCCGTCGCCATTGTTGTCGACGCCGGTGGTCGAGTTGAACGGACGCGCCGATGCGAGCTGAGTGACGGTGCCGGCGGTGATGCTGTACGGCAGCTGGTAATTGAACGTGATGACGGCGCGATGGCGCTGATCGACCACGCTCGGACCGCGTTCCTCTTCGCCGAGGCGCGCGATGTTCGCGTCGTTCGAGCCGATGCCGTTGCCGTCCGGCTCGGTGGTGTTGGTCGCCTTCGACAGCGTGTAGCTGATGTTCGCGTACCACTTCGGGCTGCCGCGATAGCTGATCTGGGTCTGCAGTCCGTTGTAATCCGCAGCGCCCAGGTTCATCAACACGTTGACGCTCCGGACGCCGCCGTTGACCGGCACGATGGGCCGCGTCGCGTTGGCCGCGGCGACAGTCCTCGTCTGGCCCGGCGCCGCGCGATCGAACGGCGTCGGCGCGTTCAAGTCGATGCTGCGATCGAGCTTGGTCCAATGCTGATGGACGTAGTCAGCGCCGGCGAACAGGCCCTTGACGATTTCGCGCTCGGCGCCGATGGACGAGACCTGGCTGCGCGGGTTCACGAACTCGTCGGGGTAGTTCGGGAGCAGATTGAAGTTCAGACCGTACTGCGCGAACTGCGTCTGGTAGAAGCTGCGCTGTCCCGCCCGCAGCGTGATGTTCCGCGCGGGCTGCTGTGACAGCGACAGCGTACGGGGATCGATCGGCACCGGGAGACACGGTCCCGTCAGACACGTCGGGAAGCCGGTCTGTCCGGGCGTCGCCGTGTAGGTCACGAGCCCGTCCAAACCGCCGGTCAGGGCGCTGGCGAGCGCGTTGGCCCGAATCTGCGTGTAGTACATCCCGTAGCCGCCGCGGATCGCCAGGCGCGGATCGCCGTTGGGATGCCAGCCGAAGCCGACGCGCGGCACGACGTTGTTCGTGGCGTCGGTCAGCGTCTGCCGGTCGGAGCGGAGACCGAGGTCGAGCGTGAGATCGTCGCTGACCCGGAAATTGTCCTGCGCGTAGACGACGGACATCCACTGCTTCAGGTTGTAGTCCGTGATGCCGTAACTGACTGGCTGCGTATACTGCTGCACGTCGCTCAACTTCAGCTGATCGAATGGAGCTGTCGCGGAGTTGAGGAACATGAATGTTCCGAGAATGGCCGTGCCGGGTTCGCTCCCGAAGCCGCCGGTCTCGTGACGAATGACGCTGGCGCCGAACCGCATCGTGTGCCGGTTGCGAGACCACGACACCGTGTCGGCAAACTGCACGTGACGGCTGAAGAGATCGGCCGAGCGCGACTCGCCGATCGTGAACGGCACCGTGCCGGCGCGCGTGTACGTCGTCGACAGCGCCTGGGCCTCCCAGAGTGTCACCGGGTCGCCATTCAGGTACGCCACCCGTGCCTCATGGAGAAGATTCGGGCCGAGTGTCGCCGTGTGATTGGCTTGGGTCGTCCACGAGCGCCGCGTATACCGGCGCGCCACGGTCGGCGCGTTGGTGCCGACGACGGCGTCGTTGGGATTGGTGTCGAACATCCGGTCGATGTTGAATCGCCACATCAGGGTTTGCGCTGGCGACAGCTTGTGATCGAGCCGGGCGTTGACGAGCTTCTGCCGGTAGTGGCCGACGTAGGTGAGGCTGCCGTCCGCGGGCAGCACGAACGCCGGCAACGTGCTCGACAGGAACGTCGTCCGATCCTGACGCGTGTAGTCGGCCGAGGCGAACAGGAACGTCTTGTCTCTGACGAGGGGTCCGCCGATGGATCCGGACACCTGATTCAGCTCGTCGGGCACGTCTGCCGGGTTGATCGCTGCGAGCGTGGCCGGGGTGACGCAGGTGGTGGCGGAAGGCGCGCAGAACCCCTTCGTCGGGAACGTGTCGGCCTGCCAGCCGCCGGGGCGTGCCAAATAGAGCCCTTCGCCGCGGAGGGCGTTGGTGCCCGATTTGGTCACGATGTTCATCGCCGGGCCAGACGTCCAGCCGTACTCGGCGGAAAACGCGTTCGACAGCACCGCCACTTCCTGAACGGCGCCGATCGGGACTGTGGCCAGCATGGTCTGACGGCCCCACCCTTCGTCGTTGCTCGCGCCGTCGAGCATGAACGTGGTGGTCCGCCGGCTGCCGGAAGCCGTGATGAAGTACGTCGCGTTGACGAAGAGGTCGCCTGTGCCTTTTCCCTGCCGGAACGCGGAATTGAACAGCGGCAGCGTCGTGAGCTTGCGGCCGAGAATCGGTGTCTCGTCGATCGTGGGCGCGTCGAGGCGACGGCCGATCTGCGAGTCCGCGCGCACGCCCTGGTTCGTGCCGTAGACGGTGACCTCGGCCTGCTGCGATCCGACGAGGAGCTTCACCTTGAGCGTCGCCGTTTCGCCGGCCCGGAGCGTGACGTCCTTGCGCTCTTCGCTGCCGAACCCCTCCTTCGATACCGCCACCGTGTAGGCTCCGGTCAGGGGGAGCGCCGGCACGGTCGCGCTCCCGTCCGTCCCCGAAACCGATTCACGCGCCGCCCCGGTTTCCGTGTTCGTCACCGACACTTTTGCGTCCTTGACCACGCCGCCCGATTGATCGGTGACGAGCACCACTATCGTGGACGTGTTCGTTGACTGTGCGTGCGCGGCGTGCACGGGCAGGAAAGGCAGGAAGGGCAGGAGGGGCAGGACTTTTCTGATCCCGCCCATCCAGCCTGCCCCCATCCGGCCCATCCCGCCCCTCATTTCGGGCTCACCGCGTAGTCCTTGAAATAGCTGGTTGAATCTGTTTTCGCCCACAGTCCGACTTTGCCGGCGACCGGCGGGCGGAGTACCGGGTTGTTCGCGGGAATCAGATCCGGGTTGGGCGGCGCGCCGTTGCGGCCCGGGCCGGGCATCGAGCCGAGCGTGTACTCGAGCGCGATCTGTCCATCGAGCCAGGTCTTCAGATCGGCCCCGTCAATCGTGAGCTTCAGCTCGTGCCACGCGGCGCGATCGAGCATGAACTTGCGCTCGCGGTTGAACTTCATGTTCCTGCGCATGCCGTTGTGGAACTCCCACAGCGCGACGTTGTTCTCGGTGTCGTTGTAGCGCACGGCGAACCAGTCGCCGTTCGGCTTCACGTTGAAGAGGATGCCCGATGCCCTGTCCGCATCACCGGCGATGGTCTTGAACTTCACGCTGATCGTGCCGTTCGAGAACGTGTCGACGCTCCTCAGCACGGCGACCGGGAAGTACGCGAACTGCTTGGCGTTGTCCATCAGCTCTTCGTTGTTGGTGCCGTACAGCCTCCGCGCTGTTTCGACGAGCAGCTTCGTCGGGTTGTCCTTGCTCGCCACCCACGGGCGGCCGTCGATCATGATCACCTTGTCCGCGCCGTCCTGGGCGACGAGCCAGGTGCCGACCATTGGTTCGAACGTCGCCGGCGGCCGGCCGACCGATTCCTTGCTGAGGTCCACTCTGATGTCCGCCGCGCGCAGGACGACAACCCCGAACAGCGCGACGGCAATCCGCAATCCGCAATCCGCAATCCGCAATGCCTTCATGCGCGTCTCCTGAATTCGAAGAAGGCCGCGCCAGCGACGAGCGCGGGCCAGAGGCGATAAAAGACGGTCGCCGCGCCGTTGGGCGGGACCGCAAGCGGGTGGCCGCGGAATTCCGCGGCGCCGTTCTGGATCGGCGTCGTCACTCCTGTCAGCTCGTAGATCGCTTCGAGGACGCCCTCAACGGTCGTGACGCGCGACATCACCTTGCGGCCGCCGAGCTCGTACCAGATTTCACCGTAATGCTGGCTGCTCTGCTCGAACAGCCCGATCGACGTGGCGGACACGTACTGTACCTGGAGCGCGGGCATCACGCGCCGCAGCTTTGAGAGCGCCCGACGCTCGAGGTCCGAGCGTCGCGGATCCTCCGGCGCCAGGTTCGCCTGGATGTGAAGCGGCTCGCGAATGCGCTCCAGCGCCGCTTCGTCGGCTTCGGGAAACGAGTTCGCGCGGCTCTCAGACGTATCCCAGCTCGCCGTGGCAAACGTGCAGGCAATCATTGCGGCAGCGGCCACGGCGAAGACGCCTGCCGAGTCGAACACCCGGCGGCGGACGGCGACACCCAGCCGGCCCCAGATGGCAGCCAGCGTGAGCCCCGTCAGCACGAGCGCCAAGGCGATGAGGACGACGTCGAGGCGGATGAGACCGTGTTGGAACTCCGCGACCATGGCCGTGGGTGTATAGGCGGCCGCGCGTTCCCAGACGCCACCGTGAATGGCGGCGACGAAGTTGATGATCCAGGTGCCCACGGTCACGGTCAGCGTGAGGATCGCGGCGGTGGACGGGTGATCGCTGATCGAGGCCATTGCCGCCGCGAGCGCGATCGTCAGACCCGCGTTCAGCAGGTGCCCGATGACGACGGTGGCGAGCTCCGGCGCGTAGATGCTGCCGCCGTAGCTTTTCCACAAGAGCACAGCCACCGCCGGTGCGAGCGACGCGACGAGCCATCCCCCGAGCAGCACGAGAGCCTTGGCGCCGACGCGCGCGAACGAGGACATTGGATGCTGCAGCTCGATCTTGATCGCGCCGCTCTGGCGATCGCCCGACACGACGCGGATGGCGACAAACGGCAGCAAAAAGGCCGCCGCCAGCTCGCAGGCGCTGAAGGTCGGCGCCCAGATGCCTACGAGCGGCGAAAACGCCTCGCCGACGCCGACGGCGGTGCCGTTCAAGCCGCTCGCTTCCGCGTACGTGCGGACGGCGCTGATGAAGGAGACGCCGACGAGCGGGCCCATGACCAGCAGCAGGACCCACCAGGCGCGCGAGGCCCGCAGCTCGCGCCATTCCTTGCGGAGCAGCACAAAGAACGGTTTCAACGCGGAACTCGCGGAATTCGCAGAAAGAATATTCTTTTCTGCGGGTTCTGCGCGTTCTGCGCTTCCCGTCTTACGTGAGCGCAAGGAAGACCTCTTCCAGGTCGTCGGTGGCTGCCGACCCGCTGCGCGCAGCGGCGAGCGCGGACAGCTCCGGCAGCGTCCCCTCGCCGCAGACGCGGCCGCCGCTCAGGAGCACGAACCGGTCGCACACGCGCGCGGCGTCGCCGATCTGATGAATCGACAGAAACATCGTCCGGCCCGCGGCAGCGTGCATGCGAAGTGTCTCCGCGACGTCGCGACTCTGACGGAGGTCCAGGCCTTCGAACGGCTCGTCGGCGAGCAGGATGGGCCGTGGGATGAGCAACCCCATCGCCAGCAGCGCGCGCTTGCGCTGACCCTTCGACAGCGCTTCGATTGTCGAGTCGAGAATCACCTCGAGGTCGAGTTGCTCGACGACGTCTGCCATCGATGGGATCGGTGCCAGGCTGAGTGCCGCGGACGCGGCGGATCCTTGAAAGAACTGCTGGACGAACTCCAACGCCCATCGCACTGTCTGCGACGGCCACGGCGCGATGCCGTCGGGCAGGTAGAAGAGCGCGGACGCCCGGTCGCGCGCGGTGAGCGGCCGCCCATTCTGGAGGACGATGCCACCGTCGATTGGGAGCACGCCCCCGAGGCACTCGAACAGCGTGGTCTTGCCCGACCCGTTCGGGCCGATGAGGCCGAGAATCTCCCCCTCGCGAATCGAGAAGGACACGTCGTGGAGCGCGGTGAGACGTCCGTACCGCTTGGTGAGATTCGTCGCCTGAAGCAAGCCTCTAGTTCACCCGAGGGTCCGGCGCTACTACCATGCCTCGTAGCTCACCGAAGGCGCGCCGTCAGCGTGCCGCGGCCGCTCGTCGACGTGCCGAAGAAGGTCTCCCAGGCCGCCCTGAGGCGTTCGAGCTTGTTCAGGTCGTCGCTCGTCTCGCGCGTCTGGGACACGACATACACCCAGGCCTGACGGAACGCCTTGGGCGCCGCCGCGAAATCGGGGGTTCGGGGACCCATCGCCGCCACGATATCTTCGATCCGCACGTCCTTCCGGGTGCCGCGGATGTCGACGCCGACGCGCGGCGCATCTTCCGCGCTCCCGCCGGAGGTGACCTGCGTCACGAGAAACATCGGCGGGACATCGGCCGCGGCACGCAGCCCCATCGCGTACTGGTCCAGCGCCGAGTATCGTGACACGGCACCGACGGTGCGAAACTGACCGTTACCGCGGTCGTCGATGTCGTTGCCCTCCATGTGCGACGCATCCGAATCGAAGAAGAAGCTCCAGTGCGCTTCGTCGCGGCCGAGCAGCGCCGTCGAATTCGTCGTGCCGTCTCTGAATTCGAGATACGCCAGCCAGCGGTGGCCGCATTCCTGGCCGAGCACACTCAGCGCGTTGTTCTCGCCCAGAAACGGCTGCGCGGGGTCCTGCGGATAACTCGACAGGTGATCCATGTCGACCACGCTCCGCAACCGGCCGCGGCTGCCGAAATCGCGGCTCGAGTCGAACACGTCCACGCCGATGCCGCGGACCTCGTTCGCCACCGTGAACTCGAACGCAAGCGTTCCGGTCTTCGTCGTTCTGGTGTTCGTGAAGAGCACGATCTGATCGAAGTCGTCGTTGTGCGTTTGATAGAACTTCCGCGTCATCGCCACGAAGTCGAAGTCGGCCTGCATCGAGAAGCGCTCGCCGATGGCGCCGCTCCCGCCGCCGATCGCGCCAAGAGACGCGCTGCTGATGTTCACGGCGTTGAAGATGCCGGTCTCGCCGGGCGAGACGCCGACCACCGCGCCCGTCGTCTCGACCGTCGAGCCGTAGATGAACTCGATCGAACCATCGCTCGCCAGACGCAGCTGAACGTTGACGCGGTTGGACGTGCTGTCGAATTCCGGCACGTCGCACCAGGTGATGACGACGGCATCGCCGTCAGTCCGTCGAAACACGCCGCCGGCTTTCGATGGATCGAGATCGGCGAACACCGGCGCGATCCGGGGCGGACCGGTGAGCAGGCGGGCGATGTTGCGATCCGTGCTGGCGTGATCCTCCGTGACGAAGGTCACGTTGCCGTCGGAGTTGAGAAACGCCTCCGAGTATCTCCCCGAGTAGAACGGAAAGGTGAACGGCAACGCGATCCGCGCGCTCGCATCGTCACCCAGCGGGACCTTGTCGCCGACCGCGCTCAGAAACGCCCGTGTGGACGAACGGATGTCGTAGCCGCCCGACGCGTTGCGCGCGAAGAGAAAGGCAGACGACCGCAGATCGAAGGCGTTCGGTGGCAGCACGAGATCGCCCTCGTCGCGCATGACGGCGATCTGCCCGATGTCCTCGGTAGTCGTTGCCGGACTGATCGTGGCAGGGCGTAGCCGAGCGGCGGCCGCCTGATGCTTCCACAGCTCCTCGTAGACGCGGCCGCGGCGCGTCCGCCGATCGCTCGCGGCGTCTGACTTCGGCGCGGACGGTGCAGCATCGGTCAGCGCAGCGGCTTGGAACGGAATAGTGCAAGCGCCGGCGGACGGCGCTGGCGTCGGCGGTGGGGTCGTCGTGCCGCTTCCGCTCCCGCCGCAGGACACGGTCAGAAGCGCCACCGCGATCGCGAGCCGCATCCCAACGATTATACGGGGCGGCGATCGGTCGTCAGGGGCGGCTAGTATTTCTTCCAGCTGAACGAGCTCATCATGGCATTGCCGACCACGAAGAACTCCGAGGACAGGCGGCGGTCGTAGTGAATGCGCGCTCCGCCGGAGTCGTCGACCGTGGAGCCAACGACCGACCCATAGAAATCTCCGCCTCCGTTGAGGCTCACCGGCGCGTTCGGCGCATAAATCATCCCGGTCGTGTGCGCGCCACCGTTCAGCTTCACAGTACCGGTGCCGGCATACATGACTTGAAACGTCGTCGGATCGAAGCTCGAGTTCGTCACCGATCCGCCAGTGAAGTCGACCGGCGTCGCCTGGCCGGTTCCGACGATGTTCAGAATGACTGTGCCCAGAATCACGAGATCCGCGTTGCCGTTGATAATGAGGCTATTCATGTTGATCGTGCTGACCACGCCTGGCGCGCCGAGCGTCAGCGTGGAGTGCGCGTTCACCGTGACGTTGCCGACCGATGCGCCGTTCAGAAGGATCTGGCCGTTCCCGTTGTACGCGGTCGTCGGTACTCCGGCGGGCACCGTGGGCGCCGGCATCACGACCGCCTGAGGCAGCTGGAGAATGTCTCCGGGCAGCGGCGGGTTATGGCCGTTCACGGTCGCACCGCCGGCGGTCGAGAGCGCGCTGACGTTACCGGCACTGCAGGCGCCCACGCCTACGCGTGGACTCGACAACGTGCCGTAAATGTCGGCGCCGCCGGCCTCGTCGAGGTTCCCGTTGGTGCCGACATTTCCTCCAGAATTCGAAATGACGGGGTTGCCGCCCACGAGGGCGGCGCCGGAATCGTAGCTGTCGGTTTGGGTTTGGTTTCCGTGGAAGTTCAACGAGCCGCAGCCGGGATTGGTGCCGAATGCGGCATACATCTGCGCCGGGGTCTTCGGCGTCTCGAGAATGGCGCTGACCTCGACTTGCGCGGTCTTGCCGGCTGTAATCGAGCCGGTCGACGTAAGCTGCCACGTTTGAAGCGTCTGGATGGCGCCACCATAGACGATGATTTGCTGCATCGAGAGCAGCGTCGCGTACGGTGCGTATGCCACGTTCGTGTTGCCGGAGGGCAGCGATCCCTGGACAGCGGCCAAAAAAGCCGCCTGGACCGCGGCGTTGGGATAGTTCGAGGCTTGCGCGGCGCTCGCGGAGAGGACCACCGGCTGGCCGTTGTTCGGACAACCGTTGATGCACGTGACCGGCGAGACCGTAATGTTGTAGTTGGCGATCGGATCGGCGCCGCCCGTAACAGGCGCCGTGTACGAATAGAGGATGTAGTTGGCGGCCCTCTGAACGCCGGACTCCGCCCCGTAACGCGCCTGGGACATCAGCCTGTAGTTCATGCTCGAGTATGTTTCGGTCTGCGAGAGAAACATCAGCGACGCCGCGATGACGGACATTGCCGACAGCAGAAACAAGC
>Ga0114129_10011556_pt1 | contig 12573 bp, 3 predicted proteins | sample RhiMetdeltSRZDD1_FD_80071 | JGI IMG/M metagenome (GOLD analysis project Ga0114129, IMG submission 80071) | Populus rhizosphere microbial communities from Tennessee, USA - Rhizosphere MetaG P. deltoides SRZDD1 (version 2) (version 2) | ecosystem: Host-associated > Plants > Roots > Rhizosphere >...
ACCTCCGTCTCGAGCCGGCGGTGCCATTCACGATCGTTGAATCGGGCGATGCCAACACCCTCTGGGTCCTGCGGCTGGACATTCGGCCCCGCACGACCTATCGCGTCACCGTCGACTCGTCGCTCACGGACGTGTTCGATCGCCGTCTCGGCGCGGTGGCAACGCGATCATTGGCGACCGGTGACCGCACCCCGGCGTTAGGTCACCAGCTTGGCTTCTTCAACGTGTCGCGCGCGCGCCCGGTCCTGCGCATCACTCACGTGAACATGGACAGCGCACAGCTCGTGATCGTGCCAATTCCGGACTCGCTGCGGAACACGATCCTGGACGGCCGTACGGATGCCGATTCCGCCGCGCGGATGATTGCACGCCTGCGCGACACCGTCATCCAGCGCATTCGCCTCGTCGCGCCGTTCAATGTCGAGCGCATAACCGAAGTGCCGATCTCGCTTGAATCGTTAGGTCCCTGGAAAGGGTCGCTCTTCGCGATCCGCGCGCGCATGCCTCTGCGGCGCGAAACCACCAGCAATACGGTCGAGATCCAACCGCGTGGGCTCGCGCGCAGCATCCACCCCGCGATCGTCGTGTCCGCGTCGTCCGGGCGCGCCCGACTCGTCCAACATACGGCGATCGTTCAGTTCACGGATCTCCTCGCGAACGCGAAGGTCGCCGACGGGTGGGGTGCGGTGCTCGTGACGAGCGCCACCACCGGCCAACCGGTGCGCGGCGCGACCGTGATGGCGCGAGGCGCACACGATGCGGTGATCGCGAGCGGAATCACAGACTCGACGGGCGTCGCGGAGCTGCGCCAGGCTCCGGGGTGGCGCCCGTCCGCCGACGAGATGCCATCGCGCGAACGGTTCTACAGCCCCTCGGCGAACACTGTCAGGCTCATCGACGTCTCACTCGGTGCAGACCGGTTGGTGCTGCCCGCGACGCGGAACGGCTGGGAGCCGCCGGTTGATGCGGCGGAGCGCCTTGGCGGGTGGGTCGAGCGAAGTCGCCCCGTCAGGGCCATTGTATTCTCGGATCGTGGGATCTACCGCCCGGGGGAGACCGTCTACGTGACCGCCACGCTCCGGCGTGGTCACAGCAACGCGATTCGGATCCCCGCGCGCGGGGACTCGGTACGGCTGTGGGTCACCCACCAGGTGCCGGGGGAGAGCGCGCCTGCCACCGTCCGCGACACGGTCTTGCGTGTGAACGACTACGGTACAGTGGGCGACTCGGTGGTGCTCGGGCGCGCATGGACGTTAGGCGTTTACAGCGTGCACGTCGACGCCGCCGTCTACGACGCGTGGCAAAACGCGGGCGAAGCGTCGTTCCAGCTTGCCGAGTACCGGGCCCCGGAGTTCGAGACATCGCTGACACTGGACACGACTGCGCGGTACCTCGGCGATACCCTGCGTGCGCGAGCTACCGGGCGATACTACTTCGGTGCGCCCATGAGCGGTGGCGTCATCCATTGGAGCGCTTACACATTCGACGCGGACCGCACCTTCACCGTCCCGGGGTTGCCGACGGCGTTCGCGATCGGCGAGACCTGGGTCGGCGGCGAGACACAGCCCGGCCGTTCGGAGACGCTCGCCGGCGTCGACACGCTCGACGCCGCGGGCAGCGTCCAGCTGCGGATTCCGACTCGGGCCGGAACCAGCGCGTGGCCCGCGCGCGTGGACGTCAGTGTGTCCGTCGATGACCTCAACCGGCGGTCTGTCGCGAGCGCACAGTCCATCGTGCTGCACTCGTCCAATCTGTACATTGCCGTCCGCGACAGCAATCCGTCGTGGTACTGGATGCCTAACGACATGCGGCGCTTCGACGTCCTGGCGGTTCGGCCGGACGGCAATCGCGTGCCGGGCATCCGAATGAATGTCATCGTCGTGCGGTATCGCCGGACGTTCGAATCGACGTTGGACGAGTCGGCGCGGGCGAGATGGGTTATCGACACGCTGGTGCGGACATCCGTCGTTTCAGGCGACCGCCCCGTAACGTACGAATTCACCCCGCGCACGACCGGGAACTACGGCGTCGTATTCTCGACTCAGGACGACCGCGGACGCACGGTCACGTCGTCGCTCGGCGGCTACGTCTTCGCTGGCAGTTGGGCGGCGTGGGACGATAACCCGGTGCGGCTTCCCATCCGGTTCGATCACGATAGCGTCGATGTCGGCGACACGCTCACGGTGCGGTTCATCTCGCCGTTCACGCGAGGCGAAGCGTGGGTGACGGTCGAGCGGGAGGAGATCCTCGCGCAGCGCCGCGTTAGGGTATCCGCGGGCGAGTCCGTTGTTCGAATACCGGTCAACGACAGTTTCGTTACCGGAGCGTACGTGTCGGTGGTGGTGGTGGCGGATTCGGGAACGGCCTGGACATCCGACTCGACGCAGCAGCGTATTCGTGTGGGGTACGAGAGGTTTTCGGTCTCGCCGGCGTCGAAGACGTTGATCGTGGAAGTACGGCCCGAGCAGCGAAAGTTCGCGCCGGGCGATTCGGTGCGGATCGCAGTGAACCTTCGTGATCGACAGTCACGGCCCGTTGCCGGGCAAGTCACCCTCTGGGCGATCGATGAAGGGGTTGCGGCGCTGACCGGTTATTCCGTGACAGATCCAGTGGGCGCGATTTACGACGATTACGCAACCGGGCTCACGTTCGTGACGTCCGCGAAACACCTGCGATCGCGCGCTCGGCTGCTCACCCCACCTGGCTGGAGCATCGGCCTGAGCATCGGCCTGAGCGACTCCGCCGTGGGTTTTGAGGCCCTAACGCTTAGCGCGGCGATGTCAGAGTATGGCTCGCCAGCGGCGAATGGCGTGATCACCGTATCGACCAGACAGATTGACCCGCGCCGGGACTTTCGGTCGACCGCGTTCTACATCACGTCGCTCATCACTGGAGCCGACGGTAAGGCGACAGCGCGCGTAAAGCTGCCGGACAACCTCACGAGCTATCGCGTGTTCGCACTTGCCATGACCAGGGACGGCCTCTATGGCAAAGGCGATTCGTCGTTCGTGGTCACGAAGCCCCTGTTCGCGCGCGCCTCGTTGCCGCGGTTTTTCCGCACGGGCGATGTCGCGCTCGCGGGTGCAGTGGCCAACAACACCACGGCCGATTCCGTCACGGCTCGGGTCGAGGCCACGGCACGCGGGATCACGCGTGTGGGCGACGGCACGGCAACGCGAACACTTGCCAGCAGTAAAGGTGCGGACGTGCGCTTCAACTGGCGAGCCGACGCCATGCCCGGCGACAGCGCGATCATCCGATTCGACGTGCAGGGCGGCACGTACGTCGACGCCGTCGAAACGGCCATACCGATCCGGCCGCCGTATTCGCCCCGGTACCACGCCGTCGCAGGCGTCGCGCGCGGCGACTCGACCATCCGGATGCCGCTTCCGCGTGGCATCGACCCCGTCAGGTCACGCCTGACGCTGCGCGTCGGGGCGTCGCCGCTGCCAATCATCCGCGCCGCGTACGAGTGGGTGAGCGTGTATCCGTTCTACTGCTCCGAGCAGCTCACGAGTATTGGCAACGTCATCCTCTCCGTTCTTCGCCTCCAGCAGTCAGGCGTGCTCGACTCAGCCGCTGCTCCGACCGGTGCGACACTGCGCGGTCGTGTGCAATTCATCGTCGATGAGCTGGCGCGTCGTCAGGCGGCGTATGGTGGCATCGGCTATTGGACTCGCGGCAGTTGGACCGATCCGTGGCTCAGCTCGTACGCGGGAACGTTCCTCGTCGAGGCTCGCTCGGCGGGATTCGACGTCGACTCGGCGGTGATCGCCAGAATCGTCCGCTTCGTCACGTACGATCCCGACACCACCTCGTGGGTCAAGGAGGAAGCATACGGGACCCGGCGGCAGCGAGAAGTCGCGATGGCGTGGCGCCTGTCCCGGGAGCTGGCGGTGCTCCACTTTCGTCGCCTTGCGGGTTCGCCGGATACCACGCTCGAGAATCGCCTGGTCGGCGCGTCGTCGCGGATGATGTGGGAAGACCGCGTCTGGCTTGCGGAGCTGCTTGCCGGACGCGCCGACCGCTCCGCTGCACGCACGCAGCTCCAGCAAGTGTGGCGGGACGTGGAGATGGCAGGGACTCGTGTAGACCTTCCGGACTCGCTGCTCCGGACGTTAGGCTTCCGGTCGCACGTGCGTCCGGTCGCGCGTCTGTTGCGCGCGACGATGGCGATCGACTCGAGTCATCCCCGTCTCGCCGCGCTCATCGAGCGTGTCGTCCAGCAAGGCCGTGCAGAGCGGGACTGGGCGTGGAACACTCAGGACTACGCGGAGGCTACGAAGGTCCTTGCCGATCTTGCGATAGCACGCGCACGATCGACGTCGCGCTCCACGATCGCCGTTCGGTCGGGTCGCGCGAACGCAAGCTCACGCGTGCTCCTGGCGGGATCCACGTCGGCGCCGATCGACTCGGCGATCTCGCTCGATGGGCTCCTCGAGCCTGATGCGGACGGGATGTCACTGCCGTTGCGGATCGAGTCGTCGGGGGCGCCGGTGTTTTACTCGCTCACCGTCGATGAGGTGCCGCTCGAGCCTCCGACCCGCCCAGATGCTCAGGGCATCGTCGTGGAGCGGTGGTACGAGCGTTTCGAGGACGGCACGCCCGTCACTCAGGTCAATGAAGGCGATCTGGTGCGAGGTCGCCTTCGCATAACAGCGCCCGCGGACCGTGAGCTTGTGGCAGTGGAGGATCTGTTGCCGGCCGGGCTCGAGGTCGTCGACGTGTCGCTTCGCACGTCGTCGTTCGGGCCGTTTCAGTCCGAGGCGAGTCGCGAGGCCGAGCGAGGTGGCGCCCGCGCGAACCCGTCGGAATCCTCGCTGCCGTGGCTGTACGGCAGCTGGGAGAGCGGTTGGTGGTCGCCCTGGGAGCACAAGGAGATCCGCGATGACCGCGTCGTGTACTTCGCGCGTGTGCTCTGGAAAGGGACCTACACCGCGAGTTACGTTGCGCGGGCAACAACCGCCGGCACGTTCGTACGACCACCTGCACACGCCGAGGAGATGTACAATCAGTCGTTAGGTGGCCGGAGCGACGGGGGGACCTTCAAAGTCGTGCCGCGCCCGTGATGGCGCGCGAGCGGTTGGTGGTCGTCACCGGCGCATCCACCGGCATCGGACTGGCGACCGCTCGCGTCCTGGCGAGTCACGGCGTGCACGTCTTCGGCAGCGTCAGGAAGCCTGGCGACGCCGACCGCGTGCACGCCGAGCTTCGCGACCGGTTCACGCCCCTCCTGTTCGACGTCACCGACGTCGATGCCATTCAGGCCGTGGTTCCGGTGGTCGCCGAGCGTCTCGGCGGCGAGACGCTGTTCGGGCTCGTGAACAATGCCGGGATCGCGATGGGTGGGCCGCTCATCCACCAGCCGCTCGACGAAGTCCGCGGAATTCTGGAGGTCAACACACTCGGCGTCCTGGCCACCGTGCAGGCATTCGCACCACTGCTGGGTACAGATCGAAGGAGGAGCGGGAAACCCGGCCGAATCGTCAACATCAGCTCCGTCGCCGGCCGCATCAGCGCCCCCTTTCTCGGCGCGTACGCCGCATCGAAGCGAGCGCTCGAGGGCATGTCTCATAGCCTTCGACGCGAGCTGCTGCTTTACGGGATCGATGTCGTCATCATCAACCCCGGTTCTGTGGTTACCCCGATCTGGGACAAGGCCGAGACGAACACGCCGTCCCGTTATGCGAGCACCGACTATGCGCCGTTCCTTCAGCGGTTCCTCGATGCGGCTCTCAAGAGCGGACGCAACGGATTGCCCGCCGAAGTTGTCGGACAGGTAGTATGGACGGCGCTGACCGCCGACAAGCCTCGCACGTCGTATCCGGTCGTCCGGCGGCGCCTCATCAACTGGGAGATTCCGCTCGCGCTGCCTGCGCGCGTGATCGACCGCCTCATCGCGAAGCGGCTGGGCTTTCGCTCGCCGCCTAACGAGTAACGCCCACCCGCTCGGACAGTTGTCGACCGCGGTTGGCATTCGGCGTGAAGCCAGAGGGACGATGCGTCTGCGTGGTTGGATCGCTGCTATCGGTGTCGTCGCACCACTCCCGCTGCTGGTCCCACGCGTCGGCGCGCAACAGCCGCTGCGGGTCGTGCGCCACATGCCATTCGACACGATTCGTGTCGGCGACCCCATCATCGTGGTGTTCAACAGGCCGGTGGCGCCGACCGTCGAACGCGCACCAGACCCCGTGCGATTCGTTAGGGTCGAACCGACGCTCTCGGGGAGCATCCGATGGCGGGATCCTTCTACGATCAGCATTGTCCCAAACGCGTTGCCGCCATCGGGCCACCACACGATTACGGTCGGCTCGACGTTCTCTGCGGACGATGGCGCTCGGCTCGAGGCTCCGTACGTCTTCACCGTCCACACGTCAGGGCCGCGCTACCTCGGCCGTCTCCCTGCCGCCCCGGCCGACCTTCCCGATCTCTTCGAGCCACCAGGAAAGGTGACGCTGATCTACACGGCACCTGTCGATACTGCGGCGCTGTCGCGTGTCGCACGGCTCGAGCTTGCGCGCAGTCAAACGTGCCCGGGCGGTACCGTGCGGTTTCGCGTCATGAGCCAACGTCACGCCTCGGCAGCCGAAGCACGCCCCCTCGCGGACGGCTTCGAGAACGACACGGCACAGCCGTATCGTACCGCCGTGGTCTTGGGCCCTGTCGTGCCCATGCCGGAAGGATGCGCCGGAGCGTGGGTGGTCCCGTCGTTCGACCCTAACGACCGTGCCGAGGTTCGGCGTCGCGCGGTGACGTCGCCGCCCTTCCGCATCGCCAGCCTGGACTGCATCGACCCCGACTGCGCCGTCACGCCTTCGTTTCTGCTGAAGTTCACGGCCTCGGTGCGCGGAGACCTGCTGAAGCGAAGCATCCGCGTCGAGCCGACCACGGCGTTCACGATCGAGACACACGTCGAAAGCAACGACCGCTGGTTGATTCGGCTCCCGGTGAAGATGCATACGACATATCGCGTCGGCGTCGATTCGACACTGCGAGATGTCTACGGGCGTCCGTTGACCGGACCGCCCGAGATCGCGAAGGTGATCGGCGACCGGCGCCCGGCGGTCAGGCACGAGGTGGGATTCTTCACGCTGTCTCGACGACACCCTTTCCTTCGCGTGACCCACGTCAACGTCGACAGCGTCGATCTCGCCATCGTTCCCATTCCCGACTCCCTGCGGACCCCCGTAGCGGCCGCGTCCATGGTTGTGGACTCGGTGGCCCGAATCGTGGGAGGCCTGCGAGACACGGTCCATCAGGCTTTGCGTCTCAGGGCGCCGCCTAACGTGGAATTGGCCACGGACATCCCTATCCCGCCGACTGTTCTTGCACGCCATGCCGGTTCGCTGCTCGCGATTCGGGTTCGTGCGATCCGGACCACTCGCGGAGCCGCGGATAGCGCCGATACCAGAGCCTTCGCGCTCGTTCAGGTCACGGATCTTCTCGCCCACGCGAAGGTCGAGATGGCGTGGGGTTCGGTGTTCGTCACCGACGTGAACGACGGGCGGCCGGTCGACGGAGCGAGCGTCATGCTGCGCGACGCACGTGGACGGGTTACGGCGGGCGGAATGACCGACGCGACTGGCGTCGTTGATCTTCAGCGCGATCCGCGGTGGCAACCAGGGCCGGGAGCGTCCGACCGCGAGTTTGGCCCCTGGTATCCCGGAATCGAGCGATATCGGCTCGAGCTGACCCTCGTCGACGTCGCGCGCGGTACCGACCGCTCGATCATGATCGCGTCGCCGCACATGCAGCGCTCACCGCTGATGGACGTAGTCTACCCGGATTTCTCGTTCGACCGCGACCGTTTCGTTCGCGCGATGGTGTACACGGAGCGGCCGATCTACCGGCCCGGTGAAAAGGTCTACCCGGGGACGATCGTACGCCAGGGTTGGCTCGGTGAGCTGACTATTCCCCGGGACGACTCCGTTCGCCTTCGAGTCCAGCTCGACGGGTACCGCGTCGGTGAGACCGATGCCATACGCGACACTGTGCTTCGACTTAGCAAGCTCGGGTCTGCCGCCGATTCGTTCTCGATTCCGCGCAGGGCGAGGCTCGGAGGGTACGTCGTTAGGCTTGACGCCGTCGTCGAAGGCTCGTGGCGAACCGTGGCATCCAGCTGGTTCAGCGTTGCCGAGTATCGCGCGGCCGCGTTTCGCGTGAGCGCCGCATTCGACACCACACTGCGGTTCGCCGGCGATACGGTTCGCGGGCACACCGAAGCGCGGTATTACTTCGGCGCCGCGATGGCGGGGGCGGAGGTGAGGTGGGACGGATATGCGTCGGATCGTCGGGATGGCATCGCGATCCCGGGGTTGCCGGATGGATTCACGATCGGCAATCGCTCCTACGATGGCCCCGAGCCGAAATGGGGAGGTGAGCACGTCTCCGGCGTGGCGAAGCTCGACGCGAATGGGTCCGCCGTGATCGCGATCGCGACGAAGCCGGGGACCGTGAGGGGCCCTGCCGTGCTCGGTGTCTCGTTCTCGGTCGGCGATCTGGATCGCGAATGGGTCACCGCGACCGCTTCGACCCCGCTCCATCCGGCAAGCTTTTACGTCGCGGTTCGGGATCCAGGACGCTCCTGGTACTGGAAGCAGGACGTCGCGCGGCCGCTCGAGGTTGTCGCCGTGCGGCCGGACGGTCGGCGGGTCCGCGATGCGCACGTATCGGTTCTGATCGTTCGGAATCGGTACGTCTGGTCCAGGGCGCCTAACGACTTCTACGACACGCCGAAGTGGGTGGTGGATACTGTCGGACGCGACTCCGTCGTGACGACCGATTCGGTCGTCAGATATCGGTTCACCCCTCGCTCTTCCGGCTCGTACCAGGTGGTGTTCACGACGCGTGACGAGCGTGGTCGAACTACGACGACGACAGTCGGGCGGTATGTGACCGCCTCCGAGGCGGTCGTCTTTCCCGGACGGTCGCTGGCGTCGCTGCCCTTGCGCGTGACACCGGATACCGCCGCCGTCGGCGACACGATTGCGGTACGCTTCGTCTCGCCGTTCAAGCGGGCGGAGGCATGGGTCACGCTGGAACGAGAAGGCATCCTGGCCGAGCGGCGCCTAACGGTTCGCGGTGGCGAGACGGCGGTGCGGTTCCCTGTAGGCGAGCGTCTGATTCCGGGCGCGACCGTTGGTGTCGTCCTCATCGACTCGACCGCCGCGTGGCGAACTGATTCGGTGCACCGTCGGATCCGAAGCGGTCACGCCGCCATCCAGGTTGACGCGTCGCTCAAAAAGGTACGCGTCGCCATCGAGGCGAGTCGGGAGCGGTACGAGCCGGGTGACACCGCTCGGATCACGGTCCGCCTGCGCGATCACGTGATGCGACCGGCGTTAGGCGAGGTGACACTCTGGGCGGTCGACGAGAGTGTGCTCGCCCTGGCCAACGATGAGTCGCCTGATCCGTACACCGTTATGTACGCGGACAGGGGACCTGGACTGGCCTTCGCCACCATGGCGGCTACGCTTGCCGAGCTTGGTCGCAATCTCAGGTCGGCTCAGTGGAATATTTCGGGCAACGTGTCGATGATGTCCGCGGCCGCAGCGGTGAGCCAGGTCGCACTACCCCTGAGACAGCCGCGAGCGGACTTTCGCACGACGGCCTTCTTCCTTGCCCCGCTCGCGACCGATGCGAACGGTGTCGTCACGGCACACGTCAAGCTGCCCGACAACGTCACCACCTATCGAGTGATTGCCGTCGCGGCAACGGCTGACAGCCGATTCGGCGCCGGGGTCGGGTCGCTCCTCGTGACGAAGCCCCTGCTCGCGCGGAGTGCGTTGCCGCGATTCGTTCGCTCGGGCGACGAGCTGCTTGCCGGCGCGGTAATCACGAACCAGACCGGCGCGCGAGCCACGCTCGATGTCCGAGCCGCGGCGAAAGCGGCCACCATCACTGGCAACTCGAGCGTGACCCGGCCACTCGGCCCCGACAGCAGCGCGGAAGTCCGGTTCGCTTGGCGCATCGGTGCCGCGCCTGGTGACACGGCCGCGTTCAGGTTGGATGTGGCCGGCGGCGGTCACGGGGACGCTGTCCTGTCGTCACTGCCCGTACGCCCGCCGTACAGCCCACGATTTCACACGCTGACGGGCGTTGCTCGCGGGGCAACCACGGTCCGCATGCTGCTGCCGCGCGAGTTGGACCCCGCTCGTTCCCGCCTAACGTTGAGCATCGGCACCACGCCGATGCCGATCCTTCGCGGAAGCTACTGGCGGCTCCGCGTTTATCCCTACGACTGCACGGAGCAGATCACGAGCGCCGGAGTGACGATCGTGGCGATGCTCCGATTGCAGCGTGCCGGGATACTGGACTCCTCCATCGCGCCTCGCGCCGCTGACCTGCGCCGAGAGCTGCAGGTCGCCGTCGATGCGCTCTCTCGTCGGGTGACGTACGAGGGCGGCATTGGCTACTGGGGGCCCGAAACGTGGACCGACGCTCGCCTCACTACCTATGCGGGATCGTTGCTGCTGGCCGCCCGCGACTTGGGCTCCGACGTGAGCGGCCAAACCTTCGAGAGCATCGCGAGCTACCTCGGCCGGGAAGCGCTCGCGGAGCCTGATACGACCTATGGCGTCCGAGCAGACCGCGAGCGCGTACTCGCCGAGCATCTCGCCCAACAGCTTGCCAGGCTCGAGTACCTGCGACGCACGAGCGATCCGGACACGACAATCGAGCGGCGCATCGTGGGCAACGAGTCCCAGATGTGGTGGGAGGATCGTCCGCTCCTCGCGGAGCTCATTGCCGCCGGCGGCGACACGGTTGCGGCTCGCGCGGTGCTGGCGCGCGCCTGGAAGTCGGTGGAAACGGCTGGGCGGCGGTTGGACATCCCCGATTCGCTCGTCCCGGCGACCTGGTTTCCATCCCGCGTTAGGCCGCTGGCGCGCCTGCTCCGCGCGACGCTCGCTCTCGACTCGATGAACCCCGGCATAGCGTCGGCGATCGAGACCATCGTCCAACAGGACGCCTCGAGCGGCGGACGCGTGTGGAACACGCATGACTACGCGGCGGCGTCGGAGGCCTTGGCGATCGGCGCGATCTGGCAGCGCTCGCACGAAGGGGCAGCACGTACGCTCGAAGTGCGATCGGCCCGTGCGCGTGGCGGCCATCGCGGGTCGCCGGCGGGCGCGCCAACGATTCCGCACGATTCGACGATCTCGCTTGGCGGTCTTGTCGAGCGCGATGGCGATTGGCTCGCCCTGCCGCTCACCATCGACGCCGGTGATCGCGCCGTCTACTACTCGCTCACGGTGGAAGAGATCCCGGTATCGGCTCCCACAACGCCGGACGCCAGAGGCGTGATCGTCGAGCGCTGGTTCGAGCGGTTCGACGATGGCCGCCCGGCCACCGAAGTGAAGGAAGGGGAGTTGGTCCGCGGTCGGCTGCGAGTGACGTTGCCATCGTCGCGGGAGTTCCTGGCGGTGGAGGACTTGCTCCCGGCCGGCCTCGAAGTCGTCGATCTCTCACTCCGCACTTCCAGTACGCTGGCGCCGTTCGAGAACGACTCGACGAGGGCCGCAAAGGCTGCCGGAGACCGCGAGAATCCGGGCAGGTCACGTTTCGGGACCTGGTACGAGGACGGCTGGTGGTCTCCCTGGGAGCATCAGGAGATTCGTGACGATCGCGTGGTGTACTTCGCGCGTGCTCTCGAGAAGGGGACGTACACGGCGACGTACGTCGCGCGCGCGACGACCGCGGGCACGTTCATCCGTCCGCCCGCGCATGCGGAGGAGATGTACAATCCATCGTTAGGCGGGCGGAGTGAGGGTGGGACTTTTCGAGTAACTCCCAGATGACTGGCGACTGGCGGCGGTGGTGGCGACGGGCGACGGACGGTGTACTGCGAACTGATAACTACGCAGTGCACTGACTACGCAGGGCACGAGAACTACGCAGGCACGGGAACCGCGCAGGGCACTGACGGCGCAAGACACTGACGGCCAGAGCGCAGAGCCCGAGGGGCGCCGAACGGCGAACCAACCGCGCCGTCTCACGCTGTCCGGTTCCTGGCGCCGTTGCCGTTAATGTCTTGCGCCGTTCGTGTCGTGCGTAGTTAGTGCCCTGCGCAGTCAGTGCCCCGCGCCGTCAGTGCCCTGCGAAGTTATCAGTTGGCCGTCAGTGCCCTGCGCCGTTAGTGCCCTTCGCCCTTCCGGCTTCCCCTTGCGTCGCGATGGGAGTGATGCTAATCTCTTAGCACCACCCTCCGTCACGATGCAATGGACGACCTCGATGTCAGCCTCATGCGCGGTACGCTGGACCTCCTCATCCTCAAAGCCCTCAGCTGGGGACCCCGACACGGCTACGCCGTCGTCGAGTGGATCGAGCAGGCCACCGACGCCGCCTTCCTGATCGGCGAAGGCACACTCTACCCCGCGCTCCACCGCCTCGAGCGACATGGCCTCATTCAGGCCGACTGGGGAGTGTCCGACAACAACCGCCAGGCGAAGTACTACCGCCTCGCCAAGGCCGGCCGCGAACGGCTCCAGTCCGGCACCTCGTCCTGGAACCGGTTCGTCGAGATCGCCGGCCGCGCGCTGCGCGCGACCGCACCGGTCCCGGCCCGATGACTCG
>Ga0114129_10011557_pt1 | contig 12573 bp, 6 predicted proteins | sample RhiMetdeltSRZDD1_FD_80071 | JGI IMG/M metagenome (GOLD analysis project Ga0114129, IMG submission 80071) | Populus rhizosphere microbial communities from Tennessee, USA - Rhizosphere MetaG P. deltoides SRZDD1 (version 2) (version 2) | ecosystem: Host-associated > Plants > Roots > Rhizosphere >...
CATGACAGTTCGACGAACAACCTGATCCGGCGCTATCGAAAATCAGCAGGATCACGATCATGATTGGTCACAGGGAGTTGTTCATGTCGCGTTGCGGCCGTACATTGGACGAAAAATGGAGGGTTTTCCTTTCTTGCGGCGTGAGGCGCAGAGAGATGTCCCAGTCGAGATGACCCAGGAGTAAGAAAAAACCACTAGATTCGCTCCCGAACCCCTCCGTGGGATTGAATCCGTTGATCGTGGGAGCGAACGAGCTACTGACCCCCTACAAGCGACTTGTAGGCAATGCATCTAAAGGACCAGGCAGAGCCACCAGGCGCTTTCCTTTCCAGCCGATTCCTCTGCACCTGCCAAGCTTTACAGTTCTGATTTCTCTATCCGAGAGGTCCTAGACAGATGCCACTCGCCCTCTCCGGGTTGCGGAGTGAAGGAGAAGTGGAATCCTCGCCTGCAGTTTTCTGGCGAATCGAGGTCGCGAAGCTGTATTATTCGAAAGCGATCGTCGTTGGGAGAGAGAAACAAACATGCACCTGGGAAGTGTTACGTGATCACGGCAATGGGGAACGACGCACGATTCGCGCCAGGGACTTTCTAACTAAGAGACAGGGAGCATCAGCAGAGCGAGGAGGGACTCATGCAAGCAACGCAAGCCATGACAGACAAAGAAATGACTCAACTCTGTATCAACACCATCCGCACCCTTTCGATGGACGCGGTGCAGCAGGCCAACTCAGGTCATCCAGGAACGCCGATGGCATTGGCTCCCGTCGTCTATTGTCTGTGGCAGCGCTTTCTGCGCTTTGACCCAGACCACCCGATCTGGCCCAATCGCGACCGCTTTGTGCTTTCAGCAGGTCATGCTTCGATGCTGTTGTACTCGATGCTGCACTTGACTGGCGTGAAAGCAGTCAATCCCAAGTACGAAACGCTGGGACATTTGTCTGTCACGTTGGAAGACATCCAGCGCTTTCGCCAACTTGACAGTAAATGTCCCGGTCACCCGGAATACCGTTGGACCTCGGGTGTCGAGACGACCACTGGCCCTTTGGGACAAGGTCTGGCCACCAGTGTTGGCATGGCGATCGCTGCGCGCTGGTTCGCGGGTACCTTCAATCGACCTGGCTTCGAACTGTTCGATTACGATGTCTATGCCCTGTGCGGCGACGGCTGCATGATGGAAGGGATTTCCGGGGAGGGTGCTTCACTGGCCGGGCACCTCAAATTGGACAACCTGTGTTGGATTTATGACAACAACCATATCACCATCGAAGGAAACACGGCGTTGACCTACAGCGATGACGTGGCTACACGATACCTGGGTTACGGCTGGAACGTGGTACGGGTGGGCGACGCCAACGATTTGGAGATGCTGGAACGCGCCTTCCGCACCTTCAAGAATGAGAAGGAGCGGCCCACGTTGATCATTGTCGATAGCCACATCGCTTACGGTGCGCCTAACAAGCAAGACACCAGCGCAGCGCACGGCGAGCCGTTGGGCGAACAGGAGATCAGACTGACCAAGCGTCATTACGGCTGGCCTGAAGACGCCAAGTTCCGCGTTCCTGACGGGGTGCGTGAGCACTTCCAGGCAGGAATAGGCGCGCGCGGGCAGGCCCTGCGGGACGCCTGGATGGCCAAGTTTGAAGAATATAAGAAGCAGTACCCAGAGCTCGCCGATCGAGGATATCGGATGCTGCGTCGCGAGCTACCGGAAGGTTGGGATCAGGGATTGCCCACGTTCGCTCCCGATCCCAAGGGAATTGCGACGCGGGACGCCTCCAGCCAGGTACTCAACGCGCTCGCCAAGAATGTGCCATGGCTGGTAGGAGGCTCGGCGGACCTCAGCCCCTCCTGCAAAACCCGCCTCACCTTCGAGGGTGCCGGCGATTTCAGCGCCGAGAATCCGGCGGGGCGCAACCTCCATTTCGGAATCCGGGAACACGCCATGGGCGCTATTCTTAACGGGCTTTCCCTCTCGAAGATTCGGCCGTTCGGCTCGGGCTTTTTGATCTTCAGCGATTATGGCCGGGCAGCGATTCGCTTAAGCGCCTTGATGGAAATTCCCGTAATTCACATTTTTACACATGATTCCATTGGAGTGGGCGAAGATGGGCCGACCCATCAACCCGTAGAGCATCTTGCTTCACTGCGCGCCATTCCGGGACTGGTCACGCTGCGTCCGGGCGACGCCAACGAAGTGGTCGAGGCTTACCGCTACGTCATGCAATTACACCACGAACCGGCAGTGCTGGTGCTGTCGCGCCAGGCCCTGCCAACACTTGATCGCAGTAAGTACGCAGCTGCGGGTGGCGTGGCGAGAGGCGCCTACGTACTGGCCGACGCCCCAGGCGGGAACCCCGAAGTCATCCTCATTGCCTCCGGCAGCGAAGTCAGTCTCGCCGTCCAGGCCCACGAAAAACTGCTCACGGAGGGCATACGCTCGAGGGTGGTTTCGATGCCGTCGTGGGACCTGTTCGACCACGAGTCGCGGGAATACCGGGAAAATGTGTTGCCTCCGCAGGTGAAGGCACGTGTCGCTGTGGAGCAGGCGTCAACCTTCGGATGGGAACGATACGTTGGTCTGGAGGGTCGCATCATCGGCATGAAAACATTTGGGGCTTCGGCTCCCCTTAAAGAGCTTCAGAAGAAGTTCGGGTTCGAGCCGGAACAGGTCGTGGTGGCGGCCAAGGAGATGCTGCGAAGGAAGTAGCCATACGTGGGCCTGGGGTATGAAAGGACTCCTGTGAAAATGGCTCCCCTCCTTGCCGCAGGCGCATAAAGGTGGGGCGTGGGGGAGCTCAGCTGGTTCAACCCCCCTGAAGTCCCCCCTTGTCCAAGGGGGGACTTTTTCATCCTCCGTGGTGCCGCCCAACGGCAAGATTGGCTCCTCTACCAACCGTTAACTTATGCATTTATCGATGTTCCTAGAGTAATAAGAGCTGGGGGAGAATGAAGCGGAAAGCCTTCCAAGAATCCTGTGCTTCACAGGGCATGCTCGGAGAAACAGAAGACCTATATAATCAAGCGCCCTGCGGCTTCCACTCGCTGGATGAGCATGGCTGCTTCGTTCGCGTGAATGAGACCGAGCTCCGGTGGCTGGGGTATACACGGGACGAGTTGATAGGCAAGAAGATCACCGATCTTCTCACACCCGAAAGTGCCGTGACCTTTCAAGACCATTTTCCCAGCTTCAAATTGCAGGGGTCTGTACGCGATCTCGAGGTGGAGCTGGTCTGCAAAGATGGCTCGATCTTGCCAGTTCTCGTAAGTGCGACGGCCGTCAGAGACTCGCGAGGCAACTTTGTCATGAGCCGCTCGGTTCTCTATGACATCACCGAGCGGAAGAGGGCCGATGAGAAGTTCAAGGAACTGCTGGAAGCGGCTCCAGATGCTTGGGTAGTGGCCAACCGGCATGGCAAGATCGTTCTCGTCAACACCGAAACGGAGAGGATGTTTGGGTACCAGCGGGATGAGTTGTTGGGACAGGACATTGAAATCCTGGTGCCAGAGCGCTTCCGCGATCGCCATGCTGGACATCAAGCGAACTACTTTACTCAGCCCAAAGTGCGCCGCATCGGGCCTGGCTTAGAGCTGTATGGCCGGCGTAAGAACGGCACGGAGTTCGCGGTCGAAATCACCCTTAGTCCTCTAAGAGCCGGTGAAGAACTCTTGGTTTCCAGCACGATTCGTGATGTGACCGAGGGCAGGCGGGTTGTCCAAGCTCTTCGCGAAAGCGAGGAGCGATTCCGCAGAGTATTCGAGGAGGGTCCCCTTGCATTGGCGCTGGTGAGCAAGGATTATCGCTTCCTCAAGGTCAACAACGCGTTTTCTCGATTGGTCGGGTACTCAACGTCCGAACTTACCTACATGTCTTTTGAGGACATCACACATCTGGATGACCGGCAAACCGACGCGGTTCTCGCAGAGCAGTTGTTCCGTGGCGAAATACCTTTCTACCAGATGTCTAAACGGTATGTGACAAAGAACGGTGCGACCATCTGGGCAAATTTGACGCGATCTGTCGTCCGCGATCAAAATGGCAATCCCCTTTACGCGCTCTCCATGATCGAGGACATCACCCAGCACAAGCGGATGGATGAGACCCTCCGCGACAGCGAGGAACGCTTTCGCGTGGCTCTCAAGAACTCGCCGGTTGTGGTTTTTAATCAGGACCGGGAGCTGCGCTACACCTGGATCAACTCGCCTGTTTTAGCCTGGGCCAGGTGCGAATACGTAGGCCATACCGACGCGGAAATCGTTGCAGGAGAAGAGGGCGCACGCCTCATGGCCATCAAGCAACGAGTCCTGGACACCGGCATTGGTATTCGTACGGAAGTAACGGTCACCTTCGAACATGAGACGCATTATTTCGACCTCAACGTCGAACCACTGCGCGACGCCGGGGGAACCGTGGTGGGCATTACCTGCGCCGCCACAGACGTGACTCCGCTTAAGCGGACGGCCGCAGAACGGGAGCGACTTGTCAGAGACCTTCAGGAAGCCCTCGACAGAGTGAAGCTGCTGAGCGGACTGCTGCCGATTTGCGCAGGCTGCAAAATGATTCGCGACCAGCAGGGAATTTGGCAACCCTTAGAACTCTACATTCGCACGCACTCGGAAGCTGAATTTACTCACGGAATGTGTCCACAGTGCTCTCAAGAATTCGGCTGGGGCTACCTGAACGAGTAACACCCACTCGGCGATCTTGTCTGGGAGAAGTACACCCACAGTTGTCCGACTGGAGAACGGAAAGACGCCCGAACAGCTGGCGGCCGCTGCAAGAGAGTTGCTTTGCAGGTAGACGGAGTCTTGCTGCAGTACTCAAGTGGAGAGCAGACCGATGACTCGGAAAATTCTCGCAGCCAGCGTTCTCGCCATGGGGTTAGGCACAGCAGCTGTTCACGGTCAGACAGACCCTCGAACATTCTTTAAGGATCGAATCAAGCTGACTGACAGCGAGGTCGAAACGATGGAGAAGGGGCAAGTCGTGACGAAGGTTCTCGCATCTGGTGACACGACCTACGGAATACTCGTCTTCGGCGGAGTGTACGTCAATGCGCCGATCGCAAAGTTTGCAGAGGTATACCGCGATGTGAGCAAGCTTGAGAAGGAGAAGGTATATCTCGCGGTGCAGCAGTTCAGCCGTATCGGTGCTCCACCCAAACTGTCTGATTTCGACCGCCTCGAACTCGAGCAGAAGGATATCGACCAACTGGAGCACTGTAAGCCTGGCGATTGCGACCTTCAGGTCTTTGACATAGTGGATTTCAAGAAGAGGGTCGACTGGAAGTCGAAGGATAAGTACGCGCAGGCGAACCAGCTCATGCGACAGCGGTTCTTCGAGGGGATGACACGCTACGTGGCGGGCGGGCTGAAGTCGCTCGGGAGCTATACCGACCGTTCGAAGCCTCTGAATCTCTACCAGGCCACCAAGGACATGGTCGACCGATCGTCCTACCTCCCCAAAGACAAGGCGGGAGAGATTTATCGTCACGTGCTCGAATATCCGGAAGGAAAAGTCGAAGGTGCGGAAGACATTTTCTACTGGGAGAAAATCAATTTCGGGCAGGAGCCCACCCTCCGTGTGAACCATGTGACGCTGTTTCCCAAAGGCATCGGAACGGTCAAACTTGTGGTCGCCAACAAGCAGATCTATTCAAGCCGCTATATTCGCGTAGCCTTGCAGATGTTCTACTGTGCTCCCGACGCGCAGAACCCGAACAAAAGCGGATTCTTCCTGGTCGAGATGAACGATTCGCGAATGCCTGATTTTGGCAGTCTGAAGCTCAGCATTGTCCGAAAGATTGCAACCGGAAAAGCCGTCGAAGGAACACGCGACACTTTGGAGATTTACCAAAGAAGAACCACCGCTAAGTGACCAGTGGAAGCGCAGCGCCGCATGCCAAAATGATTCCGCTCGAGAGTGGTTTCGATGCCCATCGTGGGACTTGTTTGACCACCAGTCGCGGGAATACAGGGACAGTGTGCTGCCACCGCAGGTGAAGGCGCGCATCGCTGTCGAGCAGGCCTCGACCTTTGGCTGGGAGCTATACGATGGCCTGGAGGGCGGCGTCATCGGCATGAAGACATTTAGGGCCGCTTAAAGAACTTCAGAAGAAGTTCGGGTTCGAGCCAGGGCGGGTGGCAGCAGCTGCGAGAGAGTTGCTGGGCAAGTAGGGTCCGGGTCGGGCGTAGAACCTATCGTGGAGGCAGGCAGATGATTCGCAAAATCCTGGTAGCATGCGTTCTCACTTTGGGACTAGGCACGGGGCTCGTTCGCGGCCAGACAGATCCTCGCCCATTTCTTAAGGAGCGCATCAAGCTGACGGATAGCGAGATCCAGACGATGGAAATCGGCCAAGTCGTGATCGAGGTGCTCGCATCCGGTGATACAACCTACGGCATTCTCATCTTAGGTGGGGTGTACGTCAATGCGCCGATCTCAAGACTTGCGGAAGTCTGCCGCGATATCAGCAAACTCGAGGGCGAGAAGGGATATATCGCAGTGCAGGAATTCAGCCATGCTGGTACTCCACCTAAGCTATCTGATTTCGACCGACTTGACCTGGAGCGGAGGGATATCGACCAGTTGGAGCGCTGCAAGCCTGGCGATTGCGAGTTTCAGGTGTTTGACATTGTGGGTTTCAAGAAGAGGGTCAACTGGAAGGCAAAGGATAAGTATGCGCAAGCGAACCAAATCCTGCGTCAACGGATTTACGAGGGGATGACACGCTACCAGGCTGGCGGCCTGAAGTCGCTCGGGAGTTATACCGATCGGTCGAAGCCCCTGAATCTCTACCAGGCCACCAAGGACATGGTCGACCGATCGTTCTACCTCCCCCCAGACAAGGCGGGAGAGATTTATCGTCACGTGCTCGAGTATCCCCAGGGAAAATTCGAAGGGGCGGAAGACATCTTCTACTGGGAGAAAATCGACTTCGGGCTGGGGGCCACCGTGCGTGTGAACCATCTGACACTGTTTCCCAAAGAAATGGGCCCGATCAAGCTGGTGGTCGCCAACAAGCAGCTCTATTCAAGTCAATACATACGCGTGGGCTTGCAAATGTTCTACTGTATCCCCGACACGCAGAACCCGAACAAGGCCGGGTTCTTTCTGATTGAAATCAACGATTCCAGAATGCCTGATTTGGACTCATCAAAGCTCGCGATATTCCGGAAGGTGGCCACTGCCAAGGCTCTCGAAGGAACCCGCGGCAGGTTGGAGATTTACCAAAGGAAAGCGGTCGGCAAGCAGCCATGACTCCGGTCCCAACAATCGGCCGAAGCTCTCCTCTCGGACCTACGGTCGGGGACGGTGGCGTAAATTTCAGTTTTTTCTCCCGAAGCGCCACAGGGATGGAGCTGCTGTTCTTCGACAGGGTGGATGATGTCAGGCCGGAGCGTGTGATTCACCTCGATCCCTCCACCAACCGTAGCTACCACTACTGGCACGTGTTCGTGCCGGGCGTGCAGCCGGGGCAGATCTACGGTTGTCGAGTTGAGGGACCGTTCGACCCTGCGGATGGGATGCGCTTCGACCGTACCAAAGTCCTGCTTGACCCCTATGGACGAGGTGTGGTTGTTCCCAAGAATTACAGTCGCCACGCCGCCGAAGTCGAAGGCGACAACGCCGCGACGGCGATGAAGAGCGTAGTAGTGGATTCGCACAGGTACGATTGGGAAGGCGACGCACCGCTAACACGGCCCTCGTCGCGGACTGTCATTTACGAAATGCACGTGCGTGGCTTCACCCGCCATCCCAATTCCGGCGTCGCTGAGAAGAAGCGTGGCACCTTTGCCGGTCTAATCGAGAAGATTCCATATCTCCAGCAGCTTGGCGTTACGGCGGTTGAACTGCTGCCGGTGTTTCAGTTCGATGCCCAGGATTGCCCGCCGGGACGGGTGAACTACTGGGGCTACGCGCCGGTCTCGTTCTTTGCACCGCACCAGGCCTACAGTTCACGTCAGGACGCCCTCGGCCCGGTGGACGAGTTTCGCGACATGGTCAAGGCGCTGCACCGGGCGGGCATCGAGGTCATTCTCGACGTGGTGTTCAATCACACCGCTGAAGGCGACCATCAGGGGCCGACGCTTAGCCTTCGAGGTTTTGATAACAGCGCCTACTACATCCTCGAACCGGACCGCTCACGTTACGCCAACTTCAGTGGCACCGGGAATACGCTCAACGCCAACCACCCCATTGTCCGTCGCATGATCCTGGACAGTCTCCGCTATTGGGTGGAGGAAATGCACGTGGACGGCTTCCGATTCGACTTGGCCTCGATCCTGGCGCGCGATGCCTCCGGTCACGTTCTGCCGCACCCGCCGGTGCTCTGGGATATCGAGTCGGATCCCGCGCTGGCTAGCACGAAGCTAATCGCTGAGGCGTGGGATGCGGCAGGCCTGTATCAGGTGGGCAGCTTCATCGGAGACAGTTGGAAGGAGTGGAACGGACGATTCCGCGACGATGTCCGCAGCTTCTTCCGCGCCGAGGAGGGTTCGGCAAGGCGGGTTGCCGACCGCTTAGTCGGCAGCCCGGAGATTTACGGTCACGAGGAGCGGGAGGTGGAGCAGAGCATTAACTTCGTAACCTGTCACGACGGCTTCACGCTCAACGACTTAGTTTCCTATAACCAAAAGCACAACGAGCAAAATGGCGAGGCCAACCGCGATGGTATGAACGACAACCGGAGCTGGAACTGCGGGGTCGAGGGCCCAACCGATGATCCCGCTGTGGAGAAGCTCAGAAATCGGCAGGTGAAGAATTTCCTGACGGTGACGATTCTCTCGCTGGGTGTACCCATGATTCTGATGGGCGATGAAGTGCGGCACACACAACAGGGGAACAACAATGCCTACTGCCAGGACAACGAAACCAGTTGGTTCGACTGGACGCTACTGGCCAAGCATGCAGATGTGCATCGGTTCGTGAGGCTACTCATTGCACGACGCTTGCAGCGCGAGGTAGAGCACGAGCGCCGGCGCCTGAGTCTGAACCAGTTGCTAGAGGCGGCCAAAAAAAGCTGGCACGGCGTAAAGCTGAACCAACCAGATTGGGGCGCTTCGTCGCACAGCCTGGCGTTTAGCGCCGAGCTCGCGAAGGAAGGATTGCTCTTCCACCTGATCCTGAACGCCTATTGGGAACCGCTCGAGTTTGAGCTGCCCCTCGTGGAGCAGGACAACGGAAACGGGTGGCGCCGATGGGTCGACACCGGCCTCAACTCACCACAGGATATCGTCGAGTGGCAGACAGCGCCGCTAGTTCCAGGTTATTCGTATCGGGCCGAGCCTCGCTCCGTGGTAATGTTGTACGCAAGTCTTGAAGAGGCCATAGAGCATCAATGAGTTCTTAGCTACGCCTTGAGCGTCGCCGTCGGGATCGGCCACCCTAGCTGACTCTAGCGTGCTCTCGCCCCTACTGTGGTGAAGCGCTGCCGTCACATTCTGGTAAGGACGCCATCGCCAGACCTGGCACTCATGGATGTCCGCCTGAAAGGTGAAGTAGACGGCATTGCGCTGCTGGCACAATCCGGGAGCGCTTCCTCTTTGGGGTAACGGCGAGTCAGGACGACTTCGAGCTATGTGCGGCGGGATGCCGCGAAAGGAGCTTCTGCATGTCAGACAACCCGCGGGAAATTCCGCTCACTTCCGCCCAGTGTGGGAGTGGAGCTGAGAGTGAGGAGGACAGAGACGCAGCCAGAGTTTCCAAAGTCGTTTTCGACTACGCTGGGCGCATTGGACAGGAACGGGACCCCGAGCGTCTACTCGAACTGACGGCCGGCTTGGCCCGCGATGTGGTCTCGGCCGATCGCTGCAGCATCTGGCTTTCCGATCCCGTCAGCGGCGAGCTGTCAACACGGGTGGCTCACGGTGTGGGCAAGATCCGCCTTCCTTCCGGGCAAGGACTGGTCGGGACCTGCGTCCGAACCGGCGAGGCAGTGCTGGTTAACGATACCGCTACGGATCCCCGTTTCTCCGCGGCCGTCGACAAGGGGAGCGGCTATCGTACGGAGTCTGTCCTCGCAGTTCCGTTGCGCACCAGCCGTGGTGAGGTCATCGGAGCTTGCCAGGTCCTCAACAAGCCCGGCGGCTTCCAACCCCGCGACGTGGACCTCGTCTGGTTGGCGGCGTCCTACTCAGCTACGGCCATTGAGACCCAACGGGCGCAGCAGGAACTCGAACTGGCCCGAAAGCTGCAGAGTGAACTCGAGATCGCCCGCGAAGTTCAGCGCCACCTCTTTCCGAAGTACCCGGCGCAGTCGGCCAGCCTGGACTTTGCGGTGAGCTGTCTCCCGGCACAGGCGGTGGGTGGAGATTACTACAACTACTGGCAGGGGTCTGATGGCACATTCCACTTCGCCCTGGGCGACGTATCCGGCAAAGGCATTGCAGCAGCCTTGCTGATGGCGAGCATCCAGGCGACGTTGAACGGTCTCGGAGCACGGGGCAACCTGGCTATCGAGCACATGATGGGTGAACTTAGCCGCAGGGTGCTCGAAGGCAGCATGCCCGAGCGCTACACCACACTGATCCTGGGCGTCTATGAGCCGCTTGGACACAGGCTAAGCGTGGTAAATGCCGGTCACGTACCGCCCGTGCTCATCCGTAACGGTCAGGTAATCAGGTTTGAAGTAGGAGGCTATCCGGCGGGGCTCCTCCCCGACAGCCAATATGACAGCAACAGCATGACCATCGAACCGGGCGACCTGCTGGTGTGCGTCTCCGATGGCCTTAGCGAAGCCATGAACCCTGAAGACGAACTCTGGGGGGAGGACGCCATCATAAAAATTGCCATCGACGCTGCAACCCAGGCCGAAGCGGCGGCAACAGTTGCCGAACGCCTCGTCCTGGGTGCGCAGGCGTTTGCCGCCAGCGCGCCGCAGCATGACGACATGACTGTGATGGTGATGCGCTTCACGCAGTAGTGCCGCGTGGCTACCCATGATTGGCCATTGGGTAACACCTTCGTGTGCGTTTCACTGTTCCGGGCAGCGTCCCCATGCCAGGCCTTCAGAGGGGACTCCTCTTCTCCTCCAACTGTAGTCCCAGGCAACTGGTTTACCTTACTATTGAAATTCACAAAATATCGTGACCCTCCGCTGGCCTTTGCGGCCTCTCCCGCGGGGAGAGGGTGGCGCCGACCGCCGGTGAGGGGAACACGAGAGGAAAACGGAAGCGTCTTCTGTCACTTTATTATGAAATGATGAATAGCATGGACCAAAGTCTGGTATCAACTACCAGATAGTTTCTCGTTAGCTTGGCGCAGACGTGCCAGCAAGAGTCGAATAATGCCCTGCATGATTTCGGGACTGCTACGCATCACGTCGAGGAACTGCTCACGATCGACCTTGATCATCGTCGTGTCTTCCAACGCGGTGGCACTGGCCGAACGGGGCGAACCGTCAAGAACCGCCATCTCGCCGAGAGATTGCAACCTGCCGAGAACCGCCAGCTCGCGCTCACCTTTGTGAATGCGAACCGAGCCTCCAATGATGATGTAGAGGCAGTCACCGTAGTCGCCTTCCCGGAAAATCAATGTTCCCGCAGCAACTTCCGTTTCCTCGGCGATCCCGGCGACATAAGACAGATCCTCCGCAGAGATCTCCTTGAATAGACCGACCGATTTCAGCAGGATGGTTTTCTCGAGTGTGGTAAACATCTCAGGGGCCTCTTGGGTCATCAGGTGGTAAGGAGCTATCGTCGCGGCCAACGCCGGCCTCCGCCGAGCGCAACGGATTAGTGTCTCCGACACCAGCGGCGAAGCGGGAATGCGGTTCCACTTGATCCAGGCCGTGGCCCCGTCGACGGTTTCGAGAGAGTAATCCAATGCGATCGCTGACAGCCACTCATTGTCCGAATGAATGGCGTTCTGCAGCCATTCCTCGATCTTTGAGGGCATGTCTGGGAAATACTTCCTACCGGTGGCGGCGCGCTCTTCCAGCGGGATAGGCTCGAGAAGAGAAGCGATTTGCCGGCGTTCCGCCGCCGGCAGAATCGCATCTAGCAACTCCAGTACGAATGGGAGCCTCGCCCGGTCGCCGGTGAGAAAGATCTGAATGCAGGTGTCCACCGGCGCATCCGGGCGCTTGAGCGCAGCCAGACGGATCAGGGCTGGAAGGATCTGTCGCAGAGAGTTGTCCAGATAGTCGCGGAGCAATGCGGTGTCCTGACCATTGGGCAGCAGACGCAGTGCCTGGGTCAACCCATAGGCCGTCCCTGCCAACATCTTCCAACGGTCGTTCACCATCATCCGATAGTCGTCCGGCGGCGGGCCCCTTCGTCTCACCCACAGCAGCACATCCGAGGCGTCCCCGGATATGGAGGGCTGATGCGCTTCCATCACTTCGAGCAGAACCGGGTAAGCCTGCGGAACCGGGCACGAACGGAGGGCGCGCACGAGCAACCTCCGCTCGGCAAGAGCAGACTTCCGCTCCAGTGCGGCGGCGAGCGCAGCCAGGCTGGCGCTCGCCGGAAAAACAGCCAAGGCACTCCGAGCGGCGAGCCTCAAGTCCGGCGTCTTCAGGCACTCGACGATCTGTGGGACATACCGTTCATCGGGCAATTGGACTGCAA
>Ga0114129_10011559_pt1 | contig 12572 bp, 9 predicted proteins | sample RhiMetdeltSRZDD1_FD_80071 | JGI IMG/M metagenome (GOLD analysis project Ga0114129, IMG submission 80071) | Populus rhizosphere microbial communities from Tennessee, USA - Rhizosphere MetaG P. deltoides SRZDD1 (version 2) (version 2) | ecosystem: Host-associated > Plants > Roots > Rhizosphere >...
CGGGCACCACGGCAACGGCGGGCGGTCTGGTGTTCTCGGCGCTGCAGGACGGGTGGGTCGTCGCCTACAACGACGAGACACTCGAGGAACTGTGGCGGTTCAACGTGGGCACGCCGCTGAAGGGTGCGCCGGTCACCTATGCGATCGGGCCGAAGCAGTATCTGGCCGTGCAGTCCGGCGGGCGGCACCTCCATCCGATCAAGTACGACAAGCTCGAGAACTCCAGCTACCTGTTCGTGTTCGCGTTGAACTGAATCTAACCGGGGCTCCGCCCCGGACCCCGGCTCGGTCGCTCGCGGGGCCCCCTACGCCCCGCTCCGCTCCCTCGCAGGCGCGCCGTGCGCGCCTGCCAGCCTTTGCCGCGTCACTTGTACTCGCGGCACGCGTCGACGTCCGAGCCCCAGTACTCGATGCACTTCGCACGATCCATCGGACCCTTGCCGACGACCTTCTGCATCAGGAAGTCGGCGAGGAGATCGATCTCGCGTGATTGAAACGTCGCCGGCGGATCGGGCATCGGCGACTTGAGATCGGCTTTCTTCATTCCATAACAGCGGCCGTCGCTGTAGGCAAACTTGTCGAACGCCGGCATGCCGGTGCCGGGCCGTCCACATTTGATCGTGGTAATCAGCCTCGCGCGGTCGAGTCTTGTTTCGCGGAGGTTCGAGCCATCCGGCATCTGACTGTCCATCTTCCGACCGTCACCTGCCCAGCCGTGACAGGCCTGACAATCTCCTTTCTGCAGGTACAACCTCATGCCCTCGGCCACATCGGCGGCATCCGGTGCTTGTGGGTCGGTGGTCGCCGCACGGCTCGCCTGAACGGCAAGCAGCGCAGTCAGCGAAAAAGTTAATAGATAACCCGTGCGCATGCGGGGGCTCCTCGACCTGGCCATTCTAGTGCCGGTCTGTCGTAAGCCCACCAGCCATCACGATCGAGAATGTTGCTCCACTCCACATCGCTCCCTCTGACATATGAAGTCAAGACGGATCTACCTCGATCGGCGTAAGCTACACCGCACTCGCCGCGATTGACACTCCGGGGGCTGCAATGTCGACAACTTCGTGGCTGCTGGTCCTGCAGATGACCGTGGCGATCGAGCCCACGGCCCGTCCCAAAGTGACCGCGCAGGAGGTGGCGCGCGGCCGATCGCTCTTCGAGGCGCAATGCGCCTACTGCCACGGCGCCGACGGCGACGGCGGCAGGGGCGCGAACCTCGCGCGCCCGGCGCTCCGCCGCGCGCCGACCGACGAAGCATTGTTCCGCGTCGTCAATCGAGGCGTTCCGGGAACCAGCATGCCGGGCAACGCGATGAGCGCGCGTGAGACGTGGCAGGTGGTGGCCTTCGTTCGTAGCCTGGGACGCGTGAAGCGCGAGCCGCTTCCCGGCAATGTCGGGCGGGGCGCGCAGGTGTACGACGCTGCCGGCTGCGCGGCGTGCCACACAGTCCGCGGACGCGGCGGTCCCGACGGTCCTGACCTGACGGACGTTGGCGCGCGATCCAGCCCGGCGTACATTCGACGGTCGATCGTCGATCCGCAGGCCGACGTGCCTGTCGGCTTCAAGCAAATCCGGGCCGTGACACGCGAAGGCCGGCGCATGACGGGCGTCGTCGTCAACGAAGACACGTTCTCGATCCAGTTCCGCGATGCAGCCGGGACGCTGCACTCCTACTTCAAGGAGGAATTGGCGGAGGTCGCAACAGACCGGCGTACGACGATGCCGGGTTTTCGGGAGCGGCTCGAGCCAACGGCGCTCGATGACCTCGTGGCGTATCTCGTATCGCTGGAGGGAACGCGATGAAAGCCGTGCCGGCGATCCTCCTCGCGCTCCTGTTCGCCGTCGAACTGTCGGCCCAGTTGACGTACGACCGTATCCGACAGGCCGTACGCGAGCCGGGCAGCTGGCTGACCTATCACGGCACATACGACGCACAACGATTCTCCGCGCTCGACGAGATCAATATCAAGAATATCCAGCAGCTGCGTCCCGTCTGGATGTACCAGGTTCAGGGACGCCATCACTTCGAAACGACGCCGCTGGTCTTCGACGGCGTGATGTACCTCACGGATCCGCCCAGCGACGTCGTCGCGCTCGACGTCAGGACCGGGCGGCCCCTGTGGGCGTATCGGCGGAGTCTGCCGGACGATCTGCGCGCGTGCTGCGGCGACGTCAACCGCGGCGTCGCAGCGCTGGGGGATCAGATCTTCGTTGCGACAATCGACGCGCACGTCGTCGCGCTCGACATGCGGACCGGACGCGTTCGATGGGACGTCGAGGTCGCCGACTACAAGAGCGGCCATTCGCTGACGTCCGCCCCGCTGGCGGTGAAAGACAAAGTGATCGTGGGAATGGCTGGAGCGGAGTACGGCGTTCGCGGGTTCCTCGACGCCTACGACGCCGCGACCGGCAGGCGCGCGTGGCGCTTCTGGACCGTGCCGGGTCCTGGCGAGCCCGGCCACGAGACCTGGAGCGGCGACAGCTGGAAGCGAGGCGGCGCGACGACGTGGGTCACGGGCGCGTTCGATCCTGAGACGAACCTGGTGTATTGGGGTACCGGCAATCCGGGTCCCGATTTCATAGGGGACGTCCGCGCGGGCGACAACCTGTACTCGGATTCACTGATCGCCGTGGACGTCGACACCGGTGCGCTGCGCTGGCATTTTCAGTTCACTCCGCACGACGTGAACGATATCGATGCGACGGAGATCCCGATTCTGATCGACGCCGATTTCCGCGGTCGACCGCGCAAGCTCCTCCTCTTCGCGAACCGCAACGGCTTCTTCTACATCTTCGATCGCGTCACGGGCGAGTACCTTCACGCCAGGGCGTTCGCGCGCCAGACGTGGGCGAAGGGGCTCGATGCGAAAGGCCGGCCCATCCCGAATCCCGACACGGTGCCAAGCCCGAAGGGCGCTCTCGTCTATCCAGATGATGATGGCATCACGAACTGGTTCAGCCCGTCGTACAGCCCGCAGACGAAAACGTTCTATCAGAACGTGCGAGAGAAAGGCGGCATCTACTTTCGGAACGAAGCGGTGTACCAGCCCGGACGCATGTACCTGGGCGCGAGCAAACGCGCCGTTCCTGACGAAGAGCCGTGGGGCGCGCTGCGCGCGCTCGATCCGCTGACCGGCGATGTCAAGTGGGAATTCAGAGTGACGACGCCTCCGTGGTGCGGCCTGCTGTCGACGGCCGGCGGACTGGTGTTTTCCGGCACCATGGAAGGGACGTTCTTCGCCCTCGACGCCGAGTCGGGCAAGCTGCTCTGGAGATTTCAAACTGGCGGCGCGATCTGGTCGAACCCGATCAGCTATCAGGCCGGTGGCCACCAGTACATCGCAATCGCGGCGGGCAGCGCGCTTCTGGTGTTCGGGCTGCCGGCGTCAGAGTCGCGATGATCACGAAACCCGGCCCCGCGTGTGCGGCGGCTTCTCGTCGTCAGTCAACTGCAATTTGACCAGGAGCTCGAGAAATCGTGCGTCATCCCGAACCGGATCGAAGAGTGGATCGGCGCCAATTGCGAGCAATTCAGGCGAGCGCATTTGCCAGCAGCGCTCGAGATAGTCGATCGCCAATTGCCGCTCGCCCAACAGCCGGCTGCGACAGTCGACAGCCGACTGATTCTGCCGCCTGGAGACTGAAAAAACATCAGTCGACTGTCTACAGTCGGCAGTCGTGGCGATCCAGTCAGTCAGCTGTCCGCAGTCTCAGCTCCCGTGCGACAGCTGGCTGCGACAGGTGACTGCTGACTGATTCTGCAATCCCCGACTGCCGACAGCCGCCTGGAGACTGAAAAACAGCCAGTCGACTGTCTGCCGTCGCACGCGTCTGCCGAATGAGATGAGGAGGCTGGCCACGCATCTACATCCGGGACGGCGCAACGCTCAGCGGGCAAACGTGATGACGTGAAAGTTGCGGTACCCGAGGCCGAAGATCGTATTCGCTTGACGGCAATGAATATGGTCGAGAGCGAAGATGTTACGGGTCGCCTCATCGCCAACCGCCCTACCGAGGATGGTGCCGTCGGTCTCGAGTTTGTAGATTTCTGCGGCGGGCGCCCGCGTATTTCGTTCGCTCTTGTCCGGATTCGACACGCTGTACAGGAACTGGCGCGGTCCGTTCGTGATGCAAATCGCCCAGGGCGTTCCGATATTGCCGTACACGCCGCGGAAGTTCAGGTTGTTGTCGAAGACCTGAATGCGCGCGTTGCCGCTGTCGGCGACGTAGACGTTCCCGCTGGCATCGGTCGCCATCGAATGCGGACCATCCAATTCGCCGGGCCGCGAGCCTCTCTGGCCCGTCGCCGCTAGGAATCGGCCGCGTGAATCGAACTTGAGGATTCGAGGCCGATCGCCGGCGTCCGTGACGAACACATGTCCGTCCTTGTCCCAGGCGATATCCGCCGGTTTGTCGACGTTCCCCCGCGCGGCCGGCCCGCGAGGTGGCTCGCCGGCCTCGGCGGTCTCCTGCGCTTGCTGTCGGCCGAACCGCAGGAGCACCTGTCCGTCCGGGCTGATTTTGAAGATTTCCTGCGCCTCGGACGACACGGCCCAGATGTTGTCGCGCTCGTCGACACGAATGGAATTCAGAACGGGAAGGTTGTCGCCGAGGCTCCGGACGTACGGCAAATATCGTCCCGGTATACCGGTTCGTGGCTCGGGCTGGCTTCCGGAACCCGCGCTGGGCGTGCTTGGAGCCCATTCGAGGAGTTGAAAGGCGGCTCGCGTGGCACCGCTGTATGACACCAGGAGGTGGTTCTGGGAATTCGTCGCGGCGGCCAGCCAGGTACCGTAAGTAAACGCGCCGAGCGCATCGATTCCACCGCGCCAGATGCCGAACCCCGAGGTTTCGTACGGCAGCCTTGGGAGGTAGATCTCAGAGTTCGCAATCGGCTTCGCACCGTTGCGACCGCCGGCGATCAGCACGGCGCCATTTCCGAGCCGCGTCGCCGTGTGGCCAGCCCTGGCAGCGCTCATGTCCCAGCTGCGCTCTTCAGCGCCGGTCCGGAGATCAAACAAGCGGACCGAGTCGAGCGCAACGTTCGACGCGGAGAATCCGCCAGCCACCATGAGGGTGCCGCCGGGAAGAACGGTCACCGACGGACAATCCTCGGGTGTGGCTCTCGCAAGAACAGAGTCCCGTCGAAGCGCCCCTGCAAACAGTCGCCCCTGACCCTCGCACGGCGCGTCAGCGAGCGACCGTGGATCGCCCAGCGATGACCACGCTGATGTTCGCGGGTCGTACACGCTCGTAGCGGCGCCGCTCACGAGGATACGACTGTCGCTGAGACGCGCTGCAACGTTGAAGAGCGCGGGCGCCTCGATCGGAGACGTCTGGGACCACGTGTTGCTGGACGGATCGAACAGCGCGGCGGAACTATAGACGGCCCCGCACGCTGTTCCGCCACCGACGACCAGGACGCGGCCGTCGTCGAGCGTGACTGCCACCGTGCCGCGGCCCACCGGCACCGGAGGGTTGGAGGTCATCGACCATCGATCGGTCGCCGGATCGTAGAGCTCCGCCGCCTGCACCGGCTCGCACGACGAAGTGAATGGAACGCCGCCGACGACGAGCACGCGGCCGTCATGAAGCAACGTCGCGCTGTGACCAAGACGTGGTATCAGGTTGGCTGCCGCGACGGACCATATGCCGGTGATAGGATCAAAGATCTCGGCGGCACCAATGGCCTGCCCGCGCTCATCCGACCCACCACTCGCCAGCACCCGACCATCGATGAGCAGCGTCGCCTGATGTCCGCTTCGCGCGACGAGCATCGTCGCTGTCTGACTCGCCGTCTCGAGATCAGACGTGCTGACCGCGCCGAGAGAGACGAGGAGCGAGAGCAAAAGCCGTGTGCACGGTGGAGCGGTATTCATGACGTGAGTCGGGCCGTTGGCAGTCTCGGACTGCGACAGCCGGCTTATGACCGACTCGGTCCACCGGTCATGACACGTCTGTCCCGACGCGCATTCTACGCCTGCAGGTACAATCCGGCGCGATGATACGAAAAGCTGTGTACGCCGCCACCGCCCTGACAGCCATCGGGTGTGGTTCTGCCTTCGCCCAATCGGTTCGCGCGGTTCCGCGTCCGCCCGTGATCAAGATCACGCCCGAAGACGGGAGCGCGGCGCCGGACGGCTACGCACCAATCCCGCAGTGGCTGGGCCAGACGCGCGCGCCGCGCCCGGCGAAGACTGCGGAGTACAAGGTCGAAACGGCCGTCGAAGGGCTCACGGGGGCGTTCTGTTTCAGCTTTCTCCCCGACGGCCGCATCCTCGTCGGCGAGCGCAGCGGGCACATCAAGATCGTCGGCACGGATGGCAAGGCCTCGGAGGTCGCCGGGCTGCCGACGGACATCTTCGTGCGCGGCGGCCAGGGGCTGTTCGAAGTCCGCGCGGATCGCGGGTTCGCCTCGAACCGCACGGTCTATCTCACCTACACCGTGCTGCCGGACGGCAGCGACACGAGCGCCTTGCCACGAAACCCCGGCGTGCTGCTGGTCGCGAGCGCGACGTTGTCGGCCGACGGCTCGCGGCTCGAGCACGTCACGCGACTCCTGAACGCCGAAGGGACCGGAGGACGTCTCGTGCAGGCCGCAGACGGCACGCTGCTCGTCACGTCGACGATCCCGGCCGGCGTCGGCATCAACTCCGTGGACTGGCCGCAACCGCAGCAGCTTGACAGCAACATGGGCAAGGTCCTGCGGATCAACCCGGACGGGTCGATCCCGAAAGACAATCCGTTCGTGGGCCGCGCCAGTGCACATCCGGAGATCTACGCGCTCGGGTTCCGCGATCCGCAGGGCATCGCGATTCATCCGCGCACCGGCACACTCTGGACGAGCGAGCACGGCCCACGCGGCGGCGACGAGATCAACGCGGTCGCGAGAGGAAAGAACTACGGCTTCCCCGTCATCGGCTACGGCCGCGAGTACACCGGCAAGCCGATCAACGGCGACAAGACCGCGCAGGAAGGCATGGAGCAGCCGGTGTATTTCTGGACGCCCGACGTCGCACCGGCCGGCATCGCGTTCTACACCGGCCGCCTGTTCCCGGCGTGGAACGGCGACCTCTTCGTCGCGACCCTCGTCGGCCGCGCGCTCGTGCGCCTCGTCCTCAACAACGACCGCGTCGTCGGCGAAGAGCGCCTGCTGACCGAGTTGAACACGCGCATCCGCGGCGTGAACGAGGGTCCCGACGGCGCGTTGTACGTGCTCACCGATGGCGCCAACGGCAAAATCCTGCGACTCTCGCCAAAACGACCCTCGCCTTGATTCCCTTCGCGCTTCTAAGGTACGCTGTGCCTCCCCTAGCACTTCTTAGGGAATGAACGTGCATGATGGCGAAGATCGACCTGCCTCAAGGAACACTCGACCTGCTCGTGCTTCGAGTGCTGAGCGCCGGCGAGATGCACGGCTGGGGGGTCGCGCAGCGATTGAACATCGTGTCGCGAGAGGCGCTGCAACTTCAGGAAGGCACGCTCTATCCCGCTCTCTACCGGATGGAGGCAAGAGGCTGGATCACATCGGAGTGGGCGCCTTCGGATAACAACCGCCGCGCCAAGTACTACCGATTGACGAGAGCGGGGCGGAAGCAGCTGCAGGAGCAAAGCGCCAGTTGGGAACGTCTGAAGACCGCGATCACGCTCGTCATGCAGGATGCGTGAGCGGCAGCCAGGAGGCGGATGGATCGACTCCGGCAGATTCGCTTCAAGCTTCGGGCGCTCTGGCGTCGCCGTGCGCTCGACGCCGAGATGGCCGAGGAGATGCGCGCACATCTCGACCGGCTCGTCGCGGCCAATCGCGGCGAAGGCATGTCGCCAGCCGAGGCGCGCGCTCGTGCGCTTCGGCAGTTCGGCAGTGTGTCAAGCCTCGAGGATCAGTCGCGTGACGAGTGGCGGTTCCGCTGGGTGGAGGCCGTAGCCCAGGACTTCCGCTTCGCGGCGCGTCAGCTGTCTCGCAGTCCAGGTTTCGCCGTGACGGCCATCCTCTCGCTCGCGCTCGGCATCGGTGCGAGCACCGCGATCTTCTCCGCAGTCGACGCCATCCTCCTTCGAGATCTGCCATTGCCACAGGCCGACCAGCTGGGGATCGTGCGCATGGGGCCGCGGGACGGCGCGCCGGACAAGGGAATCGGACCGGCCATCACGGGAATCGGACCGGCGATCGCGCTCGAGATGGTGGAGCGCGCACGGACGTTTGCAGACGTCTCCCCTTTCACGTTGACCGAGTTCGACGTCCGTCAGGGCGCCGCGGCCGAACGTGTCGTTGGCATGCGCGTCGCCGCAAGCTTCTTTCGCACGCTCGGCGTCGCACCGCCACTCGGCCGTGACTTCCTGTCTTCCGATGATCAGCCTGGCTCAGAACGAGTGGCGATCATCGACAGCGCGCTCTGGCGACGCGCGTTCGGCGGGGATCCTGACGTGATCGGTCGCGCGCTGCAGCTGGCTGCAGAACGGGTCGTCGTCGTGGGCGTGATGCCCGAAAGCTTTCGTTTCCCGGAGCTGTTCGGCGCGACCTTCAAACCACAGATTTGGACGCCGTTGGCGTTCGCGCCCGGAGAGGCCGCGGACAGGGGCGCCAGGTACATGTCCCTGCTGCTCAAACGACGGAGCGAGTGGCCGTGGGAGGCCGTGCGGCGCGCGCTCGACACCATCGCGCGAGAGTACGAGGTGCGTGAGTCAGCGACATTCGGCAATCAGCAGCTGCGAGCGGTGCCGCTGCGCGAGCAGGTCGTTGCAGAGAAGCGTCCGATGCTCCTGCTGCTCTGGTCGGCGGTTTCCTGTCTGCTGCTGGTTGCCTGTGCGAACGCGGCGAATATCGTGCTCTCACGTACTACAGCCCGCGCAAGGGAGCTCGCTGTTCGATCGAGCATCGGCGCCTCCAGGGCGCGCCTGTTGTCTCAGCTCATCGTCGAGAGCTCGTTGATGGCGGTCATCGCAGCAGTCATCGGAATCGTGTTGGCGTCAGCGACGATCTCGTTGGGGCGTCAGGTTCTCGGGGAGTTCTTGCCTCGCGTCGACGAGATTGCGATCAATTGGCGGGTGCTGGCGTTCACGACGGGCACGACGTGGGTGACCAGCCTGATTGTGGGTCTGGTGCCCGCGCGGCGCCTCTCTGCAGTCGCACCGAGTGACGCGCTGAACCGGGCGGGCGCGCCGACCAGTATCGGGGGGCGCTGGACTACCACCTTGCGCAGAGTTCTACTCGTCGGCCAGATCGCCGTGGCCGTGCTGCTCGGCACGGTCGCACTGCTGCTCGGTCGAAGCCTCGAGGCGGTTTTGCACGCCGATCTCGGCTTTCAACCCGACTCGCTCCTCACGTTCCAACTGTCGATTCCCGACGGCGCGGTTCAGCGCGCAGAGGTGACGAGTCTCTACTCGGGACTCGCGGAACGCCTCAAGACTCGTCCACAAGTGATCTCGGTCGGGGCGTTGAATCTACTTCCGCTGAGCGGTGGCAGTTTCGGATGGGGCTTTCTTGTCCGCGACAAACCGCTTCCGCCGGGAACGTCGCTGCCCCACGCGGACGTTCGGATCGTGACGCCCGGAACGCTGGAGAGCCTCAGGATCTCAGTGCGCGCAGGGCACACGTTCGCCCCGAGCGACGCGGCCGACAACCTACCAGTAGCAATTGTGAACCAGACGCTTGCACGACACGTGTGGCCCGGCGAGAACCCGATTGGCAAGCAAATCAAATTGGCCGGCCCGGTCAAAGTCCTTCCGTGGATGAGCGTGATTGGCGTCGTCGAGGACGTCCGTTTCGAATCGCCGGACCGCGCAGTGGCGCCGGCGATTTATCGGCCGCAGGCACAGCATCCCTGGAGCAGCGGCATGAGCGTCGTCGTTCGAACGGTGGGGCCTCCCGCCGAAGTCATGCCTGCGGTGCGCGAGGAAGTCGCGAGTCTGGGGCGTGGCATCGCGGCGCTCAGCGTGCGTGAGTTCGATTTCTACCTGTCGCGGTCCGTGGCCGGCCGTCGCCTGGTCACGACGTTGGTCAGCGCGTTCGCGAGCGTGTCGCTCGCTCTCGCGCTCGTCGGCGTGTACGGTCTGTTTGCCTACGCTGTCACATCTCGGACCCGGGAGATTGGCGTGCGCATCGCGTTGGGCGCGGGCCGCGAGCGCGTCGTGTGGATGTTCATGCGTGACGCGCTTGTGCTGGGCTGTCTGGGTCTGGCAATAGGCGCAGTCGGGGTCTTTGCGGCGCGACGGCTGATTGCCACGCAGCTCTTCGAGATCCAACCGATGGACCCACCGACGCTGGCGCTCGTCGGTACCGCAGTGCTCGTGACGGCGCTGATTGCGTGCTATCTCCCTTCTGGGCGGGCAGCGGACGTCGATCCCACGCGCGCGCTTCGCACCGAGTGATGCGGCGGCAGCGAGTCGATCGTCGGCCGCTTGTGCGCGCACGGCACATCGGTAGATTTGACTGTGCACCCGATTCTCAGTGACAGGTCCCGGCGCCCGAATCGCGGGCCCCCATGCCGTCCGCAGGAACGAACTCCCACTGATAACCGCCTGCCGAAAGTGTGAATACTGCCACGCCCCACGCGGCGATCCGCACTTCACTATTCGGGCGAACGAACGGGAATTCGTACAGCGGCGCCCCGCCGGTGCCGACCACGAACTCGCGAATGCCCCGCGACGCGTTGCGAAGGCCGACGGGATCCTGGGGCGCAAACCGCTCGTAGGTGTGATCGTGACCGTTGATCACGATGTCGACGTCGAACTCGTAGAGCGTACGCCACACGTCGCGCATGTCGGGATTCTCGCCATGGGGTCCGGAGCTGAAGAGTGGACGATGCCAGTAGACCGCCGAGCAGAGCGTCCGATGTGTGGAGAGCTCGCTGCGGAGCCACTCCATCTGCCGCGTCCCCAACCCGGACGGGATTTCGCTGTTCAACGCGATGACGTACCAGGAACCGACGGTATAGCCGTAGTATCCAGCCCCGGCCGGGCCGGCATTGGCGCCGAAGTAATCGAAGTACGGGCCACCGCCGCCGCTGTAGTCGTGATTGCCCGGCACAGGCCTCGTACGAGAGCGGTGGCGTCCCCAGCTCGGGTCGTAGCAGCGTCGAAATTCCTCCGCCGTGCCGTTCATGTACGCGTTGTCGCCCGCGGTGAACACCGTGCCCGCAATGCCGTCGACCAGCCGCGCCGTCGCTTCGACGCCGGGACTCCCGCAGTATCCGATATCGCCGGCCCCGACCAGCACGCCGCTCGGCGCCGATCCGGATGGCATCGATTCGGCCGTGGGCGCAGCGGGAGACGAACAGCTGACTTCATCCAACAGGCTGAGAGCAAGGACGATCCGCCAGATTCGTCTCAAAAGAGTACTCCGCCGTCCGCCGTCAGAACCCGGCGCACTTGTGCTTCACGCGTGTCGGTTCAGGTGCCCGATGTGATGACCACCCGAAACCGGGCCTGGTTGCTCATCATGCGGTCATATGCTTCCGGTGCTTTCTCGAGTGGAAACGCCTCGGTCATGGGACGAACACCCGTCATCGCCGAGAACTTCATCGTGTCTTCGGAGTCGATCGATGATCCGGAAGGCCACCCGTAGATGCCGGCACGCCGACCGATCAAACCCGCCGTGTTGAGCGGGGTCGGCGTAAAGTCGGCGCCGAGCACGACCAGACGCCCGTCCAGCGAAAGGCCCCCAATCGTCGCGGCCATGGCCTGCGCGCTGGTCGCGGTTGCCAGGATAATCTTCGCGCCGCCCAGCTGCTGCAACCGCGCGGCCGGATCCGCGCTCGTGCTGTCGATATAGTCACGCGCGCCGAGTCGCCTGGCCAGCGGCTCCTTGTCTGTGCCGCGCGCGATCGCAATCGTCCGAAAGCCCATCTTCGAGGCGAACTGGACGCCCAGGTGGCCGAGGCCACCGATGCCGAGCACGGCCACGGTGTCTCCCGGAACGGCGCCGCTGTGGCGCAACGAGTTGAACGTGGTAATGCCGGCGCACATCAACGGCCCGGCGTCCACGGGACTAATCTCGTCGGGAATCAACGCCAGGCCCTCGACGGGCACCACCGCATACTCTTGATACCCGCCGTCCATCGTGATGCCCGTGACCTCCTGCCTCACACAGGCGATGAACGTCCCCCGACGACATGGCTCGCAATACCCGCAATACCCGCCGAGCCAACCCACGCCGACGCGTTGGCCCGGCTTCCACGACGGCACGTCCGAGCCGACCGCGTCGATGACGCCGGCGATCTCGTGTCCAGGCACGCGGGGATACTGAATGCCGGGCCAGTGGCCTTCCTTTGTGAGCGAATCGCTGTGACAGAGTCCGCACGCCTGCACTCTGACGCGTACCTGTCGCGGGCCGGGCTGCGGGATCTCTCGCTCGACCATCTCGAACGGTCCACCAGGCCTGCTCACCTGCACCGCACGCATTGTTGGCATATCGTCTCCGAGAGGACCTCGACTCAAATCGAGGCGACGCGCCTGGGGAAGATCTTATAACCGGCGCGGCGGTTTACCTGAGGGGTTCCTGGTCGAGGGAGTGCGTCTGCGTTTGACGAGCCTTGCGGCGTGTTCAGCGATGCGGCGGTCGTCGCCCGCTCAAG
>Ga0114129_10011560_pt1 | contig 12572 bp, 10 predicted proteins | sample RhiMetdeltSRZDD1_FD_80071 | JGI IMG/M metagenome (GOLD analysis project Ga0114129, IMG submission 80071) | Populus rhizosphere microbial communities from Tennessee, USA - Rhizosphere MetaG P. deltoides SRZDD1 (version 2) (version 2) | ecosystem: Host-associated > Plants > Roots > Rhizosphere >...
GTCGGCTGGGTGGGCCCGGATCCCGCCTATCTCTTCAACGCGGCCTCCTTCGTCGCCTCGGCGTTGCTGATCGTGCGCATCCGGCAAAACCTCGAGGAGGGTCAGGGGTCGAGTGAAGGTCACTGGCGCGACGTCGTCGAGGGGCTCTCGCTGCTCAAGAAGGCACCCGCCCTGCGTGCCGTCGTCGTGACGTGGAGCCTCGTCATGCTCGGGTCCGCCGGGGTCAGCGTCGCCGAGGTCGTGCTCGCGAAAGATGTCTTCGTTGCCGGGGACGCGGGATACGGGTTGATGCTCAGCGCGATGGGCGTCGGGCTGGTCGTCGGCAGCTACCTGGCCGGAACCTGGGTCGACTCGCGGGGCGTCCGCAGCCTCTACGCGACGTCGATCGCCGTCATGGGCCTCGGTGTCGGCGCGGTCGCCGCGTCGCCGGGCGTCTGGCTCGCGGCCGGGCTGCTGGTGTTCGCGGGCTTCGGCAACGGCTCCGCACTCGTCTGCAACGCGGTTCTCATCCAGCGCGGCGTGGCCGACATCGTGCGGGGGCGCGCTTTCACCCTCGCCATGAGCGCCAGCTTCGCCGCGCTCGGCGTGGGGATGATCGCGTCCGGCCCGTTGACCGACAGCCTCGGCCCGCGCGAGGTGTGGGGTCTGGCGGCGGCGCTCCTGCTGGTGGCGGCGCCGCTCTCGCTCGCTCTCACGCGGGGCGTCCGTCTCGCGCCGCCCGGGCCGACGCCCGAGCCGGCGCTTCCCTCGCAACAGCGCGCCTGATGCCGCGCACCTTTACCCGGTCGGAGCTCGTGGCGGGCGTCGAGGAGGGCGACCGCCGAGCGATCGCGCGCGCGCTCACGCTCGTCGAGAACGGCGATCCGGTCGCCTACGAGCTCGTCCGTGAGCTCTACCCGCGCACGGGTCGTGCCTACGCAGTCGGCGTCACAGGGCCGCCCGGGGCCGGCAAGTCCAGTCTCGTCGCGGCGCTTGTCGGGCATCTGCGTCCCCGCGGGCAGACGGTCGGGGTCATCTCCGTCGACCCCACGAGCCCATTCACCCGCGGGGCCGTGCTGGGCGATCGGATCAGGCTCGCCGACCATTTCCTCGATCCCGGCGTCTTCATCCGCTCGATGGCCACGCGGGGCCACCTCGGGGGGCTCGCGGAGGCGACCCTTCAGGCCGCGTTGATCCTGGACGCGTCGGGGAAGGACCTGTTGTTCCTGGAGACGGTCGGGATCGGGCAGAGCGAGCTCGAGATCGCAGAGGTCGCGGACACCGTCCTGCTGGTGCTCATGCCGGGCTCGGGCGACGCCGTGCAGGCGCTCAAGGCGGGGATCATGGAGATCCCGGACGTAATCGCGATCAACAAGTCGGATCACCCGCAGGCCCGAACCCTGCTCCAGGAAGTCAGAGGCGTGCTCGCGTTGACCCCCGACCGCGAGTGGAGCTCACCGATCGTGCTGACCGAGGCGCTCCGCGGCGAGGGCATCGAGAAGCTCTGGGATGCGGTCGAGTCGCACCGCGAGTTCCTCTCCGAGGACGGCCGCCTGGAGGAACGCCGCCGCCGAAAGCTTGCGGCCGAGGTCTTCTCCCTGGCGAGCGGTCGGGCGAAGGAGCACCTGGCACGGGCGGTCGCGGACGACCCGGAGCTCCGGCGGCTGCTCGACGCCGTGAAGCAGCGGGAGCTCGATCCGCTGACTGCGGTGCGCGAGATCGTCGAGCGGGTCTTTCGGCTGCCTTCCTCCTGAGCGCGTCCGGCGCGCGGCCCGTGCGTCGCGACTCGTCTACCGTGCGCTCATGGCGGCCCAGCCGACTCTGGCGGACATCCGCTCCGCCCGCGAGCGGCTGGCAGGCGTTGCGCGCACGACACCGGTCTACCGGTCAGAGACGCTCTCGCGGCTTGCCGGCAGAACGGTCTGGCTGAAGGCGGAGAACCTGCAGCGCACGGGCTCGTTCAAGGTCCGCGGCGCCGTCAACAGGATCGCCGCCCTCTCCTCGGACGAGCGCGCCGGCGGCGTGATCGCGGCCAGCGCGGGCAACCATGGACAGGCGGTCGCATGGGCGGCGCGTGAAGCAGGCGTCCGGGCGACCGTCTTCATGCCCGAGGACGCCGCGCTCGCCAAGGTGGAGGCAACGAAGACCTACGGCGCCGAGGTCGTGCTCGGCGGCGACTCGATCGACGAGGCGCTGGAGGCTGCTTCCGCTCATGCGATTGCCACGGGCGCCGTTGTCGTGCATCCGTTCGACGATCCGGCGGTCATCGCCGGCCAGGGCACGATCGGCCTCGAGCTCGACGAGCAGCTCGACGAGATCGAGACGCTGGTCGTTCCGGTCGGGGGCGGCGGCCTCTCCGCCGGCATCGCGCTCGCGTTTGCCGAGCTGAGGCCGTCCGTGCGCATCGTGGGCGTCCAGGCCGAGCGCTGTGCGCCGCTGGCCGGCGGCGAGCCGCTGGGCTACACGATCGCCGACGGGATCGCGGTGAAGCAGCCCGGCACGCTCACCCGGCCGATTCTGAACGAGCGCCTGGCCGACGTCGCCGTTGTTTCCGACGAGCAGCTCGCCGAAGCGATCGTGCTCCTCCTCGAGCGAACGAAGCTCGTCGTCGAGGGCGCCGGCGCGGCGCCGGTGGCTGCGCTGCTGGCGGGCATAGCGGGAGGCGACGGCCCGGTCTGCACGCTGCTCTCCGGAGGCAACATCGACGCGACGGTGCTCATCCAGGTGGCGCGCTACGGGCTCACGCGGGCGGGGCGATATCTCGTCGTGAGAACGCGGGTTCCCGACCGCCCGGGACAGCTCGGTGCGCTGCTGACGGGTCTCGCGAGCCACGGCGTCAACGTCGTCGAGGTGCAACACCACCGCGAAGGAGTCGACATCGACGTCTGGGAGACCGAGATCGAGCTCACGCTCCTGACCCGCGACGACGCGCACTGCGGCGAGCTGCTCGAGCTCATGACCGACTGGGGATACCCGGCGACGCGGGTTCGCTAGCGTTCACCGGCGGTGAGCGCGAGCAGCCCGTTCCCGGACGTCGATCGCGACGAGCTCGCGGCCGCTGCCACGAACTACACGGTCGGCACGACGCTGCTGCTCGAGAACGAGCGCGTGCGAGTGTGGGATCTCACGCTGCTGCCGGGCGAGAGCACGCCGTTTCACTGCCACCGGACGACGTACTTCTACCGGTGCGATTCCGGCGGGAGGTGGCGGGTGCGCAGCGCCGAGGGCGAGGTGGTCCAAGGCAAGGACGCTGCCGGCGAGGTGACCTTCCACGACCTGGCGCCGGGCGAGGTGCTCGTGCACGAATTGACGAACGTCGGCGACGCGCCGCTCCGCTACACGACGATCGAGCTGCTCGGGCCTCGCTAGGCCGGCCGCCCGGGGACGGCTCGGCGCGCGACGAAGCAGCGTGGGAGGCTGCGTTGTGGCGTCGGATTCGGTCTCCAGGTACAGCCTCAAACCCACCCCCCACCCGATTGGGCGGGGGCCAGAGGGTAGCCGTTGCCGAGCCACGATTCGTGCGCCAGGCGTGAAAAGAGCGTCGCGAAGGTGTGTCGAGTTTCGCGGAGCGGCGGCTCGGCCCCCGGTGCCCGCGCGCCCGGCTCGGCCTCAGGTACCGGGCGCTCGCTCCGCTACAGACCGAGCTGGCGGGCGATTACGAGGCGCTGGATCTCGTTCGTTCCCTCGCCGATCTCGAGCACCTTCTGGTCGCGGTAGAAGCGCGAGATCGGCGTCTCGCTCATGAAGCCGTAGCCGCCGTGGATCTCGAGCGCGTCGTTGACGACGCGGTTCGAGAGCTCGCCGGAGAACAGCTTCGCCATCGCGGCCTCGCGCGCGAACGGCCGCCCCTCGTCCTTCAGCCATGCGGCTCGCCACGTGAGCGCCCGCGCGGCCTCGATCTCGGTCGCCATGTCTGCGAGCTTGAACTGGATGGCCTGGAATCGACTGATCGGCCGGCCGAACTGCTCGCGCGTTCGCGCGTAGGAGAGTGCCTGCTCGTAGGCGCCCTGGGAGAGGCCGACCGCCAGCGCTGCGACCGAGATGCGGCCGCCGTCGAGAATCTCGAGGAACTGGCGGAACCCGGCGCCGCGCTCGCCGAGCAGGTTCTCCTCTGGCACGGCGCAATCGCGGAACGAGAGCTCGCGCGTATCCGAGGCGCACCAGCCGAGCTTGTGCAGCGGCGCCGAGACTTCGAGGCCGGGCGTGCCGCTGGACACGATGAGGTTCGAGACCTCGGGCTGACCGTCCCGCTCGCCGGTGACGGCGGTGATCGTCACGCAGGCGGTGATGTCGGTGCCGGCGTTCGTGATGAACTGCTTCGAGCCGTTGACGATCCAGCTCCCGTCACGGAGCTCTGCGCGCGTGCGGGTCGCGCCCGCGTCCGATCCGGCCCCGGGCTCGGTGAGGCCGAACGCCGCGAGGCGCCGGCCGGACGCGAGATCCGGGAGCCACGCCCGCCGCTGCTCCTCGGAGCCGAAGAGCAGAATCGGCATCGAGCCGAGCGACGTGTGCGCGGCCACCGTGATGGCGACCGAGGAATCGATGCGCGCCAGCTCCTCGACGACGAGCGCATAGGAGAGGGTGTCGAGACCGGCGCCGCCGTACTCCTCGGGGATGGGAACCCCCATCACGCCGAGCTCGGCGAGGCCCTCGACGACCTCGTAGGGGAAGCGATGCTCCCGGTCGAGCTCCTCGGCGATCGGCGCGATCCGCTCCTCGGCGAAGTCCCGGACCGTCCGCCGCAGGAGCTCGTGCTCCTCGCCGAGGTCGAGGTTCATCGGGCCGGGGCTGTGGAGCCCGCTCTGGCCCCGCCTGACTCGCCGAGCAGCCGCTGCGCGAGCTCGGCGATGAGACGCACGCCGTAGCCCGTCGCGCCCATGCCGGTGTAGTAGTCGCCCCGCGTCCGGTCGAGGTACGCCACGCCCGCAATGTCGAGATGGGCCCAGGGGCCTTCGCCCGCGAACTCTTGCAGGAACCTCGCCGCGTAGACGGGGCCGGCCTGCCGCAGGTCGGACGAGTTCTTCATGTCGGCGAACGTCGAGCGGAACAGCCGCTTGTACGTCTCGTGGATGGGAAGGCGCCACGCGTGATCGCCGGTCGCCTGCGCCGCGGCGAGGATGTCCGTGACGAACGCGTCGTCGGTTCCCATGACGCCGGCGTAGTAGTCGCCGAGAGCGATGACGACGGCGCCGGTCAACGTGGCGAAGTCGACGACATGCGTCGCTCCCCGGCTGCGCGCGTGCACGAGCGCGTCGGCCAGCACGAGGCGGCCTTCCGCGTCCGTGTTCGTGATCTCGATCGTCTTGCCGTTCAGCGCGGTGACGATGTCTCCCGGCCGCGAGGCGTGCCCACTGGGCATGTTCTCGGTCGCCGGCACGACCGCGACAACGCGCAGGGGAAGTCCGAGCTCGGCGATCGCGCCGAGCCCGCACAACACGGCCGCGCCGCCGGCCATGTCGCTCTTCATGGCCTCCATGCGCGCGGACGGCTTGATCGAGATGCCGCCGGTGTCGAACGTGATTGCCTTGCCGACGAGGCCGAGCACGAGGCTGTCCCGCGCGTCCGGCGGGGCGTAGTCGACCGTGATCAGGCGCGGCTCCTGATCGCTGCCCCGTGCCACGGAGACGAACGCTCCCATGCCGGCAGCCTCGATCTCGTCGCGGCCGAGCGTCTCGAACGACAGACTCGAGAGCCCGGAGACGAGTTCCTCGGCGCGCTCGGCAAGGACAGTGGGCGTCAGCTCGTTTGCAGGCGCGTTGACGAGCTCGCGGCAGCGGTTGGCCCACTCCGCGACAACTCCGGCGCGTCGAACGGCGTCGCCCCAGTCCGGTGCGCCCTGGCCGCATATGAGCAAGCGGTCGACCGGGTGCCGTTCCTCGTCGTTCGTCTTCCAGCTGCCCGCGTTGAACGCACCGAGAACGGTCCCGTCGACGATCGCCCGCGCCTGGTCGGCCGGGCCGATGGGCAGCTCGGAGTCGAGGGCCCAGGCCACCGTCCCACCCCGCAGCCCCATCGCACGCTGGGCGGCCCGGGCGGCGGCGGTCCGGAGGCTGTCCCCGTCGATCTCGGTCTGCTTCCCCAGCCCGACGACGGCGATCCGGTGCGCCGCAAGGTCGCCCAGCGTATGCGTGAGCGCGAGCTGGCCGGCGCCGCCTTTGATCTCGCGGTCCTCGATCAGATGGGCGAGGCGCCCCCCGAGAATGCCGTCGAGCCGCTCCGCTGCGCCGCCCAGGCGGGGCGGATCGACCACGGGGACAACGAGGAGATCCGCCTCGACTGATTCGGGCGGCGTGTCGACGACGGCGATCTCCATGAACCGGCGGGCCATGCTAGCCGAATCGCTTACTACCCTGCGAACCCGGGCTCAAACAGAGGACTCGGCGTGCCGATATCGAACACACCGTACGTTGGGCTCAAGTCGTGAGACGAGCACGCCGATACACGCACCGGACGACAGTACGCGCCGAGGGCGCATCGTCCCAGTCCGTCGGAATCACCGGCGGGCAACCTCCTCTCCCAGTCGAAGCCCTCCAGGATCTCCTTGGAGGGCTGGTCCGAGAACGGGAGGAGCTCCGCGCCGGCGCCGCCGGGCCGGGCGACCTGGAACGCAACCGCCTCGCCATCGTGCAAGCGCAGTGGGAGCTCGCCCACGCGCTGATCGAGCGCTACAGCCCGAAAGCAGCCTGACGGGCTGACCTGCAGCCGCGGAGCGCGGGCTGCGCTGACGGGACGCGGGTAGCGACGGGAGCGGCGAAAGGCCGTGGCTATGCTCCTCGCGTGGAGGGTTGGCGGCGCGCTGCGGGTGTCGACCGGCGTGGCATGGCCAGCCTCTCCGCCGGGCATCTCGCCACCGATCTGCCACAGGGCGCCGTGCCGGCGCTGCTCGTGTTCCTCACGGACGAGCTCGACCTCTCGTACACGCTCGTGGGAGCGGTCGTGCTCGTCGCCACCTTCAGCTCGTCGATCGTGCAGCCGGCGTTCGGCCTGTGGTCGGATCGGCGGGGCGCCATGTGGCTTCTGCCGGGCGGCGTCCTGCTGGCGGGGATCGGCGTCGCGCTCGCCGCGATATCGCCGAGCTATGCGTTCCTGCTCGTCGCCGTGCTCATCTCGGGGCTGGGCGTCGCCGCATACCACCCCGAAGGCTCAAAGTTCGCCGCATACGTCAGCGGCACGCGGCGGGCGAGCGGGATGGCGGTGTTCTCGGTGGGCGGCAATGTCGGCTTCGGCATCGGGCCCCTGCTGGCCTCCGGGCTCGTCGTCGCGCTCGGCCTCGGGGGCGGCCTCCTGCTCGTGGTGCCGGGGCTCCTCGTCGCCGCGCTGCTCATCACGGAGCGGCGCTACCTCGCCTCGTTCGTCCCCGCCGGCAGCATGCCGGGGCGGCTCTCGAGCGACCCGGACCGGCCCAGGGCGTTCGCCCTGCTGCAGGTCGTCGTGATGCTGCGCAGCGTCGCCCACTACGGGATGTTCGCCTTCATCCCGCTCTGGGAGCACGACGTCCGCGGTGCCAGCGAGGCGCAGGCGACGTTGCTGCTTTCGCTCTTCCTGATCACGGGCGCCGCCGGCACGCTGGCGGGTGGGCCGCTTGCCGACCGCTTCGGACGCAAGCCGGTGATCATCGCCACGCTCTCGGCCTCCGTGCCGCTGATCTTCACCTACGTGCTTGTCGGCGGCGTGGTCGGCTACATCTGCATCGCTCTGGCCGGCGCCGTGATCATCGGCACATTCGGCGTGACGACGGTGCTGAGCCAGGAGTATCTGCCGAGCCGGATCGGGACCGCGGCCGGGCTCTCCATCGGCCTGGCCATCGGGCTCGGCGGGATCTTCGCGCTGTCGCTCGGCGGGCTCGCCGACAGCGTCGGCCTCGAGACAGCCCTGCTCGTTTCGGCCGCCGGACCTGCGCTCGGGGCGCTGATCGCAATCGGTCTGCCCCGCGAGCGGCCGGTGCGGATGGTAGAAAGCGCGGCAGCCTCGACCCCCTGACCCCCGCCGAGGAGCGTGGAATGGCACAAACCGCACGCGAGTTCTTCCAGACCCTGGAGTCCCGGCTCAACAGCGCCGGGACGAGGGACATGTCCGGCTCATACCGCTTCGACATCTCCGGCGCAGGGAGCTGGCGCGTCGATCTCGCGAACGGACAGGCGGAGGTGACGGAGAGCAGCGAGGGCGGCGACTGTGTCGTCTCGATGAAGGAGGACGTCTTTCTGCGGGTGCTGAGCCGCGACCAGAATCCGATGACCGCCTTTCTGACGGGGAAGATCAAGGTCGACGGCGACATGAGCCTCGTGATGAGGCTCCAGGACCTGCTGGGCTAGGTCAGGGCGCCAGCCGCCGGCGGCTCCAGCCGCCCTCCGGCGTGCGCGTGTACTGGACGCGGTCGTGGAGGCGGCTGTCGCGGTGCTCCCAGAACTCGAGCTCGCGGGGCACGACCCGGTACCCGCCCCAGTGGGGCGGAAGCGGCGGCTCCTCGTCCGCGAAACGCTTCGCCGTCTCTTCCCACAGCCGGTCGAGCTCCTCGCGGGATGCGAGCGGCCGGCTCTGCGGCGAGGCCCAGGCACCGAGCCGCGAGCCGAGCGGGCGCGTTGCGTAATACGCCTCCGCCTCTTCGCGGGGCACCGCCTCGACGCTGCCCGTGACGCGCACCTGGCGGCCGAGGGAGACCCAGTAGAAGGCGAGCGCCGCCTCCGCGTTTTCGGCCAGTTCCTGCGCCTTGCGGCTCTCGACGTTCGTGTAGAGGATGAAGCCCCGCTCGTCAGCGCCCTTGCAGAGGACGAAGCGTACGCTCGGACGGCAGTCGCTCCCGGCGGTCGCGAAGGCGGCGGCGTCGGCGTTCTGGATGCCCGCGTCGAAGGCCTCGGCGAGCCAGCGCGAGAACTGGACGACCGGATCGGGATCGAGCGTGTTCTCGTCGAGGGACACGGGGCCGGATCGTACTGACCAGATACGCGGAGGCGTACCGGCTCCCGCTGCCCGAACGGCCTTCTTACACCCTTCTTAGCCCCTTCGCCTACAGTCACCGAAGGTTGAAGGCGCTCATCGTCGACGACGAGCCGGCGGTACGCGACTCGCTGCGCCGCGTGCTCGCGTCCGAGCGCTACGAGGTCGAGACGGCAGCCGACGGCGAGGAGGCGCTCGCCAAGATCGCGGCTGCACAGCCCGACGTCGTGATCCTGGACGTGCTGATGCCCGAGATGAGCGGGCTCGAGGTCTGCCGCAGGATGCGGGTCGAAGGCAATCAGACGCCCGTGCTGATGCTCACCGCACGTGAGGCCGTGAACGACAGGGTCGCCGGCCTCGATGCGGGCGCCGACGACTACCTGCCGAAGCCGTTCGCGCTCGAGGAGCTGCTCGCGCGCCTGCGCGCGCTCGTGCGCCGCTCGGCGTACGAGGGCGGGGGGCTTCAGCTGGGATTCGCCGACCTGGCGCTCGATCTCAGGACAAGGGAGGCGCGGCGGGGAACCCGGCCGGTCGAGCTGACACGCACCGAGTTCCTCCTGCTCGAGCTCTTCCTGCGCAATCCTCGTCAGGTCCTCACCCGAACGACGATCTTCGAGCGCGTCTGGGGCTACGACCTCTCGGAGAGCTCGAACTCGCTCGGCGTCTACATCGGCTACCTGCGCCGCAAGACGGAGGCGGCCGGCGAGCCGCGGCTGATCCACACGGTCCACGGCGTCGGCTACGCTCTCCGGGAACCGTGACGCTCGAGCGACGCCTTGTGGTACTGGCCGGCGCGGCGGTCGCGATCGCGGTCGCCGTGGCCTCGACGGGCGTGTACATCGGGGTGCGCGGGGCCCTGCGGGACGAGGTCGACCGCTCGCTGGAGAACCGCCTCGAGGCCCTCGCGCTCGACGAGGTCGGCCGCCAGCCGCCGGATGCCCGCCCGGAGTCCGGGTCGTCGATCGACGATCCGCTCGCCGCCGAGCAGCGCTTCGGCGGTACCGAGGTCTACGCACAGGTGATCGCCGCCGGCGCGCCCGCGGCCGTGCGCGGCAGGGGCGGCGTGACACTCCCGGTCGGCGAGCTCGACCGCGCGGTCGCCGCGGGGCAGGAGGCGGCGTTCTTCCGCGATGTGAACGTCGGCGGGCAGCACCTGCGCGTTCTCACGGGACCGATCCGTCCGGGGCTCGCCGTCCAGCTGGCGCGGCCTCTCACCGAGGTCGACGACACGATGAACCGGGTGCTCCTCCTGCTGGCCGCGGTCACCGGCGCCGGCCTCGTCCTCGGTGCGCTGTTCGGCAAGCTCCTCGCGCGCGGCGCCGTGAGGCCGATACGCCGGCTCGGGCTCGCCACCCGACGGGTGCGGTCGACCCGCGACCTCACCGCCCGCGTCGAAGTGACCGGGCGGGACGAGCTGGCGGCGCTCGCCGCGGACTTCAATGGGATGCTCGAGGCGCTCGATGCGTCGAATCGCTCGCAGCGCCAGCTCGTCGCCGACGCGTCGCACGAACTGCGAACGCCCGTCACGAGCCTGCGGACGTATCTCGAGTTCGCCCTGCGTGAGGACGATCTGTCGTCGGAGGAGCGCGAGCAGGTGCTGCGGCAGTCACTCGGCCAGGTGGAAGAGCTGAGCGGTCTCATCCACGACCTCGTGGAGCTGGCGCGCGGCGAGGAGCAGGAGGTCACCCGGGAGCCGATCCGCCTCGACCTGCTCGTTCGCGAGACCGTCGAGCGGGCAAGCCGGCGGGCGCCAGCGGCAGAGATCGTGACCTCGCTCGAGCCGACCGCGGTCGTCGGCGCCGCCGACCTGCTCTCACGCGCCGTCGGGAATCTCCTCGACAACGCCGTCAAATGGAGCCCGCCGGACAGTCTTGTCGACGTGACCGTGGAGAGCGGCGTGGTCACCGTGCGCGACCACGGCCCGGGCATCGCGCCCCGCGATCTCCCGCATGTCTTCGACCGCTTCTACCGCTCGCAGGAGGCCAGGGCGCTGCCCGGCTCCGGCCTCGGCCTCGCCATCGTCAAGCACGTCGCCGAGCTGCACGGGGGAAGCGTCACCGCGGCCAACGCGGGCGGGGGAGGGGCGTGCCTCACCCTGGATCTCGGCGCTGCGCTCACGAGCGACGCAGCCGAGCTGTTCGACGAGCCCGCCGGCGAGCTCCTCCCTCCCGAGCTGGCTCGACTCTGAACACGGAACCATGCGCGTAAGAGGATTCTTCGGAGCGGCTCACGGTTCTCTTACGGCTGACCGGTTTGCTGCAGGCGGCGCGCGGCGGCCGCCCCACGCCGCAAGGGGCCGCTTCCGCGCGCTGCGAGGGCTTTGCGGTGTCGCCCGCGCGGTCGCGTACCCCCCCGGCCGAGCGGGCGGCGTCGCGGGAACGAGGGGGTGGGAGTGAGATCGCGGGCCGCTCATATGGGACGCCGCCACATCGTGGCCGTGGTCGCCACGCTTGCCCTGCTCGCGGCGGCTGCCTGCGGAGGCGAGGAGGAGGCTGCGCCCGAACCCGGCTCGCCTGCGGGCTCCGGCGAGCCGGCAGCCTCGCAGCCCGTCGAGACCGCGTTCAGCTTCACGGGAGGGTTCGACCCGACCGGCGAGTACCTCAGCAACGCCTGGCAGATCTACTCGAACCTGCTGCTGCGAACGCTCCTGAACTACAGGCACGTCGCCGGCCCGCCGGGGAACGAGCTCATTCCCGACCTCGCACAGGCGCTCCCGGAGGTGTCCGAGGACGGGCTGACCTACACATTCCGGCTGAAGGACGGCATCCGCTTCGGCCCGCCGCTCGACCGCGAGATCACGTCCGCCGACGTCGCGTACGCGTTCGAGCGCATCGGCACGCCGTCGCTGGTCGCCCAGTACGGCTTCTACTACACGATCATCGAGGGCATGGCCGAGTTCACGGACGGCAAGGCGAAGTCGATCGCGGGCATCGAGACGCCGGACGACAAGACCATCGTCTTTCATCTGACGAAGCCGGACGGCAATTTCCTCTACCTGACGTCGATGCCCGCGACCGCGCCGATGCCGAAGGAGGTCGCCGGCTGCTTCGACGAGGCCGGTGAGTACGGCCGGTACGTGATCGCCTCCGGCCCCTACATGCTCGAGGGATCGGACCAGCTCGACGCGACCAGCTGCGACACGCTGAAGCCGATCTCGGGTTATGACCCGAGCGCGTCGATGGTGCTCGTTCGCAACCCGAGCTACGACCCGGCGACCGACGACACCGAGGCGCGCGAGAGCCTGCCGGACCGCTTCGAGCTCACGATCAACACGAACAGGTCGGACATCTACGCCAAGATCAAGGCGGGCGAGCTCGAGGCGGAAATGGCGAGCATGCCCCCGAAGGTGCTGCGGGAATACAGGGAGAGCGACGAGCTCCAGGACCGCCTCTTCCTCTTCCCGATCGACGTCACCTGGTACCTGTCGATGAACCTGACGACGCCGCCCTTCGACGACATCCACGTCCGCAAGGCGGTGAATCTCGTCATGGACAAGGAGGGCCTGCGGCGCGTCTGGGGCGGGCAGCTGCGCGGCGAGATCGCGAGGCACGTCGTACCGGACACGATGTTGAACGACCTGCTGGCCGACTACGATCCCTACCCGAGCCCGGACTTCGCCGGAGATGCCCAGGCGGCCCAGGATGAAATGCGCCAGTCCA
>Ga0114129_10011561_pt1 | contig 12571 bp, 8 predicted proteins | sample RhiMetdeltSRZDD1_FD_80071 | JGI IMG/M metagenome (GOLD analysis project Ga0114129, IMG submission 80071) | Populus rhizosphere microbial communities from Tennessee, USA - Rhizosphere MetaG P. deltoides SRZDD1 (version 2) (version 2) | ecosystem: Host-associated > Plants > Roots > Rhizosphere >...
GCCACCAGCAGTGGCTCAACGCGCTGTGGGACATGGTCGTGGCCGAGGATCCCCAAGCCTACTACGGCGACAGCATCAAGCTGCAGTCGATGATCGTGATGAGCGGCAACTGGTGGCGCCCGGAAGCCGCGCCCTGCGAGTAGCCCAGGGCGAAGGTCAGAGGCGCACCAGGCCGACGCTGCCGATGCGATCTCCCTCCGGGTCGAGCTCGATCACCAGGAAGTGGCGATCGATGCCGTCCCAGCGCTCGGGGCGCGCGCCGCCGCCGCCGGAGATGTAGGCCGGGATGCCGGCGTTGTCGAAGGCGTAGTAGGTGTGGATGTGCCCGTACAGGGTGAGGTCGACGCCGGCATCAGCGAGACGCGACAGCAGCATGTGGCCCTCGCGGCGGCTGCGGAACGAGCCCATGCGGATGCCGATGGGATCGATGGGCGGGAAGTGGGTGAGGAAGACGTGGACGCGATCGCGCGCGGCCGCCAGCCAGTCGTCGAGCCAGTCGTAGACCAGCGGATCGATGCCGGCGTCGCCGGAGTCGACGAAGGTGAAGGCGACGTCCTTGAAGACGAACTGGAAGTTGCCGCGGCCGAAGCGCTCGCGGAAGCGGCTGGGGGCGTTCCACAGGTCGTGGTTGCCGCGCGTGGCGTAGAAGGGCACGTCGAGGCGGGTGAGCTGCTGCTCGAGGAGATCGAACTCGGTGATCTCGGCGCGATCGGTGAGGTCGCCCATGACCACGGCGAAGCGAATGCCGGGCTCGGCGTCGATGCGCGCGAACAGCTGGTCGACCTGGTCGAGCCCGGTCTGGATGTCGGCGAGGGCGGCGACGCGGAAGCGGCCGGGGACGTCCGCATCGGGCGGCGCCAGGTGGAGGCGGTGGGTGCCGGTCGGCAGCGTGAGCCGCAGGCTCTTCACGGTCGGCAGGTCGGACAGGAGCTCGGCGACCGCGACCTCGGGCGGCGCGGTCAGCGCGGCATCGGGCATGGCGTTGCGGATGCGCACGGTCCACTCGCCGGCCGCGGCGTCGAAACCTCGCGCGTCGCTCTCCTCGCGGATGTGCGCCACGATCACCGAGCCCTCGTAGCCGGCGTTCTGGGCGATCCTTCGGGCCGGCTCGGCAAGCGCGTCGCGCACGATCGTCGCGCCGGTCGCCTCGTCGCCCTCCAGGTCGAGCCCGTCGAGCGCCGATTCCGCGCGGATCAGGGTGACCCCGCCGCCGGGCACGATGCCCTCCTCGACCGCGGCGCGCGTGGCCGAGACAGCGTCCTCGATCCGATGCTTCTTCTCCTTCAGCTCGACCTCGGTGGCGGCACCGACCTTGATCACCGCGACGCCGCCGGCCAGCTTGGCCAGTCGCTCCTGGAGTTTCTCCTTGTCCCAGTCCGAGTCCGTCTTCTCGATCTCGGCCTTGATCTGGTTGATCCGGCCGTCGACGTCCTCCTTGGAGGCGGCGCCCTCGACGATCGTCGTCGTGTCCTTCGAAACCACCACCTTGCGGGCCTGTCCGAGCAGGTCGATCGTGACGTTCTCGAGCTTCAGGCCCACCTCTTCGGAGATCACCTGGCCGCCGGTGAGGACCGCGATGTCCTGGAGCATCGCCTTGCGTCGATCGCCGAACCCGGGCGCTTTCACCGCGACGGAGGAGAAGGTTCCCCGGATCTTGTTCACGACGATCGTGGCGAGCGCCTCACCCTCGACGTCCTCGGCGATCACGACCAGCGGCTTGCCGGCCTGCATCACCTTCTCGAGGACCGGGACCAGCTCCTGGACGCTCGAGATCTTCTTGTTGACGACCAGGATGAAAGGATCCTCGAGCACGGTCTCCTGACTGTCCGGGTCGGTGATGAAGTACGGCGAGATGTAGCCCTTGTCGAACTGCATCCCCTCGGTGAACTCGAGCTCGATGCCGAAGGTGTTGGATTCCTCGACGGTGATCACGCCGTCCTTGCCCACCTTGTCGAGTGCGTCGGCGATCGTGCCGCCGATCTCCGGGTCCCCGGCCGAGATGGACGCGACGCTCGCGATCTCCTCCTTGGTCTCCACGTCCCGAGCTTGACCCTTGATGGCCTCGACGGCCGCCTCGACGGCGCGCTCGATCCCGCGCTTGAGCGCCATCGGGTTCGCGCCGGCTGCGACGTTGCGCATACCACCCTTCACCATGGCGCGCGCGAGGACGGTCGCCGTCGTCGTGCCGTCACCGGCCACATCATTGGTCTTGGTGGCGACCTCCTTGGTCAGCTGGGCGCCCATGTTCTCCCACGGGTCCTCCAGCTCGACCTCCTTGGCGATCGTCACACCGTCGTTCGTGATCGTGGGCGCGCCCCACTTCTTGTCGAGCACCACGTTCTGCCCCTTGGGGCCCAGCGTGATCGCGACGGTATCGGCGAGCTTGTCGACGCCGGCCTCCAGGCCGCGTCTCGCTTCCTCACCGAACTTCAGCAGCTTCGAGGCCACCGGTCCCTCCTTGTAGACGATGCGGGCGAGGTCCGCGTCCCGCGGACCCCGCCCGCTACCACCTGTCTCGACTAGCCGACGATCGCGAGGATGTCGCGGGCCGACAGGATCTGGTACTCGGTCCCGTCGGCGTCCTTCCACTCGGTGCCGCCGTACTTCGAGTAGATCACCGTGTCCCCGACCGAGACGTCGACCGGGACGCGGCCGTCCCCGTGCTCGTTGAACTTGCCGGGGCCCACCGCCACGACCGAGCCCACGACCGGCTTCTCCTTCGCCGTGTCCGGGATCACCAGCCCCGAGGCCGTGGTTTCCTCTGCCTCGCCGGGCTTCACGATGATGCGGTCGTCGAGCGGCTTGAGCTTGAAGTTCTTGGCCATCCCTCGCGTCTCCTCCCTTGGATCCGGGTGCCGTTAGCACTCCCCCGTCCTGAGTGCTAGCAGGATAGCGACGCGAGCGCCGAAGGGTCAACGCGGGGGTCCGCGCCTCAGCAGTGGCCCCAGCCGAGGCGGACGATCTCGTAGTCGCTGAAGGGGATCGCGTGCAGAGCGTCGAGACTGAGCTTCCCCCGCCACAACCATCCGCGCCCCTCGGCGATCGTGTGCTCGACCTTGATCATCGCGCTTCCGCCTTCGTCCCCCACGACGGCCCCATACCGTTGCAGGGAGCGCGCGACGATCAGCCCACCACGGCTCAGCTTCCCCTGCCGGTGCAGCGCACCCAGGTCTACGCGCGGCTTGATCCGCATCCGTGCGCCTTCGGGCGGGGCAGCTCCCGCCCCCGACCCGCCGTCGCTGGAGACCATCGGGAACACATGCTTCGTGGATGCTTCGGGGACGGCGATGCGCAGCGCGTGCGGGATCACGCCGGCGCGGATCTCGTCGTAGCGGATCGCGGCGACGGCGCCCGGCATCCCTCGGTGCCCGCGGTTGCGCCGATCGCGGTTGGGGCAATGCCACTGTGCGTCGAGTCCGTTGGACCGCAGCCGATGGATCGCACCACCCTCGGCGCGCCAGCGACCTCCGCTGAACGTGGCCCGGAACAGCCACGCCACCCACCCCTGGCCGCGGTCGAACACGCACATCGCGCCGTCAGAGGTCTCGTCGGATCGGGCCCCGCGCGGGATCCGGAGGCGGTTGAACTCCCCGGGGAGGGAAGCCCCGACGATGTCGTACACGGGGTCTCCGGCCCGGGCCCAATAGACCGGCAGGCCGTAGGAACCGTCCTGCGAGGTGCCGCCCAGGCGGACGTGGTTCACCGACGAGGTCTGCGCGATGAAGTCGATCATCGCGGCTGAGTTCGCGGCCCGTTGCACGTTCGCGGGGAGCTCACGGTTCCAGTAGCTGTGCCGGAAGGCCCGGTACGGCCTGGTCGCGGCGTCGGCGGCCGCCGTCAGGAGGTCACCGGCGCCGCCTGCGACCGCGAGCGAGGTCAGCGCGGCTGCGCCCTGGAGCAGGCGGCGCCGGCTGAGCTCCCGGTCCTCGTCGCCGCCGCCGGACGCCCTCGGTTCACCCACGTCTCCGGTATCGGCGGCTCGCGGCTCGAGCCTTGAGGGACGAGATCGTGGTGACACGGCGTCCACCCCCCGGGTTGCTCGTCAGTCCGGTCGAAGCACCACCAGCTGTCCGATGCTCTTGCCGGTGCCCGACGCGGTGGCGACCTTGTCGCCGGTCGGGCCCACGGATGTCGGTTTCACGTCGTCGGTCGAGGACGAGATCGGGAACGTCCCGCCCGTGGAGCTGATGTCGGAGCGCTCGGTCATCCCGCCAGGGCCCGTGAACGTCCGCACGCCGGTGATCCCGAAGAACCCCAGGACCATCTCGTCGATGCTCGATGTGGTCACGGACGGCGCGGTGACGGCCGCGCCGGTGAGGCTGTTCGGCGCTCCCGAATTCCCGTCGATCGGGGCGACCGGATCGACGCCCGCGTACGAGAGGATCGCCCCGGCGGCGGATTGGACCTTCGAGAACGTCCACGTGTACATGGATGGTTCCGAGCCGGCCACCTTGACGTAGAGCGCCTGCCGCATCGTGGTCGCGATCTCATCGACGCGGATCTGCGTCCACCCGGGTGGCGGCGTGATCGCCGGCGTCCCCCGGACGTCCACCACCGCGATCATCACGTCGCCGGCGGACGGAGCGGGCGCGGCGATATCGAGCGTCATCGCGGTGGCGTTCGAGCCTTGGCTGGCAGCCCGGAAGGTGATCCCCGCGCCGGGCGCCGACACGGTCAGAGAGATCGTCGCGACGTTCGACGTGGCCGACCCGTCCGAGACGGAGAAGGTGAAGGAGTCCGGACCGGTGTAGCCGGCGTCGGGCGTGTACTGCACGCTGGCGGAGTCCGTGTTCGGCGCCCCCGTCGAGCACGCGTTGTCGCTCACCGGGCCGAGGGTCCCGTGCGCCGGCGTGCTCTGGACCGTGAAGGTCAGCTCACACGTGTCGGGGTCGTTGGCCGTCATCGGCACCGCGACCGGCGTACCCATCGTCGTGGCGGCCGACCCGTCGTTCGCGGTCGGCGGGTCGTTCTGACCGGTCACGGTGATCGAGACGGTGGCCGGAGACGAGTTCGCGGTGCCGTCGTTCACGCGGAACGTGAAGGAGTCCGAGCCGTCGAAGTTCGAGGCCGGCGTGTACGTGACGCTCGCGGTGTCCGTGTTCGGGCTGCCGGACGAGCATGACGAGTTCGAGATCGACCCCAGGGAGCCGTGCGCCGGCTGGGTGACGATCGAGAAGGAGAGCTCGCAGGTCTCGACGTCGCTCCCGGACAGCTGGATCCCCACTGCCGTGTCCTCGTTGGTGGATCCGCTCGTGGCGTTCGCGACCGGCGGGTCGTTGGGCGGCGGGGGCGGCCCGCCGGGCAGGAACTCGTTGTGGTAATAGGCGTCGGTCGACCCGCCGATGCTGGCCAGGACCACGGTGCCGGTGGCGGCGGACACCGTCTGCTTCGTCCCGGTCGGGTTGTTCGCTGTTCCCGTGGCCTTCACCCAGATCGGGTGCGTGGTCGCGGTGAACGATGGCGAGGACAGGGAGCTCTCCCACACGTCGACCTCGGAGCCGCGGTTGGCGAAGACGTACATCACGTCCTGCGACGGGTTGACGACCAGGATCGGACGCGTGGCGTTCATCGACACCGGGCTCACCGGGAACGCCGCCCAGGTGCCCGCCGCGTTCCTGCGGAGGACGACGTCGAGCGGATCGGCCGACGTGCCGGTCTGGTCGTTCAAGCTCGTCTTGACCACCACGTAGACCTCGTCCCCGACCACGGCCATGTGCACGTGATCGTCGGCACATCTCGTGCCGTTCGCCGTCGGACATCCGCCGACCCCGCCGCCGTACATCGTCTCGACGGTCCAGCTGTCGATCGGATCAGAGTCCCGACGCCAGGCGAAGAAGTCCTTCGACTGCGCCTGGTTCGACCAGGCGACCCCGATCTTGTCGCCGCCGAACGCCACGATCGTCGAGATGTCGTCGGCTTTCACGGCCGGCACCGGAAGGTCCTGGTAGGTGAACGTCGTCCCCCCGGGGGCGGTCGACCCGACCTTGATCTTCAGGCCGTCCTCGAACGTGCTCCACATCCGCCCGAGGCCGTCCCTTGCGATCACCAGCGTCTCGGGATCGCGGTTCGTGATCAGCGTCGGACCGAGGATCGCGCCCCAGTTCCCGCCCCCCAGGTACGGGAGCCGATACAGGTTGCTCTCCCGAGGGTTGCCCGCGACCGTATTGCCGTTGTCGCGGAGCGACACGTACGCGGTCGATCCGTCGAAGAGGACGTCCGCCTTCGCCCAGACGTCGGCGCCGACGATCTTCACCCGGGCGACCCACGCGTGGTTGACCAGCTCCCAGAGCCAGACGCCGGACGATGGCGCCTGCGTTCCGCCGGTGCCGAACACCCCCCACCAGCGGACGGGCTCGGTCGTGCCGTCGCCCGTGTAGAAGAGCTTGCTCTCCGGCTTGTAGCCGGTCGAAGGACCGCCGTGCGACTCGACCGCGGAGCCGTACGCGAAGTCGAGCGTGCCGTTGGGACTGAACTTCGGAGGGATCGCGGAAGCGGGCGGAGCGGTGAACAAGGGGAGAACGAGGGCGAACGCGAGGAGCAACAGGAGCCGGCGCACCTCGAGAGTCTGTCGGGCAAGCCGGCGCCTGGCATACGCATCCTGACGTAGATCCCCTACGAGCGGGGGGCGTAGTCGGCGGTCCGCCGGTTGCCCTTCACTATCATCCGCCACGCGATGAACCGCGAACCGCCATCCGAGCGACTCCCGCGCGTGCTCGTGGTGGGCCAGGGGCCTCCGGCGACGGGCGGGATCCCCACCTTCGTCGCCAACCTGATGGCGTCCGCGGCGCTCCGCGATCGGGCCGCGCTGCGGTTCCTGAACACGACGCCGTCCGGCGAACGCCGGCCGGCGTCGGTCACGTTCACGAACGCCGGGCGAGCGCTCCGCGACCTCGGGCGCGTCTTCCGCGCCGCTCGGGGAGCGGACGTCGTGCACCTGAACGTCTCGGCGGTGCCGTTCGCACCGCTCGCGCGGGCTCTCGCGCTGTGCGCGGCCGCGCGCGCCGCCGGCGCGCGCACGATCATGCATGCGCACACCGGGCGGCTCCACCTCGCCGCGCGCGGCCGCGCCTACGCGTGGTTGCTCCGCCGGGTGCCGCTCGTCGTCGACGCGTTCGTGGTCGTCTCCCGCGTCGAGGCGGAGGCCGCCCGCGATGTCGGGCTCGAGCCGGTGGTGATCGCCAACGGGATCGACGTCGACCGATCCCCGACGGGACCGAAGGACGATCCGCCCTTGATCGCGTTCGTCGGGACGGTCTGCGAGCGGAAGGGACTGATCGATCTCCTCGGCGCGTTGACGGAACTCCGCGGTGACGGCGTGCCGTCGTTCCGCGTCGAGATCGTGGGCGACGCGTCACAGGAGGGACCGGGCGTGTTCGAGCGCGTGCGCGACGCCTACGCGGACGCGGGCGCCGGCGACGTGACGTTCCGTGGCGCGCTGACGCGCGAGGACGTCGACGACGTCCTCGCGCGGGCCTCGATCTTCTGCCTCCCGTCGCACTGGGAGGGGCTCCCGATCTCGCTGCTCGAGGCGATGGCCGCGGAGACCGCTCCGATCGCCACGAGCGTGGGCGAGATCCCGGCCATGCTCGACGGGGGCCGGGCCGGCGTCCTCGTCGCGCCGCACGACGTCGCCGGCCTCGCCTCCGCGATCGATGACCTGCTCCGCGATCGGGATCGTCGCTCCGCGCTCGCGGCCGCGGCGCGCCGCCGCGTCCGCGACGCCTACGGCGAGGGATCGTCCACCGGGGCGATCGCGGACGTCTACGCCCGCTTGGCCGGCTACTCGATGTAGCCGAGGCCGCGGAGGGACTCCGCGATCGCCTCCTCGTCCTGTTCCGTGAAGGGGTAGGTCCGCGGCTCGTCCTCGTGTTCGGTGGGCGCGGTCGTGTCGACGCTCCGGGAGGCCGCTTCCCCCTGCAGGACGCCCCCGACGACGCGACCGTCGAGCCCGTCGGGCACCGAGAGCCCGCTCACATGCAACGCGGTCGGGAGCACGTCGACGATGTCGAGTCCTTCCTCGTAGGCACCGGGGCGGATCGACGGCCCCGCCGCGATGAAGACCCCGTCGAGGTGGTGGTAGCCCCACGGGCGGTCGCGGTGATCGGTGAAGGGACCGCTCGCCGCCAGCGTGTCGGATGCCTCGTAGCGCTGGCCCCGGAACAGGGGGAACAGGTGCGGCGCGCGGCCCTCGTACGGTCCGCTGATCACCTCCTGACGCTGGACCACCCGATCCGTGACCGGCTGACCGTCCTCGGGATCGCGCAGCTCGAGCAGCCGCTCCGTCAGCTCCCGTTCGATCGGCCCCACCTGGCCCGGATCGACGTGCCCCTGGGGGAAGGCGCCGCGGACGTTCACATGGATGCCCTGCTCGGCGACGTGCGAGGCGAAGGCCCGGGTCCGATCCCACGCGATCCCCCGTTCGACGCTCGCCTTGGCCCGGTGCAGCCAGCGTCGAGGGATCACCCGGCGCGCGAGCTTCTGCCCGGCGCCGGCGATCGATCCCATCCGCGTCAACCTGGCGATCGAGGGGAGCCCGACGTATCCCCAATCGGCGAGGAGCAGGTTCAGGTTGACGGTCTTCTCCCACGGGCCGCTGCCGTGGTCCGACACGATCATCGCGTGGCCGTCGGGACCGGCCCAATCGACGAGGTCCCCGATCGCCCCGTCGAGCTCGGCGAAGTACGCCTGGGAGCGCTCGCGCACCTCGATCGACGACGGCCGCCCGAACCAGTCCGACCCCTCGACCAGGCATTGATAGAAGACGTGCTGCAGCCGGTCGACCCCCTCGAAGACGGCGAAGACGACCTGCGGGTCGTCGCGCTCGATCAGCGCGCCCAACGCCCGGCGCCGGAGCCGCTGCACCGACTCGATCCGGGTGACGGTCTCGGGTGTCCGCCAGTCGCGTTCGTAGTTGACGACCGTGTCGACCGGGTAGTGGCCGCCGCTCAGGTCGGAGACGAGACGACCGGTCTCCGGATCGGAGGCGAAGTCCGGCATCTCCGGGTCGGTCCAGCCGGTCGCCAGTCCCCCGGCCACGAAGAACCCGTTCACCTGGACCGGCGGATAGGACATCGGCACATTGAGGATGCCGACGCGGACGCCCTGATCGGAGAGCATCGACCACATCGGGGTCGCCCGGATCGACCCGGAGTGCGCGATCGCGGTCGGCTCCTGTGGGGTGCTGTCGAGGAACCCGAAGACCCCGTGACGCCCGGGGTTCACCCCCGTCGCCATCGAGCACCAGGCCGGGGGGGTGTACGTCGGAATCGTCGATCGCAGGATCGAATGCGCGCCGCGAGCCCGGAAGCGAGCGAGCGCTGGCATCACTCCGGCCTCGATCATCGGATCGAGGACGCGATAGGTCGCGCCGTCGACGCCGATGATCGCGAGCCGCGCGGGGGAAGTCATCGCTCCTGCGAAGATAACAGTGCCCGATCCGGCCGCGCTCCGCGGTTATCATCCCGGACCCATGGATCTGGGCTGGGTGCTGGTCACGGACGGAGGCACCGGCCAGGGACGATCGGCGCTCGCCGCTGTCCGCGCGCTCGCGGCCGCCGGGTACCGGGCGGCGGTGACGACGTCGGGCGATCACTCGCTCGCGGCCGCCTCGCGACACTCCCGGCGACGCGTGCCCGTCCCGGCCGCCGCCGCGCCGGGGTACGCGGACGCCGTCCGAGCCGAACTCGCGAGCCGTCCGTACCTCACGGTCCTGGCGGCGAGCGATCAGGCGCTGATCGCGCTGGGGATCGCGACGACCGAGCTGTTGGACAAGGGCTCCCTCGCGTCCGCCGCGCGAGCGGCCGGCATCGCGACGCCGGATGGCTCGATCTACGCGACGATCGACGAACTCAGGGGCGCCGGCGCCACCCTGCCCTATCCGGTCGTGGTCAAGCCGACGATCTCCCGGTTCACCGCCGTCCGGGTCGACGACGCCTCCGGGCTCGGTCGGGTGCCCGCCGAGGGTCCGTTCCTCGTCCAGCCGTTCGTGGACGAGCCGTTGCGATCGGTCGCCGGGGTGATCTGGCACGGACGCCTGGTGGCGTCCGTGCACCAGCGCTACCTCCGGACGTGGCCCGCCACGTCCGGAGGTGCGTGCGCGGCCGAGACGACGGAGCCGGACCTCGAGCTCGAGGACCGGCTCCCTCGTCTCCTCGCCGACCACGAAGGCATCTTCCACGTGCAACTGGCCGGGGACCTGCTCATCGACGTCAACCCGCGCGTCTACGGCTCACACCCGCTCGCTCAGCGCGCCGGTGTGAACCTCGTCGGGCTCGCCTGCGATCTCGTCCGCGGCGACTCGCTCCCTCCGGGCCTGCTCCGCGGCCGTCCGGGCGTCTTCTACCGATCGCTCGAGGGCGACCTCCGCCATCGGGCGCACGCGCTGCGAGCCGGCCAGATCGACCTCGGGGAGGCGATCGGCTCGCTGCTGCCGAGGCGGGGCGCCGCTCACGGTCCCGAGTCCGTGTCGGACCCGGGGCCGTTGATCGCCCGGGCACGCTTCGCCGCAGGCAGATTCCTCGGCCGAACGGCGTAGCGCCGGTACGCACCTCATGGGATGCCGCTACCCTGAGCGCTCACCTACGTTGGAGGTTCGCGGCATCGAGGTGGGGTGGGGACCGGCCGGCGGGCATCATCGTGCGCGCGCGGCGACCAGGAGGGACTGAAGCGTGCGAAAGGCGATCCGTACCTGCATCCTCGTCGTGCTGTTGCTGGCGGCGGGCTCGCTGCCAGCCGTGGCAGACGTCACGAACGTCGTGCCCGTGAACGAAGGATCCAGCAATCCGACCTACTTCGCGACGAACCATCGCGTCGCCGTGACCGCGGGTGGTCGCATGCTGATCATCCACGGCCGGCACAGCCGCGGCGTGCAGCTCCGTTGGAAGAACGCCGGCTCGTCGTCGTGGAACACCACGACGAAGGGCGCGGTCACGGACGGCATCCTCCTCGACGGGACCGGCAGCGGGGACTGGCCCTCCTCGATCGCGGTGGCGAAGGGATCCGACGGCAAGGAGCGGGCCTGGGTCGTGATCGGCGACGTGAACTTCGTCGGCTCGAACCCGATCCGGATGCGCGTCCTGTCCGGCCTCGACGCAGCCGGTGGGCCGACGGTCGGCCCGATGGTGACCGTGGACAGCTCGCCTCGCGGTGACGCCTTCGTGGACATCGCGATGGAGCGGCGCGCCGGCGGAGGCGTCCGCGGTGCGATCGCGTTCGTCGAACGCATCGACAACAACAGCTGGAACCTCGCCGCGAAGTGGTTCACCAACACGACGTCGTCGACGCCGCCCTTCACGAGCGCGCACACGATCCTCTCCGCGACCACGGGTCGGAAGGCCCCCACGCTCGTCCCCACCTCGGCCGGACTCTCGTTGTTCGTCCGTGGCTCGAAGGGCGCCGTCACGAGGTACGTCCACGACCGGCGCCAGACCCTCACCACTTGGCATCAGCGGGGAACCGGCGTCAAGGCCGGCGCCAAGGCCAAGGTCTCGGCCACGGGTCTGTCGAACGGTGACGTCGTCATGGCCGTCGAGGACAACGTGATCTCGAACCACCTCACGGTGCAGCGGTTCAAGCCCGGCGGCAAGGTCACGAGCATGTTGCAGATGTCCGGCTTCTCGATGCCGAGCGTGGCGAGCAACGCGAAGGACGTGTGGCTCGTGATGATCCGCGACGGCGACAACGCGGTCGTCAGTCGACACTTCAACCCGCTGTCGGGCTGGAGCGGGATCCGCGTGGAGGTCAGCGCGGCGCACGGAGGACACCACGCCTGGCCCAACGTCCTGCGCGCGGCGAGGGGACGCCTGCGGTTCGTCGTCCGGGAGGGCAGCATGGGCAGCACGCGGTCCGGCGTGGTCGCGGTGGACCGCGCGGCGGCGCGCGGCCCGGACTGCACCAAGAGGGGAACGAACGGCAACAACACCCTCGTCGGCACCCCGGGCCGGGACATCCTCTGCGGCAACGGCGGCAACGACGTTCTGCGTGGGCTCGGCGGCCGCGACGTCCTGCTCGGGGGCAAGGGCCGTGACTCGTTGAACGGCGGACCCGGGAAGGACTACCTGGACGGAGGAGCGGGGTTCGACCACTGCAGCAGAGAGCCGGGCGGCACCCGCATCTCCTGCGAACGACGGCTGTGAGCGCGGAGGGCCGCGACCTCCGCGGACGTCGATGACGGTCCTCTGCTACCACGCGGTCGATCCGGGCTGGTCGGCGCCCATCTCGGTTCACCCGCTGCTGTTCGAACGACACGCCGCGTGGCTCGCCCGACGGCGTCGCGTCGTCCCGCTCGAGGTCCTGGTCGCGTCCGCTGAGGGCCGCCGAGACGTCGCGCTGACCTTCGACGACGGCTTCACGTCGGTCCTCCACCATGCCGTCCCGGTCCTCGCACGCACCGGGATGCCGGCGACGATGTTCGTCGTCGCCGGCACGCTCGCGACGGGCGGCCGCCGGGTCGACTGGCTCGACCGGCCGCCCGCCGCGGGCCCGCCGCCGACGCTCGATCGCGACCAGCTCCTCGAGCTGCGCGACGCGGGTGTTCGGATCGGCTCGCACGGGGCAACGCACGCCGATCTGA
>Ga0114129_10011562_pt1 | contig 12571 bp, 26 predicted proteins | sample RhiMetdeltSRZDD1_FD_80071 | JGI IMG/M metagenome (GOLD analysis project Ga0114129, IMG submission 80071) | Populus rhizosphere microbial communities from Tennessee, USA - Rhizosphere MetaG P. deltoides SRZDD1 (version 2) (version 2) | ecosystem: Host-associated > Plants > Roots > Rhizosphere >...
AGGTGCGCTGACCGGGGACATCGATCTGTCCAGGATCATCGATACCCGGTTCCTGCCGGACGACCTCAAAAAAGTGAAATAGGGCACTGCCCGCACGGAGGATGATTGCGTGTCCGCGGCACATGAATGAGAATTGATGGAATTGATTGATTGGGCGGAGGAAAGAGGTCTTTAGCGAACGTCCGTTTAGGCAATAGCAAGCGGGTAGCAAGCAGGGCCAGCGATCAAAGCCTTCGAGCCACGAGCTGTGCTGCCTTCGGCTGAGCGAGGACTTTGGCTGATCGCTTGACCGCACGTTCTAACGCCGCTGCAAAGTCTTCAGAGTTCACCTGCGCGGTCACGGACAACTTGGGATGAACGTAGCCAAGGCATTCTATAGCTGCTCGCATCCTAACCGGTAGCGGCACAGCCTGACTGCAATAAACCAACTTCAAGAAATCAAGTGGTGTTGTGCCATCAGGCAAACTCTCAGCTTCAACATCCATCATCACTTTCTCTTTCTGTTCTTACTTGTAACAGGTGTAACAGGTGTAACAACAAACTGACTGGAGGGTAGAGATAGAGGGGGTATAGACCGTTCGTTGTAACAACGGGTTACACCTGTTACATCGCCATTCATCAAACTCTCCGTTTGAAGGTGATCTGAGGTAGAGACGACGGGAGAGTAGTCACTTTCTGCATTCTTGGTTTCACAAAGCCACGGCACACTTTGGTACCGATACGGATTGTGGTTTCAGGTCGTGTCCAACCAAGGCCACGCATTATGGAGGCAAGGCGTTTAGTGTGATTGTTGTTTTGGCGCTCCTTGGGTAAGCCGAGAAGTAGCGTTAGTAGGTAGTCGGAAGACACGCGTAGTTCTGAATTGCCATAATTGTCTGCGGCAACCACAAAGCAGCCGTCCATCAAAGGCTTTGATTTGGTTTCAAGCGAAGCCAACTTTGGTGCAAGTGTATTCTCCCAAGGATCAAGCTCCATTCTTGCTTGCTGTGCTGCCGTAGCATCAGGCCAAAGTGCTTCGGGGATTACCAAGCTCTCTCTGGTTGCTTCGATGGCAACAGCTTCGGCCCAAAGCTGATCACGGTCTCTTGTCACTGCCGCAAGGTCAATCATTCGGCCCTTAGGGATTTTAACAGGCCAGAAGCGACGGTTGCCGGTTGTGTCTCGAAGGTACGCGTCGTCATTTGTGGTAGCGACGAATATTCCACGCCTAGGACGGTCAATTCTGCTGCGACCATAAGCGGGTCTAGCCATATCAACGGTCTTTGAGGCGAACAGCTTCACCTTGGTTACGTCTGATTTGTACATTCCCTCAAGTTCGCCGATCTCGTAAATCCACACCCCCTGGACTGCTTCTTGTTGTTCACGTTTATCGAGGCCGATGATCTCGTTGTCGGAGAAGTTTTCTTCCCCGGCGAGGATTTTTAGCAGCGTTGATTTGCCTGCGCCTTGGTCGGCCTCAAGGACAATGATGTAGTCAAACTTACAGCCGGGCTGGCGTATTCTACGCACGGCAGCGATCAGCATCTTACGGCCAATCGCACGGTTGAGTTTGGTATCAATCGCGCCACAGTAATCGATAAGCCAACTATCGAGCCGTGCCGCTCCGTCCCACTTCAATCTATCGAGGTAGTCCAAGACAGGATCAAACACCCGATCCAAACAACGAACCCTTAGCGCATCGAAGGTATATTGTGGACCGGGATCGAAGCCGAAGGATTGCAGGACCGCTTGGCGAACTTTGAGCGTAACGTTTTCTAGATTGTTGAGAGCATCATCCCTCAATCCGACTACGTGGCCTTTCACGATTATCTTGTCGTGGAAAACGTCATAGCGGCAATCGATTTTAAGCACGTCGATTGCATGTAATGCGTTTTCTAAACTCGCCGGGATCCCAGCACGGCTTTTAGTGTGTTGAAAACCAACTGCCCCGCCGATCCGCGTGACTTCTTTAATAGGCTCAGCTTTAGGCTGTGCCGCAGGCTCAAAGAATGAAGCCTCCTTTGGCGAAGCCTCTCCAATATCGACAACCTTAACGGCCTCTTGGCTGCTACCAACAACCTCTGGCTTTGTAGCCGCTTCTTTCTTCGCAGCAACATCAAGAACGTCTCTTAACGGCGCTGCCTTAGTCGCTGCAAGCGCTGCCTTAGCTCCGTTTAGCTCCCTTCGCCAAGAAAGCCTTGTCTTCGGTTGCATCGCTTGATCGTGAGCAGCGAGCTTTGCCTTTAGCTCCGCCTCCGCTTCAGACCCGTAGTCCAAGAGGACTACTTCATAAACCTCTTCACGCTCCGCAACGTCGGCGGCCTTGAGCTTTTCAAAGGCCCGCTCGACTTGTTGCAACCAATCTTCTCTTAAGATTGCTTCACTCATTTTAGGTCCCCGAAAAACTAAAAGCCCCCCGGGAAGGGAGGCCATCAGTCGTCTTCATCAATCGGGCCCCAATGGCCCAAGCGGAAGGGATCGAGTTCTCTCCATCGTTTCCGATCCCTCGCCTTCTCAGCTTGTTGGTATTCCCAAAGGGGGATGTTGATTGTCACCCAGTCCGCTCGTTTGACTTCAACCACCCGATCACCGCGGCCTCTCGCGTTTGGATCTTCCGGCGCTACCCTAACAACAGCATCTCGGACCACGTCGCCTTCGTTTGTCACGACCTTTGGCCTCGGCGGCCGAGTGGGATTTAGTAACGCCCGAATTTCTGCTTTACGTTCCGGCGTCATCCACCTCTCCGTTCTCGCTTCTCGAAGCCTTCTGCTATCTGGTCAACAAGACCGATGCCGGGAGGAGGTCCTAAAGCCGGAGCTTCTTGCCAACCGCTGCCCCTCACAATCTCTTCTGCTCTTTCATTTGGCCTAGCGGCAACCGAAGAAGGCGAATGAACATCTCGGCGGTTGTCTTTGACGATGTCCTGAAGAAGCTTGTCAGGCGTTGCCATCCGCATCTTCAGTTGAGTGACGGAAGTGCCAAGGAGCTTGGCGAACACTTCGAAGAGTTCCTCTGTGTTCATCACTTCCTCCCCGGAATATCAGGGCCAAATTCGGACAAGATGTCACTGCCTTGTGGGCGTGGTGATCCGGCGACGGGACCGTGTTGAGCTTGGCTTCCGCTTCGAGGAACTTGACGACCAGCCCCGGGCCCTTGGCCCATATTGTTTGTAGGTCCAACTGGCGGTGAGTATCCGCGTCCAGCTTCAAGCGGTGTCATGTACTTCGGTGCATAAGCGGCGCTCCCGAGTTGTGCTGCGCCGCCTGGATTGATGGCGGTTGATTTGGGTTCTGCTTTAGGTGCGGTGCTATGAACAACCTTGTTGCTGGTGTAGCCGCCACCACTCTTCGCCTTACTCATTTCCGTTTCTCCTTTCCTGTTACCGATTAATCCCATCCGCTCCCGGCACAGTGATAATCCGGTGTGCTGGGTAGATCTGCTTCATTGCATCGTAAGTTGCTTGGTTGAGTGGCTGAGCATTGATTGGGGGATTGAGGCCCCTCGCCAGCCTTGCGAAGTCATCGTTAGCATCTGTGTCGATGATCCGACCCACAGGGATGGTGAATTGACCGATAGGCCATCCATGATCGCGTAGCTGATATTTCATTTTCCTCTCCCTTCCTTCGCCTTGCCCCATCCATCAACTGGCGGTCGTTCGACGGGTTTGGAGTTCATGGAGGGAAGATTTGGATAAAGCCTCTCGGCAAGACTTTGAGGCGGTAGCATCCCTCGAAGTCGTCGGACTGCGTTGTTGTAAATCTCTTGCTCTTTCTTGGCGGTTAGTTTCAACGGCATCGTTGCCTCCATCTCAAACGTTTCATTTGAGCCTCACCACTGGACGCCGTAAGAGCGCTTCGGCCTTTTCAGCGTTCTTTGTCATCTCCGCTTCACCCTCTTTCACCCGATTAGCGAATAGCTCTCGCATCTCCGCGTTTGGATGACGCACCGCCCAGAAGCGTTGCCAATCGAGTTGATTGAGGGAGATCGCTCTTAAGCGTTCAAGCGAGAGATCATGTTTAAGCGCGTACTCGCAGTTTTCAGCGTCACGCCGACATTCAGCCATCGCATCGAAGAGATTAACGTTGGCGTCAGGCGGAGGGACCTTGGTGCTAAACGAGCAGAAATCGTCGAGTTCTAGCGGTAATGTGCGCGGGTTACGGTGAAACACGAACGGCTCTCCTTTCTCTTCCAAGGGATCGACTTCCAGCGATGCGAACGTCCGCGCTAGGTCGGCAATCTCGATAATCGACATTCCGAATTGGCAAGCGAGCGATTGGAGTAGCGTTTCGTATTCTTCGGGAGTCTTCATACGCGTCTCCTTCGTCTTTGAGAAAGAGGCGAAGGACCATCAGTGGCAGAAGACGATCCTTCCCAAGCCGACGCACTCTCAACGGCAGGCAATGCCGGAGATGCACCTCCGAGTTCTGCTAGCGAATTGAGGTCTTGGCCTAATGGCTCTTCAGGAGGAACTGGATCAGAGTGTCAAGGGGAGTTGCTTGGCTGACGCGGATACGTTGCTAGGCCAGTGACCTTACTCTCGGTTTGCTTTGCAAAGCGCCCTTGGGCTTCGAGGTTGGCGGAGGCGATGGCATGGTCGAGGTAGGTTGAAGGTCGGTTGATCATGTCCCCCCTCATACTCGCCTTTGGACTGACGGCTTCGGCGCTGCTGGTTTCGTCAGCGCTTGCATGATGTCGGATAGCGGCTTGGGCACTGCTCCATTGTCCGCTCCATTGCCCCCTCCGTTGCCGCTAGCCCTTGCCTCTCGATACCGTTGGTTCCACCGCGCCTTCACCTTCTTCAGAAGTGTGTCGAAGCAAGCCTGAGAACAGAAACGGTCAGGAGCGCCTGTGTCAGCGATTAACTCACAGCAATACATGCAGTTCATTTGTTCACCTGTGATTGCACCCTCATCCGCTGCGCACGAAAGAACTCCAACGCCGCTTTCCGTTCAGCAATGTGGAATTCGTGATGGCAGGTAATTGAACAGAACCGGTGATCGGCACGGCTTTGATAAAATCGCGTGCCGCAGTTGTCGCAGTGCGCAACACTAACGCCGTCTTTAATCACTGCATTAGCCGCTGCTTTCATGGTCTCTCCTACTGAGCCGACTGTGTGGTACGCAGCGAAAACACAAACTACCCCTCCCTATATGTGGGTATTTAGTCCTAGGATTTCAAGCCCCTGGAAAATATATTTCAGTGCCCTGAGGAGCCAGAGACTATGGCCGCTGCCAGAACCATCCCCTCTGTCTTTGCCTCCACCCATGGCCGAGGCTTCAGGGCATTTATTTTTATTTCAGGGGCCACAACGAATGGGCGCGCGGATGGGAAATGATCGCCAGCGCTGTTCGCTACGCCGGGGTTTTCTTCGCCACTCGCCTTCGTTTCTTTCTCGCGACACTCAACAACCGCAGCGCTTGGCCTTGCGATAAAAACGCATTGCCATTCGTTTTCACTGCAAGTAGTTGGCGTAGCTGGTCTTCGTGCTTGGCGAGATACATGTAGATTTGTGCAGTCCTCATCCCCAAGCGGCACTCGATTGCAACGTAGTCTTGCCAAAGCCCATGGCCTCGCTGCTTCTTGAGTAAATCCTTTGCTGCTTTCAGCGCACGGCCTGCACGGATTGCAGCAGCAGCGCCGTAGCCCAAAGCGCCCATTACGTCAGCGTGGGCTTTCATGATCTCGCCAGTCAACTCGGGTAGTGATCTTTGGTCGGGTGGTAGGATTTGTGCTGTTGGGGCGGGCGTAGCGACGTCGCTCATTGCAATCTCCTTGAGAGGTTGAAGTAACAACCCTGAGGGCGATCCACTCTTCAAGGTCCTCAAGTCTGTAACGAACGCTTCCTCGAAGCCGACAGAACTTCGGCCCGCCGCCAACACAGCGGAGACGCTGCAATGTACGGACGCTCAGCTTAGTGAGAGCCGCTGTGTCCTTTTCAGTGAGTAAAGGTGACATTGATCGGCCCCGGTTGTCAGAGGCCAATCGATTGCAAAACAGCGAAGGCGCTTCACGCCAAATAAGTGGGGGAGTTATTTATTGTTGGCCTTGCGCAACCGCGTTACGGCTTGTCGGACGGTCCCTTCGTTGACGCCGATAGCATCGGCAATCTTAGCAAACGCTTCTTCAGAAGTGCCTCCATGAGCTTCGTAAGCAAGCGCTGCAATAATATCTCTTGCAAGCTTCTCTGGTTTCTTAGGAGCACCACCCTTGCGAGGTTTGAGTTTCAATCGATCTTCAACAATCAAATCATGAAGAAGATTTAAGACTGCTGGAGGTAATTCGTGGCCTTGGTCGATTGACCAAGCGAGTGGTCTGAGGTCACCCCTATACATCCATCGAAATATCGTAACGGTGCGAGCTTTCTCAGGATCAATGCCCTTGCTTTTATAGAAAGCAATCTCAATCTCCCAAGGATTGTGCCCGGCGATTTGATCTTGCTTACGTTTGGTCATCAAGAAGCCTTCGACAAACCAATACCCCACCACGCCAGCATAGCGCCAACAACCAAAGACCAATATAAGGCCAAGCAGAAATGGAAGGTCCTGCTTATGACAGTGCTCGCTGTAATGAGATGATCTTAGCTTGATAAGCTAGCTAGTGGTATGAGATGAAGAAGGCGCAAGCAGTCAGAGTAAATCAAAGGCGGATATTCAATATGCTCAAGCCATTCAATATGCTCAAACCATTCGTCGGCACACTGATGATTGTAGCTGCGGCACAGACCGTCGAAGCGCAAGTCACTGTCGACATCTCAAAGATTACGTGCGAACAGTTCAACGTTTTACTTAAACAAGACACAGTCGCCGTCTGGCTGGGTGGATATTATCATGGACAACACGCCGACATGGTCATCGACATGAACAAGTTCGACGAGACTGTCAGGAACGTCAGAGCGGCTTGCCTGAGGCCGGACAATTTCAAGCGGCCTGTCATCCAGCTTATTGAAAGCAGCATACCGAAATAGCCAGCAGGGTCACGCAACGGACACACGTCCGCCGTAGGCGACGTTAACTCAGCTATGACGTGATCGCATCGAGATGATCCGCCCACCGCTCTAGCGTTAGGGCGTTGGAGAGTCACCGCGCTATTCGCCGCTAGGCCTTCAACGTAGTCGGCCCACTTCATCAGGGCTTCACGGACTTCAATCAGCGTAAGTAGCCCTAGACGATGAAATCGTTAGGCGATTTCCTAAATGTCCTAGCGCTCCAGCCGAGCTTTAACAGCCCGCTGAATTTGCTTGTCGCTGAACTCCCTTGCTGGTCGGCGCTTTGGGCCTTTGCCAAGCCAGCCATTGCAGAGGTTGCGGACTTCGTCGTCAAACTCTTTCCAATGAATAGTACTCCCCGGGATTTTGCCTTCGGTTAGCAATTTAGCAATCACGATGTCCCGGTCCCCCATCAAAGGCACCTTTGCATGTTTGCGAAGCCAGTGCTGAAGGTCGCCGTAAGCGATAAACTTGAGCTTACTCCTAACGTCGCCAATGCTAGCTTGGTCGGTGTCGATCAACTCGCCCTTAGCGTCGCCAACCCTAAGGTCCTGGTTGGCGATTAAGCCAAACAAGATCGTCTCCGCTAACTCCTCGTGAAAGCGTAGAGCCTCGGCGACTTTGCCAATGGCGATGTTAAGGGTAATCCACTCCCCAACAGGCCGAGGCTTCATCCCCGCCACGTTCATCACGATCCCCGAATAGTGATTGCCCTTAGCTTGGTAGGCAGGTTGAGACTAGCTCTCGGCATAACTATTATGGGGCATAAGGGACAAGGGCATTTGAGCTGTCCCCCAGCCCTTGCCAGACTTAAAGGCTGCCCCAACATCTGCCCCTCAGCAAGGCAGCCTTTTCTTTTGTTAATAAGCCGCAGCCGAATTCTCGCACCCTCTGCTTCGTTGGTGACCATTTTCTTTCCGCATTTCGACCATGCGCTGGTGTCACTTGGGACATCATCTCTCGGCAGCGTCTAGCCAAACATAAGGGGCAAGGGCATTGAGGCAACAAGCCAGCCCTTGCAGACTTGAAAGGCTGCCCGCCCTCATCCCTGGCGAGGTGGCCTTTCTTTTTTCACCGAGACCAGTAAAAGGCTGCATGTGCAGGCCTCATGATCGAGGGTTGGTGGCCATTCGCCATCGTTCCTCCAGTCGGCGCAACACTTGCTCATCGCACGCTAAGAAGTCTGACATTTTAGGAGCAAAAAACTCCCACCGTTTAATAATGCGGTCCACAATAAATGGCCCGAAATGGTGCACGACTTTGTTACGCAATTGTTTTGCCGATAAGAGATCGGGGTCTGGTGGCGGCTTATCAAAGGGAGCCACCTCACGGTCATCCTCGAATAGCCAAGTTAAATGATCGTCTGCGACGTTCAATTTCCAATCTTCGACGGCGGTCCTCAGCTTATCCAGTTCCAGGTTCTTACTAGATGCTCCTCGATCAAAAACCTCATCAATTGGTGAATTCTCTCTAATGCCAACAATGGCGATAGCGAGTTTTTCACACCCAAAGAAGTTTCCAAGGAATTGGATGCCTTTATTCTCGTTCGGTGAATTCACGATCCCCAATTCCTTAAGGCCCCGCCTGATATCCTTAATTCGTTTATAATAAGTCCCATTACGATCTACTGGTTCAAATGAGGGGTGCACTAAAAGTCCTCCCTTGGATTGGCGTTGCTCACTCCGTAATAGGACCCTTCCAAGTGCAAGCCTCAAGGCCATCGTGGTGCAGGGAAGTGTCCTTCGGCGCAGATAGTCGCGGCTCTAAGCTCCCCTCTCAGAGACTGCGCCCACCACATGCGTCGAGGGCTGCGCCGAAGCGAGGGATAAACCCATGTGCACGCCATCCGGCATCCTCGCCATTTCTGATTTTTGTCGACACTTCGCGCTCCCACCATCTGCGGGCAGCTTTGCCCAAACACAAGCGCACAGTGTTGAGAGCTGTGCCTCCGACGGGTTGGAGCTTGGCCCTAGCGTGAACTCCGGCAATGGCTCCTTGCACTTGAACGAACGGGGCTCCCCGCTCGCGGCGCCCGCCATGATGAGGAGCAAAGTGATGCATAGTATTTGGCGCACTGCGAGACCTCCCAAGATATTCTGTTATGCCTTCGCCGTTCACCCACTCCTCAGAAGGCCATCACGTGGCAGGTTGCGCTATCTCGCCATGGCGCTTTGGACTTAGGGCACTCGTTCAGGCTAGGCTGCGCATGCAGGGGGGACTAACCATGAAGCATCTATTCGCACTTGGATTTCTGTTGCTCACCGCTATTACATCAGCCCACGCATTAAATGCCAACGCCCTAGCCGCAATGGATGAGGTAGTCACCAGCCTCAGTTCACAACTTCCAATTCAGCTTGGCGAAAACGTGTGGATGACCGGCCTTCGTAGAGATGGAACGACCCTGTATTACACATACATGGTTAAAGGCATAGGCAAGGCACCAGCGACACGCGAATGGGTGGCCAACCGTGTGACCAGGATGTGCATCAAGGAAAAAGAGTACATCGATGAAGGGTGGCGATATATCGATACAATCGTCACTGATAACGGCACGCTATTCGCCACAACATTCGTGGATAAAGGCATATGCGCATCCAACGGACGATAAAACATGCACTTGCTCTTGGATGTCTGCTGCTCGCTGCCATTACGGCAGCCTACGCAGCAACCACCGATCCGACTTTCTGCACATACGTTGCTCCTCCCAAGCAATTGACGCCCTATGAGAATGCAAAGGCTACGCTTGTTTCTCTTTGGTATGCTCGCAATGCAGCTCAGCGGGGAACAGAGTTCGACCAAGAACGCAAGAAGGAGAATTACGACACGTTTCAACTCCTAACGGCAATGATGCGTACAAATAAGATCGCAACCAATGACTTCATTTGCGCAAAGCGATGGATTGAACCATTCACCCTTGGTAATGACAATATTATAAACACCGCTGCGAAGTTTTTGACATCGGTTTATGACGCCCACATCGACCTCAATCAACGGCTGCTTGATCTCCTCAAAAATATCGGAAGTACAAACCAAGTAGAATTAATGGACCAAATGTCCAGCCTTGAAGTTGAGCGCGGCCAGCGCTTTTCTGATCTAGTTAAGCCGACAACGCTAGCATTGATGTTGCTGATTGACGGGAAACGAACGGACGGCCCAGCGAAAATGAACCGTTTGATCATCACAAAGGCGCAGAAGCAAGAGTTGGTAAATTGGGCGAACAAGAACTTTATCGAGTTTACAAACGGAACGCCGGAAAGTCAGTGGACCGATCCCGCAAAAACCGCACATTTGTTCTTCGATGTTTTTAAGGACCGGAAATGTTCTGATGAATAAAATCTGTCAATCGCGCTAGGCCGTTGAGCTGTTGACTGTCATAACGGCATGGTTGCGCTACCCATAACCGCTTCGTAGGACTGTCTTAGCTTGTGATTGCGCTATCTTGCTTCTGTCTTTAAGAGGTCCCCCGCAAATGGCCAAGCAAAAGCAAATTGAGCCAACCAAAGAAGGCTGGCCTATCTATGATCTTTGGAAAAAGTACGAAGACATAGCGATGCACTTCAACGACTTACTCATCAAGCTCCGCACACAGGCGTTAGGTGCTGTCGCTGCCCTCACGACTATCGTCGGCGTATTTGCGAAGAGCGAAGCTAATACCAAGACGAATTGGGAAGTGGTCGCCTTTGCTTTAGCAATCATAATCGTCTTCTGGATTGCGATTTGGATTATCGATTTCTGCTACTACAATCGTCTCTTAGTCGGGGCAGTCAAAGCTCTTTTCGAACTAGAGAAGGCCAGCAAAGACAAGCTGTATATTCATTCCATCGACCTAAGCACAAAGATCCGTGACACTGTTGCTGGCGACCGTCCATGGGAAGCTGACACCTTTAATCTCATTCGAGGCCGATGGCTCTTCTATATCCTCGTCGTCATTGCGCTGAGCATTGCGTTACTCTTCTCACTTAATAAAGCAGGCTTCGGCTTAATGCGCGCCTAAGGACGTGTACTCATAAATCGAGATTGGTCAGCGGCCCGGTTGGTCGATGTCTGCTTTACCCCCATAAGCGGACATGTGCAGTGCAGAAAGCCATGTCCGCTTTACCCCCAATAGCGACCGCGAAAGCGGATTTCCGCATGTCTGCTTTGGGCCGCTATCGTTGCGCTGTGCACGCCGTAAAAGGAACCTCCCAAGTGCAAGCCTCAACCCATCATCATGGGCAGGTTGCGCTGCGGTTGCTCTCGTCCTTGGATGAAGAGACCCCCAGGTACGAAATGCAGGGGGCCCATAAGATGTCGCACTTCGCTTGACGACGCCGCCCTTGGTCATGATCGCGGCCATGGCAGCGACGCACCGCCGCTGTAGGGTATAAACTTCTTGCCAACCCGATGGGAGCGGAAATGGCAAATCTATTCATGTACACGCTTTTATTTGCAGCCGATTTGGCGATCATAGGGTTTGTGACCCATTACTTCGTCAAAACGCTTCATTGGCACATGCCGTCCTATGCGCCGCAGTCCACAGCGCCAACATTGGAAAAGCTAAAGATCAACGGCTATTATTTAATCGTGCCTGATTGGTGTGGGCCTCGCTTTGTACGGCGCACTTATCTTTCTATTTTCGTGGATGCCGCGCCAATGGGTTAACTACGACGAAGATGGCGATCCAATTTGGGTTGCCCAATGGCTCGCATCGTTGGGAGCATTTTTTGGAGCGTTCGCGTTGTTAGGTGCTCTCGAGAAGGCGCCTGAGTTACAGAAACAGATTTCGCGATTACAGGACCACGTAACGAAAGCAGAAGCATTTAATAAGCTGATAAGACGCGAAATAGATCAATATTCCTGGATCACACGAATGCCTGAGACAGATCGGCAGAATAGCTTTGTCAGGCTAGACCGCGAAATTGATGAGGCTAAGATTTTCGCCGAAGATGCGCGCGTTTGCCGTGACCTGCTGCGCATATTGCGCGAGACTGTGCCCGCGTCACGCTAATCGCGATTTTGCAATCTTCGCTCAGGCAACCACGCCGCACCCAACGTTTCGCTAACGACGCCGCTTTCAGTGCGAGGCGACGAAGATCATACGATTGGAATTTCCACAAAATTTGCGCAGGACCACTGCGCCGTTCGAGCGAAGCAAATTTTGGCCCCGGGCCTGCATCAATCCCCGCATTAATAAGAAACGATGATTCAACCTCTAGCGCAACAACGCAAGGATCATGCGTTGATACTGATTGACTAAAATCAAACACGAGCGCCGTAGGTAAAGGACGGGAGGCCGATAGCGCAATCTCTATCGGGCTCTCTTTCATGGAGGGTTACCGATGACGGGAAGTGTAATGGTCCTCGCAAGATATTACGCAAGGGTAGCCATCAAGAGGGAGCTGCGAAGCCAAGGCGTCAAGCTTATACATGTTGAGGCCTCTGAGATTACCAGAGCGGCTAATCAATACATCGAGGATCATCCCGAGATAGTCGCCTTTGCCACTAAACGTTATCGCAGTTTTGTTGAGAGTGGCCGATTGAAACCACCACGTAATCGAAGGAAACCAAGCCAATGAGCGAGCTTGCCATAACGGGTAATGTGGAAAGTCGTGTTACTGATCCTCATCG
>Ga0114129_10011563_pt1 | contig 12569 bp, 13 predicted proteins | sample RhiMetdeltSRZDD1_FD_80071 | JGI IMG/M metagenome (GOLD analysis project Ga0114129, IMG submission 80071) | Populus rhizosphere microbial communities from Tennessee, USA - Rhizosphere MetaG P. deltoides SRZDD1 (version 2) (version 2) | ecosystem: Host-associated > Plants > Roots > Rhizosphere >...
CCGCGAACGACGAGCAAGGGCGCGTCGTGCAGCTGCTCGACACGCGCGCGCAGCGACTCCTTCGCGACGGGCTGAGTTGGCGCCTGAAGGAGAAGACAGGAAACGAGCGCCGCTAACATCGACGTCAGTCGATCGTCACGTAACGCTCGAGGCGCGCGACTTCTTCCTTGTCCACGTACTTGCCGATCTCGCGACGGAACTGCTCCATGTTCTTGTAGGGGCGATATTCCTTGAACTCGTGCAGCATGCGTTTGCCAAGGCCGGGAATGGAAAGGATGTCTTCGTCGGTGGCGGTGTTCAGATTGATGGGCACGAACACGTACTGTTCGAGTCTGGCGACCTCCTTGTCGTCCACGTACTTCTTCATTTCCCGGCGGAACTGCGCCATCGCCTTGTAGGGCCGATACTCCTCGAACTCGTGAGCCATCCTGTTCCCCAGGTTCGGGACCATCAGGATCTCGTCGCGGGTCGCCGTGTTCAGGTTGAGGTGGACGAACGTCCTGCCATAGGTATCCGCCAGTTGCGTCTTGTTGAGTCCCTGGCTTGTCAGAAACGTATTGAAGTCCGTCTGGCTCGCGAACGGCCGCTTTTCGATGAGGCCTTTCACGATCGGCGCCGTCAGGTGCGGAACGCCGAGAAGGGTCTTCTCGTCAGCAGTGTTCGGGTCGGCCAGTCCTTTTCCGACCTGGGCGCCGGCAGGCGCCGTCAACGCGAGAAGAGCGATGGCGATACCGGCGATGAACGTCGCTTTCAATCTCATTTCTGACTCCTCGATGGGGTCAGATCTTGTTTCTTGCACGAGTGTCCCCTTTTGCGGATGTCCCTCTAAGAGTACAAACGTGCAAGAAACAAGATCTGACCCTTTATCCCAGCCTGGGGTGGCGGAACGTGTACGCCAACCCGACGAGCGCCAACTGAATCATCGTTCCAGGCGCAAGTGCAGGTGTTGCGCCCATCATCGTCTTACGAAACAGTTCCATCCCCGACATCGTTGGGTACATTTCCAGCTCGAACTCACGGTTGCCGCTGTAGTGAAGGTACACGCCGAGCATGCCCGCCAGCACGAAGACGAGCATGAGGACTTGCAGCGTGTGCACCGGCGCCGGCCCTCGATCGATGCCGTGCCACACCAGAACAAGTGCCGCACAGCCAAGCAACCCTAGAGGGATCCGCTGATTCCAGCTCTCGTAGTGTTCGAGCAGGACGAGCTCGACTGCGGTGCCCACCACTCCGATGGCGAGCGTGGCAAGCAGGATTTGCCGAATGATCCGCTCGGCTGTGCCGCGTTCACCAACCTGCCCGCCTTTGACCCTCGACCCGAGCATGGTCCGCAAGGATACCGTTAGAATGACGATTACATGACTCCCGATCGCAGATTACCAAAGTCTTACGTTTGCGTCGTTCTTCTCGCCGCCGCCATCCAGGCGCCGGCGTACGGCTGGCAGGCCGCGCCTCCAGCGAGGCCGATTCAGGTCAGCGAAGACCAGTTGATGCGCGACGTGCGTGTCCTGGCGGCAGACGACATGCAGGGCCGTCTCGCCGGGACTCCTGGCGGAGCCAAGGCCCGCGCGTACGTCCTTCAGCGTTTCAAGGAGATTGGGCTGAAGCCGGCAGGAGCATCCTTCGAGCAGACGTTCAAGTTCAGTGGCCGCGGCGAGCCCGGAGACCGCTCCGGCACGAACTTGCTCGCGGTGATTCCCGGCACCCGTACGCCCGATCGCTACATCGTCGTCACGGCTCACTACGACCACATCGGCATCCGCAATGGGCAGGTCTACAACGGAGCGGACGACAACGCGTCAGGTGTTGCGGCGCTGCTGGCGATCGCGGAACACTTCCAGAAAAATCCGACGGGGCCGTCGCTGCTACTCGCGGCGCTGGACGCGGAGGAAAGCGGGCTGCACGGCGCGAGAGCGCTGCTGAACAGCGGCCCGATTCCGAAGACCGCGATGGTCCTGAACATCAACGTCGACATGATCGGCCGCGACGCCAAGAACGTGCTCTACGCGGCCGGCACCTATCACTATCCTGCGCTGAAGCCGATGCTCGAGGGTGTCGCGCAGCCGCCGGTGGAGCTCCGGCTCGGACACGACGTGCCGAACATCAAAGCAGAAGACTGGACGAAAGACTCCGATCACTATCCGTTCCACGAAGCAGGTATACCGTTCATCTATTTCGGCGTCGAGGACTTCGAGAACCATCACAAGCCGACCGACGACGCCGAGACGATTCAGCAGCCGTTTTTCGCGGGCGCGGTGAAAACCATCATTGCGGCCCTCGAGAAGTTCGGTCAGGCGCGCTGACTCCCTGAGCGTCGAGCAGGGCGCGGACCGATTCAATCGTGTCCGCATCCTCCGGCTTCTTATCGCGCCGCCACCGCAGCATGCGCGGGAACCGAACCGCGATGCCTGAACGGTGCCGCGTGGATTTCGCGATGCCCTCGAAGCCCAGCTCGAAGACGTGAGCCGGCTCGACGTGCCGCACCGGGCCGAACCGCTCGCGCGTGTGACGGCGGATCCAGCGGTCCATTTCGTCGATCTCTTCGTTCGACAACCCCGAATACGCCTTGGCAATCGGCACGAGCTCGCCGTTGTCCCAGACGCCGAACGTGTAATCGGTCAGCAGGCTGGCCCGCTTGCCGCTGCCCGGCTGGGCATAGATAAGGACCGCATCGATAGAGAACGGCTCAATCTTCCACTTCCACCAGTCGCCCCGCTTTCGTCCGACCCCGTAAGCCGAGGTCAGCCTCTTGAGCATGAGGCCTTCGACGCCGCGGGCTCTCGAATCGGCGCGTAGCGCCGCCAGCTCTTCCCACGTCGCACCCGTCACAACCGGCGACGGCCGCAACATCGATCCCTTGAGGAGTCCCTCCAGCCGGCGGCGGCGTTCGCTCAGCGGAAGCGATCTGATGTCCTCGTTCAGATCCTCGAGCACATCGTAGGTCATGAAGACGACGGGCACGGCGCGCACGAGCTGGGCGACCTGTTTCTGCCGTCCGATCCGCTGCTGGAGCGCCGAGAATGGCATCGGTCGATCGTCGCGAAACGCCAGCACCTCGCCGTCGAGGACCGTGCCGTCAGGCAGGTTCGTTGCGGCTGCCGCAATTTCCGGGAACCGGTGCGTGATCAGCTCCTCGCCGCGAGACCAGAGGTGCACGCGCGCATCGCGCTTGACGAGCTGCGCTCGAATGCCGTCCCACTTCCACTCGATCAGCCACGCTTCCGGGCTCCCAAGCGTGTCCGGCGCCTCGTCGAGGGGTGAGGCCAGACAGAACGGGTAAGGACGGGATCGGTCGTCCTCGGTGCGCTCGTGGGACAGCACCGACGAGAACCAGTCGGCCGACGGGGCCCATTCGCCCATGAGTCGCGCTGCGATGGTCGTTGCCGGAAGCGCTGCCGCTCGAGCGATGGCACGCACCACGAGCGTCTGCGAAACGCCAACGCGGAACTCCCCGGTGAGCAGTTTCAGCAGCATGAAACGCTGGAGCCGATCGAGCCGTCGCCACCACTCGGTGACACGCGTCTGCTGCACCTCGGCGGAGAGCGTCTTCAGCGGGATGATGCGCTCCTCGACCCACTTTGACAGCGGTAGATCTTCGGAGGGCGCCGCCGGCAACTGGTCGAGCACCAGCGCAGCGATTTCGGCGCCATCACCAACCACCGACCAGCATTCGGACAGGAGCCAGGATGGCAGCCCGGTCGCCGCGAGCGTCCACTCCTGAATCGCCGCCGCCGGCACGAGGCGCTTCAGACGCCGGCCGGTGAGGAAGAAGACCGCCCACGCGGCGTCCTCCCGCGGCGCATCGGCAAAATAGTCGGCCATCGCTGCGACCTTGGCGTTGGTCGAGGTCGTTCGATCGATCGCGTCGAAGAGAGTGGCGAAACGGTGCATAAAAAAGCCGTGGTTCGTGGTTCGTTGCTCGTGGCTCGTAGATCATCAGACTCATTCCGGATGATTCGATGGTTTACGAGCGACGAGCTACGAACCACGAGCTACGGACGAAAGTCGTCAGTCACCAGTCGGTTCGCCTTCCCACGCGGTTCGAATGACCGCGGATTCGACGCCCTGTTCGGTCAGGTATCGCGCGAGCGGTTCAGCGTGCCCGTGCGTCACGAGCACACGGTCGGCGCCGGATTCGGCGATGGTGTAGAGCAGCGCAGGCCAGTCGGCGTGATCGGACAGGACGAACCCGCGATCGAAGGCGCGCTGGCGGCGGACGCCGCGAACGCGCATCAGTCCCGACACAAATGCATCCGAATGATTCCCGAGCCGGCGCATCCATGGCGTGCCGCGCGCCGAGAGCGGCGCGAGCACGAGCTCGCCCGCGTACGAGGCGCCACGTGGCCGCTCCGTCGCCGGTGCGACCGGAAGCATGTGGATGCCCGCCTCGCGATAGACCTCGATCATCGGCAGCATCATGCCGTGAGCGAGGACCGTTCGATCCGTCACGCGCGTCAGCTCTGCCAGCACTCGCTGCGCCTTCCCGATCGTGTAACAGAAGAGCACCGACGTCATCGTCGCGGCCCGGTTCTGGTCCCACCAGCCCATCAGATCGGCGATCACTTCGTCGGTTCGATCCCACCGGTAGATTGGTAAACCAAAGGTCGACTCGGTGATGAACGTGTTGGCTGTGACTGGTTCGAACGGCGCGCAGGTGGGATCCTCGGCGCGCTTGTAGTCACCGGAGACGACCCAGACGCCGCCAGCGCCCTCGAGCCGAACCTGTGCCGATCCAAGTACATGTCCGGCGGGGTGGAAACTGATCCGGGTCCCGCCGATGAGGCGCGTGTCACCGTATTCGAGGCCCTCGATGACGCAGTCGTCACCGAATCGACGACGCAGGAGGCGGACGGAAGCGCGGGCGCAGAGGTAGGCCGCAGAGCCGGGCCGCGCGTGATCGCCATGCGCGTGCGTGATCACCGCACGTTCCACAGGCGCCCAGGGGTCGATGTAGAAATCGCCGTCCGCGCAGTGCAACCCGTCAGGCGTCTCGGTCAGCATCGCGACGCCCGAATCACGCTAGGGCAGGGCCACCGGTGGCACTTCACGGTTGCTGCGGGCCTTCCAGAACTCGAGGGCGATCGGCACGAGCGAGATGGCAATGATCACGAGCGCCGCGGCCCAGAAATTGTCCTTGACGATGGGAACGTTGCCGAACAGATAGCCGAGCCCGAAGCAGGAGAGCACCCACAAGAAGGCACCGGCCACGTTGTAGAACGCAAACGCCGGATACGACATCGATCCGGCACCCGCCACGAATGGCACGAAGGTCCGAACGATCGGCATGAAGCGCGCCAGCACGATCGCCTTGCCGCCGTGCTTCTCGAAGAACGCGTGCGCCTTGTCGAGGTGATCGCGGCGCAACAGTCGATGCAGCCACGTCGAGTCGTCGGTCGCATGAAACACGCGAGGCCCGACCCAGCGACCCACCGAATAGTTGACCGCGTCGCCGAGAATGGCGGCAACTATGAGGACACAAGCCATGATCGTCGGGTCGAGCAGCCCGGCCCCGCAGAGCGCCCCTGCTGCGAAGAGCAGCGAGTCGCCCGGGAGGATCGGCGTGACCACGAGACCGGTTTCGGCAAAAACGATCGCGAAAAGTACCCCGTAAACCCAGGGTCCGTAAGCTTCGGTCAGCGCAAAGAGATGTTCGTCGAGCTTCAGGATGAGATCGATCAACTCAGACATTCCTTTGTATTTTGACACATCGGCGCACGGAGGGGACGGAGGGAACGGGACGGAGGGGACGGAGGGAACGGAACGAGCTTCAACTCAGAGACTCGGAGAAACGGAGGCCTCGGACCAGCGATCTGGTCTGCGAGCCGATGCCGCCGCGCGTAGCGCGGCGAGCGATCGACTCACGCGCCGCGGGAACAAGCCATGCACGGGTTGATTTGTGGCTTGTTCCCGCGGCGCGTGAGTCGATCGCCCGGCCCGGCCTAGGCCGGGCCGGCATCGGCTGGTGTCTGTTTCATGCGTAGGAAGTTCCTGCGTACCCGACCACGATACGATTTGGCAATTGCTTCATCGAAAGGGGCGACGCCTCGGAGTTTTCAGGCACTAACGAATGGCTCAGCACTTGCTCTTCACCACGGCATGACCTGGATTGATCTAACAGCGATAGACCCTCTAACGTCGAGAATCATCGGGTGTGGCGTTGAGGTTCACCGGCGGCTGGGGCCGGGACTGCTCGAATCTGTCTACCACGTCTGCCTCGGCTTCGAGCTCCGCAACGGGGGCTTGACAGTTGTCGAGAACATGAGGGTGCCCGTTTCCTACAAAGATCTCAGATTCGACTGCGCGTTGAAGGCGGATTTCCTCGTCAACGACACCGTAATCGTCGAAATCAAATCAATCGCAGAGATCGCGCCCGTGCATGAGGCCCAGCTCCTCACCTATCTGCGACTCACAAACCGGCCCGTCGGCCTGCTGATGAACTTCAACGTGCCGATTCTGAGGGAGGGAATCCGCCGCCGAGTAAACCCCGGAACCTCCGTTCCTCCGAGCCTCTGAGTTGAAGCTTGGTCCGTTCCCTCCGTCCCCTCCGTCCTCCGTCCCCTCCGTCCCCTCCCGCGCTAGAATCACAAGATGCCCCTTGCCCTGACCCGCGCCGTGCCGTACTCGATCGACCGCTGCGAGCTCACGCATCTCGAGCGTGCTCCGATTGATGCGACGCGTGCGGCGAGGCAGCACCGCGAGTACGAGCAGGCGCTTGAATCGATCGGGTATCGGATCGGACGACTCGAAGACACACCCGAGCTGCCCGACTCCGTGTTCGTCGAAGACACGGCGATTGTCCTGGACGAGATTGCGATCATCACGCGCCCGGGCGCGGAGTCCCGGCGCCTCGAAACCATGTCGGTCGCCATAATGCTCGCGAAGCATCGACCGATCGAGATGCTCACCGCGCCGGCGCTCATGGACGGTGGCGATGTGCTGCGGCTGGGACGACGGCTGTTCGTGGGGTTGTCGACGAGGACCAATGAGGAGGGAGCGCGTCAGCTCGCGCGTTACGTTCGGCCGTTCGGCTACACGGTCCGGTGTTTGCGGGTGCGCGGCTGCCTGCATCTGAAATCTGCCGTCACGGCGCTGGACGAGAACCGGGTCCTGCATAATCCCGACTGGGTCGAAGCAAGGGGCTTCGATGGCATGGAGGCCTACGCGGTCGACCCTGCGGAACCGGAGGCGGCGAACGTCCTGACCTTGGGTGCGGACGCGATCGTGGCGGCGGCCCACGTCAGAACGCAGGCGCTGTTGTTGCGTTGGGGTTTTCGTCCGATTCCCGTCGACGTGTCCGAGCTCGCGAAAGCGGAGGCCGGCGTGACGTGCTGTAGCCTCATCCTGGACAACTGACGATTCATAACTGATGACTGAGGACTGATGTATGGCTGCATACGTAATCGCTGACATCGATGTGCAGGATCCCGTGCGTTACGCCGACTACCGAAAGATGGTGCCGGCGAGCATTGAAGCCTACGGCGGCAGATTCCTGGCGCGTGGCGGCAAGGTCGAGTCGCTCGAGGGCCCGTGGGAGCCGAAGCGGACGGTGATCGTCGAGTTCCCCTCGGTCGAGCGCGCCAAAGCCTGGTGGGATTCGGACGAGTACGCGCCGGCCAAAGCCCTGCGGCGGGCCGCTTCGCAGGGCAGCCTCATCCTCCTCGAAGGTCTTTGAAAGAGCTCACCGTTCAGACGTCGACATCCCCGCGGCTCGAGGAGGTCCTGGAGCGGTACTGGGGATTCACGACGTTCCGCCCGTTGCAGCAGGCGGCCATGGACGCCATATTGGCCGACCGCGATTCGCTTGTCGTCCTGCCGACAGGGGGCGGTAAGTCTCTCTGCTTTCAGGCCCCCGCGCTCGTGCGTCCCGGCCTTGCCGTGATCGTGTCCCCGCTGATCTCGTTGATGAAGGATCAGGTGGACACACTCGTCGGCAACGGCGTGCCGGCTGCGATTTTCAACAGCACGCTCTCGCCGGATGCGAAGGCCAGCGTCGCGGCCGGATTGCGCGAGGGCCGGTATCGGCTGCTCTATGTGTCGCCCGAACGGCTGGCCGGAGAGGGGAGCGAAACGTTTCTTGCGATGCTCGGCCGGTGCACCGTCTCGTACGTCGCCGTAGACGAGGCGCACTGTATCAGCCAGTGGGGACATGATTTCAGGCCGGAGTATCGACAGCTCGGCCGGCTGCGCAGCGTGTTTCCCGGCGTCCGGCTGCACGCGTACACGGCAACCGCCACCGCCCGTGTGCGTCTCGACATCGTCCGTCAACTCGAGCTCCAGGATCCGGTCGAGCTGGTCGGATCGTTCGATCGCCCAAACCTGGTCTATCGGGTCGTCGCGCGGTCCAATCTGAAACGGCAGCTGACGGACATCCTCGATCGCCATCCGCGTCAGGCCGGCATCGTTTACTGCACGTCACGACGTGAGGTGGACGCGCTTGCCGCGTGGCTGTCCGAGAGTGGAGTGCGCGCGCGGCCCTATCATGCTGGCCTCGCCGATAAGGAACGCAGCGCCAACCAGGATGCTTTTCTCGAGGAAGAGGCGGACGTCGTGGTCGCCACCGTCGCGTTCGGCATGGGCATCGATCGCTCCGATGTACGCTTCGTCGTCCACGCGGGCGCGCCACAGTCTCTCGAACACTATCAACAGGAGTCCGGGCGAGCCGGACGGGACAGTCTCGAGGCCGAGTGTGTCCTGATCTACTCGGCTGCCGATTTCCTGAAGTGGCGCGTGATGCTCGAGCGCAACGGCGAATGGACGGACGCACGGCGTTCGTTGCTTCGGGACATGGAGCGTTATGCGGCGAGTGTCGGCTGCCGTCACAAGCGCCTGCTCGCCTATTTCGGTGAAGACTACAGCCGCGACGATTGTGGGGCCTGCGACTACTGCCTCGACGAGCTCGAGGCGCTCGCAGAGCCGGCGACGATTGCCCGGAAGATCTTGTCGTGTGTGGCGAGAGTCGGGCAACGATTCGGCGCCGCGCACGTGACGAACGTGCTTCGCGGCAGCGACACCGAGCAAGTCAGATCGCGCGGCCACCATCAGCTGACCACGTTTGGATTGATGGCGGAGGCGCCGGTTCCGGAGATTCGCGGATACATCGAACAGCTGCTTGCTGGCGAGCTCCTGCGTCAGGCCGGCGACGAGTATCCCGTGCTGACGTTGACCTCGCGCGGTGTGGCGCTGATGAAAGACCCTGGCGCCGAGCCGGATCTCACGCTGGCGCGACAACGCCGGCCCACGAAGGATCGGCTGCCCAAGCGCGCCAGGATCGAAGCGGAGTCCTGGCAGGGTGTCGACCGCGAACTCTTCGAGCGGCTGCGCGAGCTGCGACTCAGGATTGCGCGCGCGCGGGGCGTTCCGCCGTACGTGGTGTTTCACGACACCACCCTTCGTGAGATGGCACGCCAGAGACCGCGGACGCTCGATGCGCTGCACACCATCTACGGTTTGGGGGAGCGCAAGATTGCGGACTACGGCCAACAGGTCCTCGACGTGATCGGCGGGAGCTGAGGGCCCACCGAAGTGCGGTCCGCGTAACGGTCAATCCATACTCGAAAACCCCCCGTTGATCCCGTTGTCCCCGGCCGTTCACAGGCCGTGTAGTACCCTCATCTTCATGTTCCGACTCAGCACTGCCATCGTCGTTACAGTCGTCGCCGTCGCCAGCCTGGCGGCCACGTCGCCGCTACCCGAAGAGACCTGGCCCGGGTTTCGTGGCCACGGCATGAGCGGTATTGCTCCGGGTAAGAAGATTCCCGAGCGGTGGACGACTTCCGAGAACGTTCGCTGGAAGATCGACGTGCCCGGACAGGGTTGGTCGTCGCCGATCGTGTGGGGCGACACGGTGTTCGTGACGTCAGGGATCAGCGGCAAGCCGTTCAAGCAGCCGACGGCCGGCCTGTATGGCAACGACTACATCGCCGAGTTGAGCGCGCAAGGCCTGTCCGGTGAGGAGATTCGCAAAAAGACGCGCGAGCGCGACAATGAAGCGCCGGAAGAATCGGAGGACATCCGCTACATGGTGTACGCGCTCGATGCGCGCACCGGCAAGATCAAGTGGGAGCAGGAAGCGATCAAAACAAGGCCCTCCGGTGGGCGCCATCGCAAGAACACTTACGCTTCGGAAACACCCGTAACGGACGGCGAGCGGCTGTATGCGTCGTTCGGGCAGAACGTCGGATTGTTCTGCTACAGCCTCGACGGCAAACTGCTCTGGAAGAAGCAATGGCCGCCGCAGCCCATCTACCTCGATTTTGGCACCGCATCGTCACCGACGGTGTATGAAGGCCGTGTCTACCTGCTGCACGACAGCGAAGCCGAGTCTTACCTGGCGGCGCTCGATGCCAAGACAGGCGCGGAGCTCTGGCGCACCATCCGCCCGCAGACAGGCCTTCCAAAATCGTCGTGGACGACCCCGTTCGTGTGGAAGAACGCGATGCGAACGGAGATCATCACCACGGGCCACGGAATGATTGCGTCGTACGGCGTGGACGGGAAGGAGCTGTGGCGCGTGACGGGCATGTCGATGCCCGCGGCCTCGCCCATCACCTGGAACGGATGGCTGTACGTGGGCACCGGCTCGCAGGGCGACGCGAACCGTCCTTTCTACGCAATCAAGCCAGGCGCAACTGGAGACGTTTCGCTGGCGGCAGGGACAACGAGCAACGACTACATCGTCTGGCGGCAGCCGCGCGTGTCAGGGTACACGCCCTCAGCACTCGTCCACGAAGGACGCGCGTATCTCGTCCACGACACCGGGATTCTGACGGTGCTCAACGCTGAGACCGGACAGCAGATCTACAAGGTCCGGGTCGGCGGCGGCGGCCACACGTTCTCCGCCTCCCCCGTGGCAGCGGGCAACCGGGTGGTGTTCCTGACCGAAGAAGGCGTGGCCTTCCTCATCGACACCGGCGACGAGTACAAGGAGATCGCCAAAAACGATCTGGGCGAGATGTCGCTGGCGTCACCGGCGATCGCTGGCGGGGCGATCTACATTCGCACGGCGTCGAAACTCTATCGAATCGGATAGGTTCGGCGGAGGCCGGAGGCTAGACGGTCCGGCTGAAGCCGGACGCTACTCTGAGCGAAGCGCGACGACCGGATCGACAGGCTGTTCGGAATCTGACGCGCGAGGGCGGGAACCCTGGGCACGCGTAGTACCATTCCCTCATGGTTTCTCGCTCCCGCGGTTGGCTCGTCCTCATCATCATCGTGCTCGCAGCAGCTGGTCCGACGTCGTCGCCGGCTGCTCAGAGGCGCACCTCGCCCACGCCTGTGTCCAAATACAAAGTCGTCAAGTCCTATCCCCACGATCGTCAGGCCTTTACACAGGGGCTCGTGTATCTCGACGGGGTCTTGTACGAGGGCACCGGCCTCCACGGGCAGTCGGGGATCCGAAAGGTGAAGCTCGAGACGGGGGAGGTGCTGCAGCAGCGGGCGCTCGACCCCAAGTTCTTCGGCGAGGGCATTGTCGTCTGGGGCAAATCGATCGTCCAGCTCACCTGGCAATCCGAGATCGGATTCGTCTACGACCTGGCGACGTTTGCGCCGCAGAAAACGTTTGCGTACAAGGGCGAGGGCTGGGGACTGACCCACGACGGCAAGCAAATCATCATGAGCGACGGGACCTCGTCGTTGCGCTTCCTGGATCCTCAAACGTTGAAGGAAACGGGTCGCTTGACGGTGCGCGACGGCGGTGCGCCGGTGAAGGATCTCAATGAGCTGGAGTTCGTCCGTGGGGAGATCCTGGCGAACGTCTGGCAGCAGCACCGCATCGCGAGGATTTCGCCGAAAACCGGTGATGTCACCGGCTGGATCGATCTCAGCGGCCTGCTGTCGCCGGGTGAATCAGCGGGCGTCGATGTGCTCAACGGCATCGCCTACGACGCGGCAGGCGATCGGCTCTTCGTCACGGGGAAGTTGTGGCCGAAGGTGTTCGAGGTCAAGGTTGAGTAATCGGAGTAGAGTCATGAACCAGCCTGTTGTGTCCGCGGCCGAGGATCTGAGATCGGAGGTCACGAGGACTGTCGCGTTCCTGCGCGGCGTGTCCGACGCCGATGCCTCGAGGCGTCGTGCCCCCGGGTCGTGGTCTGCGAAGGAGATCATCGGGCATCTCATTGACTCCGCCGCGAACAATCACGCGCGGTTCGTGCGCGCGCAGCTCGAGCCGGATCTCGTATCGGCTGGTTACGATCAGGAACAGTGGGTAAAGGTGCAGGCCTACCAGAACGCGTCGTGGTCCCGGTTGCTTGACCTGTGGTCGGCTTACAACCTGCACATCGCCCACGTCATGGAGTCGGCGTCGGAGGACGCGAAGCTGCGGCCGCGCGCCAGGCACAACCTCGATAAAATCGCGTGGACCACCGTCTCAGCCGACCAGCCCACCACCCTCGACTACTTCATGCGTGACTACGTCGGTCACCTTCGGCACCATTTGCGGCAGATAGCGAGCCTGGTCGGTCAGCCGACGTGACGGGCGGCACCTGATCAGAGAATTGATATCTGGGCGCTTGCTGTGGACATCGACGGACGACTGACGAGTCCCCGGAATGATCGCGACGATCACGACG
>Ga0114129_10011564_pt1 | contig 12568 bp, 11 predicted proteins | sample RhiMetdeltSRZDD1_FD_80071 | JGI IMG/M metagenome (GOLD analysis project Ga0114129, IMG submission 80071) | Populus rhizosphere microbial communities from Tennessee, USA - Rhizosphere MetaG P. deltoides SRZDD1 (version 2) (version 2) | ecosystem: Host-associated > Plants > Roots > Rhizosphere >...
CCGTGTAGCCCGCCGGCACGTAGAGCAATCCGTCGCGCCCGTCGCCGAGAGAGAGTGGTTGCTCGCCGAGTGTCGCGGAGCCGGTAGGCACTCCCGGCCGCGCAGTAAGACGACCGCCAGCAGGCAGGGCGAGGGCGTCCTTCACGCCTCCGACGTCGCATGCCGCGACGATCGCGCCGGCTGCGCCTACTCCGGCGGCCTGAAGGAATACGCGCCGCGAGATGGTCGATGGATCGTCGAGCGGGGGCACCGTGCACGTCGAGGCAAGAGTGATCTCTACTCATGCTATGGCACGCGACCCCTACCGCAAGAACCACGACACGACCTGTGACAAAGTCCAGCCCAGTCGTTCAAAAAACTGATGACCGATGACCGATGACCGGAAACTCAGGACTGTTTGACTCCAGGACCGATGACTCGGGTTGCCATCGCGTAGGGCGTCCCGAGTCATCGGTGAGGAGTCATATGGTCATGAGTTTTCGGTCATCGGTCATCAGTTGTGAGTTGGCTTCCCCGCCCGGTGAGCTCGGATACCAGATTCCGCAGCGCCACCTGCCACACGAGCGGCTGTCCGGCGAGATCCTCGCGGCGAAGCGATCGCAAACGCTCGACATCCTCGTCCGACACGAGCATCTGCGCGCCGATCGCGCTCAATGCGATGTTCGACCGCTTGGCCATCAGTCCCTCGGCGCCAATTCGAACCGCGCGGCCATCCCGTCCAACGAGCGCGCCCGTCAGCTGCACGACGGCTACAGGCTTCTCGAGGGATGTCAGCCACGGGACCGACACCGCATAGTCGCTGCCGAGCTGCACTTCCTTGCTCAGGCTCAGCCCTTTCTGCCGCGGCCAGTACTGTCCGAGCTCCAGTGTGATCACCAACGCGTGCGTCGTGCTATCGAGTGAGCTCCCGAGCCAGGCAGTCCATTCCTCGGATGGTCGCCCAACAGACAGCTCGAGTCTGCGATTCGTGCTCGTAACCTCGCCTTCTTCAGTGCAGTCGCCGATCACATCGAGGTTACAACCGAAGTGGACGTCGGGCGCGCTGCCGACCTCCGCCGTCTTCGGCTCGAGACGCACGGACGCCGAGAGCGAATCGAGATAGGCGTTCATGTCGGCCACGAGTGCTGCGGCCGGAGAGCCACTCCCGGCCTTAGGCTCGAAATGTGGCGACTGCTCGGCACCGCGCTGATACCGGATCGGCAGATGGGCGACGCGTCGAGCGTCAGGCGCCACCGCAGCGCCGGCATAGAACGGAGGACGGTCGAACGACTTGGGTGCAACGCCGCTCCGATACGTCGCGCCGGCAGTTGCACAGGCGGCGGTCAGCGCCGCCACGGCGATATATGAAAGCTCTGGTCTCAGTCTCATGGGAAATCAGATCGTTTCCGCGCCAAACCCGGGGATGGACCGACCGGTCACATCAGTGTCGCGTTAGGCTTCGCCCCACGCCCCGAGCTGTCGCCGCAAGGCAACGAGCTGGCCGAGGTGGTAGGCGTTGTGATCGGCAACGAGGAGGAGCTCACGGATGTAGGTCTGTCCGGTGCCATGCGGGATCGTCGCGAACAGGTCGATCGACTCATCTGCCGCGAGCGCCTGCAACGCGGCGCGATCCTCTCGAAACGCCGCAACGCAATCGTCCCACTCGCGCGCCGACGGCGGCTCGGCCGATGGAGGCCAATAGTCGTCGGGCCAGACGGGCTCCTCGTAGTTCGGGTTACGACAGAACTCGAGGATGTCGCTCTGCGTGAGTCTCATGTGCTCGACGAGCTCCCACGGCGAATGCGGGAAGCCGGTGACCCGAACGCCGCGCAGCTTCGGCGAGAGTCCTTCCACGGACTTCTCGAACCCGACGTGCGCGTCCTGCCAGCCGAGGATGCGAGCGAGCTGCTCGCGGAGGGCAGTGGAGGGCATGGTGGTTGGGATTCGGGGCAGAAAACGGTGAAGGCCACCAGCGCGCCCTAACGCGTGGTGGCCTTCTCAGACCGAACGGCGCGGCGGTCGTCGGTCAGCTATTACAACGAGCCTCAGCGGCTCCCGGCGATCCGCGCCGTACTAGGGTCAGTAGACAAAGGATCACCTCCTCGTTTGCGGGTGGGAGTTGAGGGTGACGGAAATAATGTAATGCGTGATCGACGACCGTGCACAAGCGATTTCAAGCATTTCGTTGGGCTCGAGCGGCATTACGACCATACCATTTCGCCAGTGGTTGCCACGCCACATTCGGCCGCGTCATCCGAGATATGGCGCGCAGACGGTCCTTCGGAGAGATGCTGCTCGGCGGCCTGGTGGTCGCGCTCGTCGCGTTCGTGGGAACGCAAGTCGTTGCCTCACCACGTCGATTCAGCGCCAAACGGGTGCGTGTGCTGTCGGGCCGCGATAGCGCGGCGATCGTCGAGCAGTATCAGAGCCAGATCCTCGCACGCGGTGGGTCGTACTCGGTCCCGCGGTGGCTCGGCGAGATTCAGATTGCGCGGCTCGAGGCCGCCGCAGAGCGTGATGTCTCGGGGCGCGACTCGCTTCCGGTGGTATCGCCGGATTCGGTCCGCGCGCTGATCGCGGCTGCGCAGAGCGGAACGTATCTGAGCGCGATGCTCGCAGAGGACGGGAACATCGCGACGCGCTGGCGCGAGAATGCCGAGCCGATACGCGTGTGGGTGCAGCCGTGGTCGTCGGAGCCAGGTTTTTCACCTGAGCTCATCGGCCCGACGCGACGTGCGTTCACGGCGTGGAACGAGCTCGAGCTCGGCGTGTCGTTCGCGCTGGTGGACGACTCGACGCAGGCCGACGTGCACGTCACCTGGAGCGCGCGCATGCCGCAGCCGCGGCAACTCGGCACGACGTTTCGGATGACGGGTGGCTCGGGATGGATCGCGTTTGCGCACGTGCTGCTGTCGACGTCGTACGACATCTACACGGTGCAGAACGCGGCGCGACACGAGGCGGGCCACGTGCTGGGCCTCGGCCATTCGCCGGTGGTGCAGGACATCATGGCGGCGGAGACGGAAGGACGACAGTATCAGCTCACGGATGCCGATCGGCGAACGGCGGCGTTTCTCTACCTGCTGCCGCCGGGAAGGATACGTTAGGCTACCCGCTACCCTAGATTTCTCGCATGCTGCCGTTCGAAATTCGCCCTTCACCGATGCAGGGGCTGGGTGCTTTCGCGACCGAGCCTATTCCTCGCGGGGTGAGGCTCGTCGAGTACGCGGGGGAGCGCCTAACGCAGGCGGAATCCGACGCACGATACCCCGACACGCCCGGCGAGCGGCATCACACGTACCTGTTCGCCATCGAGGATGACGGCGGCAACGAAGTCGTGATCGACGCCGCCGTTGGTGGGAACGAGGCGCGATTCATCAATCATTCGTGCGCGCCGAACTGCGATGCTGTCGTCGAGCACGGGCGTATCTGGATCGAGACGATCCAGGACATCCATCCCGGGGAAGAACTGGCCTACGATTACGCGTACATCCTCGAGGAGCGACACACACCAGCCGCCAAGCGACGATTTCCCTGTAACTGCGGCGCGCCGACGTGTCGAGGAACCATACTCGCGAAAAAGCGCTAGCGCCGTTAGGCCGTCAGCATCCTCGCGTGTAGTACCATACGTTAGGCCGGCCGCGATCATCGAGGTAGCGGATCCATGCCATCTGCGTGTGCCCACCGGTGAAGTCGGGCTCGCAGTTGTCCGACGGCGTTACGACGCGAACGTGCAGCCACCGACCACGCACTTCCATCGGATGGATCGCATACGCGTCGTCACCGCCGCGGGGCACCGGAACCCGCTTCGTGGAGTCCGCTGTCGCGAAGAACGCCGCGTGCTCCGGCTCAGGGAAGAAGATCGGGCGATCCGTGAGATGCTCGGCCCACCGAATGACCCGGGTGCCCGGTCGCCTGGCGTCGACCCAGCCAACCTGCGCGACGCCACCGCTCGTGAAGCCGAGAATGCCGCGCATCCAGCGTCCAGACGCGTCAGCGGAGTCGAACGGTACGCCGGATTCTTCATATCCGTACTCCACCAGGTTCGCTCGCAGCGAGTCGGGTGCGGCGATCGCGTACTGCGTGACTCCATTCGCAGCGACCGTGAACAGCATCGCGCCCACGGGTGGGCTCGTCGAATCCGGGGCCGACCGCAGTAGCAACGTGTCCGTTCGCGTCGTGGCGCCTTTGTCTTCGGCATGTGTCAGGTAGACGACGCCGAGTCCCAGGTCTCCAGGGTCGACACCGGCATACGGCTCCCAGGAAACCACACGCCATGGCCGCTCGGGATCCGCTGCCTTTGCGACAGCGCTGGTGTCGGATTTCTGCGCGCTACGGACGGCGCCGCGGTCGCCGCGACAGGCCACGACGAGTACGATCGCCACGAGCTGCCTAACGCGTGTGAGTCGTGTTTGCGACATGGGCGACCGGTACCAACAGGACGGCATGCACTGCACACAGGGCGCGTCCCCCGCGTCTTCTGGTTAACGACGTTCCGCCACGAAGGGGGCAACGTCCAAGGCTCCCGCTGCCTGGCCGGCCGACGTTGTGGCACGGCGGAACCGCGCACCCCGTTACTAACGAACGCCGATCCGGTGAACGAGGAACCCGTCACGAGCGGCAATGGCGTCCGCCAGGATTAGAGCCGTCACATCTTCGGCTAGGTCGGGCGCTTCCAGCCGAAGCACGGCGAGCCAGGGACCTCGGACCTCGTCAGGCAAGTCCAGGGCACGATCGAGCAGCGGCTCGACTCGCTTCCAGCGCTCTCGATCGATATAGGCTACTGACTGTCTCATGGGATCGTCGCCCGATCCTGTCGTCGGATGGTTTTCACTACGGGCGGTCATTTCAATAATCGGAATTCGGCGTCGAAAGAGGACACCGCCATGGAATCTCTTTCGGCAGGATCGCCACCATGCGCGGCGTCCCGGAGCGCACCGTGCAGCGCGATTGGCGGGGCGGCGCGGCGACTCCTTCACCACGTGGTCCGCGGAGGATGGCGCTTCGGCTGCCTAACGACGGAGCAGTGCCAGCACCGATTCCGCCTCACGCGTCAGCGCGTGCCCGGCCCCGACACCGGTTCTGAGCGCCGTGACCGCGCGCCGAAGCGCCGAGCGCGCTCCGACCGTGTCGCCAGCCGCGAGCAGCGCGCGGCCTTCCAGCAGGCGCGATTCGCCGACGTACGCGCTGCGCGTCTCGCTCAGCGGATCGGAGAACGCGAGGCTGTGCGCCGCTCTCGCATACTCGAGTGCCTTGGCGGCATCGCCAATGTCGAGCGCAACCCTGGAGGCGCCCACAAGCACAGTGCGCATGGCGTACGTCCGTTTCCCCTCGGCGTAGCCGAGGGACAGGAGCGTCGTATCGAACCCGGCCATCGCTCGAGCGAGGTCGCCGCGCACGTACGCCGCTGTTGCCGCGAGCTCCCGCTCGGCGTTCGGGTTCGCGTATGCACGGCGCTTGTCCGCCTGTTTCATTCGCCGGATCCAGCGTGACGCAGCGTCGGCACGACCGCGAGCCAGCTCGACGCGAGCCATGCCGGACGCGCCTTCGGACTCCATGAATGCGTCCCTGCTTTTCGCAGACTGGCGGTAGAGTCGCTCGTACCAGAGCGCCGCGCTGTCGAGATGCTGAACGAACAGCAACGTCCGGCAATAGTTGATCAGGATGCCCGGATCCACGAACCCGTCGGTGTTGCCGCTGAGGAACGCCTGCACGGCCCCGCGAAGCACTCGTTCGGCCGCGGTCATCTCGCCAAGGCTCGACAGCGCGACGCCAATGTTGTTCTGCATGACGTTCCGCGTCATCGCCTCGCTGCGCCGCGTCGTGTCCATGAGGGTCGCCATTCGCTGGTAGCTCGCGAGCGCCTCACGCCGTCGCTTCAGGTTCTCGAGCCGCCGGTCCTCGTCGCCGAGCTCCTCGTACGTGCTCAGGGAGACCGCTATGCTCGCGGCGACATCGCGCTGCTGCCGAGCCTCGCGCATGCGATCGATCGAGACGAACGTCGCGGCGACGAGACCAACGGTCGTGGCGGCGGCGGCGACCACCGGCACGCGGTTCCGCCTAACGAACTTTCGCGCCCGGTAGGGAATCGAGTCCGGTTGCGCGCGCACGGGCTCGTGCGCGAGATAGCGACCGAGGTCGTCCGCGAATGCCACGGCCGACTGATACCGCAGCTCGGGTGCCTTCTGCAGGGCTTTCGCGACCACGTTGTCGAGATCGCCGAGCCCGAGCCGCCTCGGCTTGACGTCGAACACTGCCGCGAGCGCTTCGAATGGCGACCGCGAGCCATCGGCCGTCGGGTGCCGGCCCGAAAGCAGCAGGTAGAGCAGAACGCCTACCGCGTAGACATCGGTCGCCGTCGTGATCGCGTCGCCACGCGCCTGTTCGGGGGCGATGAACTCCGGCGTCAGCTCGTGTGCCCCGTCGACTGCCAGCGACGCGTGATCGGTGTCATCCTCCGACGCCAGCAGCTTTGCGATCCCGAAGTCCAGCAGCTTCGCCTTGCCCTCCCTGGTGACGAGGATGTTCGACGGCTTGATATCGCAGTGGACGACGAGGTTCGCATGCGCGTGCGCGACGGCCGACAGCACCTGCATGACGAGTGCGATGCGCTCGGCCCGCGAGAGTCCGTGGCTCCGCGCGAATACATCGATGCGCTGTCCCTCGACGTACTCCCGTATCAGATACGGCTGACCGGTTGCGGTCACGCCGGCATCCAGGAGGCGCGCAATGCCTGGGTGGCCGAGATTGTCGAGCACGGAGCGTTCGCGTCGGAAGCGTTCCTGCCCGGAGGGGCTCAGCGACGCGAGGTTGAGGAGCTTGACGGCGGCGTACCCCTCGAATCGATCGTCGGTTCGGCGCGCGAGCCATACCGAGCCCATTTCGCCTTGGCCAAGCTGCCGCTCGAGCGTATAGGGACCAACCCTGAATCCGCTAAGCGGAAGGACGACGCGCTCGCCGTCTGAGAGATCGAGGGATTGATCGAGAAAGGGCTCGAACTTCTGCCAGGGATCGTGATCCATGTCGGCCACTGCTCGCCTCCCGACACCGTTCGCAGTATACCGTGGCGGCTCGGCGAGGGACAACGGGCAGGTCGGTCGGGGACCCAAAGGTCCAATCGCCTCGATCTGCTCCGTCCGCTTCGCGTCGTCGATTCCGCGACGACACGCCGGATAGATTCCCCCAATGCTCTCTCGTGTCATCGCGGCGCTGCACCGGTGGGCGGAAACGGGATGGGCCGGTGCAGCGACGGCGACGTGGGAGGTGCTGCAGAGCTCCGTTGTCCCAGGACCGAGCGGAGCCGTATTCGCACCCTTGGCCGTTGCGGATCCGCCCCGCGCACCGCGACTGGCTTGCTGGGCCGCCGCCGGCGCGATAGCGGGCGGATGCATTGCCTACCTCATCGGCGCGGAGGCCTTCGAGGGATTCGGTCGGGCGGTGCTGTCGACGTTAGGCGTGAGCGAAGCACGCCTCGTCTCGAGCGAAGCGATGTTCGATCGCCACGGATGGCTCGTGGTGTTCGTGGCCACGATCTCGCCATTGTCGACGAAGCTCGCGTGCATCGCGGCCGGCGCGTTCGGGTTGCCGGTCGTCCAATTCGTCCCCGCGCTGGTCGTCGGACGTGTGCTGCGATTCGCGGCGCTCACGGTGTTGTTGCGGTTCGCGGGCGAGCGTCTCGCCGCTCGGTGGTCGCGTCGCGGCGAGGATCGTTAGGCTCCGACGGCGACGACGGTGGGTTGACGCGTCGGGCTGGCTGTCGTAGCATCAGCCCTCCGGGCAGGAGACACGATGGCGAGGAGAACCGCTTCCACCGCAAACCGCGGCGCCACTCGGACGGGCCGCACGACGCGCCGACGCGAAACCGCTCGGCCCCCGGCCCGAGCAAGTCAGATCCAGCAGGCGTTGGAGCCGATCCGCCAGAAACGGGTCCAGATGGTGGACCTGCGATTCACCGACCTCCCTGGCCAGTGGCAGCACTTCTCCCTCCCCGCCAACGCGTTCGAGGAGGACGCGTTCAGCGAAGGGGTCGGCTTCGACGGATCCTCGATCCGCGGCTTTCAGGCGATCAACGAGAGCGACATGATCCTCATGCCCGACCCGACGACGGCGTTCGTCGATCCGGTGCTCGAGGTGCCGACGCTCGCGATCGTCTGTGACGTCTACGACCCGATCACGCGAAAGCCATACTCGCGGGACCCGCGCTTTGTCGCGCTCAAGGCGGAGGAATACCTGCGCGCGAGTGGTATCGCGACGACGAGCTATTGGGGTCCTGAGGCGGAATTCTACATCTTCGGCTCCGTGTGCTTCGACCAGAACGCGCACGAAGGCTACTACCACATCGACGCCGAAGAGGGAATCTGGAACTCCGGGCGCAACAACGGCCAGCCGAATATGGGGCACCGTCCGCGCCACAAAGAGGGCTACTTCCCCGTCCCGCCCGTTGACCGACTGCAGGACCTGCGGTCCAGGATCGTGTTGGCGATGATCGAAGCCGGCTTGCCCGTCGAGGTGCACCATCACGAAGTCGGGACGGCGGGACAAACCGAGATCGACTTCCGCTTCGGGCCACTGCTGCAGACGGCCGACCGGACGATGCTCTACAAGTACATCGTCAAGAACGTCTGCCACCGGCATGGGTTCACGGCGACGTTCATGCCCAAGCCGCTGTTCGGCGACAACGGTTCGGGGATGCACGTGCACCAGAGCCTGTGGAACGGCGACACGAACCTGTTCTTCGCCAAGTCCGGCTACGGACTCATCTCGGAGATGGCGCGCTGGTACATCGGCGGGTTGATCGCGCACTCGCCAGCGCTGCTCGCGTTCTGTGCGCCCACGACGAACAGCTATCGTCGCCTGGTGCCGGGCTACGAAGCGCCAATCAACCTCATCTACTCCGAACGCAATCGCTCCGCGATCTGCCGGATTCCCGTGTACTCGACGAGCCCGAAGTCGAAGCGCATCGAGTACCGTGCTCCGGACCCGACGGCGAACCCGTACCTCGCGTTCGCGGCGATGCTGATGGCCGGGCTGGACGGCATTCGCAATCGGATCGAGCCGCCGGCGCCCATCGACGAAGACCTGTACGAGCTGCACGACGAGCGGAAGCGGGCAGTGAAGAACACACCTGGCTCGTTAGGCGAAGTGCTCGCCGCGCTCGAGACCGACCACGCGTTTCTGCTCGAAGGAGGAGTCTTTACGCCGGACGTGATCGACACGTGGGTGACCATGAAGCGCACGAGGGATCTGCCGGCGGTGAATTTGAGGCCGCATCCGTACGAGTTCTTCCTCTATTACGATGCGTGAGCATTTGGCACTCATTGTTCGTTCAGGAGCTTCACCGGGTCCACCCGAGCTGCCTTTCTCGCCGGCCACCAGATCGCCAGGAGTCCGGCAATCGCCATGAGGCTTCCGGCGCCAGCGAGCGACCACACATCGAACGGCGGCACGCCGTAGAGCTGATTGCGGAGCACTCGGCCCGCACCCGCGGCGGCAACGGATCCGAGTGCGAGCCCGATTGCCAACACGACTCCACCACTTCGCATCGAAAGCGCCGTGACCGCCTGACGAGTGGCGCCGAGCGCGATCCGAATCGCGAACTCACGCTGGCGCTGGCGCACTGCGTAGGCGATCACGCCATACATCCCGACGACCGCGAGGAACGCCGCGAACGCCGCGAAGGCAGTGAGCATGGCCGTCAGGAAGCGGGTGCCGGCCAGCCTGCGGTTCTCGTCCTCGACGCGTATCACGTCGCGAACCAGCGCTTGAGGGTCCGTTTCCGCCACCGTCGCGCGGAGCGCGGTGGTGAGGCTGCGTGGTCGTGCGCCGGTCTTCAGGTAGAACGTGACGTATCGCTCCGGCGGCACCTGAAAGATCGGAACGTAGACATCGGCGATCTCGGAATCGGTGTACGTCTGCCTAACGTCGCCCACGACGCCGACGACCGTCCGCCAGGTGGTGGATGGAGTCGCAGTCCCGACCCGATCGACCGCGCGGACGCGATGGCCTAGAGCGCTCGACGTCGGCCAGAGACGACGGGCCATCGCCTCGCTTACTACCGCAACTGGTTCCGTGCCCTCCCGGTCCTGCGCCGTGAACGCGCGGCCCTCGCGAATGGCGATGCCCAACACCGTGAAATAGTCCGTCCCGATCGCGCTGACGCCGGCAGTGGATCGCGGATCACCCGACCCATCGCCGAGCACGGGGAACGCCATCGACTCGGCGTACGGCGGCCAGGTCGTCAGAGCGACCTTTGCACGAGCCACCTGCTCCGCGCGCTCGGTGACTCGACGGTAGAACGCATAACGAGTCGCGGCATCCGGATAGACCCGGGCCGGAATGACGAGGCGTACGCGCGCGAGGTCCTTCGTTCGGAACCCGAGGTCCGTCGTGACCATCTGCACCACGCTTCGAATCATCATACCGCATCCCACCAGCAACACGATCGATCCGGCGAGCTCGAACCCGATCAGGATCGCACGGAGACGGTGCATCGACCGGCGGTCGCTGCCGTGCCTGCCCGCGTTGCGCAGCGTGTCAGCGAGGTGGCGTTGCCACGGCGTAGCCAGCGGAACGAGACAGAGCGATAGCGCGATGACCACGGCGGCGACGGCCGTCACGATCAGCACGTTCGAATCGACGCCAATGAGCGACACACCACGGGGTGCCGGACGGCCCAACTGCCGCTCGATGAGCGGAGCGAGCACGCGCAACGTGGATCTCGTGAGGCCCACGACCAGCGCGACCGCAATGACGCAGATCAATCCGCTCTCTGCCACGAGCAGCCGGACGATCTGCCGACGTCCGGCACCGAGCGCGACACGAACGGCCATCTCCTTCTGACGGTGAACGGCGCGAAGCAGCACGAGAACGGCGACGTTCGTGCACGCGATCAGCAGCACGATACTGGCTGCGATTGTCGCGCCTAACAGGATCGGCCGAACCTGGCTGACGTACCGCTCGTGAGCCGATTCGAGATGGACGCCGGTCCAGTCCGGCGTGAGCGACGTAGCGACGGCTCTCGCGGCTTCGGTAAGGCGTCGCTCGGCCGCAGGCGTCGATACGCCTTCACGAAGGCGCACCATGTACGTCGTTGCCGGTTCCTTGAGCGGGAGCAGGACATCGACGACCGAGCTGCTTTCGCGTCCGAACCAGAAGCCAGGTGGAAGGACGCCAACGATTCGGAACGTCTCGCCTTCGGGTCGTCGCTCGCCGATTTCGGCACGAAAGACGCGGCCGATGACACCGGAGTCGGCACCGAATCGATCGCGCCAGAGCGCGTGCCCGATCATGATCGCCTGATCGGACGTCGGCGCGAACTCCTCTCTGGTGAACGATCGACCGAGCGCTGCGCGAACCCCCAACCCGTCGATGAACCCCGAATTGACGCGCAACGCCCGCAGCTGTTGTTCGGGGCCGCCTTCGCCAAGAGAGAAGTTGGTGGAGCTCGCGGTGATGGGAAGCTCGACGACGTCGCGCACCGCGTTCCAGTCCAGCGCGGACAACCCGCCCGGCTCGTACGGGCCAGGCGGCGAGTACATCACATGAAACAGCCGATCGGCCGCGGGATACGGCAGCGAGCGGATGAGATACGCATTGGCGACCGCGACGGCCGATGCAGCCAGCGTTAGGCCCAGCACGAGTGACGACACGGCGACGGCCGTGAAGCCTGGCGTGCGGCGGAGCGCCCTGGCGGCCAGGCGGATATCGCGCGCGACATCGTCCACCCACGTCCATCCCCAGACGTCGCGTGAGCGCTCGCGGAGGCGAAGTGTGTTCCCGAACCGAGCGGGGTCGCGCATCATCGCTCGGTGCGCGTCCATCTCGTTGGCAAGCGCGCGGTCGAAGCGGCCACGATTCAGGAGATACCAGGCGCGCCGGACCGCCTCGCCTAACGAGCTCATGCTGTCTCGAGGACGAGGGCGATGGCGTCGGCCGTGCGGCGATAGGTCTCCTGTTCGACCGCGAGTTGCTTGCGCCCGCTCGGCGTAAGCCGGTACTCGCGTACCGCCCGTCCGGTCTCGGAGACCGCCGCGCTGGCTTTCACCCAGCCTTTGAGCAGGAGTTTCTGCAGCGCGGGGTAGAGGGATCCTTCCTCGACGCTCAGCTGGCCAGCCGAGAGAATCGCGATCCGTTGCGCGATCGCGTAGCCGTGCAGCGGCTGCGCGGCCAACACGCGAAGGATCAGCATCACCAGCGTGCCCGGGGGCAGACCATCAATGCGAGGCATAGGACAACTATGCCTAGGTGCGCCGAGCCTGTCAAGCAGCTATAGCTGGACAAAAAAGGGTTCGTCACGGAATTTCCGGGAGACGCTTTTGGCGACAAGCGACTGCCGTGAGAGTATTCACCACGGACGTCACGGAGAGCACGGAGAACACCGTCGAACCGCAGAGGACGCGGAGGCCGCAGCGGGAAGCCTAACGGTCGAGACGCGCGCGCAAGCGGCCAACATCTCCTGATCAACGGCCTCGGGAATGCACATGCGTTCCCGAGGTCGTTCTTACACACTCCCGGCTCGTTGGCAGCGGTGGGTCGCCGATTGGCCTTCCTTCGCGTCCTTCGCGTCCTTCGCGTCCTTCGCGTCCTTCGC
>Ga0114129_10011565_pt1 | contig 12568 bp, 8 predicted proteins | sample RhiMetdeltSRZDD1_FD_80071 | JGI IMG/M metagenome (GOLD analysis project Ga0114129, IMG submission 80071) | Populus rhizosphere microbial communities from Tennessee, USA - Rhizosphere MetaG P. deltoides SRZDD1 (version 2) (version 2) | ecosystem: Host-associated > Plants > Roots > Rhizosphere >...
CTACAGGCTGGCGCGTCTCGAGATCCTGATCATCCGAAAGGAACTCGAAGAGAAGCGCCGCAGGACACGGCAGATCAATACTCTGCTCAAAGATGAACCCGGCCGCTGGGAATCGTGCGCGTCGAGATCGAAGACATTCAGAAGAAGTACGGCGATGCCCGCCGCACGTCGATCTCGAGTGACGAAGGTGAAGCCGAATACACCGCGGAAGACTTCATCGTCGAAGAAGATAACGTCGTGCTGGTGTCGCGCGATGGCTGGGTGAAACGGCAGAAGGAAGTGAAGGACGTCTCGTCCACGCGTCTGCGCGAGGGTGACGTCGTCCTGGCCGTCCTGCCGGGCAGCACACGGTCGACCGTCGTCTTCTTCAGCAATTTCGGCGTCGCGTACTCGACGCGCATCACCGATATTCCCGCGTCAACCGGATATGGCGAGCCGATTCAGCGGTTCTTCAAGTTGAAGGACGGCGAGAAGATCGTCGCGGCGATGAGCCTCGATCCGCGGGTGATTGGCGAGATCAACGCGAAGAAGGAAGGTGATGTGCCACCGATTCACGCAGTGGCTGCCTCGAGTGACGGATACGCGCTGCGCTTCAGCCTTCAACCGTTCGTCGAACCCAGCACGCGCACGGGCCGCCGGTTCGCGCGCGCCGCCGACGGCGCCGAGATCGTCGGCGTGGGCAAGGTCACGGGTGACGAAGTGCTCATCGCGGCGACACGCGAAGCCCGGGCGATCCTGTGCAAGGCCGAAGAGGTGAACTTCCTCTCAGGGCCTGGCCGGGGAGTGATTCTCATCAAGGTGGATCCGAAGGCAGATCGGGTGCTCGGCCTTCTCGCATCGACGGGCGATCGCGACATCATGACCGTCGAAACCAGTCGCGGCGCGGAACAGACCATCAGCACGGGCAAATACGAGATCACCGGCAGGGGTGGCAAGGGGCGCGAACTCCTGCAGAGAGGGCAGTTTACGCGTGTGGTGCCGCCGGTGCCCGAGGCCCCGCCGCAACTGGAATAAACCGGGCGGACGCCGGAGTCCCGGGGGAACAAGGGCCTGCATTGCCTCGTAATCGAGGCTGTATGCGCACGTTTCTCCAGGACCTCCGCTACGGGATTCGCGTCGGGCTCAGCCAGCCGGGCTACTCGCTCACCGTCGTCCTGACGCTCGCGCTCGCCATCGGCGCCAACACCGTCATCTTCAGCTTTACCAACGTCCTGCTGCTGCGTCCGCTTCCGCTACACGATCAGAACACGATCGCGTTCATCTTCATGGTCGATCCGCAGCGTGGCGGAGATCGCGGGCTGGTTTCGATTCCCGACCTGCTCGACTATCGATCGGCGCTGACCTCGTTCAACAACATCGCGGCCACAACCTCTGCAAGTTTCACGATGAGCGGCCGTGGGGACGCGACAGCCCTCACTGGCAGCAGGGTAACGGCCAATCTCTTCGAGACCTGGGGACTGAAGATGGCTGCCGGCCAGCCATTCCTCCGCGGTGACGATCTGCCTGGCGCGCCGGACGTCGTGGTCCTCAGCCACACATTCTGGAAACGGCAGTTCAACGGCGATCCGTCAATCGTCGGGCAGGCGCTGACCTTGAACGGACGTCCGCACACGGTGCGAGGCGTCGTCGCCCCGGACATCGAGATTGGGAACCTGAGCCTGATTGAGGTGTGGACGCCGCTCACGCTCGATTCGGCTGCGCCACGCGATCAGAGAAACGTGCGGACGAGCGGCAGGCTGCGGCCGGGTGTGTCCCTCGAACAGGCAAATGCCGAGACCCGGGCGGTTTCCGAACGGCTTCAGCGCGATCACCCTCCGACGAATGCTGGTTGGACCGCGAGGCTGGCCAGCCCGAGCGAAGCCATGACCGGTTCGGAAACCTGGATCGTGCTGGGTCTGCTGATGACCGTCGTGGGATTCGTCCTCCTCATTGCCTGCGCCAACATTGCCAACCTCGTGCTCGCGCGCGCCACAGGCCGCCGGCGAGAGCTGGCGGTTCGGGCAGCGCTCGGTGCCAGCAGGGTTCGCATGATCCGGCAGTTGCTGACCGAGAGCGTTCTGCTCGGTATCCTGGGAGGCGCCCTGGGTCTCGCGATCGCTTACGCGGGCCTGACGATCATCAAGGCTGCCGCGTACGAGCCGTTCTTCCATCTCATCGTGATCGACCGGAACGTGCTGCTCTTCACATCAGTCCTCGCGCTCGTCACGCCGCTGGTCTTCAGTCTGCTGCCGGCGCTTCAATCGTCACGCGCGGACTTGAACGAGACGCTGAAGGACAGCAGCGCGCGCGCGGGCGGCGGCGTCCGCGGCAGGCGAAGCCGCGCCGCGCTCGTCGTGTCGCAACTCTCGCTCGCGATGGCGCTCCTGATCGTCTCGGCTTTGCTCGTGCAAACCATGATCGCGATGAACCGCACGGATCTAGGGTTCAAGCCATCAGGAATTCTCACGATGCGTCTGGATGCTCCAGCCTGGCGCTATCCGACCGACGCCTCCGTGACCGACTACTATGATCGCCTGTTCTCCCGGCTGGGAGCGCTGCCGGGAAGTCATGTCGTCGCGACAGTCGATCGTCTGCCAGTGCTCGGTGGGGAAGCGATCAGCCCGGTGACCGTCGACGGCCACGTGCCGCCGCGATCCGAGGATCGCCCGTGGGCCGTACAGTCGATCGCAAGCGAGCAGTTCTTTGCGGCGGCAGACATTCCGCTGATCGCCGGTCGTGGCTTCGAACCTCAGGACACTCCCGATGCGATGCCCGTGGCCGTCGTGAACGAAGAGATGTCGCGCCGTTACTGGGGCGATCCGCGCCGTGCCGTTGGCGGCCGCTTGCAGATCGATCGCGACGGCGTCCGATGGATCCAGGTGGTGGGCATTGCCGGCAACGTCCGCAGGGCCGATCTGCGCAGCGCGAATCCGCAGGTGTACCTTTCCGCGAGGCAACGGCCCTCACGCGCGATGGCCGTCATGATCCGCGGTCAGAATCCGGATACCCTGACTGCGCCGGTGCGCGCTGAAGTCCGCTCGCTCGATCCAAATGTCGCCGTCCAGTCGCTTCGCACGATGGAGGAAGCGTTCGACGATGAGTTTTCGAGCAACCGGATCCTGACGGGGATGTTTGCCGCATTCGCGGTGCTTGCCCTCGTCCTCGCCGGTTCGGGACTCTACGGCGTGATCTCCTACTCGGTCAGCCAGCGCGTGCAGGAGATCGGCATACGGATGGCGCTCGGGGCGGTACCCGCTGATATCCGGCGCATGGTCGTCAAACAGACACTCACGCTGGTGTTGATTGGCTCCATCCTCGGCCTTGCGGGAGGCGCTGCCATAGCGCACGCGGCGAGGAGTATTCTGTATGAGGTGTCGCCGTCGGATCCGGCGACCTATCTCGGGGTGGCGGCGATCCTCTCCCTCGTCGCTGCCGGATCCGCGCTGGCGCCCGTGCGTCGGGCGACGCGGATCGACCCGCTGCTGGCGCTCAGAGCAGAATGAAATGAAGGGAATCGTCAAGGAAGCCGTGGTCCGTATTCCGTAGTCCGTGTCTCGCCGATCCCGGTGCCAAGCGCGCGACGAAACACGAACTACGAACCACGAACCACGGAAGTTGGCCTTCATCGATCCGGTAAGACTTATGACACCCGCTCAAGCGTATCTGGAAGACGTTCGCGATCAGTTCCGGAAACTGAAGAAGCTCGCCGAAGGCGCCCTCGCACAGGCCGGCGACGAGGATCTCCACGTCACGCTTGACGAGGAGGCCAATAGCATCGCGATCGTCATGCGCCACATGGCCGGCAACCTGCGGTCGCGTTTCACGGATTTCCTGACGACGGATGGGGAGAAGCCGGACAGGAATCGCGACGGCGAGTTCGAGCTCGAGCAGCCGCCCACGCGCAGTCAGGTGATGGCGGATTGGGAAAGCGGATGGGCGCGCCTGTTTGCGACACTCGATTCCCTGACGCCCGACGATTTGCTTCGCGACGTCTACATCCGCGGGGAGCGCCACTCCGTGATTCAGGCGCTCGACCGGCAAATGACCCACCACGCCTACCACGTGGGTCAAATCGTCCTGCTCGCGAAACACCTCCGCTCGTCCGAGTGGAAATCCCTCACGATCCCGCGCCGTCGGCGTACGTAGTGTCCGGCTTCCGCCTCCCCCTCATTTTAGGTAAACTTCCTCCCTCAACATATCGTCTAACGATACGTTTGGCAGGAACCTCACCGCTCAATGGGGTCCGGTCGCGCCCCACGGGAAGGGTGGCTGGCACCTTCCCGGCGAAGGTGCCAGCCACCAGCGAAGAATTAGCGAAGATGCCGCAAAACAAGAAATCGTTGTCCCTGCCGGTGTTGCACATTCTGCTCGCCCTGGCGGACGGATCCCGGCACGGCTATGCGATCAAGCAGGACGTCGAGCGGCGGACCTCGGGTGTCATTCGCCTTGGACCGGGGACACTCTACGAAGCAATACAGCGTCTCGAGGAAGGCGGCCTGATCGAGGAATCGGCCGCGCCGCGCGACGCCGAACCGGCCAACGGCCAGGAGGCGCAGCGCCGGTACTACCAGCTCACCGAGCGCGGGTGGACGGCACTGCGCGAGGAACTGCAGCAGCTGGGTGCGCTCGTGGACCAGGCCAGAGCCAACCCCCGGCTCAAGAAAGGCCTGGCGTAGATGCGCGTGTTCCAGGCGCTCTTGTGGTGCTATCCGGCAGAATTCCGCCGGCGCTATGGCATCGAGCTGCTCGAGACCTTCGAGTCGCTTCGCAACGAGCCCCGGCATCGCGGCGTGCGAGGCCACGCGGCCTTCTGGATCCACATCCTTCGTGACGTCACGGCCAGCGCGGGCCGGCAACGCACGCGACAGGTCCGCAATCGGCTGCGCGAGGCAACGGGCGCCGGAGCCCCTGCGCCGCCGCACCATCCCAAGAGGAGCGAGATGGATACCTTCATTCAAGATGCGCGTTATGCGCTCCGCCAGTTCGTGCGACGTCCCGCGTTCGCGGCGGTCGCCGTGCTTTCGCTCGCACTTGCCATCGGCGGAAACGCGGCCATCTATGGCCTGCTCGACGGTTTCGTGTTCCATCCGTTTACGTATCCGGAACCCAACCGTCTCGTGTCGGTGGGTGTGACGTTCCCGAAGCTGTCCTCGGACGTGACGTACGTCGAAGCGCTCTCGCCCGCTGAATACGCCGACATTCGCAAGAACCGGAGCTTCTCGCAGATCGGCGCGTTCGATCTCGGCAACCGCAACATCTCCGGAGGCGACGTGCCAGAGCGCGTGTTCACGGCGCTCCTGCTCGACGATTTGTTTCCCGTCATCGGGATGAAACCGCTGCTCGGCCGCGGGTTCACGCGCGAGGAGCTCGGGCCCAATGGACCGCCGGCTGCCATCATCAGCCATCGCCTCTGGCAGACACGCTTCGGCAGCGATCCAAACATCCTGAACCGGGCCATCCGGATTGGCGGGAACAGCGCGTCCGTCGTTGGCGTCATGCCACCCGGCCTCGTGCTGATCGGCACGGACCTGTGGATTCCCTGGGGCGGCGATCCTGCTCAGATGCCGCGCAACGTCCGTCAGTTCACGATCGTCGCGCGTCTCGCGCCGGGCGCCACAATCACGCAGGCCAACGCGGAGCTCGCGACCCTTGCGGCGCAGACCGATCAAGCCGAGCGCCCGCGATTCGCCGAGTACGAAGGCTGGCACCTTCAGGCGACGCCGTGGGCCGCGGCGCTCCTTCAGGACGTCCGCGCCGCCGCGTGGATCCTGCTCGCCGCCGTTGGCCTCGTCCTGCTGATCGCATGCGCCAATCTGGCCAATCTGCTGCTGGCCCGATCGACGACCCGCCATCGCGAACTGGCGGTGCGGCTGGCGCTTGGTGCAGCACGTTGGCGGATCGCTCGTCATCTGCTCACCGAGAGCCTCATGCTGTCGCTGGCTGGGGGCCTCGGCGGGGTGGCATTCGCCTACCTGGCGCTGAAGGCATCCCCAGTGCTCATTCCCGCGCAGTTCCAGATGCTGGGCCTGAACGCCGGCGTGAACGCGCGAGTGCTCTGGTGGAGCCTGGCGATCGCGATCGTGGCCGGCCTGCTGGTTGGGTTCCTGCCTGCGATTCAGGCTACGCGAACCGATCCCCATGATTCGCTCAAGGAAGGGCGCACAGGATCGACGCGCGGCGGACGGCTGCGCCAGGCGCTGGTGGTCGTCGAGATTGCGTTGTCGGTCGTGCTGCTCCTTGGCGCCGGCCTGTTGATGCGCTCGGTGCTGAACATTCAGCGCGTCAATCCAGGCTTCGAGCCGAAAGGCGTGCTCACCATGCGCCTGACGCTCCCGCGCGAGAAGTATCCAGCCGAGGCGGCGAACGTATTCTTCGATTCGCTCATCGAGCGCGTACAAGCGATTCCCGGCGTGCGTTCCGCTTCGGCTGCGTCGCAATTCCCGCCGATGGGCGCCTTCGACACGCAGTTCACGCTCGAACGGAGCGCAACAGAAAAGACGAAACTGCCGAACGCGTTGATCACGGTCGCCACGCCGCGTCATTTCGAAACGCTTGGCGTGTCGCTTCGTGCCGGGCGGGGATTCACACCCGCCGATCGATTGAAGGCACCGCTCGTCGCGATCGTCAATCAGGCGTTCGCCAGCCGATATCTGTCAGGCGTCGACCCGCTGGAGCAGCGGTTGACGATCGGTAGTCCAGACCGCCCGCGCCCGTGGGTCACGATCGTCGGCGTGATCTCGGACTACAGCAACAACGGTGCGACCGCGCCGCCGCGTCCGGAGATCGTGATTCCGGTGTGGCAGCAGACCGCATGGAATCAGCTCTTCCTGCTCGTGCGGACGGACGGTCCGCCTGCGGCATTGCTCGGGTCAGTGCGGCAGGCCGTCGTATCGATCGATCCCGAGCAGCCGGTCTACATGACCCAGACGCTCGAAGAAGCAGTCGCCACGTCATCCTTCCAGCAGCGCATAGCCGCGACGCTGCTGATGGTTTTTGCCGGCGTCGCGCTCGTGCTGGCTGCGGTCGGCGTCTACGGGGTGATGTCCTACTCGGTCAGCGCCAGAACGCAGGAAATCGGGGTCCGCCTGGCGATCGGCGCCCAGCGCCACGACGTGGTCTGGCTTGTTCTGCGGCAGGTTGCCGGGCTGGTGGCCATTGGTCTGGCCATTGGCGTGACCGTGCTCGTGCTCGCCGGCCAGGGCATCAGCGGGTTGCTGTTCGGTGTCCAGCCCGCGGATCCGCTGACCATCGGGTTGGTGACGCTCGCGCTGGCCGGCGTCGGCATCCTGGCTGCGTGGGCCCCCGCCGCCCGCGCGAGCCGTGTCGATCCAATCGAGGCTCTGCGTTACGAATGAGCTACTGGTGCACGTACGTGCGCACGCGTGCACCATGCGTCGGGGCGAATCCGCCACCCTTTGTTAGAATCATAGACATATGTCAGGGTGGCAGGATTTCGCCGGGCTGAACCGCGGGTATGTCCTGGAACAGTACGATAAGTACCGAAAGGATCCTTCTTCGGTTGATCCTGAGACCCGGGCGCTGTTCGAAACCTGGACACCGCCTGCCGACGACAACCTGACGGGTCCCGCTCTTACGGTCGACGCCTCCGGAGTATCGGTCCAGAAGATCGTCGGGGCGGTGAACCTTGCGGACTCGATCCGCCGGTACGGCCACCTTGCCGCGCAACTCGATCCGCTCGGCAGCAAGCCCCATGGGGATCCGTCGCTGCGTGCCGAGACACACGGCGTCACCGAGCAGGATCTCCGAAGTCTGCCCGCCCATCTGGTCGCCGGCCCGCAGTGCGGCGATGCCACCACGGCGCTCGACGCGATCGAGTCGCTCAGACAGATCTACTGTTCGACGGCCGGCTACGACTTCGCGCACGTCTTCGTGCCCGAAGAGCGCGACTGGCTTCGTCACGCAGTCGAATGCGGTCGCTTCCGCGCGCCGGCCGATCCGATCGACCCGATGGTGCTGCTCGACCGTCTGACCGAGGTCGAGGCGTTCGAGCGATTCCTGCACCGTACCTTCCCGGGCAAAACGCGGTTCTCGATCGAAGGGACCGACATGCTGGTGCCGGTCCTCGACGAGGTGATCGGCGATTCAGCTGAGAGCGGCATCCGCAGCATCCTGATCGGCATGGCGCATCGGGGCCGCCTGAACGTCATGGCGCACGTGCTCAACAAGCCGTACGCGCAGATCCTTGCCGAGTTCAAGGACCCTGTGTCATCCCGCAGCTTCAAGGAAGACATGGCATGGACCGGCGACGTGAAGTACCACGCCGGTGTCCGCCGGGCGATCAAGGGCGGCGAACGGATGGACCTGGTCGTGGCGATGCCGCCAAACCCCAGCCACCTCGAGGCTGTCGATCCGGTGGTCGAGGGGATGGCGCGGGCGGCTGGCACATCCGTCGATGCGCCGGGCGCGCCGACATTCGATCCGTCGAGGAGCGTTCCGGTGCTGATCCACGGCGACGCGGCATTTCCGGGGCAGGGCGTGGTCGCCGAGACGCTCAACCTCTCGCGGCTGCCAGGCTACACGACCGGTGGCACGATCCACATCATCGTCAACAATCAGCTCGGATTTACGACCGGGCCGGAGGACGTCTACAGCACGTCCTACGCGAGCGGCCTTGCGCGCGGGTTCAAGATTCCGATCGTCCACGTCAACGCAGACGATCCGGAGGCATGTGTCGAGGCGGCACGTCTTGCGGTGGCGTATCGCACGAGGTTCCATCGGGACTTCCTCATCGATCTGATTGGCTATCGCCGTCACGGCCACAACGAAGGCGATGAGCCGGCGTTCACGCAGCCGCTGATGTATCAGCGGATCGCGGAACATCCGACAGTCCGGGATCTGTGGGCCAGGACGCTCACCAGCCGCGACGTGACGACCGCCGAGGCGGCAGAGGCGCTCGTCAAGAAGCACATTGGCGAGCTTCAGGCGGCGCTCGATGAACTGAAGCCGGAACAGGACCTCGTTGAGCCAGAGCCCGAACCACCGCCCCCTGGCGCCGCGTCCCGGGCGATCACAGCCGTGCCGCTCGACCGTCTTCGCGAGCTCAACGCGGCCTTGCTGCAAGTCCCCCCCGAGTTCACGATTCACCGTAAGCTCGAACGCGGCCGCGAAAAGCGCGGTCATGTGCTCGACGATGCCGCGGCGAAGAGCGTGGATTGGGCAACGGCGGAAGAACTGGCGCTGGCGTCGATTCTGGCAGACGGCGTCAGCGTCCGCGTGACCGGCGAGGATGTCGAGCGCGGAACATTCAGCCATCGCCACGCCGTGTTTCACGATGTGAAAACGGGTCGCGTGCACGTGTCGCTGCAGGCGTTCCCGCAGGCGCGTGCGGCCTTCGAGATTCACAACAGCCCGCTGACCGAAAACGCGGTCATCGGCTTCGAATACGGATACAACATTCAGGAGCCGGCACGGCTGGTGATCTGGGAAGCGCAGTACGGCGATTTCATCAACGGCGCGCAGGTGATGATCGACGAGTTCCTGGTTTCCGCGCGCGGGAAATGGGGTCAGCGCCCGTCGCTGGTGTTGCTGTTGCCGCATGCCCATGAAGGTCAGGGGCCCGATCACGCAAGCGCCCGGCCCGAACGCTTCCTTCAACTTGCAGCCGACATCAACATCCGCGTCGCCAACTGCACGACCGCGGCGCAGTACTTCCACTTGCTGCGGCGTCAGGCGGCGTTGCTTCTCGTCGACCCGCTGCCGCTCATCGTGCTGACGCCGAAGAGCCTGCTGCGTCACCCGCTCGTGGCATCGGCGCCGTCGGAGTTCGCCGAAGGCCGGTTCCGGATGGTGATTCAGGACGAGGAGGACGAGGCGCGCGCGGCGCAGGTCCGGCGTGTGATCGTCTGTAGCGGGAAGGTCTATGTCGACCTGATCTCGTCGGAGCATCGGGCGTCGCGGCCTGACGTCGCGATCGTCAGGCTCGAGCAGTTATATCCGGTTCCGATGCGCGACCTTCGCGCGGCGATCGATACCTACACGAAGGCCGACGAGGTCGTGTGGGTGCAGGAAGAACCGGAGAACATGGGCGCCTGGGAATTCATCCGCCCGCACCTGACCGAAGTCTCCAGCGGCCGTAAGGTTCGTCGCGTGGCGCGGCCGCGCAGTGCGAGCCCGGCCGAAGGATCCGCCGCGCGCCACGCGCACAACCAACAAGTCATCGTCAACCAGGCCTACGGCGCGACGCCGGCGAAGAGCGACGTGCCGGAGCAGCCAAAGCCCGAACGCGACAGCCGGTTGACGACCGTCAGAAACTGAGCGCAGATGCCAGCAAACATCGTTGTACCCGAAGTCGGTGAGTCCATCGTGGACGCGCGTGTCGCGAAATGGTTGCGCAAGGAAGGCGATGCGGTTTCCGCGGGCGACCCGCTCGTCGAGCTCGAGACCGACAAGGTGGACCTCGAGGTCGGAGCGCCACAGGCGGGCGTCCTCAGCCGGATCGATCGCAAGGACGGCGAGGACGTGAAGGTCGGCGAGGTACTCGGCGTGATCGACGAAGCACGCGCAGGCGCCAGCGCGCCCGCTGCACCGCCCGCCGCGCCAGCTCCGAGCAAGGCGGAAGCGCCGGCGGCGGCGCAAGCGGCCTCCGCGTCAGCAGCGAAGGAAAAGGAGAAGTCCCCGCGATCGACGCCGACGGCCCGCAAGGCTGCGGAACAGCATGAAGTCGATCTCAACCAGGTTCGTGGCAGCGGCGACGCCGGCCGGGTCATGCGCCGGGATGTGGAACAGGCCGCGCGCGGAAGCGCGCCCGTGTCGAAGCCGGCGCCCGAAGGCGCCGTCGCCAAACCATCGCCGCCAGTCTCCGAGGCCCCTCGACGACCGGACGGAGAACGTACGGAAGAGCGCGTCCGCATGTCGAAGCGACGGGCGACGATTGCCAGGCGTCTTGTCGAGGCGCAGAGCACGGCGGCGATGCTCACCACCTTCAACGACGTGGACATGTCAGCGGTGATGGCGCTCCGCGAGCGTCACAAGCAATCGTTCAAAGAACGCCACGGCGTCGGCCTCGGGATCGCGTCGTTCTTCGTCAAGGCGTCCATCGGCGCCCTGCGTGAGTTCCCCAGGATCAACGCGGAGATCCAGGGTGACGAGATCGTCCTGAAGCACTACTACGACATCGGCGTGGCCGTCGGAGCAAGCGAGGGACTGGTGGTTCCCGTTCTGCGCGATGTCGATGGCATGAGCTTCGCGAACATCGAGAAGCAGATCCGTGACTTTGCCCGGCGTGCCGAAGATGGCTCGCTGTCGCTCGCCGATCTCAAGGGTGGCACCTTCACCATCACGAACGGCGGCGTGTTCGGATCGCTCCTGAGCACACCGATCCTCAACCCGCCGCAGGTCGGCATTCTCGGTCTCCACAAGATTCAGGATCGCCCGATCGGCGTGAATGGGCAGGTCGTACTCAGGCCGATGATGTACGTCGCGCTGACCTACGATCACCGGATCGTGGATGGCTCGGAAGCAGTCCGCTTCCTGGTCCGGATCAAAGAGCTGGTCGAGGATCCGGGCGCGCTGCTGCTGGAGTAAGGGCTACGCCCCGATCGCTTTCTTCAGAAGAGCCATCTGCCCCGAGTGATACACGTCGTGCTGCACGATTCCGTGCAGCAGCACGTAGTACGAGACCCCCACCCCGAGTGGCCTGTCCCGAGGATCGTTCGTCGCTTTGTAGAGAGTAGCCTCAGGAAGCTGGCTGACGGCTCCGACGAGCTGTTCGTGCGCACGCTGCAGCCGCAGCAGGGCGTCGGTCCAGCGCTGCGGAGTGGCGGCCCCGGTCTCTGGCCAGTCCCCTTCTTCGGGCAGGCTGGCGGCTGCTCCTGACAGCCGTTTGCGCGTCTCGTTCTTCCACGCCGTAACATGCAGGACCAGTTCCCAGATTGTGTGGCCTTTCGGAACCGGGCGGGACGCCGCCTGTTGAGCGGTGACGCCCTCGAGGACGCTCATGAGCGGCGAGCCGTGCCACGGATCGCCGTTGTGTTCGCGCTCGAGTTGATCGATGAGGCGATCGATTTCGGTCATGATGGACAGGCTGCCTCCTCATCTGATCCATGAGGAGGCGGCAAGGCCGAAGGCCGTCGCGCGAAGCGCGTGCGCGCGCGGGGGTGGAGCCCCGCGCGCATCAAAAAAAGAGGTCGAATGCCGCTAAACATCTAGTTCTTCCGCATCTTCCGCCCTCTCCATGATGAACCGGAACCGCGCGGAGGGGTCCTTTCCCATCAGCTCGTTGATCACGCGGTCCGTGACGATCTGATCGGAGATATCCACACGCAGCAGACGCCGCGTCCGGGGGTTCATCGTGGTTTCCCACAGGACTTTCGGCATCATCTCGCCGAGACCTTTGAAGCGGGTAATCTCGGCCCGCGCGCGCCCATTGCCATGCAGCTTCAACAGCCGATCGCGATGGGCATCGTCCAATGCCCAGTAGCTCTCCTTGCCAACGTCAATGCGATAAAGAGGCGGCTGAGCGAGGAAGACACGGCCCATCGTGATCAACCCCGCCATGTGACGGTAGATGAAGGTCAGGAGCAGCGTCGCAATGTGGTGGCCGTCGGAATCGGCATCCGCAAGGATGATC
>Ga0114129_10011566_pt1 | contig 12568 bp, 6 predicted proteins | sample RhiMetdeltSRZDD1_FD_80071 | JGI IMG/M metagenome (GOLD analysis project Ga0114129, IMG submission 80071) | Populus rhizosphere microbial communities from Tennessee, USA - Rhizosphere MetaG P. deltoides SRZDD1 (version 2) (version 2) | ecosystem: Host-associated > Plants > Roots > Rhizosphere >...
CCGTGCGGGTGATAGTTGCCCATCACCTCGCCGACAATCTTGGCGCACTTGCGATAGGCGCGATTCGACGCAAGGCCCATGGTGCGCATGCCGTAGAGCACGCGGCGGTGGGCCGGCTTCAATCCGTCACGAACGTCCGGCAGCGCTCGCCCGATGATTACGCTCATCGCGTAATCCATGTACGAGCGCTTCATCTCGTCTTCGATGTTGACGGGGAATTTTGTGAGGGAGTCAGTCATAGGAATTGGTGAATTGGTGGATTGGTGAATTGGCGAATTGAGTGAAAGGCGCCGAACTGGCGCGGCGGCGCCAATTCACCAATTCACCAATTCGCCAACTCACCAATTACAGGGATCAAATATCCAGGTTCTTGACGTCGAGCGCATTGTCTTCGATGAACTTCCGTCGCGGCTCGACCTGATCGCCCATCAGCGTGGTGAACATCAGATCCGCTTCCATGTGGTCTTCGGCGCGCACCTGTGCCAGCGAACGGCGTTCCGGATCCATCGTGGTTTCCCACAACGTATCCGGGTTCATTTCGCCGAGACCTTTATAGCGGTTGACCGCGACGCCCTTCTTTCCGGCGGCGGTAAAGAACTCCACGAGGTCGTCGAGCGACTCGACGCGAACATCGGCGTCACGAACCGCCTTGTGCGGCTGTTTCGGACCTGACGATGAATCGAGCGGCTTGGGTTCCGCGGCGAGCTTGGTCGCTTCATCCAGCGGCGCGCCGCCGATCGCCGTTTCATTCGCAGCCGCGGCAGCCTCGACCGACTCACCGGCTCCATCGTCGGATGGAGCGGCTGCCGTCGTCTTCACGATCATGGGCGCGCGAATGCCCTTGACGTCCTGGTAGCTCGCCGCCAGTGTGCGGAACTCGCCGGTGGTGACGAAATCCTGGTCGACACGGTGATGGCGCGGATAGCCGCCGCTCCGATCTTCAATCGCGAGCGCAAACGCCTGGTGCTCTTCATCCGGCTGCACGGCCACGGTGCGCGTCGAAGTCGTCAGCGCGGCGGCGAGCGCGTCAACCCGTACGCGATCGGCAAAGAATGCCTTGTCCTTCGCCTCCCGTTCGAGCAGGCCGAGCACGACTTCGCGCGTCGGCCCACGGCGCTCGACGATCTGCAGCAGCTTTCTGAACGCAATCAGCCGCTCGAGCCGGTGCTCGAGCTCCTCGCCGGACATTTCGGTTCCATCCGGCAGCACCACCACTCGCGATTCGACCGCCCGCTTCATCAGCCAGGTTTCGAGCGCGCGCTCGTCACGGATGAACACTTCGGTTCGGCCGCGTTTCGCGCGGAAGAGCGGCGGCTGTGCGATATAGACGTAGCCGTGCTCAACCAGTTGACGCATCTGCCGGTAGAAGAAGGTCAGGAGCAACGTGCGGATGTGAGACCCATCGACGTCCGCGTCGGTCATGATGATGACGCGGTGGTAGCGCAGCTTGGAGATGTCGAAGTCCTCGGCGCCGATACCGCAGCCGAGCGCGGCGATCATCGTTTTGATCTCGTCGCTGCCCAGCATCTTGTCGAACCGCGCTTTCTCGACGTTCAGGATTTTGCCCTTGATCGGCAAAATTGCCTGGAAGCGGCGATCGCGCCCCTGCTTCGCTGAGCCGCCGGCCGATTCTCCTTCGACGATGTAGATTTCGCTCTGCGCCGGGTCGCGCTCCTGGCAGTCGGCGAGTTTGCCCGGGAGCGAGCTGTTATCGAGCGCCCCCTTGCGGCGCACGAGATCGCGCGCCTTGCGCGCCGCTTCGCGCGCGCGCGCGGCGTCGACGGCCTTGGCGACGATGCGCTTCGCGACGCTCGGGTTCTGTTCGAGGTAAGCGCCCAGCTTATCGTTCAGGATTGCCTCGACGATGCCCTTGACTTCGGTATTGCCGAGCTTCGTCTTCGTCTGTCCTTCGAACTGCGGCCGCGGAATCTTGACGCTCACGACCGCAATCAGCCCTTCGCGGATGTCATCCCCCCCGATGCTCGCGTCTTTGAGATCCTTCGCGAGGTTGTTCTTGGTGGCGTAGTAATTCATCGTCCGCGTCAGCGCGGAGCGGAATCCGGACAGGTGGGTGCCGCCTTCATGCGTGTTGATGTTGTTGGCGAAGGAATAGACCGTCTCGGCGTACCCGTCATTCCACTGCAGTGCGATCTCGACGTCGATGCCGTCCTTTTCACCGTGCATGTAGATCGGCTTGTCGTTGACGGTCGCCTTGTTCTGATTCAAGTACTCGACGAACGAAATGATGCCGCCTTCGTAGAGGAATTTGTGCGACTTGCCGTCGCGCTCGTCGTCGAGCGTGATGGTGACGCCGCCGTTCAAGAATGCGAGCTCGCGCAACCGCTGCGCCAGGGTATCGAAGCTGAACTCCGTCGTCTCGAAAATCTGCGAATCCGGCTTAAACGTGATCTTGGTCCCGCGCTTCTTCGTCGTGCCGGTCACCTCGAGATCCGCCACCGGCGTACCGCGCTCGTACCCCTGCTTGTAGACCTCACCGTTGCGCCAGATCTCGAGATCGAGTGTTTCTGAGAGCGCATTGACGACCGACACGCCGACACCGTGCAGACCACCCGACACCTTGTAGCTTTCGTTGTCGAACTTGCCACCAGCGTGCAGGACGGTGAGGACCACTTCCGCGGCGGACCTTCCACTGACGTGCTGATCGACAGGGATGCCACGGCCGTTGTCGACGACGGTGACCGAGTTGTCGATGTGAAGAGTGACGTTCACCAGGTCGCAGTGCCCGGCAAGCGCCTCGTCGATTGAGTTGTCGACGATCTCGTAGACGAGATGATGGAGGCCGGGCGCACCCGTCGACCCGATGTACATCGCGGGTCGTTTCCGGACTGCTTCAAGCCCTTCGAGGACCTTGATTTTGTCGGCGCCGTAGTCGTCCGGCGCACCGGTCCCGTTATCCGACGTTCGGGGAGCCGCCGGCGGCGCCACCTCGGGCTCGATCTGTGCCTCCGGCTTGGCCGCGGCGGACCGCTGCTCGTCGTCCTGACGTTCCAAATCAGACATCAATCAAAACAATTGGTGAATTGGTGAATTCGTGAATTGGCGAATTAGTGAACTGATTCGGGAATGGCGACTTGGGATGCGAAGCGCGTCACCGTCAGTTCCGCGCCAATTCACCAATTCACCAACCCACCAATTCACCAATTGCTCTCACACTCTCATCGGCATGATTACGTAGGTGTAGTCATACCCTTCCGCGCCGATGGGTTTCATCACGGCCTGGCTCATCTCGTCTTTGAACTCGAGGCCAATCGAATCGCTTTCTACCGCCCCCAGAAAATCCAGCACATACTGCGCGTTGAAACAGATCGTCACCGGCGCCGCGGCGTAGTCCACCATCAGGACTTCCTTCGCCTCACCGAACTCCGGACTGCTCGACATGATTTCGACCTTGCCCTTGTCGATCTGGAACTTCACGGCGCGCGACCGTTCGTTCGAGAGCAGCGCAACCCGCTTGACGGCGCTGGTCAGACGATCGCGATCGAATTCAACGCGCTTGTCGTTCCCTTTCGGGATAACGCGCTCGAACGCGGGGAATTGCCCGTCGATCATCCGGGAAATCAGCAGCCGGCCGCCGACTTCGAAGAAGAGATGATTCTCTCCGCGTTCGTACTGAATATCCCCCTCTCCCTCCGAAAGCAGCCGACCGAGTTCCAAAAGGGTCTTTCGCGGAAGAATGACCCGCTCCTCGTCGTTGGACTTCGCGCGGCTGCGCGCCTTGTCGCGGGCAACGGTAATCAGCGCCAACCGGTGACCGTCAGTCGAGACAAGGCTCATCGAGTCGGGGCGCTGAATGAATAATGCGCCGTTCAGAAAATAGCGAGTGTCCTCGCCCGTAATAGCGAACTGTGTTTTCGCGACCATGTGCTTCAGCACATCACGCGGAAGCGTTGCGCTGTACGCTCCCGTGCCGTCTGGCAATGTTGGGAAATCCTCGCGAGGCAACGTCTGCATATGAGAGTCGAAGCGATCGGCGGCCACCTTGACGCCGCTCTTGTCCTCTTCGATGCGCACATCCGTTTCGGGAAGCGCCTTGATGATTTCGTACAACTTCTTGGCGGGAAGGGTCAGCGATCCTTTTTTCGATATCGACGCCTGACAACGACTCCGGAGGCCGACCTCGAGATCGGTCGCGAGCAGTTTGACCTGGTCGCCATCGGTCTCAATCAGAACGTTGGCGAGAATCGGGATCGTGTTCTTGCGTTCCACGATGCCCTGGAACAACTGCAGTTCGCGCAGCAGATCGGCCTTACGTACGACCAGTTCCATGTCGGTGATGACCTCAGGGGGAAGGCGCCGTTTGTTATGTGGCGATAGCGTGCCTGATCCCAATAATGTTGAGGGAGATCAGGAACAAAGAATTATAACAATAAAGAGGCTTTGTTGAAAACAACAAAACGAGCCATTAACCCTTGTGGATCTGAGAGTTAGGCTGTGGAGGTTTCTTCGGTACCGCGGCGGGATCCCCGGACGGAAACGGTGGGTAATTTCAGACTCCCTCGATACCCACAAATCATCCTCAAAGCTGAACCGTTGAAGCTGTGCAAAACTCGTCGTTGTTGGTCCGTTCTCTATCGAAACGACTCCATGAACGTGTTGATAAGCGTGTTGAAATCTCCGTCGCGCTGTCGCATGTCTTCGATCTTGCGGATCGAATGGATCACGGTCGAGTGATGTTTGCCGCCGAAGCTGCGACCGATTTCCGGCAGTGACGCGCTCGTCAAACTTTTGCAGAGATACATCGCGATTTGCCTCGGCATGGCGATCGACTTCGAGTTGTTTCTCGACTTGAGCTCACCGTGTTTGAGCTGGTAATAGTCGGAGACGAATTTCTGAATCCCCTCGATCGTGACCGCGCGCTCGTCATGCTGCAGAACGTTTCTCAGCACGTCCTGGGCGAGCGGCAGCGAAATCTCCCTACCGGTCAGCGAAGCATAAGCAATCAATCGAATCAGCGATCCTTCGAGCTCGCGGATGTTCGATTTGATCTTGCCGGCAATGTAAATCGCCACGTTGTCGGGAAGCGGAATCCCCTCGGTCTCGGCTTTCTTCTTGAGAATTGCCACCTTTGTCTCCAGGTCAGGTGGCTGGATGTCGGCGATGAGCCCCCACTCGAAACGCGATCGCAGCCGCTCTTCAAGCTGTGGAATCTCGTGCGGCGGGCAATCGCTGCTGATGACGATCTGCTTCTGCGAGTCGTAGAGCGAGTTGAAGGTATGGAAGAACTCGGTCTGCGTGCCTTCCTTTCCGGCGAGAAACTGAATGTCGTCGACCAGTAGAATGTCGACGCTCCGATATCGTTCACGAAAATCGAGCACGCGATCGTACCGCACGGCATTGATCATCTCGTTCATGAACCGTTCGGATGAGATGTAGGTCAACTTCAGCGGGCGGAGATGATTCAGCACGTAGTGACCGATGGCGTGCATCAAGTGAGTCTTGCCGAGTCCCACGCCGCCATAGATGAATAGCGGATTGTAGGAGCGCGACGGCGTCTCTGCGACGGCGCGGCATGCGGCATGCGCGAACTGATTTGAAGGTCCGACGATGAAGGTATCGAACGAATAGCGGGGCGCCAGGCTTCCGGCGGACGCGTCGCTGCCCTGGTCGACTGCGTCGGAAAATATCTCGGGAGCCGGAACCGGAGCGGCACTGGGAATAACTGACGGCTCAGCCACCTCCGAAGATTCAGAGACGAACGTGATGGCGGTCCCTCTCCGATTGATTTCGCCAAGCGCCTCATCGAGCACAGCCGCGTAGTGCTTGGTCAGCCAGTCGCGAAACAACGCGGTGGGCACACGGATCCGCAGTGTCGACCCTTCGTCGCGAATGAATGTCGTCGGCTTGAACCAGGTGTAGAAGATGTGTCGGTTGACCTTCGTCTCGACACGGGAAAGGACCTGATCCCAGATGCTGCCGGTCATTTGCACGCCTGCCGCGGAAAGTACGCCCTTGTGGAGATTTTGCGTCCCAGTGAGTCGGAATTACCCAGAAATTCTTAAAAAAGAGGCGCTCAACCTGGTGAAATTCGTCACTTTTCTGTCCCAGCCCCGACAAAAAGGGTCTTCATGAGGTATCCGGGCCGTTGGCCGCCGGAAAACCGTTGCTTTTCCACATTTTTTTCCACAGTTGTGGAAAACTTCGGGGGGTGACCCTACGGCCGGGTGCCGTGGGGGTAGCGACTGTAGCACACGGTTTCGGCGGGTCACAACCTTCTCTCTCGATTGACACCGTCTGAAGCGTTTGATTACTATTTAAGTTTCTCCGCTATCCTTGTTCCGCTGCAGGGGTTCTCGACAATGAGTGTGACGTTTCAGCCAAACCGCCGGCGCCGAAAGCGCACGCATGGCTTTCTCGTGCGTATGGCAACCAAGAAGGGCCGCCAGGTGTTGAAGCGGCGTCGCGCAAAAGGGCGTAAACGGCTGACCGTTTCCTCCTCGTAACCGGGTCGGCACTAGAGCCACCAGTCCGCAGAAAGATGGTACGGCGATCGGAGCGCTTCACGAAGGCGCGCCGGGTAAGGCGCCGCGACGAGTTTCAACGCGTTTTCGATCGATCCCAACGGGCGAAGAGCCAGTACTGGACGGTCCTGATAGCACCCAACGATGCCGGGGTTGTGAGGCTGGGAATCGTGGCGTCTCGAAAACTAGGCGACGCAGTTCGGAGAAACCGCGCTAAGAGATTGATACGAGAGGTTTTCAGGCGATCAGATCTGCTGCCGCCTGGCAAGGGTCTCGATGTAGTGGTGATCCCTCGCCGAGAGCTGTTCGATGCCGCCTATTCCAGCCTTGAATCCGATTTCCGCGCCACCTTCAGACGGTGCGCAGGCCGGCTGCTCGCCGCAACATCCGATGTCTCCCGTTGATGCGCCGAGGCCGCAGCCCGTGCCGACCGTTCTTGCACTGGCGGCAATCCGTTGCTACAAAGTCCTGATTTCTCACATGTTTGCCGGCTCCTGCCGGTATCTGCCGTCCTGCTCTGACTATGCGGCGGAAGCGATTCACCGATTCGGGGTCATTCGCGGCTCCTGGCTGGCAGCCGCGCGTATAGCCCGATGTCACCCGCTTGGTGGCCACGGCCTGGACCCAGTCCCGGCTGACACTCGGCACTCTCGATAAAGACGTTCATGGAAAAGCGGGTTCTGATCGCGGTCATCCTCTCGTTCATCGTCCTTTACGCCTACCAGGTGATGTTTCCTCCTCCCAAGCCCGCAAGCGGCAGCGGCGCAGGATCTCAGAAGACCTCGGCCTCGCCAAGTGCCTCTTCGACGGTAACCTCCACGGTTCCGCCCACCGGTACCGCGGTGGACGCGACACGGCAATCGGCGGAGGCGACACCTCCTTCGTCGTCGCCGGCGTCGCCGGTCGTGGCCGACACGACCGAACGCGACATTCCGTTCGAGAGCCCGTCGGTCAGTGCGGTCTTCACCACGCGTGGCGGCGTGTTGAAAAGCTGGCGACTCAAGAAATACCAGGACGCGGCGAAGCAGCCTCTGGAGTTGATTCCGCGGACAGTTCCGGCGGGAACGCCGCGGCCGTTCTCTGTGTCGGTAGGAGATCAGGCGAGCGATGCGACGCTGGCGAGCGCGTTGTTCAAGCCGAGCACCGATCGAATCGACCTAGCATCCGGTCAATCGACGCTGACATTCGAATACACAGACGCGAGCGGCCTGAGCGCGAAAAAAGAATTCGTCTTCACGGCCGATCAGCCGTATGCGATCGACTTCTCTGCAACCGTGCAGCGCTCGGGAAAGAGCGTTCAACCAACGATTCAGTGGGGTCCCGGGATTGGAAGCGGGGTTGCGGCGGGATCGAGCAGTTACGACCAGGCGTCGCAGCCGATTTTTTATCGCGACGGATCGGTGAGCCGAATCAGCCCGAACAAGGTCGCGGAGAACGCGGTCCAGGACGGCGTTCTTCCGTTCGCGGGTGTCGATGACCACTACTTCCTCACGGCGACGCTCCCCGGCCCTCAACCGATACACGTCGAGTACCGAACGCTGGACGTACCGTTGACGGGCGAAACCGTTGCGCACTTCGTCGACTGGTCGGCGCGGTACAACACGACGCCGGTGAAAGCACGTTACTTTCTTGGTCCCAAAGACTTCGACGTGCTCGCATCGGTCGACCGCGATCTGGTCCGCTCGATCCATTTCGGAATGTTTGCCTGGCTTGTCGTGCCGCTCCTTCGCGCGCTCAAGTGGGTGAACGGGTACGTCGGCAACTACGGATGGTCGATCATCATCCTGACGATCCTGATCAACATTGCGATGTTCCCGCTGCGGCACAAGAGTGTCGTGTCGATGCGGAAGATGCAGGAGATTCAGCCGCAGGTGAAGGCGATCCAGGATCGCTACGCGAACCTGAAGATGACCGATCCAGCGAAGCAGAAGATGAACACAGAGTTGATGAGCCTCTATCGCGAGGCCGGCGTCAACCCGGCCAGCGGCTGCGTACCGATGCTGCTGACATTCCCGGTCCTGCTCGCGTTTTATTCGATGCTGTCGGTTGCAATCGAGCTGCGCGGCGCGCCGTTCATCGGATGGATCCATGATCTGTCGATTCGTGATCCGCTCTACATCACACCGGTCTTGATGGGAATCACCCAGTTCATCCAGACGAAAATGACGCCCACCACCGGCGATGCGATGCAACAGCGGATGATGCTCCTGATGCCAATCATCATGATGTCGTGGCTCCTCTTCATGCCAAGCGGCCTGGTCGTGTACTGGACGACGAGCAACCTCTGGGCTATCGGTCAACAAGCGTTGACGAACAAGCTTATCGGGCCGATGAAACCGCGAACGGCCCGGCCGCCGGCGGAGCGAAAAATGAAGAACGTGGGAGGCGGCAGGACCGAGGCCGTCAAGGAGCGCAAGTAAATGGAGCTTCACGAAAAAGTTCGTGAGTTCACGAAACAGACGGTTGCGGCCATGGGCCTGGCGCTCGAGGTGACGGTCGTCGACAGCGGCGACAGTATTCGCGTGGAACTATCGGGTGACGGCGGCGAGGCATTGCTTCGGCGCAAAGCCGAGGCCCTCGACGCGCTGCAGCAAATCGTCAATACGGCCTTCCGTCGCGAACTGAAAGACGATCGCTCGTTCGTCGTCGACTGCATGGATTATCGAAAAGCGAAGGATGCCGAGCTTCGCCAGATGGCGCGCTTCATGATGGAAAAGGCGCGCACCGCGGGTCCGCAGGAAATGGGCCCGCTCAATCCCTACGCTCGCCGCCTCGTGCATCTCACTGTCGCCGAGGACCCGCAGATGGCGTCGGAAAGTATTGGTGATGCGTTTCTCAAGACTGTGATCATCTCGGTGAGGAGATAACGGAGAGTACGGAGGCAACGGAGTTCACAACGGAGAAACGAAGCAAACGGAGACGAACGGAGTGATGCTCTGGTTCATCCTCCCTCATGGTCGTTCGAGAGGGAGGGTGAACCAGAGCATTTCTTCGTTCGTCTTCGTTTGCTTCGTTCCTTCGTTGTGAACTCCGTTCCCTCCGTCACCTCCAACAGGGATCATGTTCTCCCCGTCCGACACCATCGTCGCGATTGCGACTCCGCCGGGCCGTGGCGGCATTGGCGTTGTCCGTCTCAGCGGACCGCTGGCGCAGGAAGTAGCCGCGGCGGTTGCGGGCCGCTCGGCGCCGTTCGCTGCGCGGCACGCGACACTCAGCGACATCCAGGCTGACGGCATTGCGCTCGATCGCGCCGTGGTGACGTTCTTTCCGACACCGCACTCGTACACCGGTGAAGACGTCGTCGAGATCAGCGCTCACGGCAGCCCCGTCGTTCTCCATGGCATCGTCGAAGCGGCGATGCGCGCGGGCGCCCGGCTTGCGGCGCCGGGAGAATTCACGTTCCGCGCGTACCTGCATGGGCGGATGGACCTGGTGCAGGCCGAGGCCGTGCGCGATCTCATCGATGCCGTGACGCCGCTGCAGGCGCGAGCCGCGTTCGATCAGCTCGAAGGCACGTTGACGACGAGAATTCGCGAGATCGATGCCGCGCTGTTCGAACTGTCCGCACGCATCGAGGCGTCGCTCGATTTTCCCGAAGAGGGATATCACTTCATCGCGCCCGGGTCGGCAGCACAAGAGATTCTCGCGATCTGCCGTCAGATCGAGTTGCTGCTGGCCGACGCGCGACGCGGGCGGCTCGTCCGCGAAGGTGCGCACGTCGTGATCCTCGGCCGGCCGAACTCAGGCAAATCCAGCCTGTTCAACCGGCTTGCGGGATCGGGTCGTGCCATCGTCACCGATATCCCGGGGACGACGCGCGATCTCGTGACCGAGTTGATCGAGATCGAAGGCATGGCGGTGACGCTCGTCGATACCGCCGGCGTTCACGGTGCTCCGAGCGACGTGGTCGAGCAGGAGGGCATCGCGCGCGCCCGCGCGGCGGAAGAGATTGCCGATCTCGCCATCGTGATGATCGATCGTTCGCGGCCGCTGAACCAGGACGATCGGTCGCTGGTGGCGTCGACGAGCGGGCGGCCGCGTGTCGTGGTCGCCAGCAAGAGCGACCTTCCTTCCAGCTGGAGTGAGGACGATCTGGGTGTTCCGGTGCGACATCTGTCAGCCACGAGCGGCCAAGGTGTCGAGCAACTCCGCTGCTCGATCGCAACGGCGCTGTCGGGTTCGGAGCGACTGCACGACACGCCGGCGATCACCAACGCGCGCCACGTCGATCTGCTGTCGAAGGCAGGCGCTGTGCTGCAGCGGGCAACCGCCGCGGCGCACGATCGGACGTCGGAGGAATTTGTCGCGGCCGATCTTGCGGAAGCGCGCGCGCTGCTCGAGGAGGTGACTGGCGGTCGCACAGCCGACGATGTTCTCGCCGAGATCTTCGGCAAATTTTGTATAGGAAAGTAGTTGGTATCACAAAGTAATTGCGCGTTCGACGTGATCGTGATCGGCGCCGGCCACGCCGGCGTGGAGGCGGCGTGGGCGGCGGCGCAACTCGGCCGCGCGGTGGCGATCTGCACGCTGTCGGACGCGACGATTGCGCACATGCCCTGCAACCCGGCGGTCGGCGGTACGGCCAAGGGGCACCTCGTACGCGAGATCGATGCGCTCGGCGGCTTGATGGGCCGAGCCATCGATGCGACCGGCATTCAGTTCAAGCTCCTGAACAGAAGCCGCGGCCCAGCGGTTTGGTCGCCGCGCGCCCAGGCGGACAAGCGCTGTTACAGCGCGTGGGTCAAGTCAGCGCTTGAAGCCAATCCACACGTCGGATGGATCTTCGGGAAGGCCGCCCGGATCGTGACGTCCGAGGGACGGGTCACAGGGCTCGAGCTCGAAACCGGTGAGCGCTACTCGTGCCACTCGCTCGTCGTGACAACCGGAACGTTTTTAAACGGACTCACACACATCGGTCCGGAGCAGCGACCAGCCGGCCGTGTGGGTGAACCGCCATCGCATCACCTCGCGGAGTCGCTCAAGTCGTTCGGGTTCGAATGGGGCCGGTTGAAGACCGGGACCCCACCACGTCTTCATCGCAAAAGCATTGACTTCTCGCGCTTCGATGTCGAGCGCGGGGACGATCCGCCAGTCCCTTTTTCATTCGAAACGAAATCAATCGATCGACCGCAGATCGATTGCCATGTCCTCTACACGACCGATCGCGTCCACGAGCTTGTACGCAGCAACATCGGCAAGTCGCCTCTCTTCAACGGCCAGATCCGCGGCATCGGTCCGCGGTATTGCCCGTCTCTCGAAGACAAGGTCATGCGCTTCCCGCATCGAGAGCGGCACCAGATCTTTCTCGAACCAGAAGGACTCGACGTCGACGAGATTTACGTCAACGGGTTCTCGATGAGCCTGCCGGCGGACGTCCAGCAGGAGCTGGTGCACTCGCTGCCGGGTCTCGAGGATTGCGTCATGCTTCGGCCGGGTTACGCCGTCGAATACGACTTCATTCAGCCGACGGAGCTGACGGTCGGACTGCAGACCAAGAGGGTCGGCGGGCTGTTCCTGGCCGGACAGATCAACGGAACTTCTGGATATGAAGAAGCGGCTGCGCAGGGTTTGATCGCCGGAATCAATGCCGCGCTCCATCCACGAACGTCGTTTACGCTCCGGCGGGACGAAGCCTACATCGGCATTCTGATTGACGATCTGACGACTCGCGGGTGTTTGGAGCCGTACCGGATGTTCACGTCGCGCGCGGAGCACCGGCTACTTCTGCGCATCGACAATGCTGATCTCCGCCTGACCGGCCGTGGACACGACATCGGGCTCGTGACGTCAGCACGATGGGAACGATTCCAGGCTCGAAAGGGACGGTTCGATCGGAATCTTGCGGCGATCCGCAGAACGACAATCGCTCTTTCCTCCGGAGAACGACTCCCAGCCGCGCGAGCGCTCAAGCAGCCGGAGGTCCGACTGGCGGATCTGGTTGCCGGAGGCCAGGTTCCGCTTCTGGTGGAGCCCGGGGATGCCACGATCGACGTCGCGAGCGTTGAAACCGAGTTCAAGTACGAGGGATATCTCCGTCGCCAGGCGATAGTGGTGGATCGACAGCGTCGACAGGAATCGAGGCCGATTCC
>Ga0114129_10011567_pt1 | contig 12566 bp, 12 predicted proteins | sample RhiMetdeltSRZDD1_FD_80071 | JGI IMG/M metagenome (GOLD analysis project Ga0114129, IMG submission 80071) | Populus rhizosphere microbial communities from Tennessee, USA - Rhizosphere MetaG P. deltoides SRZDD1 (version 2) (version 2) | ecosystem: Host-associated > Plants > Roots > Rhizosphere >...
GTACGTCCGCCCTTCTTCCGGTTGCAGGACACGCAGCACGTGACGATGTTCTCCCAGTCCTTGCGGCCGCCGTGCGCCACCGGCACGACGTGGTCGAACGTCAGCTCGGAGGTCGGGAACGATTCGTTGCAGTACTGACAGGTGTGATTGTCGCGCGCGTAGATGTTCGCCCGGGAGAACGGAACGTAATCGAATCGGCGTTTGATCTTGACGAAACGGAGGAGGCGGATGACGGAAGGCAGCTTGAAGGTGAAGGACACCGCCCTTATCTCGCGGTCGTGAACCGCGATCACCTCTACCTTTCCCTGGCACCAGAGCGTGACCGCCTTCTGCCAGTCGACAACCTTGAGAGGTTCGTACGACGCGTTGAGAAGGAGCGCCTGCTCCATAACTGTTCAACATGATGCCGGACGCCTGCCGGGGTGTCAAGAATCCGCATGCCCAAAAACCAAGTAACGAAAGGGGTTAGACGGTTACAATGGGCGCTGCCGCATGCAAGATTCAAAATTCAAAACGCAAGGGCGATGTAACTTGAAGAGCCTCCGTGTTTGCGTCGTGAATCTTGCATTTTGCGTTTTGATCGCCCTCTCGGCGGGCGCGTGTGCCTCGAGCGGCAACCCGCGTCCGCGTCCGTTCCCGGGCGCCCCTCCGCCGCCTGAATCGACTTCCTCACCTCCGGCTGAGCCCTCTGTCGCCGTGCCTTCTGTGCCCGTGGCACCGTCGGCCATCGTCGACACGGCTATGAAACTGCGTGGCGTTCCCTACCGCAACGGTGGGAGTGATCCGTCCGGTTTTGATTGCAGCGGGTTCGTCCAGTGGGTCTTCGCGAAAAACGGCGTGCTGCTGCCGCGCGAGGTCCGCGAGCAGTACGGGGCCGGTCAGAAGATCGGATTAGGTGAGGTACAGCCCGGCGATTTGGTGTTCTTCCAGACAGTGAGCCGCGGCGCGTCGCACGTCGGCCTCGTGATTGGCCGCGATCAGTTCGTGCACGCGCCAAGTTCTACCGGCGTCGTACGCATCGAGCGATTTACGGCGACCTACTGGGCGAGACGCTTTGTGGGCGCGCGCCGCATCGCCACGGAGGTCACGAACACGGATTGAACCACGAGGAGCACGAAGAAACGAAGACGAACACTTCTTCGGGGTCTCCGTGGCTACGCCGCGCAGAACTTACCTTTTCGGACGAGCGTGCGGGACGTGCTCGGGAGGAATTCGCGCACCACGATGTCGTCTTCGGTGAACCGCGTCGCGACACGAGGCGGCTTCAGCGGTTCCAAGCGGCAGCTCGCGAGTTCGGGAGGCGGCGCGGGTTGCTGAGGGAGTGCCTCGGTAAACCGCTGCGGGTACGAAGGGAATGTGCGGAAGGTCGTGCCGACGACGCCGCCGAAGCGCTCCGTCAGTTCAGCAAACGAGTACTGGAGGAAGTCGTACGTCTGCGGATCCGGCCGCGAGTCGAGATACTGACGAACCATCTCGACCACATCTTCGAAGAAACGATCGCCGTGGCAGTTGGCCGAGTACGTGCCGTCGGCGCGTTCCATCCTGCGGATGCCGGGTCGCTGCGGATCGATGTGATACAGCTCGTGAATAATTGTATCGACCTTTGCAATCCAGTTCGGCCCGCCAGCGTAGTGAATCTGCTTGCGCGTACGTGACAGTTGCTGATCGCAGAAGCGCGGCAGCGCGAACGAAATCATGTAATCGATCTGGGTCGTCCCGATCGTCACCTGGGGCGATTTGGTGACGAACCACTCCGAGCGGCGCGTCAGCCGGCCCGTCTTGCGATCGCGCCAAAAGTAATAGCCGGGCTCGCTCGGCGGAAGGCTGATGCAGTGGCAGGTCGCGTACGCGCCTTCCGCGTGGGTTCGTCCCCCACGCGCGAAGACAAGTACCTTGCTCATGTCGATGAACGAGAGCGTAGGCACTCTCGACACAACATCTTCCATGAGCAGCGATATCCGCTCGGTGTAGTTGATCAAATCCGTTTCAGTTGTTCGAGTTACGAAGACGAGCCGCGAATAATGTACGGGCTCACCACGAAAAGTTCAAGCGGATGCGAAGCCGAAACGAACCGCTTGACGCGTTCCGGTGATCGATCTCGGCACGCATTGCGCGCGGCTGCACTCAGCCGTTTGCACTCTTTTTTATTGTCGAGGTGGTGAAGTGGGTTCAGTGGGTGCGGAAGGTTCAGAGGGTTCAGCGGGTTCAGCGGGTTCTGGCTCCGCGGGTGGTATCGGCTGTTCTTCCGTGAGCGCGTCTGACGGCGCTGCAGCATCTGTCTCTTCGTTCACATCGCTTGGCTGCGGAGCATTGTTCACAACCGGTACTGTCGCCGGCGGCACGTATGCGCCCATGCGCGACAGGATGATTCGCTGGCGCCGAAGCAATCGTGCATTGGGATGCGCGGGACTGTAGACGCGCGGATTGATGATGGCGCCGGCGAGCAGTGCGGCCTGCTCGGGTGAAAGCACCGACGCGGAGGTTCCGAAGTAGCTGCGCGCCGCCGCTTCCGCGCCCCAGATGCCGTCGCCCCATTCGATGACATTCAAATAAATTTCGAAAATACGTCCCTTCGAGAGCGCCGCTTCCATGCGGCGCGCGATGATCAGCTCGCGCAGCTTACGCACAGGATCGCGTGACGGCGAGAGGTACAGGTTCTTCGCGAGCTGCTGCGTGATGGTGCTGCCGCCGCGAATCGCCTGCCCCTTCGCGATGTCGTTGCGGATCGCGATCTTCAACTGCTCCATGTCGATCCCCTGGTGCTGCCAGAACGCATCGTCTTCGGCAACCAGCACCGCGCGTTTGAGGTTGGGCGACATGCGCGTATAGGGGACCCACATCTGGTAATGGCGCTGCGGACGTCCGCGCTGCGCCGCTTCGCGCTCGCGCAGCTCCATGAACGCCGTCGTCTTCGGGTTGATTCTGGCCAGGGAGCGAACATCGGGAAGGGTGAGGAAGACGTACGCGAGAAACGCGAACGCGAGCGCCGCACACGCGGCGATCGTTCGCGCGAGCAGCCGGCGGACGTGCAGCCTAGCCTCCAACGACGATCTTGATTCGCGAGCCGACCATCGGCTGCGAGTTCGGCTCCGCGCCGTTCATCACCGCAAGCGTTGCAGGTTTGATCACGCCGCCGGATCGCTCGGCGATAGACTGCCATGAATCTCCCGGCCGCACCACGTAGATGTCGATGCGATTCGGGTGCACCGCAGCCGCTTCATCGGCGGTCAGCGGCTTGAAGGAGCGGATGCTCATCAGCATGGCTGAATCGAGCGGATCGAAGATGTTTGGTGCCGCGAAGCCGGCGACGAGATAGATGTTGCCGTTGTGGACGATGTGCGCGGCGCGCATGCGAACGTTCCCAAGGCCTTCGAGCGAACCCTGGTAGAGGCCAACGTAGGCGTCAAGCCCGTTGACCCGATCGCGGCTGCCGCTGAGGATGCGAAATCCCGCGTTCTCCATCTGGGCGCGTGCGATGTTCTCGACGCCGTTGCCGCGCGGCATCTGGACCTGCTCGAACAGCATGTACACATCGGCGCCAGACGCTTTCGCGATCACTTGCTCGGGAGAGTTCTGGATGTCCCAGCCGTTCGGAAAGTCGATGCGGAAGCGCAGCGGAGGGTGAATGAACGACGCTCCGCGGACCACGCCCTGATCGGGATTGTCGCCGTAGATGATGCCATCCACGGCGCGAAGCATTGCATCGTGATTGCGAACCAAGTCCGTACGTCCCGCGGACAATTGCTGGACCGCCGGCTGAATTTCCTTCACGCGCGCGAGCGGCTCGGGATGCGTTTCGAGCCAGTTCGGAACCCCTCGACGTTGACCTGACGCCTCATCCAGCCGACCGAGCGTCGTCAACATGTCGGGAACGCCGGCCGGATCCCAATTGCCGCGCGCCACATAGCGGGCACCGAGTTGATCGGCCTGCAGCTCGTCTCCGCGGCCATACTTCAGGAACAGCACCCCAAGCCCCTGCTCCGCGAGCTGGCCGAACGGTCGCGCGCCGGGCACGAAGATCCCGAGCGCAACGAGGCCGACCGTTCCGCCGACGGCGCGCGTGTACTGCTGCGCCGCGTGCCGCGCCGTGACGTGCCCGGTTTCATGCCCGAGCACGCCCGCAAGCTGCGCCTCGTCGTTGAGAAACGGAAGGATGCCACGTGTGATGTAGATGTAACCGCCGGGAAGCGCGAACGCGTTCACGGCCGGCACGTCCACAACGGAGTAATGCCACGGCAGGTTGGGCCGTTCGGAGAGCTGCGCCAGCTTTAACCCGATGCTGCTGATGTATTCCTGGAGATTGGGATCATTGTAGAGTCCCATCTCCTTTTTCACCTGCGCGTCGGCCTCCTGACCGGCAGAAATCTCCTGCGCCTCGCTCATCAGGTTGAACTGGTGCTTCCCCGTCGCGGGATTGGTCGCGCACCCAACCGTGACAAGGGCAACGAACGCTACGAAAAGCACACGAACCATCAAAAACTAAACACGAACTGGCAGAACTCCGAGCGCATCCAACTGACCGCGGATGGTCTCCACGATCTGCTTCGATGCCGGCCGCAACGGCGGACGCGGCAGACCCCCGGTGAAGCCAAGCAGATCCAGTGCCGCCTTGAGCCCCGTAATCCCGAACCCGCCGCCGATCGATCGGGCAATCGGTGTGAGTTTTCGCTGGAGCTCACGACCTTCCGCGATCCGGTTCTCCTTGACGAGCTTCACCAGTTCGACACACTCATCCGGCAACAGGGCTGCTAGGGCGAGGACTGCGCCGTCTGCGCCCGCACAGAGCGACTGAAAGAGCGTCGTCGCGGAGCCTGCGAGGAACGTGAAATCGTCCGGCGTCCGGTTGATGCATTCACTGATGTAGAGCAGGTCGTTGCCCGATTCTTTCATCCCTATGACATTTGGATGTGCGGAGAGCTGTTCGATCGCGTCGGCAGGAAGCGTGACGCCCGTGTACATCGTCACGTTGTAGAGAAGCACAGGAATCCGCGCCGCGTCGGCGACCGCCGCGTAATGACGGATGAACACCTCGGTCGTCATCTGCGATTTGAAGAACGACGGGGTGCGCACAAGCGCAGCATCGGCGCCAAGATCGGCGGCGCGCCTGGTCGCGGCAATCGTGGCTTTCGTCGACTCGCGTCCGGTCCCGACAATCAGCGGTCGATCTCTTGGCACGCCCGCGCGGACGATTTCCACCACGCGATCCGCTTCATCGTCTTCGAGCTGTGGCGCTTCGCCGTTGGACCCGAGCACAACAAGCCCCGTCAGCGGCGTCGTCATCCAGCGTCTGACGTTGCCGGCCAATCCCTTTTCATCGACGGTGTCGTCGCTGGTGAACGGCGTGGCAATGGGAGTGAAGACACCTGCGAATCTCTTGGAGCTCATGAATGTGATTGTACAAGGACCGCGTTACATCTGTGAGCGATGCAAGAGGTAATCGCGCGGCCGAAGAACGGTGACGTTGGTTATCGTGCGACCAAAGTACTTGGCGAAATGTTGATGGTCGCCGGTGAGCAACCAATTCGAGTGCGATTCAATCGCAGCAAGCAGAATGGGAACATCCTTGTCCGGAAGATGAACTGTCGGCGGAAGCCGGGTGCCACGCGGTTCGTCGACAATTTGAAGACGCTGAACCAGACGATGCAGGCGGGTGCGTCGATCGGGTGTGCGAACGTTCCGATCTGCTTCAGCGATGGCATACGCGGACGTAACAAGGATCGTGTCCGCGAGGTCCCAAAGCGCAAGCAGACCGTTATCGGGAAGCCATGCCGCGGAAAGGAGGACGTTGGCGTCGAGGAAAACTCGATCGCTCAAGCGCGCGGGGGCGTATGTGGAATATCGTCAGGGTTCAGTCCGAGTTTTCGAACCTCTCGGCGCGCGGCAGCATAATCGGCGGCGTTTACGGCATTTTCGAGAAGAAACTGCGCAAGACGCCGCGGCGGATAAATCTCGCCGCGCGCTGACGCCGGTCGCCTTCGTTTCTCCTGCGGTCGCTTCCTGACCTGCTTTCGAGCGGCCGTCGTACCCATAGCTCTCATTGTACAAGTTGCCACGTCTGCCCAAACGCAGCATCGCAGGAATTGCGCGCCCGGTTTGCTGTGGCGCGCACTCACATGCTTACGGCCCGGCATGCACGGCGCTTCGTGACGATGTACGATGGGAGGCAACGTCATGACACCTGCGGAATGAACGCAGCTCATTCGGACGATTCTTGACGAGCGTCGACAGGCGATGGCTGCGTTCCACGAAGCCAGCGATACCTTCGACGCCGCAATCAGCAGTACTCGCCAGACGCTCGCGGCCCTGCACAAGGCCAATCATGGACAGGGAGAGGCTATCGATCGGGTGATTGCCGCCAACGACGCGGCGCTCGCGCTGTTCGACGATAATTCAACGCACTAACGGCGCTCGGCCGCGGCCCTGCACGACGAGATTCACCGCGAGGACCACCACGAATATGCCGGCGGCGGGCGCAAGCGTCCATGGCGCGTCGCCGACGAGCGCCACGTTTGAGGCGTCGTGCAGCATCGTTCCCCACGTCGGCACCGTGTCAGGAAAACCCAGCCCCACATATGACAAGGTTGCTTCGGCAAGGATGAATGCCGGCAGCAGCAGGGTTGCCTGCGTGGTCAGATAGCCGCGGGTGGCGGGCAACAGGTGAACGGCCAGCAGCCGAACCGGGCCGGCGCCGAGCGCGCGTCCAGCGGTGACGTATTCACGCTCGCGCTCGGACGCGACGATGCCGCGGACACCGCGAGCGACGATCGGCCAGCCGACCAGACCGAAGATTCCGACAAGCAACAGAAACACATCGCGCGGCGGCAGCACCAGCGGCATCACGGCACGCAGGGCAAGCACGACGTAAATGGCCGGCAGCACCAGAACGAAATCCGACAGCCGCGAGAGGAGTTCGTCGACAACCCCGCCCGCGTATCCGGCGATGCCGCCGACAGCCGCGCCGACGATCATGGCGGCCAGTGTCGCGAGGAGAGCGAGGCCGAGTGACGCGCGCGCGCCATACAAGAGCCGCGAGAAGATGTCGCGTCCATAGGAGTCAGCGCCGAGGAGCAGTAGCGGCTCGTGCTCGTCTGTGCTGGCGACCAGATGCCTGCCGAACCATGCGGCGCGAACCGGGCGCTCGCGAACCTCTTCGAATCGACGCTCGAGCCGGCTGACGACCCTCAGCGGGTAGAAGTAGGTGCCCTCTCCCGCATCGAGGTGGAGAGTGGTGGGCGGCGCATAGAAATAGGTGTTGAACTGCCGATCCGGCGGGTTGGGCGCGAGCCACGGCGCCGCAACGGCGATGAACACGACTGCGACCAGCAACGCCACGCCGGCTCGCGTCATGCGGCCTGCCCTTCACGGACGCGAGGATCCGCGGCAAACAGCAGCAGGTCGGCGACGACGCTGCCAAAGGCGAGGAAGAGACCGCCCATCGCCGCGCAGCCGGCAACGAGATAAATGTCGCGCGCCCGCAGCGCCTCGTACATCAGGCGCCCGAGACCCGGCCAAGCGGTCACGTATTCGACGATAAATGATCCGGACAGCAATGCCCCGATCGCGAGCCCGTAGATGGCGCACATCGATCGGAGGGACGCGCGCCACGCGTGGTCGAGCAGAAGCTGCCGCCACGTGACGCCCCGCGCCATCGCGGCGACGACGAACGGCTGGTGAATGGTTTCGCTCATCGCCTGCGACTGCAGCCGTTCGAAGGTCGCGGCAAGCGGAAGCGCCAGCGCAAGCGCGGGCAGCGGTAGGTGCCACGCGACGTCGAGCATCCAGGCGGACCAACTTGCGTCGACGACGTCCACCGACGTCATACCGCCCGGCGGCAGCCATCCCGTGCGCGACGCGAGGAAAACGAGGAATAAGGACGTGAGTAGCGGCGGAACTGACAGACACACAAGTGACGCGCCGCGAACGGCCGCCGGCACCGCTCCGCGGCGGCTGCCCGTGAGGATGCCCAGCGGAATGCCGACCAGCGTTGCGACCACGAGCGCCGCCACCGCGAGGATCGCGGTGTTGATCGCCGCACGTCGAATCAGCTCGCCAACCGGACGGTTGTAAAGAAAGGAGGCGCCGAAATCGAAGCGCGACGCGCGAAGCGCCCATCCGCCCCACTGCGCAACGGGACTCCGATCCAAATCGAACCGCGCGCGCGTACGCGCGACCTCGTCAGGCGGGGCGAATGCCCCAAGGTTGGCAGTAACGTCGCCGGGTGCGAACCGCGTGAGCAGCAGCGCGCCGGAGGAAACAGCGATGACGAGGAGAGCCGCGAAGAGGAGTCGTCTGAGGAGGAATCGGACCATTAAACAGCGATGTAGGACGGGCTTTTACGGCCGCCACCAACGTTACGGCCCACCACGAACAGAGAGGCTGTCCGCATTCCAGAGCGCCGGCGGTCGTTGCACCGAGGGAACGACGCCGAGCACGCGAGCATTGTGCGCGTAATAGAGGCGCGGCGCCACGAAATAGAGCACCGGCAGGTTCTCCGCGAACGTCTTCTGGACCTCGTTGAAGATCTGCTTCCGCTTTTCGAGATCGGTCGTCGACGCCTGCTCCGCCATCAGCATGTCGATGCGAGCCTCCCAGTCCTGTACCGCAGGACCTTCCCGGCCCTGCGACGATTCATCCGGAAGGTTCCAGAAGTGCCCTGACCCGCTGCTCAACCAGAAGTCCATATTGCTCGCTGGATCGAGGTCCGTCGTCAGCGGCCGGTAATAAAGAGCCTCGTAGTCGGACGAGAGCATCCGCTTGATCAGCGCGCCGTTGTCGATAGGCGCCACCTCCAACGCAATCCCTGCCCGCGCCAGCTGCGTCCGCAGTTCGTTGGTGCCCCGTTCGAACCAGCCAATCCCCCGCTGCGTGATGACCGTGAACCGCGCCTCGTGCCCCTGCGCATCCTCGACGATACCGTTGCCGTTCCGGTCCTCGAGCCCGATGCTCTTGAGCACCTCCTTTGCTTTGTTCACGTCATGCGGATAGCGAAGCACGTTCGGTGAAAACCAGATCTTGTTGCCCGGCGTAATGGGTCCCCAGACCGGAACCGCGGCAGCGAGGAAGACGTTTTCCGCAAACGCCTCGCGATCGACGGCATACGAGATCGCCTGCCGGAACTCCCGTTTGCTGACGAACGCAAACCGCGGATCCTTTTTCCACGCCTCCGGCTTCAGGTCGAACCAGAAGGCGTCGGCATCGGGCCCGACGCCCAGCTCGACCACCTTCAGCTTTCCCTGAGTCTCCGCGCGCGTGGCGGCCACGTAGTCGTCGGGACGCAGCTCGCTCTGCGTCATGTCGATGTCGCCCGCCTGCAGCCGCAGCAGCTCGGCGTCCTGGTCGGGCACGACCTGCAGAACGATGCGTTCGAGATACGGCAGCTGCGTGCCGTCGGCCGCCTTCCGCCAGTAGCGGGGGTTGCGGTCGAGGACAAGGCGTTGGCCGGGCACGTACTCGCGCAGCGTAAAAGGACCGGTGCCGACGATCTCCGCCGGCGGCGTCGCGGAATTCCAGGCGTTGGCGAACGTTCCGTTCTTGAGTGCCGCTTCGAGCTTGTGCCTGGGCAGGATGACGAGCGCGTCGAAGAGGCGCAGCCCTGGTCCGGAGGCTGCCGGATACGTAAGAACGACGGTGTGGTCGTCGGGGGCGGCGGCGGCGATCGGCTTGCCGTCGATCGTGAGCTGCTCGGCGACGACGCTCTCGTTTTTTGGGTCGAAAACTGCCTGCAACGTAAACAGCACGTCCGCGGCGGTGAATGGCGCGCCATCGGACCAGGTGACGCCCTGGCGCAGGTGCAGCGTGAACGTGCGGCCGTCTTGGGCGACGTCCCATTTCTCCGCCAGCCATGGCTCGAGCTCAAAGGTGGAGCGATTAATCCGAACCAGACGTCCCTGGGTCAGGAGGCTGAGGAGCTCCGCGGTCTGCTCACGCGCGATCAGACGGTTGAACGACCGGGGCACCGCGCGGATCGAGGCAACCAGTTGACCGCCGCGCGTCTGCACCTGCCCGATTGAACCACCGGAACCCGGAGCGCCTGGCGATTGCCACAAGGCATAGCCGGCGGCCAGTATGCCAGCCGTGACCACGATGCCGAGGAGTCGTGTCTTCATCCCTCAATCACTCGCCTGTTAAATGCACACCAGTTTTTGCTCACCAGGCCAAGAAGTTGGCCGTGCAAAAGGGCCGCGAGGTGGATACGAAAGATCCAGCCTATCCGTCCGTGAAGCGCGGCGGATCGTGCCATCCGCGCTGACATTGCACGCAAGTCGACCGGTTGATCATGCAAGTGGGCAATGGACTGGCTTGCCCCATCTATCGGCGCCAGCGCGCGCCGTGCCCACGCGTCCGGCCCAACCTGTTCTCGCGCAACACGTTACTCCTCTGCGTCACACAACGCATCAACCTGGCACCGCTCGTGCCATTGCGGCAGGCACACCAAGCAGAAAAGGAGAAAGGGCATTCATGGACAGTGCAGTGACAACTCTCGAACCGAGGCTTGGCCGCAGCGTTTCCATCGAACAAGCAGCCGCCTTGCTGAACGTGTCGCGTCGCACCATCTACAACCGCATTCGCGAAGGCCGCTTGATCACCATCCGTACCATCGGCGGCTCGCAGCGCGTACTCGTCGAATCGCTCGTCGAACTCGGCTTCCGCCCGCAGGCGTTTTCCGCCGCCGCGGCGCAGATGTCGTTTGTGCCCGGCCGTTGAGCCGGTAACTAAGGAAATTTCGCTTCCCCAGAAGGATGCACGGCATGGTGACTCTGACGCTCGCAATTCTTCGCAACCGGCTGGCAAAACCTGCCACCCTCCTTTCCTCGGTTGCCTTTCTGCTGGTCAGCGTCGCCAGTGCCGATGCGCAAGGGCACCGCGCGCACCTCTCCGCAGACCTTCAACAACATCTTGATGCCGGGGACAGCGGTCCGTCGACCGCGATCCTGTCCGGCACCTCCGACCAGATTGCCGCCATCGCCGCCCGTCACAGCCTCCGCATCCGTCGTCTGCTGGCGACCGGTGCCGTGGTGGACGTGCCGTCCGGCGGCCTCGACGCGCTCGCGGCCGATACCGACGTCCCGCAGCTGTCAGGCGACTACCTCACCCGCGGACAGATGTCGGTGACCGACACCGCCATCGGCGCCGACCAGCTGTGGGCGGGGCTCGACATCGGGCCCGGCTCCAACCAACCCATCACCGGCCGCAACGTCGGCGTCGCCGTCCTCGACTCCGGCGTCACCGTTGTCGCCGAGCTCCGCGGCCAGGTCAGCGCGCGCGTGGACATGATCGACCCGAAAGGGACCGGCGCGGACGACTGGGGGCACGGCACGCATGTCGCCGGCATCATCGCGGGCGCCGGAACCGTGGAATCGAACGGCCGCGGCGTGGCGCCGGGCGCGCACCTGGTCAGCGTGAAGGTGCTTGGCGCCGACGGCTCCGGCCACATCAGCGACCTGATTGCCGGCATCGACTGGGTCGTCGCCAACCGCCAGCGGTATCAGCTCGACGTCATCAACCTGTCGCTCGGCTCGATCCCGGAGCAGTCGTGGCGCGACGATCCCGTATGCCAGGCGATCGAGCGTGCGTGGCGCCTGGGCATCGTCACCGTCGCCGCAGCGGGCAACAACGGCAAGGACGCGAACGGCCAGGAGGTGCTTGGCGCCATCACGTCACCCGGCAACTGCCCGTATGCGATTACGGCCGGGGCGGTGAACACGAAGGGGACGCCGTTCCGCAGCGACGATGTGATCACGACCTACAGCTCGCGCGGTCCGACGGCTGACCGGCTCCTGAAGCCGGATCTCCTGGCGCCGGGAAACAAGATTCGCGGACTGCTGGCGCCCGGGGCCGCGATAGCGAAGCAGTATCCCGAGAAGGTTGTCGGTAACCGGCTGGAGCTGTCGGGGACAAGCATGTCGTCGGCGGTCGTCGCGGGCGCGGTGGCGCTGCTGCTCGACGAGAATCAGAAGCTGAATCCCGAAACGATTCGCGCGTTGCTCCAGATCGGAGCGGAGCGGCTGCCGGGCCTCGGGATCGTCCAGGAAGGCGCAGGAAGCCTGAACGTGCTGGCCTCGGTGGCAATTGCTGCAACAGGCAACGCAAATCTTGATACGTCGATCGGCAGCGAATCAGTCGCGACAAGCGGCATCGCGTTCACCGCATCGGCAATCGAAGAAGAACATCTCACGTGGGGCGACCATCTCACGTGGGGCGACCATCTCACATGGGGCGACCATCTCACATGGGGCGACCATCTGACCTGGGGTGACCATCTGACGTGGGGCGACCATCTGACGTGGGGTGACCATCTCACGTGGGGCGACCATCTGACCTGGGGTGACCATCTGACCTGGGGTGACCACCTCACCTGGGGCGACCACCTCACCTGGGGCGACCATCTCACGTGGGGTGACCATCTGACCTGGGGCGACCATCTGACCTGGGGTGACCATCTGACTTGGGGGGACCACCTCACCTGGGGTGACCACCTCACCTGGGGCGACCACCTCACCTGGGGCGACCACCTCACATGGGGCGATTAGGGCGCCAGTTCAGCAAACATCGAAACTATCGAGAAA
>Ga0114129_10011569_pt1 | contig 12564 bp, 7 predicted proteins | sample RhiMetdeltSRZDD1_FD_80071 | JGI IMG/M metagenome (GOLD analysis project Ga0114129, IMG submission 80071) | Populus rhizosphere microbial communities from Tennessee, USA - Rhizosphere MetaG P. deltoides SRZDD1 (version 2) (version 2) | ecosystem: Host-associated > Plants > Roots > Rhizosphere >...
ACGGCGGAAGCTGGAGGTGATCACTGATGACTTTGCACAAAACGTCCAAAGGTGATGCGTTTTCTCTGCGTTCTCTGCGTATCTCTGCGTTCTCTGCGTTTAATGGCAATTTCAACGCAGAGGGCCGCAGAGAAAGATCGACCTTTTTGTCCAAAACCAACCCTGATGAAGCGATGACGCGGCCGAAATATATTTCCTGACTTTTAGGGCAAAGCCATGAAGCGATTACTCGTTGCACTTTTGCTTGTCTGTGTGACGCATACCTATGTGGTTGCACAACAAAAAATCCCGGAGCCGAAGGAGTTAAAGCCAACTCCTCCGAGCACCTTTCGTTCCGATCCGGCTCCGCAGCCTGACCCTCAGTCACTCGCCAACTTGAAGTGGTTTGAGGTTTTCAAAGATGAAAAACTCCAGGCTCTGATTCAGGACGCCCTCGCAAACAACTTCGACGTGCGCGAAGCCGCTGCTCGCATCGATGCGGCCCGGGCATCGCTCGGTATTACACGTTCCGAACAGTTTCCGTCGATCATTGCGAGTGGCGACGTAGTAACTCAGCGAGAGTCGCGCAGTGGTGCTTTCGATCTACCCGCACCGATAAAACGAGATCGATCTTTCGGAAGCATTCTGCTGAACCTGCTCACTTTCGAGATCGACATCTGGGGACGATTGCGGAAACAAACAGCCGCAGCCAGAGCGGATCTCCTCGCCACTGAAGAAGCACACAAAGCGATCATAACGACGCTCGTCAGCGACGTTGCGACAGGGTACTTCGGTTTGCGTGAACTTGATTTCGAACTCGACATTTCGCGGCGCACACTCAAATCTCGCGAAGAATCTTTACGTCTCATTCAGCTCCGGCAACAACGCGGCGTCTCCACCATGCTCGAAGTGCGCCAGGCGGAAGAGTTGGTTTACGACGCAAGAGAAGTAATCCCCGCACTGGAACAAGCGATACAACAAACAGAAAACTTTCTCAGTTTTCTCACCGGCAGAAATCCCTCGACGATCGAACGCGGCATCAGTTTGACAGACCAGCAGATGCCGCCCGCCGTGCCAGCCGGCTTACCATCCGATCTGATCGCACGGCGTCCGGATATCAGAGCGGCTGAGAATAATCTGGTTGCGGCCAATGCGCGGATTGAAGTCGCGAAGAAAGAATACTTTCCGCGTATCTCGCTCACCTCATTTCTAGGTTACGAGAGTGGGCAACTCACAAGTCTCTTCAGCAACAGCAGAAACGTTTTTGGCCTGGCGGGACAAGTCACACAACCGATCTTCACCGGCGGTCGCATAAAGTCGAACATACGTTTCACACAGGCACAACGTGATTTCCTGCTCATCGATTATCAAAAGACGATTCAGGCGGCGTTTCGTGAGGTTTCTGATTCTTTGATTGCCTATCAAAAGGTCAGAGAAGTGCGCACTCAACGCGGCCACCTCGTCGACACTCTGCGCGATCGTTCCCGCCTTTCCTACTTACGTTATACGGGAGGCGTAGCGACATTGCTGGATGCGCTCGATGCCGACCGGGAACTCTTCGAGGCTGAACGAAGTTTGGCCCTCGCGCGTCGCGATGAGCTGCTGACGGTCGTGCAGTTGTACAAAGCACTCGGCGGAGGGTGGCAGTAGTGCCACAAAGAGGCCCAAACGAAGACACGAATGGTTTTGCGCTTCAGTCGAGAGCTTTTGCGCGGGCTTCTCTTAAGAGTGAATCGTACCGCGTGATTGCGCTGCTCGTGGTGCTGGCTATTATTACGTTTTTGGTGGTCCTGCGCGGTGTTGTAACGGCAAACTACGTACTGCTGGTTGGTCAAATTGTCGTTCTCGGTTTGGTCATCGCTCACGAAGGCGTGATGTTGCGCGCCATCCGAGCGGCGCTTCGTGACGATACGGAGGTCAAACCTGAACTCTGGGTCTTCAATGTTTTGATCGAGAGTCAACTTCCGACGGTGGCACTCTTCATATTGCTGCTGGCCCAGTGGATGACTCCATACCAGGTACTGGTCGCGCCTGCGATCGTCCTCTACTTCCTGTTCATCACGCTTTCGACACTGCGGCTGCGTCCGGCTCTTACGCTGATGACGGGTTTGCTCTCAGCGCTCGGCTATATCTTCGTCACCTTCTATGTGCATCTCCGTTACGTCAATCCTGCCGCTGTCGATTATGCATTCCCCTTAGCCGTATATTTCCTTTATGCCTTATTGATTCTAACGGGCGGAATCGTGGCGGCAGCCGTGGCTCAACAGATTCGAGGATACGTCACGGCAGCTTTGCGAGAAGCAAAACTCCAGGGCGAACTCGAACGCATCAACCACGACCTCGATATTGCACGTTCGATTCAGCAGGGACTCCTGCCTGCGACTCCACCTCAATTGGATCACTTCGAAATCGCCGGCTGGAACCAACCGGCCAATCAAACCGGTGGCGACTATTTCGATTGGCAACTCCTGCCGGACGGTCAAATCGCGATCAGTGTCGGAGATGCGACTGGACACGGAATAGGTCCGGCGCTGGTGAGTGCACTGTGCCGCGCATATGCGCGCGCGAGTTTCCTCGTCGAGCCCAAACACGCTCAAGTGCTCGAGCGGCTCAACAGTTTGCTGGCGAGTGATCTTGCCGACGATCGTTTCGTAACTTTTGCAGTCATCTTTCTGAATCCGGCCACTTCAGAAATCAAAGTGCTGTCGGCAGGTCATGGTCCAATTCTCTGGTATCGCCGTGCTACGAGTAAGTTGGAGAATTTCGAAGCCCAGGGAATTCCACTCGGAATGATTGCAGGCATGACCTACGAAGACTCACGGATGAAAAGCTTGAAGGCGGGCGACATGATCGTGCTCGTGACCGATGGTTTTTACGAGTGGCAAAATCCCGAAGCAGAAGAGTTTGGAATGGAGAGACTAAAAGAAACGATCAGCGCTGCTCGAGATTGTTCAGCGGAAGAAGTGATTACGAGACTTCATAAGGCGGTCAAAGATTTTTCCAGAGGTACCGAACAGAATGACGATCTGACAGCCGTTGTGTTAAAGCGAAAAAACACGGTCGCCTCTGTTAAAAAGGAAGCCGTTCAAGACGAACTCGTCGTATTAACTCCGTAGCCGTCTTTCTCTGCGGCCCTCTGCGTATCTCTGCGTTCTCTGCGTTAACGGCAATCTCGACGCAGAGGACGCAGAGATACACAGAGGGCCGCAGAGAATGCAGTCGCGGAAAAACTAGATACAAACAGTTTCAAAAACATGAGTAATTTTGCCGCAGTGCTTTGAGTTGGAACTATCTCTTGGTGTTGCAAGACATTTTCCTAAGTAGAATTACGGATATGACCACCAAACTCTTGGCTTTATAATGACCCGCGTTCCTCCCGATAATGCGCGTGGGCAATTGTGCTAACGACGTGTCCCCCGACTCGTTCGCTTGTCCTCATAGGTCATTAACAACTGGAAGCGCGAACTTGCTGCCGTTCGACACGTGGTCCAAGGAAAGTGTTCTCCCCTATGCGCTGGTATTGTCTCCGAATTCCCTTCTTCGGAACGGCGTTAGGCATAATTCTGCCTTTCATCCTCGTCGTTGAAATCTCCGCTCAATCAACCGCTTCAATCGAAGGACAAGTGTTTGATCAAAACGGAGCAGCTATTCCCAACGTGAAGATCGTAGCGCGAAGTCCTGCAATCGGTGTCGAGCGTACTGTCCTCTCTGACGATGCTGGTAGATACCTATTAGCAGCGTTGCCTGTCGGCGACTATACGATTGAAGTAAGCGCGGCAGGATTCAAGAAACAGGTAGTGGAAACCTTGAGGATTGAAGTTGCGCGCAAAATCACTCAAGACTTTCAACTCGAAATCGGAGACGTCTCAGAACAAGTAACGGTATCTTCCGTGAACGACGGAATCGAGCGTTCGACGACCTCAGTCGGCCAGGTGAGCGATCGACGCGCGGTCCAGGAAATGCCACTTAATGGGAGGTACTTCCTTGATCTCGGATTGCTCGTACCAGGTTCAGTAACACCTCCTCAAGGTGCTTTTTCGGCCTCGCCAATGCGCGGCCTCGGTTCTCTTGCAATAAATACCGCGGGAAATCGTGAGGAAACAGTTAACTACCAGGTCAACGGCATCACTCTAAACAACCTGACGTTCAGCTCAATCAGTTTTCAACCATCAATCAATACGATTCAGGAGTTCAAGGCCGACAACTCAACTTTCAACGCCGAGTATGGCCAGAGCTCGGGCGCAGTGGTCAACATAGCCACTCGCTCAGGTGCGAATCGTTTTCACGGTGAGCTGTTTGAATTCTTCCGCAACGATGCACTCGACGCGCGTAACTTCTTCGAACTTACATCCGATGAGCCGGCACCGTTTAAGCGCAATCAGTTTGGTGGGAACCTTGGTGGTCCAATCATCCGCGACAAACTGTTTTTCTTTGTTTCGTACGAGGGCCTGCGTCAACGACAAGGACTAGATCTGAATAGCGTGGTGCTCAGCGACGCTCAACGTACTGCCACTAATGATCCCGTATTAACGAGAGTGATTGCTCTGATTCCGAGAGCCAATTTTGTTGACTCTTCCGGCACGTCTCGTTTTGTCAGCTCCGCCAGTGCCCCGGTTAACGTCGACCAGTGGACGGCTGACGTTAACTACAACCTCAGCGACGTCGATCGTGTGCATGGCTATTACGCGATTCAGCGGTCAGAGCTCAGTGAACCAAACCGTTTTGGCAACACGATTCCCGGCTTTGGTCACGTCGCGCTGGCCTTGCGACAGATCTTTACGCTGAATGAGACGCATACTTTCAGTCAGTCGGTCATAAACGAGCTACGACTTGGCTTCAACCGTTTCTCGTCGACCAGCACACCGCTGGCTCAGCTCAACCCGGCGGAGCTTGGTATTAAGAATGGGGTAAAGGAGCCAATCGGGCTGCCTCAAATCAATGTCGCCGGTGGAAGTCTCAATCTGGGCGGTCCCGCAAATCAACCATCCGGACGTGGCGATACAACGTTTGTCGTCGCCAATGCCGTGAGTTGGCTTTCTGGTCCACATTCACTAAAGCTGGGAGGCGAGTACCGCCAGTTTCTCAACAACAATTTCCGGCAAACTACGGGTTTGTTCAATTTTCCCAGCATCGCTGCATTTATAGCGGGAACAGCAAACTCTTTCACCATCACTCGTGGCAATCAGTCAACCAGCATCGCCCAGGGAGCCCTGGGATTCTTTGCTCAGGACAATTACAAACTGCATTCACGTCTGACGCTGGAAATCGGTCTGCGTTACGAATGGAACATGACGCCGAGCGAGCGCTACGATCGTTTTATTGTTTTCGATCCCGAGAGTAATTCACTGCTGCGTGTCGGAACGAATTTCGACAAGGTCTATCAGGAGAACAACAAAAATATTCAGCCGCGGCTCGGCTTCGCATGGCTTCCATTCAGTTCGGACGAGACGGTTGTGCGGGGCGCTTACGGTGTCTACGTCGATCAGCCAATGACGAGCATTGTGACGGGCCTTGGGGGAAACCCGCCACTCGCAACGCCGCTGACGTTCAGCGGTACGATCCGTTTAAACAATGCAATCAGCCTGGCTGGTCCTGCCGGTCTTGCACCAGTGTCAATCGACCGCAACTTCGACAATGCTTACGTGCAGTCGTGGAACCTGAACGTGCAACGCGAGTTTTTTAATACGGCGTTGATGGTTGGATATCTTGGCTCGAAGGGCACACAACTAATCACTCGCCGCAATATTAACCAACCCGTAAATGGCGTGCGTCCATTCCCTGCACTTTCAGCAACGAGCTCGATATTGCCGGGCAGGACGCTGGGCAATATCACCGAAGTCGGAAGCTCAGGAAATTCAAGCTACAACGCGCTGTGGTTGACAGCGACTCGTCGATTTACAAAGGGCTGTCAGTTTAATGCGTCTTACACGTGGTCCAAATCAATCGACTACACGTCGTTCAGTACTGGCGGCATTCTCATACAGAACAGTTACGACCTGCCAGGCGAACGCGGGCCTTCAGATTTCGATGCGCGGCACCGCTTTGTGTTCACGTCGATATACGAGTTGCCTTTCAAGCAGAATCGATTCGTGTCCGGTTGGCAATTGGGAGTGATAGTTCAGGCTCAGAGTGGCAATCCATTCAACGTGGTGACGAGCAACAGCACGGTTAATGGAGTTGCCAACACGCTTCGTCCGGATGTGCACGGTGCGGTTGCAGTCCTCGGAGATGTCGACCAGTGGTTTGATACCTCAGTCTTCAGCGCCGTCGCGCGTTTCGGAAACCTGGGAAGAAACGCGATCGTCGGTCCGAATTTTAATAACACTGATGTTTCGATCATCAAGAACACTTACTTCCGGGATGCGCTACGTGTTCAGTTTCGAGCTGAAGTCTTCGACGTTTTTAATCACGCTAACTTCGGGCGGCCGGGCAATACAGTCGGCACTCCGTCATTTGGTGCTATAAGCAGCACGCGCTTTCCAACTGGAGAGAGTGGTTCGTCGCGTCAGATTCAGTTTGCGTTGAAATTTGAGTTTTAGTGGTTTGAGCGGCCTTGCACGAAAAGTGGTTTTTACAACTACTTGATTCTTCTCTGTGTTCTCTGTGATCTCTGCGTTAAATATTTTTCGCGATTGTAGTTACGCAGAGATCACAGAGATACGCAGAGATCGCAGAGAAGACTTCAAGAGAAGAACCTGAGAAATGACAGCCAGAACTTACAGAAAGTTCGCAGTGCGAATTATAGGATTTCTGTTTGGCAGTGTGCTCATTTGGGTCTTTGCGCCAACGGCAACGAGCCAGCTGGACGATGCGCCCAAAAAGGTGCTGGTCCTGTACTGGGAAAGCAAAGATTTCCTGGGAAACGTCAGTTTCGATCAGGGTTTTCAAGCCGGTCTTAATTCGGAGCCAAACAGCCGTCTCGAAATTTTTAGTGAATACCTGGATTCAACTCGGTTTCCCGGCGAGCATCAGGAAGAGTTGTTGCACGACTACCTGCGTAACAAGTATGAGGGACAAAAAATCGATGTGGTAGTCACCACGCCGGATCCAACGCTCGATTTTCTCCTCCGGTATCGCAACGATCTATTTGAGAATTGCCCAATCGTTTTTGTTGCGGTGAAGCGCCCGCCGAGAGAGGTCCTTACGGCCGGTCCAGGCCTTACCGGAATTATCCGGGTTAACACACATCGAAAAACGCTGGATCTCGCTTTGAAACTACACCCCGCAACTAAGGAAGTGTTTGTTATTAGCGGCACGCCCGAGCACGACAAAAGATTCGAAACAATCGCCAGGGAAGAACTTGCCGGCTATGAAAAAAGAGCTCGCATTACTTATCTAACTGATCTCTCGGTAAGCGACTTAGTGAACCGGGTGAGAGAGTTGCCGCAGGATTCGATCATCCTTTACATCTGGCAGCGCTCGGCGGTGGAAACGGAAAGATCTCTGCAAACTTTTCAGAACCTGGAAAAGATTAGACAAGCCTCACCGGTCCCCATGTACGGGATGGGAAGTCGAAATGTCGGATATGGAATCGTCGGTGGCTATGTGCAGGATTCCGAACGTAATGGACTGGAAGCCGCAGAAATTGTTCGTAGAATCCTCAACGGTACACGCGCGCAGGACATTCCTGTAGACAGTGCATCGTCAGTTCCGATGTTTGACTGGCGTGAGTTAAAACGCTTCGGAATCAATGAGACCAGTCTTCCGAATGGCAGCGTCGTTCGCTTCAAAGAGTTCACTCTCTGGGAGCAACACAAGTGGCGAATCGTCGGAGTCGCTGCGGTTTTATTGCTACAAACATTTTTCATCGTTGGACTACTCCTCGAACGAAGACGCCGCCGCCTGGCGAAGGAAGCGCTCGCTCAACTAAACGCTGAATTGGAAACGCGCATCGAGTCACGCACTGCGGCTCTGAATGCGAAGAGTCGAGAGCTTGAAACTTTCGCCTATTCAGTTGCGCATGACCTCAAGGCTCCGCTCCGCGGAATCGATGGATACAGCCGGCTGTTATTGCAGGAATACACAAGCACCCTTGACGATCAGGGCCGGACCTTTCTTCAAACCATACAGAACTCCACTGATGAGATGAATCAGTTGATCGACGACCTGCTCGCCTATTCTCGGCTGGAACGCCGGGAATTGAAGACTGACCGGATTGAGTTAGGACCGATCGTTACCTCGTTAGTAGAGGAGAAGAAACGCGACGTAGCGGAGCGCCCAATCGATTTCGTGATCGACGTCAATGGAGCCACTGTTCTGGCAGACGCGAGTGGTCTGGCGCAATCGCTCAGAAACTATCTTGATAATGCGATCAAGTTCACCCGCAAAGTCGCTCACCCGCGGGTTGAAATTGGCGCCGAGGATGGACCAGGAAGTTGCCGGCTGTGGGTACGCGACAACGGTATCGGGTTTGACATGAAGCAACACGACCGGATCTTCGACATTTTTCAACGGTTAAACGGCTCGGAAGATTATCCGGGCACTGGCATTGGGTTGGCGATCGTGCGGAAGGCGATGGAGCGCATGGGCGGCAAAGCGTGGGCAGAAAGCGAGCCTGGTCACGGTGCGACTTTCTACCTGGAGATTCCGAAGGGCGTATGAGAGTTCTGTATGTAGAAGACGATCCAAGAGATGCCGACCTCACCTCGCGAACGTTGGCGCGAACTGCACCGCATCTCTCCCTTGAAGTCGTCAACAGCATCGACGATGCGCTCGCGCGTTTGAAACGCATTCAATCAGAACCGATCGATCTCGTGCTCTCCGATATGCAGTTGCGCGACGGCGATGGCCTGTATCTGCTCAATCGCATCCGCGAAAATTCCCTGCCAATCGCGGTAGTGATCGTCACAGGCGTCGGCGATGAAGAGACTGCCGTTGCCGCGTTGAAGGCTCGCGCGGATGATTACGTGGTTAAACGCAAAGGATATTTGGAAAGGCTCCCTGTAGTACTCGAGAGTGCTTTCAATCACTACTCTGCCGACGCCGCGCGCCGGGCAAATCCACTGAAAGTTCTTTACCTCGAAGCTGACTCGCGCGCCATCGAAACTACACGACGCCATTTGGCCGTACACGCAGACTATATTCACATTGACGTCGTAACTAATACCTCAGAATGGTTTTCGAATTTGAGAGGGAAAGTAGCGTGTCATGACGTGGTTCTCATGGACTTTAAATTTGCCGGCCTGAATGCGCTGCACGTTTTGAGGGAGTCGAGTCTGAGCTCAAATCAAGCCGCACCGGTTGTTCTGGTTTGTAGTGAAGACGATGAAGAATTTGCTCGACAGGGCCTCAAACTCGGTGCCTCGACCTGTGTAGTAAAGCGTCCAGGTTATCTTTACCAACTGCCATGGGAGTTGGAGCAGGCACACGCGCGAGCTGAATTGCAGCGTCGTGAAGCAGCGCTCCATGCGAGCGAAGAACGCAGCCGTGCAATCCTGAATGCCATACCTGACATGATGTTCGTGCTGGATCGCGAGGGAACATATTTGGACTATCACGCAAGTGATGAAGAATCGCTGTTGAGGCTTCCGAATGAATTTCTCGGAAAAAACCAGTGGGAAGTGTTACCGCCGGAACTCGCAGCCAGGTTCTTTCAGAGTTTCGCTGAGGTGTTCAAATCAGATCGGCCAGTCCTTTTGGAATATAGCCTTGCCATAGCTCAAGGTTTGCGATCTTATGAGGCGTCGATGGTGAGATGCGACGGCGACAAGATTCTGGCGATCGTGCGCGACATCACGGAACGGAAAGAAGCAGAGGAATCTTTAACAAAGGCGCTCGATGAAGTCCAGCGATTGAAGAATCAGCTTCATGAAGAAAATGTTTATTTGCAGGAGGAGATCCGCGTCGCCAGCAACTTCGGCGAGATCATAGGAAGCAGCGAGGCCCTGCGACGTGTTTTGCGCCAGGCCGAACAAGTTGCTCCGCTCAATACCACTGTTTCAATTCTCGGCGAGACCGGCACGGGCAAGGAGCTCGTGGCCCATGCGATCCACAATCTCAGCGGCCGGCAAAATCATACGTTAGTCAAAGTAAATTGCGCTGCCCTGCCCGGTACTCTCATCGAGAGCGAGTTGTTTGGCCACGAGAAGGGCGCCTTCACCGGGGCCGATGCTCGACGTACAGGGCGGTTTGAGATTGCCAACGGTGGGACCATCTTCCTTGATGAGGTCGGCGAGCTTCCCCTCGATCTACAAGCCAAGCTATTGCGCGTACTCGAAGAAGGTGAGTTTGAAAGAGTAGGAGGAAGTCATACCGTGAAGGTGGACGTTCGCGTCATCGCCGCCACCAATCGCAACCTCGAGGAGGAAGTGCGTAAAGGCGCCTTTCGCTCGGATCTGTATTACCGGCTCAATATCTTTCCGATCACTCTGCCGCCTCTTCGTGAGCGTAAAGAAGACATACCGATACTCGTGACACATATGGTCAAGCAGTTGAGCAAGAAGCTCGGCAAAACAATCGACGCCATCCCTCAAGAGACGATGACGAAATTGCGAAACTATCCCTGGCCGGGAAATGTGCGCGAACTCAGGAACGTGATAGAGCGCGCGGTAATTGTTACCCAGGGATCAAAACTTCGTCTGATCGACGATCTTGACTTGCAGGCTTTTGAGCTACAGCTTCACGCGCAGGCAGCAGTACACAACGGAATCGCTGACTCGGTTCAGGCAGGTGAAACACTCGAACAGACTGAGTACAACCTGATAACGCGTACGCTGAAGAGTGTTCACTGGCGAGTGGAAGGGCCAGGTGGCGCCGCCGAATTGCTGAACCTGCATCCCAGCACGCTCAGATCAAAGATGCGAAAGCTTGGAATCGAGCGGCCGCGATATAAGACTCAATCCTAGCCACAAAAAGGCACAAAAACATTTAGTCAAGCAGTTGCTGCTTTTTCTACCTCTTTGTGGCGGCGAATAATTGCGATTGCCTCATCAGAGTCCGCGACACAAACAGGGATGTCAACGTCCTCGGGGTTAATGAGTGGGGTCTCGAACGAAAGCATCGCATCGCGGACCCAATCGATAAGACCCGGCCACATCTTTCCGACCAAAATCAACGGCGTTCGCTCGAGATGATGGACTTGTAGCAACTGCCAGATCATCATCGTCTCCAGGACCGTTCCGATACCACCTGGAGCCACGATGAAGGCGTCTGACGCGAGCACGAAATGATGTAGGCGAGTAAAGAAGGTGCGATGCTCGAACGCGAGTTCGACGAACGGGTTTACCTCCTGCTCGAACGGAAGATCGACGCGGATACCCATCGATTTGGCTTCGCCAGAGAGCTCGACACCTTCGTTCGCGGCCTGCATCAATCCCGGGCCGCCACCGGTGATGATGTCGCAACCCATTTCTGCCAGGGCCTTCGCAACTCTTTTCGTTTCTTCATACGCGACGGTCCCGGGCTTCGCTCTCGCCGAACCGAAAATCGTCACTCGATAACGATCCCGGTGTGACGGCTTCAAGCGCGTGAGGTTATTAACGACATCCCAAAGTCCCAGCACAGAATCGACGAGGACTTTCTTTACCGCCTCTTCGTCGTTAAGGCTTACGGCATTTGTTCTATTTATTGTCTCCATTGTCATCCATGTTTCCTTTCTCTGCGGCCCTCTGCGTATCTCTGCGGCCCTCTGTGTTGAAATTGCCGTTAACCGCAGAGTACGCAGAGATACGCAGAGGACCGCGGAGAAGACCGTCTTCTCAAACCTCAATCACGTCATCAAGTGCAGGACACTCTGCTTTCACTCCAAACCGCTTCTGTAGCTGCTCGCTGAAAGCTTTACGCGCGCGGTCCTCGCCGTGCGTGACGATCGTGCGTGGTCGCGATGGCGCCATCACTCCATACCAGTCGAGCAAACCATCCTGATCGGCATGCGCACTAAAACCACCCATCGTGTGAATCGACGCACGCACGGGAACTTCTTCGCCGAACATCATCAGCGACTTCGCGCCGTCCACTAATTTGCGGCCGAGCGTGCCCGGCGACTGGAAGCCGACGATCAGCACCGCCGTCTCAGGGATCGGAAGGTTATGCCGCAGGTGATGCATGATCCTCCCGCCAGTGCACATTCCGCTGCCGGCCATAATCAGACAAGGCCCCTTGACGCTGTTCAATGCCCTCGATTCGCCCGGTTTCACACACGTACGCGTGGTAGTAAGACTGCGTCTGAGGTCACCTGACTGGACCATCTGCAATCCTTCCTCGTCGAATAGCTCATTGTTCCGCTGGTAAATACTGGTGGCGGCAATTGCCATCGGACTATCGAGATAGATTGGAAACGGCGGCAGCGTCTTTTTCTTAAATGCTCCGCCAAGCAGGTAAAGCAGTAGTTGAGTTCGTCCAATGGCAAAAATGGGCACCAGGATCTTGGCCTTGTTTTGAATTGCCCTGGCAATGATTTCCCGCCCTTCGATCGCCGTATCGTGCAACGAGCGGTGTTTACGATCGCCGTAGGTAGATTCCATGATCACTGCATCCGCCTCATGGAACGGCACCGGATCGTTGAGCAAAGGCGCACCCCGCGGTCCCAGATCGCCGGAGAACACCACGACCTTTTTATGACCATTCTCGGTTACAGTCAGCTCAACA
>Ga0114129_10011570_pt1 | contig 12563 bp, 15 predicted proteins | sample RhiMetdeltSRZDD1_FD_80071 | JGI IMG/M metagenome (GOLD analysis project Ga0114129, IMG submission 80071) | Populus rhizosphere microbial communities from Tennessee, USA - Rhizosphere MetaG P. deltoides SRZDD1 (version 2) (version 2) | ecosystem: Host-associated > Plants > Roots > Rhizosphere >...
GCCGAGGCCGAATCCGTCGCCGTTGGTCGGCTCGGCACCCATCCGCGCGTGCAGGCTCTGATCCACGATCCCGTGCTGCGTCCTGAAGAGGAGCTCCTCGATAAGCACGGGCTGGCCGAGCCAAGCCATCCAGCGACACATTTCAGCCAGCGTTTCAAGCCACCGGGTAGGGGCGAATCACCCGCCTAGGGTGATTGGCCGTAGCCCGGCGCTGATGGAGGCTTGTCAGCCGTGGTACCGGAACGTGCCTCCGCCGGCAGCGCGATGGCCCGCTGGAGCGCCAAGGCGCTGCTGATCACCGCCGGCTGGCTCCTCGTCGGCGGGGCTATCTGGTACGCGCGGAGCGCGACCGTCCCGTTGATCGTGGCGGCGCTGATCAGCACCCAGCTCCTGCCGCTCATCGGCTGGGCCACCAGCCGGGGGGTCTCGCGCGGGCTCGCTGTCGCGGGGAGCCTCGTGCTCGTGGTGCTGATCGGGCTGGGTTTGGCGTGGGTGTTCGCGGACGCGCTGTTCGGCAACCTCGGCGGCGTAGGCGAGGACATCAGCGACGGCGCCGACGATGTCGTCGCGTGGCTGCGTGACAACAACGACTGGGTCAAGCAGCACGAGGAAGCGATTCGCGACTTCCTCAAGAGCATTCTGCCGGCCGCGAAGGGCGCTGCGGGCGGTCTGCTGGAGGGTGCACTGGGCGCCCTGTCGTTCACCGCCCAGATTGTCAGCAGCGCCCTACTGACCCTGGTCTTCCTGCTCTACCTGATCACCAGCGGCGATGCGATCTGGGGATGGATCCGGGACCGCTTCAGCCCGGAGCGCCGCGACCGCGTCGCCATGGCAGGCTCCGCCGCCTGGAACGGCGCGAGCGGCTACATCCGCGGCATCAGTCTCATCGCGCTCATCGACACCATCGTGATCACCATCGGCATGCTGGTAATCGGCACGCCGCACGTCGGCACGCTCGCGCTCCTGACGTTCGTGTCGCTCTTCGTCCCGATCCTCGGCGCGTGGGTCTCGGGCACGCTCACCGTGCTCGTGACGCTGGCCGCCGTCGGCACCGGCGGCGCGGTGGCCATGGCAGCCGTCATCCTGGTCGGCCAGCAACTCGACAGCATGTTCGTGACCCCGCTCGTCTACCAGCAGACGGTGAACCTGCATCCGATCGTCACGCTCACGGCGGTGATCGTCGGCAGCCAGCTGCTCGGGATCGTCGGCGCGTTTCTCGCCGTCCCGATGGTCGCCGTCGGCTGGGCCATCTTCAAGGCCCTCGAGCAGGGGGAGCCTGAGCCCGTCCGGGCAGCCCCCTCGTGAACCAGAGCGAGAGCAGCGCGAAGATCGCGACGGCACCGAGCGCGCGCTTCAACCCCTGAAGCTGGGCGCCGCCGTAGTCGTCGGCGATCGCCTTCGCCTCGTCGGTGGGAACCCCTTGGTCGCGCGCCGCGCGCTCGACGTCGTCCACCGGCACGATCGGAATGCCCTTCTCGGCGATCTGGGTCACCTCAGCGCGAACTGGCGGAGTAATCGCGGGATTGTCCTTGACCTGTGAGACGAAGCCGTTGGTCAGCGCCGCGATCAGCACGGCACCGATGAGTGCCGTGCCGAGTGAGGCACCGAGGTTCTGGGCCGTGCCCTGAAGGCCGCCCGCCTCGTTGATCTTGGCGGGATCGACCGAGGACATGATCACGTTCCCGAGCTGGGAGAGCAGCAGGCCCGCGCCGATGCCGAACAGGGTCAGCGACACCGCGAACTCGGTCCCGCGGAGCTCGATGTCGATGGTCCCGAGCAGGAACACGGACGCCGCGACAAGGGCCAGCAGACCGGCCTGAGCGACGCGTTTCGGCGCGAAGCCCGCCGCCAGCCTCGGGCCCGCCAGCGCGGCGATGAACATCGACACCGACATCGGGAACAGGCGCTTGCCGCTCTCGAAGGCGTCGAGTCCGAGGACGACCTGCAGGTATACGGGCAGCACGAAAAACGTCCCCAGCAGGATGAGCTGCTGCATCATCAGTGTCGAAAGGCCGGCGCGCAGCTGTTTGATCCTCAGAAGCGAGCGGTCGAGCAGCGTGTCGAGGCGCTTGCGCTCACGCCGCTCCTCCCACAACACGAAGGCAGCGATAAAGCCGAGGCCCGCGAGGATCAGGAACGGGACGGCCGAGAAGCCAAATGGCGTGATCTCCTCCCCGCCGATCGTGAGTGCTCCGCGTGGCTCTATCAGGCCCCACTCGCTGCTCTTGAGAATCCCGAAGACCGCGAAGCCGAGCCCCAGCGTCGAGAGCGCGACCCCGACCACATCGAGCTTGGGAGGGTGCTCCACCGCCGGCGCCCTGCGGAGCCTGCGACGCAGGAGCAGGATCGCAATCACGATCAGCGTCTCGCCGGCGAAGACGTAGCGCCAGCTCAGTTCCGTGGTGAACCAGCCGCCGATCAGCGGCCCGGCGGCGATCGCCGCGCCGGCCACTCCGCCGACGATGCCGAACGCCAGCGCTCGTTGCGGGCCGCTGTACGTGGCGGCGATCAGCGACACGATCGCCGGTATCACGAGGGCCGCGCCGATCCCCTCGATCAACGACCAGCCGATCAGCAGGACGGTCAGGTTGGGGCTCAGGGCCGTGGTAAGCGAGCCCAGCCCGTAGACCGCGAGGCCGAGTGCGAACGTGCGGTCGCGGCCAAGTATGTCGCCGAGCTTGGCTCCGGCGAGCATGAGCGCTGCCATCACCAGCGTGTATGCCGTAATCGCGAGCTGCACGCCCTGGATCGTCGTATCCAGGTCCTGGACGATCTGCGAGATCGACACGTTCATCACGCTGCTGTCGAGCACCATCACGAACTGGGCCGAGGCGAAGATCGCGATTGGGAGGCCGAGCCCCTTGCCCGCGTCTTCGGTTCGCCCCGGGGCTGGGCTCACGGCGCTCATGGCAGGGATGCGCGGCCGCTACCGGAATACGTATCGACATGCCGCGACAGACGCGCAGAACCGGCCGCTATGGTCTTTTGCTGCTCGCGTGTGTCCTGTCCGTGGCCGTACAGGGGACCGTCGATCCGGGTGCGGTCCAGCAGGTGATCGTGACCGGGCTGGCCGGCGCCTGCCTGCTGCTCGCGTTCCGCGCAGCAAACCTGACGCCTCGGCTGATCCAGGTTGCGACTGCTCTGGCCCTCGCCGCACTCGCCGTGGCAGTCGTGCGCGCCACGGCAGGCGGCATCGGAGATGGCGCGGCGCGATGCATGAACGCAGCGCTCGTCGCACTCGGCCCGCCGGCCGTCGCCGTCGGCGTCGTCCGGGACCTGCGCGCGACCGGGCAGGTGCGCCTCGAGGCCGTCTTCGGGGTGCTCTCCCTGTACATCCTGATCGGCATCGCCTTCGGATTCGTCTATGGGGCGATCGACCAGCTGGGCGGCGATCCGTTCTTCGGGGGCGACCAGGCGGCCACGGTCTCGCACTGCCTCTACTTCAGTTTCACGACGCTGGCGACCGTCGGCTACGGCGACTTCGTCGCCCGCACCGACCTTGGGCACACGCTGGCAGTGTCGGAGGCGCTCATCGGCCAGATCTACCTCGTGACGGTGGTGTCCCTGATCGTCAGCAACCTCGGCCGGCCTGCGCGGCGGGACGACGCCGCTCCAGAGACATAGCAGCGTCACGCGCCCTTCACACGCGCTGCGAAGAACTCGAGCGCCTTCAGCGTCTTCGTCTGCTGCTCGCCGGAGAGGTCGATGCCTCTCCTGGAGAGGAACGCCCTCGTCTCGGCGGCCGCCATGAACGCCTCAGCCGGCGCACACTTCGTGGAGAGCTCGAGAACGCGGGAACCATCGGGGTACATCCACAGCTCCACGACCAGCCTGCGTTCGAACCCTTCGGGCTCGAACTTCAGCTTGAGCACCAGAATCGGCCCAAGCACCGATAGGTCGCCGAGTGAGAGGCCTGTCGGGGCGTGCTCTGACAGGAAGGCGCGTTGCTGCTTGGAGAAAAGCGCTTCCAGCGACTCGGACCCGGCCACGACCTGCCTGACGTCCGCGTTCTCGCGGCTCTCCTTCAGGGTCCCGGAGCAGACGTAGCCCCCCGGCATCGCGTCGACCTCGACCGTGAAGCCGGCGGACTTGCGCAGCCCCTTCGGGATCTGCTTGGGGATGACCGGTCTCAGCTTCACGATCGAATCGCCGCCCCGGCGCTGAACCCGCCGTGCCCGTAGCACCACTCCATGGCGGTTCAGGCTCAGGTCCGGCGTGTCGAAGAAGTAGATCTGCCGGATCTGAGCGTCGAGTGGATCCACCCCAAGCGCCGCAGCCGCCGCGTAGTGAGCAGACTCCGGCACGGTCAGCTTCAGCTCGACGCTGTCGGCATCCTTGATCAGGTCAAGCAGGTCACCGAGTTGGTCGTCCGAGAGCGTCGCGGTGGCCATGGCGACCTACTCGCCCGCCGCCCGCCGCGCCTGGCGCGTCTGCCGGATCTCCTCCTCGGTCGGCTTTCGGAGTAGGAAATACACGATCGTGCCGACGACGGGGAGCAGCACGACGATGACGACCCAAGCGGCCTTGGTCCCTCGCGGGAGGTCCCGGCGGAAGATGTCGACAAGGCCCACGGCCCAGATCACGAGGAGCGGCAGCAGGATGAAGACCCACACCATCGCGGACGCGGCCACGTACATTGGCCGAACCTACGGCGGCGCCGGGTGACGCAGCATCACCCTGCGTGGGTGACGACGCATCACCCAGCAGCGGCCGATCCTCGCGCGGTGGCCACCGCTGGCTACGAGATCAGAGTGAAGGGCCGGCTCAGCGACACCGTGACGGAAGTTTTCGAGGACTTCACGGCCTCGGTGAAGCCGGCGGAGACAACGCTGCGCGGTCAGATCCGCGATCAGGCGGAGCTCCACGGGCTGCTCGAGCAGATCCAGTCGCTCGGACTGGAGCTGATCGAGGTCAAGCGGTTGGATTAGGCGGTGAGCCCCGCCCGCCTGCTTCGCGCGGCTCTCGTTCTGCTGGCCGATGCACTCGCGCTGCTGCTGCTTGCCGCGCTGCTGCCCGGCTTCCACCTGGATCGGCCCGCTACCGCGCTCGCGGCCGCGGTCGTGGTCGGCGCGCTCAACGCGGTCGTGTGGCCGCTCCTGGCGCGGCTTGCCCTGCCGCTCAGCGTCGTCACGCTGGGGCTCGCCACGCTCGTGCTGAACGGCGTGCTCGTGGTGTTCGCGATCGACCTCGTTCCCGGGGCGAGCATCGATGACGTCTGGACCGGGGTCGGCATCGCGATCGGAATGGCGCTGCTCACGACGCTGCTCGCCTCGCTGCTCGCCATCGACGAGGACGAGTCGTGGTACCGCAACGTGGTGCGCAGGCAGGCGCGGCGGCGCGGCGACCGCACCGAGAGCGACGTCCCGGGTGTGATCTTCCTCGAGATCGACGGCCTGGCCCACCAGGTCCTGCTGCGGGCCATGCGTGACGGCAACGCTCCCACGCTGTCGCGCTGGCTGCGGGAGGGAAGCCATCGCTTCGTGCGCTGGGAGACGGACTGGTCGTCGCAGACCGGCGCCTGCCAGGCCGGCCTGCTCCATGGAAACAACGACGATATGCCGGCGTTCCGCTGGTGGGAGAAGGACCGCGGCGTTTCGATAGTCACGAGCCATCCCCGCGACGCCGAGGAGCTCGAGCGGCGCCACTCGGACGGACGCGGGCTACTGCACGCGGGCGGCGCGAGCCGCGCGAACATCATGTCCGGGGACGCGACCCACTCGATGCTCACGATGAGCACGGTCCTACACCGGCGGCGACCCATAGGGCGGGACTACTCCGCATACTTCGTCAACCCCTACGCCGTGGCCCGAACGTTCCTGCTGACCCTGGGCGAAATCGCGAGCGAGCGCCGGTTCCAGGCACAACAGCGCAGGCGCGACGTCCAGCCGCGCATCGCACGGGGCCGCGTGTACGCCGCCGTGCGCGCGTGGGCGACGATCGTGCAGCGCGACCTTCAGGTGGCCGCAGTGGTCGGCGACATGATGGCCGGCCGGCCGGTCGTCTATACGACCTTCCTGGCATACGACGAAGTTGCTCACCACTCCGGCGTGGAGCGGGCGGACACGCTCGCCGTGCTGCGCCATGTGGACCGGCAGTTCGCGCGGGTGCAGGCAGCGGTCGCCGACGCGCCGCGGCCGTACCGACTCGTGGTCCTTGCCGACCACGGGCAGTCGCAGGGCGCGACGTTCCTCCAGCGCTACGGCGTGACGCTCGAGGATCTCGTCCGCTCGGCGTGCCACGCCGGGGATGTCCAGGCGGCGTCCGGTGGCAGTGACGAGGCGATCGCATATCTGAGCGCCGGACTCACCGAGGTTGCCCGCGACGACACGGCGACGGGGCGGACAGTCGAGCGCGTCACGCGAAAACGGCGCGCGGACGGCGTGGTCGCCCTTGACGAGGACTCGAGAGAGGAGTTCCGCGAGGCGGGGGACGAGCTGCCCGAGCTATCTGTGATGGCCTCCGGCTGCCTGGGCCTGATCTCGTTCCCGCGCGAGGCCGGTCGCGTGACGCTCGAGCGTCTCGAGCAACTCCATCCGAAGCTGGTGCCCACGCTCCGCGAGCACCCGGGAATCGGCTTCGTGCACGTGCGCTCGGAGCGTCACGGCGCGCTGGCGCTGGGTGCCGCCGGGACAAACTTCCTCGACGAGGGGCGCATCGAGGGTGAGGACCCGCTGGAGCCGTACGGGCCGCACGCCGCGGGCCACGTTCGCCGTACCGACCGCTTCGCGCATTGCCCGGACGTGCTCGTGAACAGCACGTACTGGCACGAGAGCGACGAGGTTGCTGCCTTCGAGGAGCTCGTCGGGTCGCACGGCGGCATGGGCGGCGACCAGAGCTTCCCGTTCGTCCTCTTTCCAGCCGACCTCGACTGGCCGAACGAGCCGGTGATCGGAGCCGAACGCGTGCACCGCATCTTCCGCGGATGGCTGGCCGGACTCGGACACGACGGCTATGCGGCTACGGAAGTGGACTCACCGGGTCTCAGCACCCGCACCTCAACGCCGGGCGCGACGGCGTCCACCTGAGCCGCGAACCGCGCCGCCGGCTCGCTGAACCACTTGCCGCGCCGCACGTGGCGGGGATGCAGAGTTCCCCAATGAATGGGGATCGCGATGCGCGCCCCGAGCAGGGCGGCCGCCCGCGCCGCGCGCTCGAAATTCATGTGTCCGGGGCCGAGGCGCGGGCCCCAGCCGGCCACCGGCAGAAGCGCGACGTCGACCGGGGCGAGCTCCGTCATCTCGGGGAAGAGGTCGGTGTCGCCCGCGAAGTACACGGATGGTCGCTCTCCGATCACGAAGCCGAGCGGCTCTGCCTGGGGGCCGCGCACCGGCAACCGGGACGGCGAATGGTCGGCACGCACCGCCTCGACGCCAAGCCCGCGGATCTCGGTTCGCTGCCCCCGCTCGAGCTCCTCGACCTGGAGTCCGGCGCGGCGCAGCAGCTCGCCGGCACCCAGGGGCGCCACGACCCGAGGCCGCCCACGGAGACGACGGAGCGACGGGACGTCGAGGTGGTCGTGATGCAGGTGCGAGATGAGGACTGCGTCGAGGTCCCGCGGCACTTGCGGCGGCGCGCCGTGGCGACGGAGATGCGCCACTCGGGGGCGCAGGACCGGGTCGGTGAGGAGGCGCACGCCACCAAGCTCTATGAGCACGGTGGCGTGGCCGACGTATGTGATGCGAGCCGTCGCTACGTGGTCGCCCCAACGCCGCGGGCGTCGAGCGCCTGCTGGAGCTGCGCTTCCTGCTCGTTTGACAGAGAGCTCTGGATCACATGCCCGCCGTACTTCGAGACCTCCGGGACGACCTTGTCCCGGGTCGCCTCGCGCACCAGCACGAACACGGCCGCCCCACCTGGGGGCAGCTTCTCGCCGAGCTCCTTCATGAAGTTGTCGTCGACGCCGTAGTCGGATGCGCCTCCGGCCAGCGCCCCCGAGGCGGCGCCCACAGCCATGCCGAACAGCGGCACGAAGAACAGCAGCCCGATGAGACCGCCCCAGAGAGCGCCCGTGGCGGCGCCAGCGCCGGCCATCGACGGCTGGTGGAGCTTCATCTTGCCGTCCTCGCGGTGCTCGACGATCACGGCGTCCTCGAGGGTTATGGAGTGCTCCTTGACGAGTTCGCTGAGTGTGTTCATCACCTGCTTGGCCTGATCAAGATCGTCGTAGGCGATTACAACAAGATTCGACACGAAGGTCCTCCTTTTTCACTGCGGGACGGGCCAGAGATTCTCGGTGCGGCGAGGGCGGCGTCGCATCACCCCACGTGGGTGATTCCCGGTCACCCCAGCGGATCGCAGAATCGGGCCCATGCGTGGCAGACGCATGGCCGTTGGGGCTCTCCTGGTCATTGGGACGCTTCTGTGGACGGCACTCGGCTTTGCTGTGTGGGCGAACCGCCAGGCGCTCAACAGCGATAACTGGGTCGACACGAGCAGCGCCCTGCTCGAGGACGACGACATTCGTACTGCGGTGGGGCTGTTCATCATCGACCGCCTCTATCAGAGCGAGGAGGTCGAGGCGCAACTGGCCGAGGTCCTGCCGCCACGCCTCGTCCCGCTGGCAAAGCCCGCCGCTGCCGGGCTCAAGGAGGTCGCGCAGCGCAACGCCGGGCGCGTGCTCGGCACCGCAGCCGCCCTCCAGGCCTGGGAGACCGCCAACCGGACCGCGCACGAGTCGCTGATCCGCCTCGTTGAAAGCGACCTGGCGAGCGGAGACGTGTCGCTTCAGCTGGGGAGCCTCTTCGAGCAGATGGCAGCCGCCACCGGCCTTCCCCCGGAGGCCGTCGAGAAGCTGCCGCCGAACGTCTCCGAGCTTCAGATCGCGAGCGGAGACAAGCTTCAAACCGCGCGGGACATGCTTGACCTCTTCGAGACGCTCCTGTGGGTGCTGCTGGTGCTTTCGGTGGGCGCGTTTGCCGGCGCCATTGCGCTGTCGCGGGACAGGCGGCGGACGATCATCAACGTCGGTGGCTGCCTCATGTTCACGGGGGTAGCACTGTTCGCCGTGCGCACCATCGGCGGCTCCGTCGTCACGGACGCGCTCGCTGACGCCCCGAACGCGCATGCGGTCGCGGACGACGCCTGGGCGATAGCCACCTCACTGCTCGTGGATGTGTCCGGGGGCGTTTTCCTGTTCGGGCTGTTCCTCGCCGCGGGCGCCTGGCTCGTGGGCGAGGGGCGTCGTGCCACAGCGATCCGACGCTTCTTCGCGTATCCCCTGCGTGAGCGTCCCGGCGCTGTGCGGGCCGGTCTCGGGGTCGCGATCCTGCTGCTCGTCATCTGGGGGCCGGTCCCATGGACTCAGAGGCTCTGGGGGATCGCGATCTTCACCGTCCTCGCGTACCTCTGGCTCGAGCTCGTCCGGCGGCTCACGCTGGAGCAGTTTCCGGACGAGCCGGCACCCCGGCTGTCAGCCCACATGCCTTGGCGGACCCGCGGCCGTGCCGGCGAGCTCGAGCGGCTCGCGGGGCTGCGCGACCGCGGCGTGTTGACCCAGGCGGAATTCGATCGAGAAAAGGCGGCCCTCCTGGCGGGCGGCCGACAACCTGCGGAGGCTTGAATGGCAGAGATAGGCCCGGTTCAGCTCATCAGCATCGGCTTCGACCGCGATGCCAACTTCGAGGGCAAGGTGATCGACGAGCTTGCGAGGCTCGAGAGCGAGCGAACGATCCGGATTCTCGACGTCCTGTTCATCGCCCGCGACACCGATTCGGAGGACACGGTCGTGCTCGAGCACCCCGGGGCCGAGAACCTCGGTGGGATCGTGGGTGCTTTGCTCGGCTTCGAGTTCGAGGGCGAGACCGAGGCGCCGACCACCGGTGCCGGCGAGGACCACCACGCCTTCGGATTCACCCAGCAGGACATCCAGGCGATGGCCTCCGGCCTCGGCCCCGGCGAGTCGGCTGGCCTGCTCTTGATCGAGCACGTCTGGGCGCGCGACCTGAGACGCGTCTTCCGGGACGCGGGCGGAAAGCTGCTCGGCGAGGGCTTCCTGACGCCCGAGACGATCAGGGCGGTGGAGCCAGAGCTCGCCGCCATGTCGGATGCGATCGCGGCCATGGAGCGCGAAGGCGCCCCGGCCTGAAAGGAGTTGGTAGGGATATGAACGAGCGGCCGATATCCGGATGGGCTGTCGGAGGCATCGTCTTCGCGGCGACGATCATGCTCGTGGTCGGCACGTTCCAGATCATTGCCGGGCTCGTTGCGCTCATTGACGACGAGTTCTACGTCGTCGGGCGCGACTACACGTTCAAGTTCGACGTCACCGCATGGGGCTGGATCCACCTGGTGCTGGGCGTCCTCCTCGTTCTCGGCGGCTGGGGGCTGTTCGCGCGCAGCGCCTGGGCAGGGGTGGCCGCGATCGTCCTTGCCGGCTTCAGCGCGATCGCAAACTTCCTCTTCATCCCGTACTACCCGGTCTGGGCAATCGTCGTGATCGCCCTCGACATCTGGGTGATCTGGGCGCTCACGCGCCCGGGTGCGGTTGACACCTGATCGAAGCGGAGGGGGCGAGGTGATCGTCCGGCAGCCACTCACTCAAGGAAGGTGGCAGTAGCAGCTCCTGATCACGATCACACCGCGCGATCGGCGTGACAGGAGCACCGCGGGCGCGTAGCTTCGTTGAGTGTTCGCAGGAGTGTCGTGGTGCAGATGCCCCGCCGCCGTTGACACGCGCGGGCACGGGCTGACCGCCCACAGCCCGCCGGCCAAGCACCGGATCGCAATCGTTATCGCACTGGCTGTGGCGGCGGCGAGCGGTTGCGGCAATGAGGGGCGCGCCACGGATTTCGCGCGCGACTATGTGCGCGCCGCAGCTCAGGGCAATGTCAAGCGGCTCTGTGCCGTACGCACCGACGGTGCGTTACGTGGTTGGGGCGGGCAGGCGGCCTGCGAGCGACGCGCTAAGGGGCTGGCCATCGATCCCCCACCCCCAGGCGTGGGGCCGGGCTTGCACCGAGGGCTAAACAGGAAGGCTCTCGCGGTCAAGCCGCGCGCGGCCAAGGTTGTGCCAGACGACACCTCGACCACAGGTGGCAGGGCTCGCGTGGTGATCGACTTCGGGAAAGCAGTCATCGAGGACGGCCATGCCGTCGGCGGTGAGATCCTGGAAATGGACCTCAGGAGCCAGGGCGACGACTACAAAGTTGCCCGCCTCGGCTTCGCCGTCTTCGCCGACTAGCCGCCGGTTCGTGCGACTGGCGACTAGGGCGTGCCCGGGCGGACCTGTCCGGTCTCCGCTGCGGGTGGCGCTGCCGGCGGCTGCGAAGCCGCTACCGACCTGACGTATTCGTCGAACTCGGCGCGTGCGGCCGCGGCCTGCTCCGTATCGCGACGGGCCATCTTCGCCCCCTCGGCGATCAGGTACACCAGCACTCCCAGGAACGGCAGCACGATCACGAACACGCACCAGGCGGCCTTGCCCCATCCGGAGATGTCGTGCCTGCGGAAGATGTCCGCGAAGATCCTGAACACGAGCAGGAGCCACGCCACCCACAGGAAGAACACGAGCATCGACCAGAAGACGTCCATGAACGGGTAGTCAGCTGCGATCAACATGACGCGAGTCTCACTTCGCGCGGGGTGATCTGGAATCACCCGCTGGGGGTGACGCCGCGTCACTCGGCTCGGCGGCATGGTGCCTCCAAACCCGAAGGAGGTAGGGATGACGAAGACACATTCCGGCTGGGTCACGTTCGCCGGCGTGATGCTGTTCATCGTCGGCGTGCTGAACGTGGTCTACGGGATCGCCGCGATCGGCGACTCGAAGTTCTTCATCCAGGATCAGAAGTACATCCTCAGCAACCTCAACACTTGGGGTTGGGTCACGCTGATAATCGGCGCACTCCAGCTCTTCGGGGCGTTCTCGCTCTGGGCAGGAGGGCTCTACGGTCGCTTCGTCGCGATCCTGGCCGCGACACTCAGCGCGTTCGCGGCGCTGATGTCCCTCCCCGCCTACCCGTTCTGGTCGCTCGCGATCTTCGCAGTCGACATCATCGTCATCTATCAGGTCGCGATGTACGGCGGCGCCGGCTACGAGGACGAGCCGACTCCCGAGACAAGGCACGCGGCGCAAAGGGACCTCGCCACCTAGGGCGCATTCCATACCAACTAGCTCACGCCAGAGTCCTTGCAGGCGCTTTTTTAAGAGCGCACAATCGGGGTAGAGTGAATGTCCCCCGAAACGGCGAAGGGACTCGCCCCACGTCTGGATCCGAACATGGCCCCGGGTCGGCCGCACTGCTGGACCGGCCCAGGTTGATCGACCTTGTCGAACGTGGAGTCGAGGGTCCGCTCACGCTGATCTCGGCTCCGGCTGGCTCTGGCAAGACGGTTCTGCTGCGTGCCTGGATGGCAGCGGCGGCTCAGCCCGAGACGATCGCGCATGTTGCGCTCGCTCGCGAGCACGCGAACCGGCGGATCTTCTGGCTCGACGTGCTGGCTGCTTTCGGCAGGGTCCGGCCCGAGCTCGCGGGGCTCGCCGTACCCGCACGCGGCAGGAGCTCGCTTGCCGCGGTTCGGGACGCGCTAGCCGAGCTGCCGGAGCCACTCCGCCTGGTTCTCGA
>Ga0114129_10011571_pt1 | contig 12562 bp, 10 predicted proteins | sample RhiMetdeltSRZDD1_FD_80071 | JGI IMG/M metagenome (GOLD analysis project Ga0114129, IMG submission 80071) | Populus rhizosphere microbial communities from Tennessee, USA - Rhizosphere MetaG P. deltoides SRZDD1 (version 2) (version 2) | ecosystem: Host-associated > Plants > Roots > Rhizosphere >...
CCCAGCTGCATGACACCGATGCGTTGGTCGAGGCGCTGCAGAGCGGCAAGGTGGCCGCCGCCGGGCTGGACCACTTCGTCGGTGAATGGCTGCCGACGGATCACCCGCTGGCTGGCATGACCAACGTGGTCCTGACGCCGCATATCGGTGGAGCGACGTGGAACACTGAGGCCCGGCAGGCGCAGATCGTCGCCGACGGCGTCGAGGCGCTCCTGTCCGGACGCACGCCCGCGCACATCGTCAACCCGGAGGTGCTGGCCCGATGAGATTCGTCGACAACGCGGCAGACGCGGTGCTCGCTGCGGCCAAGGACATGTTGCGGCGCGGCCTTGTCGAGGGCACCGCGGGCAACATCTCGGCACGCCGGGAGGACGGCAACCTCGTCATCACGCCGTCGTCGGTCGACTACGCCGACATGACGCTGGACGACCTGGTGGTGGTCGACCAGGACGGTGCGGTGGTGGAGGCCAAGGAGGGCCGGGCGCCGTCGTCGGAGATGAAGCTGCACCTGTCGTGCTATCAGGCGTTCGACGACATCGGCAGCGTGATCCACAGCCATCCGGTGTGGGCGACCATGTTCGCCGTCGCGCACCAGCCGATTCCGGCAGCCGTCGACGAGTTCGCGGTGTACTGCGGCGGGGAGATTCGCTGCGCCGAGTACGCCGCATCCGGTTCACCGGACGTCGGCACCAACGCGGTCAAGGCTTTGGAGGGTCGGGCAGCTGCGTTGATCGCCAATCACGGCCTCGTGGCGGTCGGCCCGCGCCCCGACAAGGTCCTGCATGTGACGGCGCTGGTGGAGCGGACGGCCCAGATCGCCTGGGGGGCAAGGGCTCTCGGTGGTCCCGTGCCCATCCCCGACGAGGTCAACCAGAACTTCGCCGCGGTGTACGGCTACCTGCGCCAAAACCCCATGTAGCACACGCCGCGAGCGTGCATGTCTGTACACGACACGCCGCCGAATTCCGTACAAATGCGCACGTTCACGCGGTAGTTAGGCCGAGCGGACTGCCGCGTCGATGAGGATTTCGGATGCTGACCGGGCGTGGATCATGGCGGCGGTGTCGTCGAGCGAGGTAGCCAACGCCAGCGCACCCTCGAAGAGCACAGCCAGCTGATGACCCAATTGGTAGGGATCGGCGGCGCCCGCTTCCGCGGCTTTGTCGGTGAGACGCGCGATGAACCACAGCTTGTGTTCATGAACGATGTCGTGAACACCTGGCATGTCGTCCGCTGCCTCGACAGCCGCGTCGTGAAAAGGGCAGCCGCGGAAGCGGTCGACGGGCCGGCTGTCGAAGATCGCCAATAGCTGGTTGCGTGCGGTTGCACCTGGGGTGTCGAGCGCCTGCTCGTTGGGAATCCCGCCGCTGTCGTGAATGCGTTGCAGGTACTGCTCCACCAGGTCGTTCTTGGTTGGAAAGTACCGGTAGAGCGTGCGCTTGGAGACCCGCGCAGTCTCGGCGATGCGTTCCACACCCGTCGCGTGGATGCCCTCGCGGTAGAACAGGTCCGTTGCGGCCGCCATGATCCGCTTCTCGGCACCACGGCCTGGCGACGCGATGACGGTCTCCGTGAAGTCCATCGGCCAAAAGTACACCGTTCGGTGCGGGCACGTCCAAATTGGCTGTTAATTCCTTCTGGCTTGGAATACCGATCGGTTTACTTCGGTTGATCGAGGCACCAGCTCAAGACCTCTGCGCGTGAGAAAGGCAATCAATATGGCCGACAGCAAGGAGTTGTTCCTGATCACAGGCGCCACCGGCAACACCGGTGCACACACCGTGCGCCTGTTGCGCGAACGCGGTCATCGCGTGCGGGCTTTCGTACATACGCTTGATCACCGCGCCGCGCGCCTGAGTGAATTGGGCGCCGAAGTGGTGCAAGGCGACCTGCTGGACTTTCCGTCACTCAGCGCGGCGACGGCAGGAGTGACGGCGGCGTACCTCAACTACCCCGTCGCCCCCGGTTTGGTTGAGGCCACCGCGAACTTCGTGCAGGCGGCCAGTGAGGCCGGCGTGCACGCGGTGGTGAACATGTCGCAGATCTCGGCGCGCCGGGAGGCTAAGAGCAACGCTGCGCGCCACCATTGGCTCGCCGAGCGGCTGCTGGACCGCAGCGCGCTAGTCACCACGCACCTACGGCCCACCTTCTTCACGTTTTTCCTGAACATGTTCTGGATCCGCGACAACGACGAAGGGATCTACCGGCTGCCCTTCGCAGACGGCCGCCACGCCCCCATCGACGCCGCCGATCAAGCCCATGTCATCGCGGCCATACTGCAGAACCCCGATCCGCATGACCGCCAGGTCTACCCGCTCTTCGGTGCCGAAGAACTCGACTGGCATGAAATCGCAGCGAAAGTCCAAGCGACCCTGGGCATCCCGGTGCGCTATGAGCCGATTGACATTCCGTCGTTCGCGACAGGCCTGACCGCCGCCGGCGCATCGGAGCATTTCGTGCAACACATCAGCAGCGTGGCACAGGACTACCGCGACGGCGTCTTCGCCGGGGTTAACAACCTCGTCGAGGTGATCGGCGGAGTCAAGCCCATCACGGTGGAAGACTACGTCGCGGCCACACGATCCCGGTTCGACACGAACGGTCGCCCCCGTCGGTGAGCTCAGTCGTCAGGCCGGGCGGGTCGCGCGGTAGAACGTGACCTGTCCAATGAAGCGCTGTCGACGCGTGCCGACCTCCTCGCAGTCGAACCCCACCGACCGGAGCAACCGCGGGATCGCATCACCGAGATTGCCTGCGGCATGGGGATTGTCCTTCATCCACCGCGCGGCCAGTCCATGGTGGGCGGTCATGTGCCCACCGATGTCGACTATGTGCAACTGGCCGCCGGGGTGCAGGACACGGTGTAACTCCGCTACCGCACCCGCCTTCACGTCTTCGTCCAAATGGTGCAGCATCATCGACGACAGCGCCCGATCGAATTCGCCGTCTGCGAACGGTAGCTCCTGCGCGTACGCGCGCTCGAAGCGAATCCCGGTCATGCCACGCGCTTTTCGTTGCGCACGAGCGAGCGCCAGCGGGTCGGGGTCCGTGCCGATCACGTCCGCACCCGGCGCAGCGCGCTTGGCACGGAGCGTGACGTTGCCCGTGCCACAGCCGATCTCCAGGACTCGCAACCCGTCACCGAGGTCGGCCTGCGCGACGAGCTCGTCGTAGACCCTGCCCATGCCCAGCACGCGGGTCAGCAGGTCGTAGAACGGAAGCAGCGCGTCTTTGCCGAAAGCGGGGACGTAATCGTGCTTCGTAGCAGTATGTGGACGATGTTCGGTCATGATTTCCATGATTGCCGTCTAATGCACAAGGGTGTTGGCCGATCGTCGGCAAAAGTTGGACTATCTTTGGTCACATGACCCAGGCTTCGCGATTAGTCCGTCACCGCGGAGGCATGCCCGTCTATCAATACCGGGCCGATTCCGACACCCCTCCCGTTTCGGTCATCCGCGCACACGGCATTCTCGAACATCGCGTGCACATTCACGACTTCCCGGTCCTGTGGTACGCCCACACGGCGGGCCTGGTCTACGTGGTCGCGCCGGGTGCCGCCGTCGACCCGGCGAAGGTGCCCCACCGAGACAACGGGGTCGGCCTGTTCTTCGATCCCGCCGCACTCGATGGGGACGGGCGATCGCCATGGCCGTCGTGGCGCGCGCACCCGCTGCTGTTCCCATTCGTTCATGGACAGTCCAGCGGGCTATTGCGACTGACGGTGCCCGCCGCGCGACAGCCGGTGTGGGACACCGCGATCGACTCCATTGAAGCCGAACTGGCCGCCCGCAAGGAGGGCTATCGACAGGCGGCGCTGGCCTATCTCACGCTTCTGTTGATCGATGTCGCACGACTGGCTGGCGACGTGGTAGGTGATCTCAGGCGCAGCGGCGAACCCCTTCTGGCCGATGTGTTTACCGTGATCGACCGCCACCGCGGCGAGCCTCTTTCACTGCGCGATGTGGCTCACGAACTCGGTATGACGCCGGGGCATCTGACCACTGTCGTGCGCCGTCGCACCGGTCGCACGGTGCAGGAGTGGATCATCGAACGTCGCATGGCCGAAGCTCGCAGCCTGCTGTCCGAGACCGAGCTGCCCGTCAACGAGATCGCCCACCGAGTCGGAATGTCCGATCCCGGATACTTCAGCAGGCAGTTCCGTCGCATCCACGGCACATCGCCCCGCGAATGGCGTCGTCGCCCGGCCTAGTCAGCACTCAGGCGTGTCGTGCTGCCTCTTGGGCGAGTTGGACCCGCGAAGAGAGACCGAGCTTGGTGTAGACGTGGGTGAGGTGGGTCTCGACGGTACGCGGCGAGACGAAAAGCCTTGCCGCAATGTCTTTGTTGGCTAGACCTTCACGAACTAGCCGCGTGACATCGAGCTCGGCCGGAGTGAGCGCGGCCCAGCCGCTCGATGGCCGCTTGCGTTCGGCTCGCCCACGCTGTGCGTAAGCGATCGCCTCCTCGGTGCACAATGCCGCACCCTCGCCCCAGCCGACCTCAAAATCTGCCTCGCCCAAGGCATTACGCAGCCCTGCGACCAAGACTTCGTAGTCGGCTTGGTAGATCGGGAAGCGGACCTCGCCGGTGTGCTGGCGGATTCCATCCGCTGCGCCGAAGAGCCGGACCCCTTCGCGGTGCCTGCCGGCGTCACTGGCGAGACCACCGAGGATTTCAAGGATGTCCGGAACGCCAAGATACCCTTTGACTCTTGCGCAACAGGCAAGGGCGTCATGTGCGTCGCGCTCGCACAGTTCCGTGTCACCCTGCGCTATCGCGATGCGGGCACGAATTTTCAGCGCCGCCGCCAAGAACCACCCACTTGTCGCCGCAATGGCATTGTCAGCCCCACGCCGGGCCGCGGCGAGGTCGCCCCGCGCTAGGGCAGTTTCGGCGACGTACGCGCTATTAATCGACGCCGTCCCATACAGATCACTGACGCGCGACCAGGCGGCCTCCGCGGCCTCGGCCGCCAACGCGACCTCACCCGCGGCCAGGTGTGCGAGCATCAACGCGATGTAACAACCGCCCATGTGGACATCACCGAGGTTCGCGGCGGACTCGATGCCCGCCTCGGCCGATGCCCGGGCTCCGCTCGCGTCACCGTAACTCGCCAGCGCGTGGGGCAGCACAAGGAGCGCGATGACCCGCGTGATCACGTCGTGAGCGGCCTCGGCTTCGGCGACCACCCCGCGCAATTCGGCAATTGCGCCGGCCAGATCGCCCTCTTGTATGTATGCACCGGCGAGCCGCCACCGGCACTGCCGCGATCCGAAGCGGTCACCGATGGCGTCGGCAAGGTCGCGTCCTTCTTCGGCGGCCGCGCGCACCGCGACTGGATCGCCGGCGACGAACGCCGCCTGAGCCTGCTGGCCGAGGATATAGTCCAACCGCCACCTGTCCCCCAGTTCCCGGGCCAGACCACTCGCCTCGGCGAGGTATCGACTTGCCACCTCGGCGTCGTAAACGGACGCGCTGCCGCAGGCGGTGAGCGCCCGGACCAGCAGCCCCGGATCGTCGAGCTCACGCGCGATCGTCAGCGCTTGCTCAGAGGCATCCAAGCTGTAGATGTTGACCCACGCGTCGAGCACAGCCTTGTCTGCGAGCGCCCGCGCACGCACGGCAGGCTGCACCTCGATCTCGTCGGTCAGCACGGCGTCGAACCAGGCCAGCCCTTCTTTGATGCGGCCACGGGACAGCCAGAGCGGCTGCAGAGACGATGCCAGCTCCAACGCGCGTCCGATGTCGCCGGTTTCGGCGCTCCACCCGAATGCGCTTCGCAGGTTGTCCATCGACTCATCTGCCTGCTCGACTCGCTGTTCGTAGTCACTCCGTCCCGGCGCATCGAGCAAGGCGGCCATCGCGGTGTAGTGGTCGCGGTGACGTGACCGCACCGTCGCGGCCTCGCCGGACTCGCTCAGCTTCTCCTGCGCGTATTGGCGCACAGTCTCGAGTAACCGGTATCGCGTTGCGCCACTGGTGTTCTCGGCGACCACCAATGACTTGTCAACCAGCAGGGCGAGCTGATCAAGAACCTGGTAGCGCTCAACCTCGGCATCACCGGCGACGGCTTGGGCGGCGTCAAGATCGAACCCACCCAGGAAGACAGCGAGCCGGCGGAACAGGATGCGTTCCGTCTCGGTCAGCAATGCATGCGACCAGTCCACGGACGCGCGCAGGGTCTGCTGTCGGCGCACCGCAGTGCGCGCGCCGCCAGTCAACAGGCGGAAGCGGTCATGCAGACTGCCAAGGATCTCGTCGAGCGACAAGGCCCGCACCCGTGCCGCCGCCAGCTCGATGGCGAGCGGCATGCCGTCGAGCCGGCGGCAGATCTCGGTCACGGTAGCGGCGTTGTCATCGGTAACGCCGAAATCGGGCCGCACCCGGCGGGCCCGGTCGGCGAACAATTCAACGGCTTCGTCGGCAAGCGATAGCGATGGCACAAGAAACGTCACTTCACCGGCCACGCCAATGGGCTCACGGCTCGTGGTGAGAACCCGCAACGCCGGACAGGCGCCCAAGAGGTTAGTCGCTAGGGATGCGGTCGCGTCGATCAAGTGTTCGCAGTTGTCGAGCACAAGCAGCGTCTCCCGATCGGCGACGAACCGCACCAGCGTGTCGGGCGTCGAAGTGTCCGGTTGATCGGGCAGGCCGAGCGCACGGGCCACCACGACCGGCACTACTTCGGCATATGTCGTCGGCGCCAAGTCGACGTACCAGACGCCGCTGGGAAACTGCGGCGCTACGCGAGCCGAGATTTCAATGGCGAGACGCGTCTTGCCCGCACCACCGGCACCGGTCAACGTCACGAGCCGGTTGTCGGCCAACAAAGTCCGCACATCGGCCATCTGCGCCTGACGGCCAACAAAGCTGGTCAGTTGCGCCGGAAGGTTATGCGTACCAACAGTTTTAGGCGTGCGCAATGGCGGGAACTCGTTGCGCAGGTCTGGATGGCATAGCTGTACAACGCGTTCAGGCCGTGGCAAGTCGCGCAAGGCATGCGTACCGAGATCGGTCAACCAGGCGTCGGCCGGAAGGGAGTCCACGACCAGATCCTCAACAGTGCCCGAGAGCACCGTCTGACCCCCATGCGCGAGATCACGCAAGCGCGCGGTCCTGTTGATCGCCGGGCCGATGTAGTTGCCTTCGTCGCGAAGCCGCACCTCGCCGGTATGCAGTCCGATCCTCAACCGGATCGGCGCCAACGGTGCCCGCTGCAACGCGACTGCGCACGCCACCGCATCGCTGGCGCGAGCGAATGCAAGTACGAAACTATCGCCCTCTCCCTGTTCAACCGGCCTGACCCCTTCGTGCGCGGCGGTCAGATCGGTCAATACGTGGTCGAGACGTGCAATGGCGGCGGTCATCTCATCGGGCTGTGATTCCCACAGCCGCGTCGAGCCTTCGACATCGGCGAGCAGCAACGTCACCGTTCCGGTTGGTAGCTCGCTCATGACTACGTCGCTCCAGTCAGTTCCGCTCATGCTAGCCAGCATGCGGAGACCACGAGTCCCAAACATCAGCGAAAACCCGTATACGGCTCACCCTCACCCCGCAAATCCGAGCGGAGCCAAGCTAGCGAAAGTCGATGGCCACCTTGACTGCGCCGGACTCCCCCTGATTTGCGATCGCAAGGAAGGCGTCGCGCCACTGCTCCAGCCGGAACGTGTGCGTCAGCATGGGGCGCAGGTCGACTCGGCCGTCGACGACGAGATCGAGGTAGTGCGCGATCGCGTGCTTGCGCTGACCGTCCACCTCCTCGACACCGAACGCGTTGGACCCGACCCAGTTGATCTCCTTGAAGTACAGCGGACTCCACTCCCACCGCCCTGGCGCGTGCACGCCCGCCTTCACCAGCGTCCCTCGCGCCTTGAGAACGCGCACGCCGACTTCGAACGTCTCCGGCTTGCCGACGGTGTCATAGACGACGTCGATCGCGCCGGGATAGGCCATCGGCAACCCCTGCAACGGCTGTCGCAGCCTGCCGCCGCCCCACCCGACGAGGTCCTCGATGACGGCCAACCGCGGCTCATGCGCCAACACCCGCTCCGCTCCGAACCGACGGGCCAACTCCGCCTGCGCGCCAAACCGCGCCACGACGGCCACCGCCACCTCTGGGTACAGCGCGCGCAACACCGCGACCGCACATAACCCAAGGGAGCCCGCCCCGTACACGAGCACCCGGCCAGACGGCGGCGGCGGATGCCGGGTGATCGCGTGCAGCGACACCGAGAACGGGTCGGCGAACACCGCGAGCTCGTCGGGCACCAATTCCGGCACCGCGAACAGCATGCTGTCGTGGGCCGGCATCAACTCGGCGTAGCCACCCGTGACGTCGGCCGAAACGCCGGTATGGATACCCGGCTGGATATCGCCGTCGGTGAAGCTCCAGCACAAGCTGTAGTCACCGGTTTCGCATGCCGGACAAGGCGGTTCGATGCCGCGCGGACCGCACGACAGCCACGGGTTGAGCACGACGCGCTGCCCGACCTCCAGCCCGCGCGCCGCAGGACCCAAAGCCACGACATCGGCGACGACTTCGTGACCCATCACTTGGGGGAACGAGCAGAATGCCGCCATCGCGTTGTCGGTATCGCCCTCACCGAAGTCGAGCAAGATCTGTTTGGAGTCCGATCCGCAAATCCCGGTCAGGCGCGGCCGGGTGATCACCCAATCGTCGTGCAGCGGTTGAGGATCCGGTACTTCGCGCAGCGCGACGGGCGACCGCGCGAGAGCGTCGGCAACCTCGAACGGCTCGGGCGGCACCCCGAATACCAGCGCCTTCATGACTGGGCCATGCCTGCCGCGCCGGCGATGTAGGTGTCGATGTCGGCGTTCTTGAGGTCGACGACGGCTTTCATGTCCGGCACGTAGTGCTCGAAGCCATCGCTGCCCAACGCGTCAATGATGCCGACAGCCACCTCCTCGGGGCTGAACTTGGGACCGTCGTAGATGGGTTCGTCGTTGTCGGGCTGGTCCCAGATCTCGGTGTCGACGGGTCCTGGCTCGATCAGCTTTACCGAGATCCCTGTGCCGTGCAGGTCGATGGCCATCGATTCGCTCCAACCGCATAGCGCGAATTTGCTTGCACAGTACGCGGATTCGTGAATGATCCCGAGCCTGCCGCCGACGCTGGACACGTTGACGATCATCCCGTCGCCACGCTCCAGCATCTTCGGCAACACGGCCAACGTCAGCCGCATCGGGGCGAAGAAATTCACCCGCATGACGGCCTCGACGTCCACCGGATCCAACGCTGCAACCGCCCGGCGCTTCGGTATCGCCGCATTGTTGACCAGCATATCGATCCCGCCGAGCGCATCCCACGCCTCGACAGCCAGCGGGCCCACCGCGGCGGCGTCAGCTAGGTCGGCCACCCACATCATCGAGCCCGGCGACGTACGTTGACAGTCCGACAGCACTTCGGCGAGCCGGTCCTGCCTGCGGGCAATCAATCCGGCGACAGCTCCGTCCTTGGCGAGGGCACGGGCCAGCGCGGCGCCCACACCGGAAGAGGCGCCCGTGATGAGCACCCGTTTGCCCGCCGCCGAGAAGGCCACGGCTCAAGGCTGGCCTATTCGGCAGGCTTTAGAAGCGGTATTCGCCGAGCCAGAGCGCGCTGACGCCGCTCAACGAGTGCTCGGCCTGGCCAACTACGCCGACGACCGATCGGCCCACCAACGCGCCGAAAGCCTCCGGCAGCGACGCCGCGCCAGGCTGCGACGACGGCTTGGGCCGCAGCAGGTCCATCAGCGACGAGCCGGGATAGCTCACCAGGCGCACGTCGGCGTCGGGCTCGAGCCCGGCCAGTACCTTGGCACGCTTGACCGCTGTGCGCAGGCCGCCGAGTTCGTCGACCAGGCCGCGCTCCAACGCGTCGGCTCCTGTCCACACTCGGCCGCGGGCGATCGCGTCGACGGCCTCCACGGTCATCTTGCGGCCCTTCGCCACCCGGTCGACGAAGTCGGTGTAGAACAGGTCGGCCTCGGCCTCGACGTGCGCGTGCTGCTCGTCGGTGAATGGCTGGTTGATTGACCACGCATCGGCGTTCGGATTGGTACGCACGGAATCCGACCCGACGCCGAGGCGGTCCTTGAGCTCGCGAGCGATCAACTTGCCGGTCACCACGCCGATCGAGCCGGTGATCGTTCCGGGGTTGGCGACGATCGCGTCGGCGCCCATCGACACGTAGTAGCCACCCGACGCCGCGACCGCCCCCATCGACGCGACCACCGGCTTACCGCCCTCACGCACTCGATTCACTTCGCGCCAAATGGTTTCCGAGCCGGTGACCGATCCGCCGGGACTGTCCACTCGCAGCACGATCGCCGACACCGAATCGTCGGCGGCAGCCTCACGCAGCGCCGCGGCGATGGTGTCACCGCCGGCGTTCGAGCGCCCCAGCGGCAGCACCTGCGGACCACCGCGGCCGCTGACGATCGGACCGTGCACGGTGACGACGGCGACGGTCGGCTTCTGACGACCCGGGATCGACGGCATGGGCGGTGTCGGCCGCGATGCCTTCGCGCGGGCATACCGCGACAGATATAGCCGCGGTGGCGCATCCTCGGAGTCGGCGTCGCCGGTTTCCGGCGAAACCCCCTGTGCGCCAACGAGTTCACCGATGCGCGCGTAGGCCTCGTCGCGGAAGCCGATGCGGTCGACCAGGCGTCCAGTCACGGCGTCGTCGCGCAGCAGTGGCGCCTTGTCGGCGAGCGCGTCAACCTCGTCGGATTCGAGATGACGTGATTGGGCGACCGCCTGCCGCACCTGGCTGTGCAGGCTTTCGATCAGCCGGCTGTCGGCCTCGCGGTGCGGTTCGGTGTAGCGGTCCTGCGTGAATAGGTTTGCCGCCGACTTGTATTCGCCGCGCGCGATGAACTGCGCCTCGATACCCGCCTTGTCGAGCGCGTCGCGGAGAAACATCGCGTTGGTGGCGAAACCGACAAGTCCGACGGTGCCCGACGGCTGCATCCAGACCTCACGGAACGCCGATGCCAGGTAGTACGACAGCGTCCCGGGATACGTCTCGGCCCACGCCAGCGAGGCCTTGACGTCACTGAAGGCGCTGATGGCGTCGCGCAGTTCCTGCACCGGGCCCGCTGCGGCGGCGGGAATCTGAACGCGGGCAATGAGCCCGGCCACCCGCGGGTCCTCGGTGGCGCGGTGGATGGCGGCGACGGCTTCGCGCAACATCAGTGGCCGGCCTCCGCTGGCGATCATCGCGAACGGATCGAAGCCACCCGTCTCGTGTGGCAGGACCTGCAGATCCAGCTCGAGCACACACCCGTTCGGGACTCCGTGGTGCCGGGCGGTGTCCACCCGCCGTGCCAGGTTGCGAATGTCGTCGGCGCCGGGGATGCCGGGCAGGAATCCAAACATGAGTCGAGCGTACCGACGCCCGGGTGCTAGCCCGCCGGCGTCTGGATGAAGACCTCGACCCGCGCGATGCGCCCATCACCGGTGAGCTCGAAAACGAGCACTTCGGGGGTGACCATGGGCTTGCCGTCGACCTCCACGGTCTCGCTGAGCTCGGCGAACGCCAGCGCGTCACTCGCATAGGTCACCCTGCCGAGCTTCATCGCATAGCCCATCAGCTTCGGCATCAGATCGGCGATGAAGGCGAGATATTCGACGCGACCGGCGTAGCGGTCCCCATAGGGCCCGACGCGGACGACATCGTCGACAATGCAGTCGTCGACCACGTCCCAGTCGTGCGACGCGATGGCACGAAGGTAGCGCTCGACGATGTCGGCCATCGGCTCATCACATCACGGCGTCGGGCGCGCCTACGGTGGATGTGTGCGGTTCTCGATCTCAATTCCCCAACGCGACACCGACGGCTTCGACGAATTCGGCTTCAAGATCTATCTGGGCCGCGCCGAGGAACTCGGTTTCGAAGGCGGCTGGACGCTAGAGCAGACCATCGGACGCTCACCGTTGATCGCCCCGCTGGAACTGCTGGCCTATGCCGCCGCGTGTACCACCCGGCTGCGGCTCGGCGTCGCGGTGCTGATCACCTCCCTGCATGATCCGCTGCAACTGGCCGCCAACGTCACCGCCGTCGACCGACTCAGCCACGGCCGGCTCGACGTTGGCGTCGCGCCGGGCGGCGGATTCCGCAAGTTCGAGGCGTTCGGCGTAGAGAAGTCGACCTTCGTCAGCAGCTTCACCGAGGGACTCGAGCTGATGAAGGCCGCATGGTCCGACGAACCGACCGTGACGTTCCACGGGCGCTTCAGAGACGTCGACGGCCTGCCGATCGAGCCTAAGCCCGTGCAACGCCCGCATCCGCCAATCTGGTTCGGCGCCAACGCCCCTAAGGCGCTCGCCCGTGCGGTGCGCCTCGGCGATGCGTTCCTCGGCGCGGGCTCGTCGACGACTGCGAGCTTCGTCGACGCGGTCAAGACCGTCCGCACTGAGCTCGACAAGCAAGCCAAGGACCCGAAAGGCTTCACCATCGGCAAGCGTGTCTATCTGATGATCGACGACGACGCGGCACGCGCCCGTCAACGGGTGCTCGCCGGGTTGCATCGCATCTACGGCGATATGCCGGGCA